>Ga0193751_1000325_pt1 | contig 39741 bp, 62 predicted proteins | sample L1c2metaG_FD_143050 | JGI IMG/M metagenome (GOLD analysis project Ga0193751, IMG submission 143050) | Soil microbial communities from a riparian zone of the East river system, Colorado, United States - L1c2 | ecosystem: Environmental > Terrestrial > Soil > Riparian zone | place: USA: East River...
CTGGTGCGGCTCGGCGAGGAGCTGCGGGCCGGGAACGCCGGCGCGGTGGAGGCGGCGGCCGAAGCGGCAGCGGCCGGCGGCGTCGCGGGCCCGGCGCCGATGGCCAGCCGGGGCCTGCCCTGGCCCGCCGCCGAGCTGATCCTGCACGATGAGGCCGCCGACGACCTGGACGCCAGCCAGCCGGGCGACGAGCTGGACCTGGATGTGCTGCTGGCAGCCGCCGAGGCCGACGCCGTGGCCGCCGATGCGGAGATCAGCCGGTTTAACACGGTGCACGCCCCGCCGGGCTCGCCGGCGGGCGGACAGTTCGCCGCCGCAGCCGGCGGGGCCGCCGCCCAGCCCGTCGCCCCCGCGCCGGGCCCGCAGGGCAAGGCGGCCCGCAAGAAGGCGCTGCACGCCCGCGCGGCGGCCGACCGGGCCGAGGCGCGCAAGCTCGGCGCCGAGCTGAAGCGGCTGCTGGGCCAGATGCGGGCCGCCACAGCCGCGCACAAGAAGGCCTCCGCGTCCGCCAAGGCCGCCGGCAAGCATCACCACGCCGCCAAGCCGCACAAGACGGTGCACCACCACGCCGCTAAGCGTCACCACCGGCACGCGGTGTCGCTGGCCGGGCGGATCACCGGGCTGCGGGCGAAAATCTACGCCCTGAACGCGCAGGCGAAGGCACTGGACGCGCAGGCGGCGAAGCTGTGACTACGAAGGGGGCCCCGTGACTGACGCGTGGGCAGACGACCAGATGAGCGCCCTGGGCCTGACGGCCGGGGCGCTCCGCCGTGGACGGGTGATCCCCGGTGAGCTGACCGCCGGGGTGGATCCGCGTGACCTGCGCCGGGGTGACTCGGTGCTCGCCGAGGGCATGTGGGTGCGGGTCAAGGCCGACCCCGAGCCGGCCGCCGACGTCAGCGGCCACCAGGTGGTCCGGGTGCATGTTCACCGTCCCGACACCGGGGAGGAAGGCTACCTGCTGTACGGTCCCGGTGACACGCAGGTGGCGGTCAGCCGCCGGGCCGCCGGCGAGCCGCGTGCCGGCGCGGGCACGTCGGTGAAGTGGCCGGACCGGGCCCGCGCCACGGCGGCGGCCGATGAGATCGAGCACCGGCTGGACCGGTACCCGGCCCGGACGGTGGCCACGGGCGTGCGGCCGGTCCTGACCGCGCTGCGAGCCGAGATCACCCGGCCGAGCCCGGACGTGGCGAAGATGGAGCGGCACCTGACGAGGCTGTCGCAGGCGCTGCGCTCAGGCGGCCGTGACGGCCCGGCGTCCGACCGGGGCCTGGCGGAGGCGTTCACCGCCCTGGCCGACATGGCCGACGGGCTCGGCTTCCTCCAGGAGGAAGCCCACCGGGGGAGCTGGCGGGAGCTGCTGCACCTGCGCGGCGGCGCCCCGCGCGTCATCCCGGTGGCCGACGCCGCGACCCCGGAGGCGAGCCGGGCCGCGACGCTGGCGCATGAGCCGATCGGCAAGCCCGGCGGGCCGGGGGTGTGGGGGATGAAGGGCGCCCAGTACCCCGCCTACTTCCAGCACATCCGCAACGACCTCATCCAGGCCGGCCACCCCGAGGCTGAGGCGCACAGCCTGGCGTGGGGGATCATGCGGAACTTCGCCGCCGGCCACGACGGCAAGGGCGGCACGGTCAGCGCCGACACCCAGGCCAAGGCGACGGCGGCGATGGCGGAGATGGACAAGCTGCGGGCGCAGGCCCAGGCGACAAGGAGCACCGACATGACCGTGACCGAGATCCCCGACGCCACCGGCCTGGACGCGAGCTGGGACGACCTGACCGGCGTGGAGGAGGCACTGGCGGGCCTGACCCCCGAGGAGCTGGAGGCGGCGGCGGCCGACGCGGGGGTCGCGATCCCGCCTGGGGACATCGCCCGGGCGCAGCAGGAGCCGCCCGCCGGGCCGCTCGGGTCGGGGGACCGGTTCGCGGCGCTGGCCGCCAAGGTCAAGTCGAAGAAGCTGGCGGCGTGGATCGGGCACAAGAAGCTCGGCAAGCCCAAGATGCTGGCCCTGGCGGCGGCGGCCCGCAAGCGGAAGGCGGGCCCGGCGACCCGCACCGCCAGCACCGGGGAGATGTTCCGGTACTGGCCGCTGGAGGAATGCCGGATCCTGCGGGCAGCCGAGGGCCGCGAGTATGAGTCGGGGCGGGTGGTGGAGGCGTACGCGGCGGTGTACGACATCCCGGTGGTGATCAAGGACCACGAGGGCCACTACGAGGAAGAGATCATGCGGACCGCCTTCGATGACATCCTCCGCGAGATCGACCCGTCCCGGAACAAGGGGTTCTGGAACGCGACCTGCCTGTACAACCACGGGATGACCGTGCACGGCACGCCGGCGGAGCGGTTCAGCCTGCCCGCCGGGGTGCCCAAGCACATCAGCTCCGAGGGCAAGGGGCTGCTGACCCGCACCGAGTATGCCCCCACCCCGCTCGGCGACGAGCTGCTGACGCTGGTGGACATGGGCGCGCTGCGGTCGCAGAGCTTCACGGGCGGCATCGTCCGCTCCGACCCGCCGCTGCGCGGCCCCGGTGACCGTTACCGGCGGACGATGGGCGGCCAGCTCCAGCGGGTGAAGCGCTGGATTCTCGGGCTCCGCGAGTACGGGCTGACCCCGTTCGCGGCCTACACGGGCGCCGAGGTTCTCGGTGTCCGCATGCAGCTTCCCGACGGCTTCGGCTACGCCGACGACGCCGGGCCTGACCCTGACGCGGATGCTCTCGCCGGCCATGACGGCGACGGCACCGGCGGCCCCCCCGAAGAGGGGAACGCGTCGCGGTCCACCGGAAACCGGCTCTACCAGCTTCGCGCCCAGGAGGCGCTGGAGCGGGCCGGGATCACGCTGCCCTGACGGGCAGGAAGGAGTGAGACGCCATGCGTCTCCAGGAAATGCTGGACCGGCAGGCCGCCATCCGCACCGAGCTGTCCGCGATGGACGCGGACCCGGCCACCACCGAGGAGGGTGACGGCAATATCCGCGACACCCTCATTGACGAGTACGAGGCGCTGGAGAAGCTCAAGGCCCCGGTCATCCAGCGCATGGAGAAGATCAACCTGATCAAGCGCAACGCCTCCGACGGCGCCGGGCAGAACGGCGGCGGCCAGGGCGGCGGCGGCGAGGTGCAGCGCTGGGCGGGCGGCGCCGGCGGGACGCCTGAGTTCATGACGCGGCTGGACCCGTTCGCGGAGCTGGACAAGGTCCGTGACGGCCTGGTGCGCGGCTCGGACATGGTGGCCAGGTCGCTGTCGGTGATCGAGCTGCACGCCAAGCGCGGGCTGCTGCTGGACGACCGGGCGGAGGAGGCGACCCGCAAGGTCGCCTCCAACCCGCTGATCGCCCGGCATGCGTTGCTGACCGGCCACGACGAGTACGTGGACGCGTTCACTGCCTACCTGAACGACCCGATGGGGGAGGGGCTGCGCGCCGCGCAGCGGTCGCTGACCCTGGGCACCGCGTCGGGAGGGTTCCTCCTGCCGTACGTGCTCGATCCCACTATCGTGATCACCTCGGACGGATCGATCAACCCGTACCGGGCACTGGCCGAGGTCAAGACCACCACCAGCAACGCGTGGCAGGGGGTCAACTCGGCGGGCGTGCAGATGGGCTGGCTGGATGAAGGCGGCCAGGCCACCGACAACACGCCGGTCGCGGGGCAGATCCAGATCTACCCGAAGAAGGCGGCGGCGTGGATCATCGCGTCGTTCGAGTCGAACGCTGACACCAACTTCGCCGACCAGCTCCCGCGCCTGCTGGCCGACTCCAAGGACATCCTGGAGGAGACCGCGATGGCCCGGGGCACGGGCGGCGTCGCCAACGCCGGGCAGCCGAAGGGCGTGCTGACCGCGCTCGGCACCGCCCAGCAGGTCAAGGCAGGCGGCTCGGCCGTGAGCGCGTTCACCGGCACCGCCGGCGGCGCGAACGGCGGCGGGGTCGCCGACGTGATGGCGCTGAACTCGGCGCTGGGCGCCCGGTTCCGCATGTCCGCCTCGGTGGCGTGGGTGATGAACATCACCAACATCAACCGGGTCCGGTCGATCGACCAGTACGGCGGCGGCGGGTTCCTGGCCAACCTGGCGCAGGGCCAGCCGCCGAACCTGCTGGACAAGCCGCTGCGCGAGTCGCCGTCGCTGACCCAGACCCCCGGCACGGGCACCGCGCTGGCCGCTGCCGCTGCGGTGTTCGGGGACTGGTCCAAGTTCTACGTGGTGGACAGGATCGGCTCCACGATGCTGTTCGACCCGCTGATCAAGTCGGCGGGCACGGCGAACATGCCGTCCGGCAACCAGGGCTGGTTCTACTACTGGCGGGTCGGGTCGGATGTGGCGACCCCCAACGCGTTCCGGTGGGCGACCGGCGGCACCGCCTGATACGACCTGGGACCCCGGTGGCGGCAGCCTCCGCCGGGGTCCCGGGCACCAGGATAAAGGGACGGGGCTGGCTGAGGGGAGCCCGCGCAGGCGGGCCGACCAAGGTGTAGAGGGCCAGCGGCGCCGGGGGCGGCAATCCGGCGCACCTTCGCTTCACCGCCTGTCGCCGGGGATCGGCTCCCGGGGTGTGGCCCCGTGCCAGCAACGGGGCATCCGTCATTCCCTGACCGGCCAAGGGAGTAGGTGTTCAAGATCAAGATTCTGTGGCACAGCAACGCACCGGAGCCGATGTCGGCGACCGGGTACGGCGTGCAGACCGCGCTGTTCACCCGGCGGATCGCCGACCTCGGCCACGACGTGGCGATCAGTTGCATGACGGGGATCTCCGGGTTCCCGTCGCAGTGGGAGGGCCTGCCGTGCCTGCCGGGCGGGCTGACCGCCTACTCGGGTGACATCCTGTCCGAGCACGCCCGGCATTTCTTCGGCCGTGGCCCCGGCCTGATCCTGGTCCATTACGACGCGTGGGCGATCGGCCCGGAGGCGCTGGGCGGGCACGCCACGGCGGCGTGGTCCCCGGTGCACTCGCAGCCGATGAGCGCGGGCGACCGGATGTTCTACGGCCTGTCCGGGGCGCAGCCGATCGCGTTCTCCCGGTTCGGCGAGAAGATGATGCGCGAGGCCGGGCTCCAGCCGGCGTATGTGCCGCACGGCGTGGACACCTCGCTGTTCCGGCCGCTGGACGCCGAGGAGCGGGTCACGGTGCGGCGGGCGCTGAATGTCCCCGACGGCGCGTTCGTGGTCGCGGTGGTCGCGGCGAACAAGGGCACCGACCCGCCGCGCAAGGCGTGGGGCGAGCTGTTCCACGCGTTCGCGGCGTTCCGCAAGCGGCACGGCGAGGCGATCCTGCTGGTGCACTCGATGGCGGCCACTCCCGAGGGGTGGGGGCTGGACATGCGCCCGCTGATCGGCTACCTGGGCCTGGGCGGCGCGGTGATCTTCTCCGACGACTACGCGCAGGTCGCGGGCCTGTACTCGGCGGGGTACGTGGCGGGGCTGACCGGCTGCGCGGACGTGCTGGCCAACCCGTCCTACGGGGAGGGGTTCGGCCTGGCCGCGCTGCAGGCGCAGGCGTGCGGGGTGCCGGTGATCGTCGGCGACAACTCGGCGCAGACCGAGCTGTGCGCCGCCGGGTGGAAGGTGGCGTGCCAGCCGTACTGGCACTGGCGGGACGCGGCGAACTGGGCGGCCCCGTCGATCAAGGGGATCACCGCCGCGCTGGAGAAGGCCTGGAAGCAGGCGCAGAACCCGGCCGCGACGGCGAAGGCGGCGCGGGCCGGCCGCCAGTTCGCCGAGGGGTATGACGCGGACCTGATCACCACCCAGTACTGGAAGCCGGTGCTGGAGATGCTGGAGCAGTACGCGGGCGCGGCGCGAGTCCGGCCGCCGGGCAACGGCGGCACGGTGAGCCTGCCGGTCGCCGAGGCCGACGGGCTGCGCTGGCTGGCGCGGGGCCGGCACACCGACGACTGGATCTCGGTCGGGCACGAGGACGCGCTGGCGCCGACCCTGGACGCGCTCCTGCCGGCCGGCGGGGTGCTGCTGGACGTGGGGGCGCATGTGGGCCGGTGGTCACTCCGCCTGGCTGCGAAGGCCTCAAGGGTCATCGCCGTGGAGGCCAGCCCGGACACCGCCGCCTGCCTGCGCTACCACATCGCCCTGAACAAGATCACTAACGTGGAGGTGGTCGAGGCCGCCGCGTGGGACGAGCACACCCGGCTGGACCTGTTCGACGCCAACCACCAGGTGACCGGCGGCTCCACCCGGGTGGTCGCGCCCGATGAGGCGGCCGAATCCGAGGGCGCGACGGAGGCGTGGCCGCTGGACGCGCTGCTGCTCGATGAGGAAAACCCGGCCGCGAACCGGGTAGACCTGATCAAGCTCGACGTGGAGGGCGCGGACCTGCATGCGCTGCGGGGGATGCGCCGCATCCTGGAGCTGTGCCGCCCGGTGCTGTTCATTGAGGACCACTCGATCTACGGCTACTACCAGCACGATGAGCTGATCGCGCTGCTGGCCGAGCTGGGCTATGATTCCCAGCCGCTGATCGCCCAGCTCGCCGGGGACCGGTCGGCGCCGTACGTGATCGCCCGCCCCCGGGCGGAGGCGCCGGCGTGAGCGGCTGGACGCAGCGCCGGGCGCTGGCGTCCTGGCGGCGGCTGGAAGCCGGGCGGGCCCAGTGAGCGGCGGCTGGTGGGGCGGGTACGCCGAGGACGTCACGGTGCGGCAGGCGATGGCCTACGGCGCCAGCCAGGACCCGTGGGAGCTGACTAAGGCGCTGGAGCTGGTCGCCGCGCTGGACCCGAAGCTGATCATGGAGATCGGCTGTGACCGGGGCGGGACGCTGTACGCGTGGACGGCGGTCGCGCCGCAGGCGCAGGTGTGGGGCATCACCCTGGCTGACAACGGGGCGGGCACGGGCGGGTCGGGGCTGGCGCTGGAGACGCACGGGGCGAAGGTGCTGATCGGCGACTCGCACGACCCGGCGACGCTGGCGTGGTTCGCCGACCAGATGGCCGGCCCGTGCGTGGACGTGCTGTTCCTGGACGGCGACCACTCAGCGGCCGGGGTCAGGCAGGACCTGGCGATGTACGGGCCGCTGGTCCGCGCCGGGGGGCTGATCCTGCTGCACGATATCTGCTCGGCGCCGGACGTTTTCTGCCCGGTGGAGGTCCGCCAGGTGTGGGAGGAGATCCACGGCCGCTACGCCACCGAGGAGATCCGCAACCCGGACTCGGGCGGTCAGGGCTGGGGTGTTATCCGCGTCGCCGCCGGCGACGACTTCGCGGTCCAGGTTCCAGCCTGAACACGCCCGTGCTGTCCCAGGTGATCTCGCAGGGCCCGTCCTCGGCGGCGCGCAGCAGGACGCCTTTCCGCCGCCACGGCGGCCACCGCCGCCACCAGGGGCGGCCCGCGTAGATGTATGCGCCCAAGATCTTGCCCATGCCCCGACCGTACCGAAGGAGCACGCCGTGGCGAAGAAGCTGATGGTCACCCAGCCGCATCACATGGGCGATGAGGTGATCCAGCCCGGCACCCTGTACGACATCCGGGCCGCGCTGCCGGACGGCATCTCGGTCCGCGAGGTGGACGTGGACCCGGACCCGCCCGAGCCGGGCTGGTCGCAGCCTGAGTACAGCCCCGGCGCGAACCCGCATAACACGGGGGAGCCGGCGCCGGACGCCGCCGAGGTGCTGGCCGCCGAGGACGGCGAGGGCGACGACGAGGGCGACGACGAGGCCGGGAAGCCCGCCGCCAAGCCGGGCGGCAAGACTCCTGACGGGGCACACGGCAGCGCTAGCGGACACCCCCCGGCCAAGACGGATCAGGGCACGAGCGAGACGGCCAGGCCCGCTGCGGGCAGCCAGGGGCCGCGCGGCGGCACCAGGCCGGCCGGGAAGGCGTGACCGCCCGGCTGGCGGCGCTGATCCACGGGCACATCGACTGGGAATGCCCGAACTGCCCGACCACGGTCACCACGCCGCTGCTGATCCCCAACCGGTACCACGCCTGCCCGGGGCTGCACGGCCTGGTCGCGCCGATGGTCCGCGCCGGCACCGACTGCAAGATCACCGCGCTGCCCCGCGAGGACTACCTGCACGGGGAGATCCAGCGCACCGGGGACGACGGCCGCCCCTACGGCGGGGTGCGGACGGACCGGCCGGACGGGTCGAACGACCTGCACATGTTCGCGCCGCTCGCGCAGGCGGACGCCGAGGAGATGGGGCTGCGGTGAGTGACGGGCAGAACGGCCAGGGCTCCCCTGGCCCGATGGCGCAGGCGGTGGCGCCGTCCGCCACCTTCGACGCGGGCAACTCGCTGCTGGCCGAGCGGCCGGCGCAGCTCACCACCAGCCGCCTGGCGATGCCGGGCTACCCGGAGCGGGTGTGCCTGACGATCCGCACCGAGACCACGACGCTGACCGTGATGCTGTCCAAGGCGGACTCGCTGAGCTGGGCGGCGCAGCTCAAGACCGAGGCCGGCCAGATGTCCGGCCTGGGCCTGTTCACCGGGAGATGAGGTTGCGATGACTGAGGCCGCGAACGCGCGGGGTGACGCGCTGCCCGTGGAGGCCGCTGCCGGCCCGGCGCTGCCGGACCACATGCTGCTGGCGCTGGCGCTGCGGGAGGCGATCGACGCCGACGGGCGGGTGGAGCTGGCCCGGCGCCGGGTCGCCCTGACCCGGGAGAAGGTCGCGGGCGCGGTCGACAGCGTCCAGGAGCTGCTCGCGCAGGCCGAGGCCGAGGCGGCTTCCGCCACCAGCCGGGTGGCGGAGCTGGCGCGCGGCGAGGGCGGGGCCGGCGCGGTCGCGGCGCTGAAGCAGGCCGCCGCCGACGCGCAGGCCACCTACGAGCGGGCAGCGGAGCTGCTGGGCGGGGGACAGTGAGATGGCGTTCGGCACCGCGTCCAAGATTTTCCGCAACTTCCTGAAGGACTGCCACGACGGCACCTCCACCGCGCCGGGCACCGGGATCCTGCTGGCCACCGACGTGCCGAAATGCGCCCTGTACGGCAACACCGGCACCCCCGACCAGAACGCCACCGCTGTCTTGTCGGCCTACAACGGGGCCGCCTCCGCGTGGGTGACCGCCAACGAGATCACCGACGCCAACTGGGCCGCCGGCGGGCGGGTGCTGGTGCCGACCACCCACTTCGCTGACACCGCCGGGATCTTGTGGTACGACTCGGCGGACACCACCGGGGCCGGGAACGTGACCGTGGCCAACGTCTACGGCGTCCTGGTGTATGACGACACGATCACCACCCCGCAGGCCGACATCGGGATGTCCTACCACGCGTTCGCCACCCAGCCGGCCGGGGTGACCGCCGGGACGTTCACGGTCGTCTGGGACGCGCTGGGCGTAATCCGCTACACGCTGTGACCTGGCCGGCGGATGCCGTACCTGACGGGGATCGCCGGATCCGGGACCGGCCAGTACCTCACTGACGAGACAGGCGCCCCGTACCTGCTGCGGGGGGACACGATATGGGGCCTGCCGATCATGGCAGGCTCGGCGGGCGGGTCCGCGACCTGGCAGTCCGACATCGACACCTACTGCGCGACCCGGGCCGCGCAGGGTTTTAATGCGATGTACATCGCGGCGGTCGGCACCACCAACTACTCCCTGTCCGCCACCAACGTGAACGGCGACACCTGGGATAGCGTCTCGCCGTTTGTCGGCGGCGATCCGGGCGTGCTGAACGACACGTACTGGCAGCGGGTTGATTACATCGTGGCGGCGGCGCGGGCGGCGGGCATGACGGTGCTGATGAACATCGCGGCGTCCTACGCGAACAACAACGCGGGCGGGCCGCTGAACGGCAAGACCGGCACCCAGTGGACGAACTACGGCACCGCGCTCGGCAACCGATACAAGGCCGCCAGCAACGTGACGTGGTTCCTGGGCGACGACTACTTCGATGACAGCAACACCAACTACGGCAACGCTGTCGCCGCGATCAAGGCGACTGGGGACACGCACCTATTCACGTACGAGAACTACCCGGAATCCACCAGCCGGGAGGACATGAAAACCCCGTCGAACAAGCTGGCCGGCGGCACCGCAAACGCTAATTTCAGCTTCGCGTATTCCTACAACGTCAGCTATCTCGGGATTGAGGACGCCTGGACGGAGGCGTCCCCGATCCCGCCGATACGCGGTGACGGGTTCTACGACAACGACTCTGTAGGGCAGGCATTCAACCGGGGCCTGCTGTGGTGGGCGCTGTCGTCGGGCGCGCGCGGGTTCATCTACGGCCGGGAAGCGATCTGGTCCTGGCCGCCGACCGCCCTGGCCGCCCTGACCACCAACCCGGTTGACAACACCGATTTCAACAACATCTGCAACGCCTTCGCCACGCTGATGGACTGGAACAAGCTAGTCCCCGACACGGCCAGCGCGCTAGTGACGGCAGGCCGGGGCACGCACGCCGCCGAGTTCGTTTCCGGCGGCAGCGGCGGCAGCTACAGCAGCGGCAACACCTACGTCACCGCGTCGAAGACCCCCAGCGGGTCACTGGCCGTCATCTACATCCCGAACGCGGCTGCGGCGATCACCGTGAACGGGGCGCTGATGGCCGCCGGGTACGGCGCGAAATGGATGGACCCGGTGACCGGCGCGACCACTTCGGCGACGATCGGGGCCACCTACACCCACGCCGGGGCGAACTCGGCGGGCGGCGCCGACTGGGTGCTGATCCTGGCCAGCCCGCCGTATGCGACCTGGACAGCGCCGTGAGCGTGACCTTCGGGGCGGCCGGCCCGTCCTCCTCCGGTGCGACCTCCACCACGGGGTCACTGTCGTGGACTCATGTGGTGGCCGCCGATGACACGCTGCTGCTGGTAGGCGTCGGCTGCGGGACGGACGGCCGGACGCTGGCGGCCACCGCTAACGGTGTCGCGATGACCACCAACGCCGGGTCGAACCTGTGGAAACGGCACACCGCCGATTCGACGTCCGGGTTCGGGCAGTGGTTCGCGCTGCCCGCCCCGGCTACCGGGTCGATCACGATCGCGGTGACCGGCGGGTCGTCGGGGGACCGGCTGACCGGCGGGTCGCTGTCGTTCAAGGGCACCCTGGGCACGGCCGCCGCGTACGGCACCCCGGTGTCGGCCGCGTCCAGCGGCAGCAGCACCCCGGCGACGGTGAACGTGGCGGGCACGGCAGCGTCGTCGATGGTTGCCGCGTTCATGACGTCGGGCACCGATTTCTCGGTGACCGCGACCAGCCCGTCCACCCAGCGGTTCAACGCGGCCGGCGATTTCAGCTCCGGGGCCGGCAACAGCGCGGGGCAGACCGCGCCGGGCGGCGGCACCGTCACGATGGCCTGCCCGGTTTCCGCCGCCGACTTCTGGGCGATCTTCGCGGTCGAGGTGATCGCCGCCCCGTCCGGCGCGGTCGCCGGGCTGGCGTCCGGCACCGGCACCGCGCCGGGGGTGACGGCGGCGACGAGCAACCTGACGTCCGGGCCGCTGCACGCGACCGCAGCCGCTGCCCTGGCCGGCGGGCAGGGCACCTGGGCCACCCCCGAATACGCCGAAGGCGGGCCGTGATGGGAAGGGTGAACGATGCCTAAGCAGACGTGGAGCGGGTTGCTGAACGACGGCGCCCCGTGGCAGACCACGCAGGGCACGCAGCTCGCGACGGCGGCGACGGCGACGATCAGCCCGCAGGCCCCGACCAGCCAGGACTGGCAGATGCCCGGCCAGCTCTGGTACCCCGGCGCGGTGCTGGAGTTCACGGCGCGCGGCATCTACACCATGGGCGCCACGGCGACGAACTTCACGTTCACGATGCTGGCCGGCGCGACGACGCTGGCCACGACGGGGGCGTTCGCGGCGCCGGTCACGCAGACGACCCAGCCGTGGGTGCTCACCGGGCTCATCCGGTGCATCGCCTACGGGTCTACCGGGAACACGCTGGAGACCCAGGGCGAGCTGACGCTCTCCCAGGTTGCCTCGCCGTGGACGTTCCGGGTGCCGGTGCCGCTGATCAACGGCCCGACCGTCGCGGCGGTGGACCTGACCGTCGCGAAGATCATGCCGCTGCAGGCCACGCTCAGCCAGGTCACCGGCTCGCCGACGATCAAGTGCACCCAGTACCTGCTGCAGGCGATCAACTAGGCGACGCGGGGGGCTGGCGGGCATGGCGCCCTTTGTGGGACCGCTGAACCTGAGCAGCCCGGGGCTGCTCAGCCGTCCCGGCCTGCCGGTGCTGCCGAAGCCGGGGCTGCCGTATTCTCCGGTCGATTCGCCGGCGCTGGAGCTGTCCGGGTTCGGCTCTTTTTCGGGGGTCAGCCCGGCGGACACGATCCTGTCCGTGACGGTCACGGTCAACCAGTTCGGGTCGTCGGCGCTGCTCGGGGCGCCCACGTTCGAGCTGTGGGACTACAGCGGCACCCCGCAGATGATCGGCGTCACGCAGACCGGGGCGGCCTCCACGTCCGCCGCCAACATCGATTCCGCCGTGTTCACCGGGATCGCCTACGGGCAGCTCGGCACGCTGCGGCTGCGGATTTACGCGCATAAGGGCGCGGCGCTGACCGGCGCTGTCCAGAACGTGAACTGGGCGGGCCTGACCGTCAGCTATGCCCCGGCGGCGGGGTCGGCTGCGGTGGGGCGGGCCGCCGGCACGGGCACCGCGCCGGGCCCGGTCGCGCAGGCCGCGTACTTCGCGACCGCCATCGTGGCCGCCGCGACGGGCGCCGCGCCCGCGCCTGCCCTGGCCGCCCGCGCCGCCGCTGGCGCGGCGGCGGCGGCGGGCACGGCCCTGACCCCGCCGGCGCAGGCCCTGGCGGCCCCGGCGGCCGTCCTGGCCGCCGCGTCCGGCACCGCGTACAGCCCTGGGCCGCTGGCTGCCGCGCAGCCGGCCCCCGGCCTGGCCGCAGCGTCCGGCACCGCCTACAGCCCGGTAGCGGGCACCTCGGGCTCGGCGAGCGCGAGCGCGGGCCTGGCCGCCGCGTCCGGCACCGCGTACAGCCCGGCCGCTGCCGCCGTGCAGCAGGCAGTAGCCGGGCTGGCCGCAGCGCAGGGCACCGCGTACGTGCTCGGCCTGGCCGCCAGCGTTAGCGCCGGCGCCGGCGCGGCGACGGGCGCCGCGCCGGGCGTGACGGCCGCGCCCGCCGTAGCGCCTGCCCCTGGCCTGGCAGCCGCGACCGGTGCCGCCCTGGCCCCGTCGGCGGCGGTCACCCGGGCGGTCGCCGCAGGCGTGGCCGCTGCTGCCGGGGCGGCGTACAGCCCGGTGCCGCTGGCCGTGGCCGCCCCGGCAGCGGGCGCCGCCGCCGCGTCGGGGGCGGCGTACAGCCCGACGGTGTCCACGGCGTCGCAGGCGTCGGCCAGCGCGGGCCTGGCCGCCGCGACGGGCACCGCCTACAGCCCGGCGGCAGCCCCGGTGTCGCTGGGCACCGCAGGGCTGGCCGCCGCGACGGGCACGGCGCTGAACGGGACCGGCGTGCCGGGGCAGGCCCTAGCGGCCGGGCTGGCAGCGGGTACCGGGGCGGCGCCGGGGCCGCTGAGCCTGATCCTCACCTCCCGTGGCGTGGCCGGCCCGGGGACAGCAACCGGGGCGGCGCTGTCCCCGGCCGGGCAGGGCGCGAAGTTCTACCCGGCTGGCCTGGCCGCCGGGTCCGGCACCGCGTACGCGGATGCGCTGACGCTCGCCTCCCGGGCCGTGACGGCTGCCGCCGCCGCGCTCGGCGCGGCGCTCGCGCCGCAGGCGGTGACCGTGATCCCGGCCGTGTTCGGCACCGCCGTGGCCGGCGGGGCGCCGCTGACGGCTGGCGTCGCCGGCGGGGGCGCCCTCGCGGCTGCTTTCGCCGGCGGGGCCGCCGCCGGGACGTCGATCACCTCGGGGAGGCCGTAGGTCATGCTGATCGCCGGGCAGGTGTATGAGGCCACGCTGACCGTCGGTGACGGGTCCACGGCGGCGGGCACGGTGGCGCTGTCGATCACCAAGCCGGACGGCACCCTGGTCAGCCCGGCCCCGGTGCCGATCAACTCGCCGGTCGGGTCCGGGAAGTACTTCTACGACTACACCCTGCCGGCGCCGGGCCTGTACTGCTTCGCGTGGACGACGACCGGGCCGGGCACCGCGCCGCGCCCCGAGTACATCAACGTCCGGTCGTTCATCTCGATCGTGAGCATGGCCGAGGTCAAGCAGCACCTGAACAAGATCAAGGACACCGCCGACGACGAGCTGGGCGCCTACCTGATGGCCGCCACCGAGCTGGTGGAAGACAAGGTCGGGATCTGCGTGCCGCGCCAGTTCACCTCCCAGGTGGACACCGGCCGCTGGCAGCTCGTGGTGCCCTACCGGCCGGTCATCAGCGTGCAGTCGGTGGCCAGCATCTGGAACGGCGGCCCGGTGTGGGACAACACCGCCTCGCCGGGATGCCTGGCCGCCGACAACGAGGCCGGGATCATCTACCAGCCGACCATGTTCGATTTCTGGTACGGCCCGTGGAAGACGGTCTACACCTGCGGCCGGCAGCAGATCCCCGAGAAGTGGATCCACGCCGCCAAGGAGCAGATCCGGCACCTGTGGGAGACCCAGCGCGGCTCGATGCCGCCGGCGGTGCTGCAGGGCGAGGAGGTGTTCACCGCCACCTCGGGGTGGACGTTCAGCGTGCCGCGCCGGGTGCTGGAGCTGCTGGAGGCAGACATGGTGCCGTCGTCATGATCACCGCGCACTGGGGCTCGTTCCTGGCGGGCGGCGCGGCCGGCTGGTTCGCGGCGCTGGCCTGGCTGGCCCGCAGAAGGAGGACCGATGCCCTGGACATCAACCGCGCCCGCCGCGATAGCCGCCCTGGTGGCCGCGTTCAGCCAGATCCCGCTGAACGGCGAGGTCCGTGACGGCCCGGCCACGGATGACGCGGACGCCCTTGAGGTGATCACCGTCGGCTACGTCGGGCCCGACGATGACGCCTCGGCCGAGGACCACACCCAGACCGAGGGCCTGGCCGGGATGGACCGGGAGGGCTACGACGTGCACTGCGCGGTCGCGGTCCTGGCCGGGGATGAGTCCGGGATGGACGGCGTGCCGGTGGTGCGGGCCCGCTGCTTTGAGCTGCTGGCCGCTTGCCGCCGGCCGCTGATCGCCGATCCGAGGCTCGGCGGCGCTGTCATGAAGGCGGCGATCTCCTCGTGGGCGCTGCGCGAGGACATGACCACGGGCGGCGCGTACGCCCGGATCCGGTTCGACGTGTCGATCGACGCGTTCGCCAACAGGTAGAAGGAGGGCGGTCCGACATGGCCGCAACTGCCCTGGCCATTCAGGCCGTCCCGCACGGCGGCCTGGCCCCGGTCGCCTACTCCACCCCGACGCAGACCACGGGGCACACCACGCCGTGCGGGCCCGATGTGGTGCTGATCGTCAAGGTCGCTTCCGGCGGCCCGCTCAACGTGGACCTGCACATGCCCGGCGCGGTGGACAGCATCCCGGTGGCTACCCCGGCCGGGGCCGCCGCGCCGTCGCGGCGGGTGGCGGCGGCCAACGGCGACAACATCATCCCGGTCCCGGCCGAGGTGTACGCCGACCCGGTGACGGGGCTGTGCACGTTCGACCTGGGGGCCGGGTTCGCCACCTCCACCATCGCCTCGGTTAGGAGCGCGTGAGTCATGGACCTGCTGCCCGGGGCCGACCCCGGATTCGTGAAGATCATCCACCCGGAGACCGGCGGGGTCGCCGAGGTGTCCGAGCTGGGCCTGGCCCAGTGGTGGGTGGCGGGCTGGGTGCCGCTGACCGCCGAGAACGCCCCGCCGGGCGAGCCGGGTGCCGGCAGCAGCCCCCCGGCGCTGACCGAGGCCCAGGTCGCGCAGGGCCTGACCGCCAAGCCGGACGCTAAGGCCGGCGTACCGCCCAAGTCCAAGTCCGGCACGGCCGGCAAGACCGGAGAGTGAGGGCCCGATGGCGCCTCCGAAGCTGATCCCGACCAGCCGGTATGTTCCCGAGGGCACCCGCAAGGTGTATTTCGTGCCGACGATCGCCACCCAGGCGTCGCCGACCCGGGCGGAGATGAACGCCGGCACCGACCTGTCCGATGAGATCGCGGAGATGAACGGCTTCACCGTGACCTCCGACCAGATCGAGGTGCCGGACATGGCGTCCCGGTTCACCGGGAAGATCCCGGCCCGGATCCTGGCCGACGACTCCTCGATCCGGCTGTACGCCTCGGTCACCTCCAACGACGTCCGCACCGTGCTGCCGCGCGACACCGCCGGGTTCATCATCTGCCTGTGGGAGGGCGACGTGCCCACCCAGAAGATGGACGTGTTTCCCGTCAAGGTGGGGGCGGCGTCGGTGCAGTCCGGGATCAGCGACCCGGGCTCGATCCTGGTGGCGTTCACGATCACCAAGATCCCCACCCTGAACGTGACCATCCCGGCCTGACCGGTCACTCTCCGATTACCCAGAAACCAGATAGTGGAGGCAGCCGGCCATGCTTCTGTCCAGGGACGACATTCTCAAGGCGGACGACCGGCCCATCGAGACCGTGGAGGTCCCCGAGTGGGGCGGCGAGGTGCAGGTGCGCGGCATGATCGGCCGCAGCCGCGACGAGTACGAGGCGTCGATGGCGACGGTGAAGGGCGGCAAGCTGGTCCCCGACACCGAGAACTCGCTGGCCAAGCTGGTGTCCCGGTGCATCGTCGGCGAGGACGGCGAGCCCATGTTCACCCCCCGTGACGTGCACGCCCTGGGCGAGAAGTCCTCGGCGGCGCTGGAGCGGGTCGGGAAGGTCGCCGCGCGGCTGTCCGGCATGGACAGCGGCGAGGCGGCGGTGCTGGAAAAACTCTTCGGGGGCGGCCTGAGCGACGGTTCTACTTCCAGCTCGCCCTCCAGCTCGGATGCACCGTCACCGAACTCCTCGGCCGTGCCTCCTCCCGGGAGCTGACCGAGTGGTACCTGTTCTTCAAGATCGAGCAGGAGGAGGCCGACCGGCGCGAGGCTGAGCGCCACGGCGTGAAATCCACGGTCAACACGCGGGGGCTGTGATGCCGGAAGTGACGATCACCGGCAGCGGGCCGTCCGAGATGCGGGCCCTGGCGATCAGGCTGCGCCAGGCCGACCCGAAGCTGCGCCGGGCCCTGTACCGGCGGATGAAGGCGGCGGCCACCCCGGTGCTGCACGATGTCATGCGCGCCGCGCTGGACATGCCGGCGGGCAAGTACCACCACGGGCTGCGCGAGGAGATCGCCAAGACGATCTACGTGAACGTGGGGGCCGGCCGGGGCGGGGTGCACATGGACATCGTGTCGGCGGGCAGCCGGATGCCGAAGGGCAAGGAGTCCATCCCGGTGCACACCGACCGCAGGCGCGGCTGGGGGCATCCGGTGTTCGACAGCCCACGGCGGCTGCCCCGCGCCGACTGGACGTGGGTGCGCCAGTGGGGCCGGCCCGGCTGGTTCGAGAACTCGATCACCAAGGCGGCCGGCAAGGAGCGCGACGCGATCCAGGCCGCGATGGACGACCTCCAGCACGAGCTGGAGCACTGACCCGCGCGTGCCCGCGCCCGAGGCTCCCCTGGCCCCTGCGCCGCGCCCGGCGGCCGGGGGGGCTCGTACTGCCTGAGCTTCCCGGCGGGCCGCGCAGGGCCCTGTGGCGTCGCTCGCTGGTTGACGGCATCAGCCCCGTGAGGACCCGGAAGGAGCGGCATGGCCAACGTCATGCGGTTCATGCTGCTCGCCGACGACAGGGCCGGCAGCGCGTTCAACCGGTTCGCCGACAAGGTGGATAAGGCGAACGGCTCGATGGACCGCAACCAGGCCGCCCTCAAGCGGCAGGCGCAGGCGTCCAAGTCCGCGCAGAACGGGCTGCTGACACTGACCGGGACGGTCACCGGGTTCGGTGACGCCTCCCGCGCCGCCTCCAGCAAGGCCGGCATGCTCGCCCGGGTGATGGGCGGTGTCGGGCTGGCCACCGGGCTGGCCGAGCCGCTGATGGCCGGGCTGCTGGTCACCACCGGGGCGCTGGCCGGCGCGCTGGTGACCGCCGGCGCGGGCGCGGGCGCCTTCATGGTCGCGCTGAAGCCGTCGCTGACGGTGGTGTCCGCCCTGATGAAGGCGCAGGCCACCTCGGTCAAGGCCGGGCAGATGGCGCAGCTCAACTACCAGAAGGCGCTCGCCGCCGGGGTCGCCCCGGCCACGGCGCTGGCCGCCAAGCAGGCCACGCTGGCCGCCAGCCAGCGGCAGCTCACGGCGGCGAACAAGCTGGCCTCCCCCGCCCAGCGCCAGCTCGCCGGCGAGCTGGTCAAGGCCAAGGACGCCTACAAGGCGTGGGGGCAGGCGCTGTCCGGGCCGGTGCTGGCGCCGCTGTCGATGGCCGTCAAGTTCATCCAGCCCGCCCTCAAGGCCATCGCCCCGCTGGCGCGGGCCGCCGCCGGGGCGTTCAAGACGCTGGTCGGAGAGCTGGGCGCCAACATCGCCGCCGGCGGGCTGACCCGCATCGTGGCGACCCTGCTGCCGCACGTCGTGCCGACCATCCTGAACCTGGCCCACGCCATCGGCAACATCACCGCCGGGATCTGGGGCGTGATCAAGGCGTTCCTGCCGATGAGCGACACGATCACGGGCGGGGTCGCCCGGCTGACCGCCCGGTTCAAGGAATGGGGCCTGTCCCTGCCGTCCCACAGCGGCTTCCAGTCGCTGATGGCCATGTTCAAGGGCCAGGTGCCGGGGGTCACCGCCCTGTTCAAGAACCTGGTGATCATCGTCAAGCAGATCGCCACGGCGATAACCGGGCTGTCCACCCCCGCCAACTCCAAGGCCCTGATCCAGATCCTCACCCCCCTGTCACAGATCATGGTCAAGCTGACCGCCAATCAGGGCCTGGTCCGGTCGGTCCTGTACTTCATGCTGATGAAGTCGGCGCTGAGCCAGCTCAAGCCCGCGTTCACCGGGGCCAAGCTCGGGATCGACGCGATCACCGGGTCCGCGACGGGCATCCAGAAAACCTACGGCGCATTCCAGAACCTGCGGGCCGGGTTCACGAGCGTCACTGCGGCCGGCCTGCCGATGACCGGCATGGCGGGGACCCTCGGCGGCAAGCTCAAGATCGTCGCCGACAAGGCCTCGGAGGCGGGCACGGCGCTCGCCGGGAAGATCTCCGCCGGGGCGAACGCCGCCGCCAAGGGGCTCGCCGCTGCCGGGACGGCGGTCGCCGGCGTGGTCTCCTCCCTGGCCGCCAGCTCGTGGGCGTGGGTCAAGAACACCGCCGTGATGGTCGGGCAGAAGGCGGTGCAGCTCGCCGTCGCGGCCGGCACCAAGCTGATGGCCGCCGCGCAGTGGCTGCTGAACGTCGCGATGGACGCCAACCCGATCGGGCTGGTGGTCCTGGCGCTGGTCGCGCTCGGCGCCGCGTTCTACCTGGCCTGGACGCACAGCGCCACCTTCCGCAAGATCCTCACCAAGGCGTGGAACGCGGTGTGGGACGTGGCCAAGATCGTGATCGCCTGGTTCGCCGGCCCGTTCGTGAACTTCTTCACCAAGACCATCCCGCATGTGTTCGGCCTGGTGCTGAGCTGGGTGAAGGCCAACTGGCCGCTGCTGCTGGGCATCCTGACCGGGCCGATCGGGCTGGCGGTGCTGTGGATCACCAAGCACTGGGGCGCGATCACCAAGTTCATGTCCGATTCGTGGCACACGATGACCAAGGCGGTGCGGGACGCGTTCGCCTGGATGGTCGATCAGGTGCTGGGTTTCTTCGGCACGATCCTGCACGGCGCCGCGACGATGCTGGGCTGGGTGCCGAACGTCGGCGCGAAGCTGAAGACCGCCGCCGCCGCGTTCGACACGTTCCGGCAGAACGTCAACGCCTCGCTGCGCGGCGTCAACGGGCATACGGTCACCGTCGGGGTCAACTTCAACAGCCAGGCGCTGGGGCTCGGCATCAACCCGGGGCCGCCGAAGTTCAAGGCGGCGGGCGGGCTGATCAGGGGGCCGGGCACCGGCACGTCCGACACGGCGGGCCTGTACTGGCTGTCCAACAAGGAGTACGTGCAGCAGGCCGCTGCCGTCGCCCACTACGGCACCGCGTTCATGGACGCGGTCAACGCGCGCCGGCTCCCGAAGATGGCCAGGGGCGGCATCCCCGGCGGCGGCATCGACGTGCGGACCTCGCTGCCGACGTCGGTGGTGATCGACCGGGCGATCGGCACGACCATCTCGGCGCTGGCCAGCGCGTTCGCCAAGGGCGTCCTGGGCGCCGGCGGGCCGATGATCGCCTACGCCCGCCAGTTCGTCGGCCGGGTGCCGTACGTGTGGGGCGGCACCACCCCCGCCGGGTGGGACTGCTCGGGGTTCACCTCGTGGGTGTACCACCACTTCGGGATCGGGACATGCCCGCGCACCTCCCAGCAGCAGCAGCTCTGGGCGGCCCCGTCGATGGACCGGCCGGGCGCGCTGGCGTTCTTCTACGGCACCGGGGGCACCGCCCAGCATGTCGGGCTGTCGATGGGCAACGGGAAGATGATCAACGCCTACGGCACCGGGTTCGGGACGATCATCTCCCCGTCGCACATGGCCGGGTTCAGCGGGTTCGGGGTGCCGCCGGGCGGGCTGCGCAAGTTCGGCCGGGGCGGGCTGATCACCGAGCCGATCATCGGCCTGGGGCTGCGCACCGGCCGGGGCGTCATGCTCGGCGAGGCCGGCATCGAGCGGGTCACGCCCGGCGCCGGCGCGGCCCGGCCAGCGGGCCCGCTGATCAGCTTCGGCGGTGACCTGGTCGTCCGCGAGGAGGCCGACATCGCGGTCCTGGGCCAGAAGCTCGGGTTCGCCATCCGCAGCGCGAGCTTCTGATGACCTACACCTCGATGACCCTGAGCGACCCGGCCAGCGGCTACTCCTCGGTGATCAAGCCCCGCGACGGGGTGTCGGTGATGGCCCTGGACGTGCAGTCCGCCGTCCGCGCGGTCACCTTCCCCCAGGTGCAGGCCGACGGCGTGATCGACCAGAGCATGTGGCTGGACACCGCCGCGTGCACCCTGGCGCTGCGGCTGTTCACCTCCGACGCCGGGATGACGCCCGAGGACTACCTGGATGAGCTGTCGCCGCTGCTGGGCCCGTGGGTGCGCCCGGTCCTGACCGTCACCAATGACCAGTGGGCCGGGCCCCGGATGCTGACACTGCGGTTCGACTCGCGGGCGGCGCCGGTCGATAACCCGGTGACCACCGATGTGGCGCTGAGCTGGAAGGTGCCGTCGGGCGGCTGGTCGGACACGGCCGCGACCGAGTTCACCGTCCCGGCGATCGTCGCCTCCACCACCGGCCTGCATTTCACCAGCGCCGGCGCGCACTTCACCAGCGCCGGCGCGCATTTCCCGGCGGGCGCGGCGTCCTCGGGCAGCATCGTGACCGTGGCCGGGTCGGTGCGCCCGCCCGGGCGGGCCCGGATCTACGGGCCGTGCACCGGGCCCCGGCTGACCTCCGACACCGCCGGCGGCGACATCATCTTCACCAGCGCCCTGGCCCTGGCCGCCGGACAGTACCTGGACCTGGACTCGGTCGCGCGGACCGCGAACCTCAACTCTGACCCGGGCCAGTCGCAGCTCGCCCTGCTCGACTTCCTGAACACCACCTGGTGGCAGCTTGCGCCCGGCCCGAACCTGATCCGCTACCACCCGCTGACGGGTGGCGGCTCGGCGGCCGTCCTGGATTTCACCCCCGGCTACCTGCCGTGACGATCGGAGCATCCCGGTGACCCTGCACGTCCCGCTGTTCCTGCAGCCGTCCGGCGCCGACCCGGACATCACCCCGACCGCGCAGGAGTTCCGCCGGTTCATCGAGGCCATCTCCCCGATCGGCCGGCAGGGCGTCGTCGGCGCCGGCGACATGCTGGTCGCCCAGCGGGCGGCGGGCGCGAACTTCAGCGTGGACATCGCCGCCGGGCTGCAGTTCATCGTCGGCGACGACATCACCAGCCAGGGGGTCTATCACGCCTGGAACGACGCGGTGGTCAACGTGGTGGTCCCGGCCGCGCCGGGATCGGGCACCCGGGTGCACCGGGTGGTGACGCAGGTCCGGGACAAGCTGTCCAACGGTGCCTACTCCACCTATGACGCCCAGTTCCAGCTCCTGGCCGACACCGGGGGCGGGACGCCGGCGGAGCCGAACTCGGCGGCCAGCCTCGCGCTGGTGTCGGTCGCCGCCGGGGACCTGTCGGTGGTCAACGCCAAGATCACTGACGTGCGGGCGCGGCAGGGCGCCGGCCCGTTCATCGCCGTCAAGCCCGCCGACACCTCCCGGACCAACAACGCCTCCCGTACTGCCGACCCGCACCTGTTCCTGCCGGTCGCCGCGAACGCGGTCTACTCGGTGGACCTGATGTGCCAGATGGACGGCAGCTCGGGCACCGACTTCGGGTTCAACTGGGCCGCGCCGGCCTCTGCGTCGTTCACCGCGATCGTGTCAGGCCTTCAGCTCGGCGCGGCCAACGCCAACGCCGACCAGTTCTTCTCGCCCGCTGACTCCTCGCCGTGGTCGGGCGCGGTGGGGCTGATCGGCGCGGGCAACAGTATCGGGTTCCTGCTGCGGGGCACGCTGATCACCGGGTCGGCGTCGGGGATCTTCCAGTTCAACTGGGCGCAGCAGACCAGCGGGGCGACGTCCACGATCTTGCATAAGGGATCGACGCTGACCCTGATCCGGGCGTCCTGAGCTACCCGTAGACGACGGGCAGGTCACCTTCGGGCAGCAGCGCCGCCAGCCGGTCGTACTCCGGGCACCGGAAGTACCTGAAGCAGTGATGCGACTCCAGGTGATCCCAGAACGCCCGGCGCAGCGGCGCGGCCAGCATCTGCGCCACGACCTCGAACCCCACATGGGCAAGCGTCGCGGGCGGCGGGTCCTCGTGGAGATCGCAGCGGCCGTCGCTGGTGATGTCCAGCAGTTTCTCGCTGGACGGGAAGTACGACCAGTGCCGCCTGTAGCAGAGCGCCATCCCGGCATCGTCTCACGGCAAGGAGAGAGGTGACCCGTGCCCGGCAGCAGGTTCAGGACATCAGCCCCGGTGGAACCCGGGCCGCCGCTCAGTGCCAGGAGCGAACCGGAGAGGCCGGTCACTTCCGCCGAAGGTGACCGCATCAAAGGCCGCCGAGACTGCCGTGCCGCCCGTGCCGCCCTTGAAGTTGTTGACGATGAGCGTGCCGGGCCTGTCCTCGGCCTCGGGCTCGGGCTCGCACGCCTCGCGGGTCACCTGGCGCGCCCACGACGCGATGGCCATGCGCTCCTCCCAGGTGGGGCGCTCCTCTGCGGTCATGAGGCCAGCATAAAGGCAGCGGCATGACCACGCGGGGCAACAGCTTCGAGGGCATCGGCAACGGCGTCACCGTCACGGCCGCCAACTCGGGCGGCGTTTCCGGGGACGCGTTCGATAGCGTGACGATCCCGGCCGGCTGCACGGTGATCTCCGATAACACGCACGCGGCGCACGGCGGCCAGGCCTGCAAGCAGCAGATCGGCGGCACGGCGCTGGGCTGCGCCGTCAACTGGCTGCTGACCGCCGCCGGCACCGTCTACTACCGGGCCTACCTGTACGTGCCCGCGTTCCCGTCAGCCACGATCCGGGTCGTGAACGTCCGCTCAGGCGCGTCGTTCGCCGCCGCCATGGCCCTGACCGCCACGGGCAAATTGCAGATGCAGGCCTCTACCGGCGGCCAGATGGCGATCACCACGGCGTCGGTGCCGACGGGCGCCTGGTTCCGGGTCGAGGGTTTCTTCATCGCGAGCGCCACGGCCGGGCAGGCGCGGGTGAAGCTGTTCACCTCGATGGACTCCACCAGCCCGGCGGAGACCAAGACGTCGGCGGCCACGTTCAACACGCTCGCGAACTTCGACCAGACGCAGATCGGCATCGCCTCCAACGTCGCCACCACCGGTCCCTGGTGGCTGGACGACCTGGCCGTATCAACGGCCGGCTATGTCGGCCCGTTCGTCACCGGAGGCGGCGGCGGCGGCGGGACGGCAGGCAAGACCGGCGCGTTCCTGAAGTTGATCAATTTCAACGCGCTGACCGGGCAGTCCGCCACCTTCGACGGCGGCAACGGGAACTGGACGCCGGCGGGGAACTCCTCGATCGCCAACTCGGCGGTGTCACCGCATAACGGGTCCGGGGCGATGCGGCTGACGTCGCTGGGTCCATCCGCCGGGCTGATGGACGCGGCGTCCTGCACCGCCGCGAACATCACCACCCAGGGCAAGCCGTGCACGGCGGGTGACACGATTTCCTGCTCAGCGTGGCTGAAGGCGGTCACGGTCGCGCGTAACTGCCAGGTCGGGGCCGCGTTCTACACCGCCGCCGGGGTGCTGTGCACGGGCACGAACCCGGTCATGGTGGCGGGCGGCGCCACGAACTCCACGTCGGCGTACACGCTGGTGCAGGGGCAGGTCACCACGCCTTCGGGCGTGAGCGCGGCGTTCTGCCGCCTGCATGTGCGGGTCAACGCGACAGCGGGCACGGGCGAGCAGCATGACGTGGATGACGCCCAGCTCGGCCCGTCCACCCTGGCGCAGGCCATCACCCAGTGGACCGCGCTGTCGGCTCGCGGCCTGGACGTGCGGCGCGAGTACTTCGCCGCCGGCCAGTACGGCACCGGGGCGTTCGCGATCACCGCCGACCTGACCGCTGACGCCGCCGCCGGGCGGAAAGTCTGCCTCACCCTGAGACCGCCGTACAACCCGGTGTCGGCGACCGACCGCACGAACATGGCCACGTTCCTGGCCTCCTGCGCGGCGGCCGGGCTGGTCATGGATATCGCGTTGTGGCATGAGCCTTTTTACAGCGGCCTGTCGGCGGCGCAATATATTGCGATGGTCCAGTATTACGGGCCGACGATTCAGGCCGCCGGCTACCCGGTGGTGTTCTGCACCGCCAACTCGGCGATTAAGAATAATGCCGAGAACACGTATTATCCCGGCGACGCCTATATTGATAAAGTCGCGACGGACTATTATGCGCAAGGGTATGTCTCCGGGGATACGCTGGACGATGCGGCGTCGATAGCTGACGCGGCCAGCCCGCGCAAGCCCTTCGGCGTGTGGGAGCTGAACGCCTCCACTGACACCGGCTCCGGGCAGACCACGCTGCAGGGCACGAACTACTTCAATTACCTCCGGTTGTTCTTCAACGCCCGCCTGGTGGCGGGCAAGACGAACGCCGACCTGCTGATCTTCAATGCCGACAGCAACGCCGGGCAGGAAACCCCGATCACGATGCCGGGGGACTACCGGATCGCCTTGTGGCAGGCCCAGTACGACGCCGGGGCGGTCACGGTCGGCGCGGGCGGCGCGGTCGGCGCCTACCTGAACCCCAGCAAGTTCGGGGCGGGCACCACCCTGGCGCAGGCCATCACCGACTGGCAGTCGGTGACCAGCCGGCCCCTGGACGCCCGCCGGGTGTACTTCACGCCGCTGCAAATCCCCGCCGCGATCACGACCGACCTGCTGGCCGACCAGGCGGCGGGCCGCAAGGTCTGCATGTCGCTGCGGCCCGATTTCGGGCCGCCCACCACCTCGGCCGCAGCGGCGCTCGACACGTTCCTGTCGTCCTGCAAGGCCGCCGGGCTGGTGGCCGACGTGGCCTTGTATCACGAGCCCAACCAGGGCATGAGCATGGCCCAGTTCATTGAGGCCTTCCAGTTCTATGCCCCGACGATCAAGCAGTATTACCCGCGAGTATTCTGCACGTCCAGCTATTTCGTGCAGCACGGCGGCGGCAACGCATGGTATCCCGGCGACGCGTTTGTCGATAAGATCGCGACCGACATTTACGCGTCTGAGTATGACGGCGGGATCCGGCTGGACCTGCCCGCGTCGCTGGCTGATGCCGCCACCCCGCCTAAGCCGTTCGGGATCTGGGAGTTCAACTCCTCCACCGACGCGGCGCAAGGGCAGACGCAGGCGCAGTCGGCGACGTTCTTCACCTACCTGAAGCAGTTTTTCCAGGGCCGCCTGGCGAGCGGGAAGCCGAACTGTGACCTGCTGCTGTTCAACAGCGACAGCAACCTGTCCCAGGAAACCCCGATCATCACCGCCGGCGACTACCGGGTCGGCGAGTACCAGGACCTGTACGACGGGCTGACCACCCCGCCGGTCGGGTCGCAGACCAGGCCGCTGGCCGTGGCGGTCACGCTGACCGTGACCGTCAGCGCGGGCCTGGCCGGCGGGATCCCGATCGGGCCGCCGCCGCCGCCGCCGGTCCTGCCGCCGGCGGCGCAGGTGCTGACAGTCGCCGACTGGTCGTTCGTGATCGGGCCGCGCCAGCCTGCGGGCGGGCACGCGCTGGCGCTGACCGAGGCCCGGAACCGGACGGCGGTGTTCCGCTGCGATCCCGGCACCTCGCATGAGGCGTCGTTCGACATTGACGGCCGCAGCGTGCAGGCGTCCGGGTTCGCCGAGCTGATCAGCGACCTTCAGGTGATCCGCAACGGGCAGATCCTGGCGGCGCTGCGGATCGTGCCGACCGCCGACCAGCTCGATGCGATGCAGCATGTGGTGTCGGTGACGGCGCGGGACTACCGGGAGGTGCTGCGCCGCCGGCTGGTGCTGCCGGGGGACGCGCTGACCTGGAACGGCCCGGACGTGGTCGTGAACTCCGGTGACTTCTCGGGCGGCGGCGGCGGCGGCGCGGGCCCGCCGTTCACCGACCAGGCGGTGATCGCGTGGCAGATCATCCAGGGCGTCCAGGCCCGCAACGGCGGCGACCTGGGGATCGTGCCGGGCGCCGGGCAGGCCACCGGCCACGGCCCCGACTACGCCATCGGCGTCGGCGATTTCGCCGGCGACGCGATCGACGCCCTGGCGCAGACGGCCAACGGGTTCGACTGGGACATCACCGCTTACGGCCCGGCGGACCTGCGGCTGGACATCTGGTCGCCGTACCGGGGGTTTGACCGGGGCGTGATCCTGGAGCACGGCGGCGGCCTGGTCGCCAGGACGGGCCGCACGGTGGACCCGTCAGCGTTCGCGAACGCGTGGCTGGTGACCGGCAGCCAGGCCAGCGGCACCAGCAACACCGGGTTCATCGGCAGCGGCGGGGGCGGCGGGGGCGGCAGCGCCCCGCCGCCGAATTGGATCGTCGTGTCAGAGCCGGGACTGCCCGCTGACCCGGCGGGCCGCTGGGATCAGGTGGACGGCACGTCGCTGGCGACGTTCCCGGCGGTCAGCGCCCGCGCCTACCGGGACCTGGCCAACGGCCTGGCGGTCATCCCGTCGTATGTGATCGAGCTGTATCCCGGCAAGTGGGGCGGCCCGGGCCACATCTGGCTCGGCGACGCGGTCACGGTGCGGGTCATGTCGGGGCGGCTGCGGGTCAACGACAAGCTGCGGGTCAGCGAGATCGCGGTGACGATCGGCGAGGAAGGCCAGGAGCAGGTGACCCTGACCGTGGGCCGCGCGCCGCTGGGCCCGCACCGGCTGATCGCCAGGATGCTGCGGCGCATCCAGCACCTGGAGCTGCGGTGAGGCCGTCCAGGCCGGCCGGGATCACCCCGGCGTAGCCCGGGTGATCGGCCCACACGCCGGCTATCGCGATCAGCACCAGGCCGAAGGCCACCGACGACGCGGCGGCGGCCACCATGGCCGGGCTGGCCGGGTCCGGGTCGATGGCGATCTGCTCGGCTACCGTCTCGGCGTTGACGCGGACCGCTACCAGGATTTTCCGCTTGGCCTCGGCCTCGGCGAGCAGGCGGTGCCCGAGCACGGCCAGGGCGCCGCCGCCGGCGATCAGCTCCCGCGCCGCCGCCTCGTCCTCGTCCCGGCGCGCGGCGCAGAACTTCTGCAGGTCCATGCCGTCACCCTAAGAGCAGGAGAACCGCCGTGACCGACCAGCCGTCCCTTGTCGCCGGGTTCGCCGTGATCCCGGGGCCGGTCACCCTGTCGATCGAGGCGGCCCGCGACCGGTACTGGTGTGCGTGCCACGGCTGGCATGACCGGGCCGAGATGACCTGCGAGAGCGAGAAGCGGCCATGACCGCAGGGCTGTCCGCGCTGGTCGCGTCCTGGTGGCTGAACTCGCTGCTCGGCACGAGCTTCACCCCGCCCGCCGCGCTGTGGGGCCAGATCCACGTCGGCGACCCGGGGGCGGCCGGGACCGCGAACCCGTCAGCGGTCACGGCCCGCAGCCAGATCACCGCGACGGCCAGCAGCTCGGGCTCGGCGCTGGTGCTGTCCAACATCCCGGCGTGGACGGAGACCGCGACCGAGAAGGCGACCCACCTGTCCGTGTGGTCGGCGGCCTCGGGCGGGAACTTCCTGTTCTCGGCCGTCGGGAACGTCTCCCAGGCGCTCAATCCCGGCGACATTCTCCAGCTCACGTCGCTGACGGTCGCCGCCGGCCCGCAGGCCGGCTAGCCCGATACCCGAGGAGCACTGATGACGATCTTCTACCCGGACATTTCCGGTTTCCAGGCGGGCGTGGACCTGCGCGGCGCGGTCGCGGTCGCGGCGAAGGCCACCGAGGGCAGCGGCTTCGCCAACCCGGACTACGGCCGGGCGAAGGCGAACGCGGCCACCCACGGCGTGTTCTTCACCGCCTACCATTTCCTGCTGCAGGGCGGCGGCGGCGGCCAGGCCGCGCACGCCCGCTCGGTCGCGGGCGGCGCGCCGCTGATGCTGGACGTCGAAGCCGAGGGCAGCTCACGGCCGGGTGTCGGCGACGCCGTGGAGTTCATCGACGCCTACCGCAAGGCCGGCGGCCTCACCCACCTGGTGTACCTGCCGCACTGGTACTGGCAGGCGATCGGGGAGCCGTCGCTGCGCCCGCTGGAAGCACGCGGCATGGCGCTGGTCTCCTCGGCCTACACCCTGTACACCGACCGTGATTCGGGGACCGGCTGGCAGCCCTACGGCGGGATGACCCCGCTGGTGTGGCAGTACACTGACCGGCTGCGCTTCAACGGCCGCGACGTGGACTTCAACGCGTTCCGTGGCGGCCACCCCGGCGACCAGTCCGGCGGCGCGGTCGCCGACGCCCTGGCCCAGTTCAAGACGCTGTGCGCGACCGGGAAGCTGCCCGCCGCCGGGCACCCCGGCGGCACCCCGGCGGTGCCGGCCGAGCGGCTGGCCACCGGGAAGGAGTCGCTGCGGCACGCGGTCCGCCGGGAGGGCACCACGGTGCCTAGGGCGCTGTGGCTGATGGCCAGGGCGCACGGCGACGGGCACTTCGGCCACCCGTCCCAGGCGGCCTACATCATCGCCGGCGACTGGGACGCGATCATGCCCTGGCACATGGTGTACTGGGTCGGCTGATCAGCAGGGAGGCAGTGACATGGCCAAGCGGGCACCGCTCGCGCCGAAGTTCTACGGCGGGGTGTTCGGCGCGGGCTCGGGCGGCGGCGCGGCGGCGGTGGCCGTCGCGCTGATCCAGGCGGGCACGCGCCACGCCCTGGACCCGGCGGTGGTCCAGGCGATCTACTACCTGGTGCCGATCGCCGGCACTGCGGCGGGGATCTTCCTGGCGCCGCATCAGGCGCGGCCGGGCGACCCGGACGGCACGGGCGGGGATCAGGTGCGCGCCCGGCTGATGGCGCTTGAATCAGCGCTTGGGCAGGTCGCCGCCGGGCACGGCGCGGGGCTGGAGCGCCTCGTGCCGCAGCGCGCGCAGGGCGCGGGGTCGCCGGGCGGCGACCTGCCCGGGCTGCCGCTGTGATGCTGATCGCGATCATCTTCGGCGCGGCGTTCATCGTGGCCGGCCTGATCGCGCTGGCGGTGTACGCGGCGGCGTGCGAGGCGCCGGGCTCGGAGTGGCGCTCGGCGGACCGGGCCTGGTACCGGTCCGGCGGCGACGTGGCGTCGGCGCTGTCACTGGACCTGCGCCGCCGCAGCGACCGGTCCGCCCGGCTGGCCAGAAGCAGGCCGCAGAACACCCCTCCCGCGCGGCCACGTAGCTGACGCAGCGGCGTTCACGGCCTGCCTGGTGTGATGGCACGCACCGGGAGGCCGGGGCCTCTCCGTGGCGCTCAGCACCGTGTGGGGGCACAGACAGGCGAAGCGGCCCCGTACCTGCTCTCCAGGTACGGGGCCGCTTTCAGCATGCCCGGCGGGCTACTGGCCGAACCGGTCGTCGTGGCCGGCGTTCGGGTTGCCCAGCGGCCAGCGGGTCAGCCCGCCGGGGGTGTCCGGGCCGTTGCACTGGCTTCCTCCTCGCGTCACCATTTCCCCTCACCTCCTCTCGCGTTCCTTGTCGCGCAGCCCGGCCGCGCGCAGCCGGGCCCGGCTGTTCAGCCAGCCACGGCGGTCAGACGGCGTGTTCTCGGTGAAGATCACCGCGCCGCCGGGTGCTTTCCACCGCCAGTGGTTGCGGCGGTTCAGGGTCACCGTCCAGCCCTGCCTGCGCGCCAGCCCGGCCAGCTCCGCGAGCGGGCCGGGCGGCCGTGCCCTGCTGCGGCTCACGGCCTGGCCGCCGGGCACTGGCCGCACCGGACCCGGCGCGGGGCCGGGAGCACGTCATCACCGCTGCGGCGCTGGGTGCCGCCGCGCTGCACCTCGCGGCGCGGCAGCGGCCGGTAGCGGACTGTCCGCTCGGCTGTGTGGCCGCAGGCCAGGATCAGCGCCCACCAGCGGGCCCGCCGGGGCATGTCCGGGCCGAGGACGCTGCCCCGGCCGCTGCGCAGGACGGCGGCGATGACGTGCTGCCACGGCCGGGCGGTCATCGGCCCTCGCCCCTGGTCAGCTCGCGGACAGCGGCGCCCAGGCAGTAGCCCAGCCACCCGGCCCGGTCGTTCAGCTCGCCGTCCGGCCAGTACCCGCCGTCAGCGGCGGTCTTGAGCCGGGTGCCGCCCAGGCTGCGGTAGTCGTTGTCCCGCATGACCTCCAGGGCATCTGCGGGGGTAAGCCACGGCATGAGCATCGCCGCCGTCACGGCCCGCCGCCGATCGCGGCCAGCGGGCCGGGCCCGGACACGCCGAGCAGCGCCAGCATGACGGGCTCGAACGGCTTGCCCCGCACGAACGCGCGCATAGCCGCGTCGGCGGCCCGGTCGCACCGGCCTTCGTCCAGGCAGATCCAGTTGTCGCCGGGCTCGCCGTCCCGGCTGAACGGGTCCAGCAGGGGCCGGGCCTCCCCGGCGGCGAGCACGACATGGCACAGGCAGCAGGTCCGTGGCTGGTGCCCGCGCTCGAACACCCGGGTGGCCGGCCAGGCGCCCCGGTAGCAGTCGGAGGTGACGGCTGACAGCATCAGCACGGTGTGCCACGCGGGGCTGGTCAGCTCGGCCAGCGTGGCGGCCTGCCCGACCCGGGGCACGCGGTAGATCCGCTCGCCGCAGTGCCCGCAGATCCGCTCGCCCCGGCCGTACCGGGCCGGCTGGCGGGCAGGCGCGTATGCCGCTGTCATGGCGTTCACCGGATCGCCGTGCATGACAGCAGGTCCTGGTAGCTGGACAGCAGGTGGTTGCGCCAGCCGTACACGTCGCACCGGTAGGTCCGGCCGACCTTGAGCTGGAGGAACAGGTCGGAGGAATTAATCTTCTTGTGGAACCAGGCGTCGGTGTCCTCGTACACCACGCCGTGCACGTCATCGAAGATCAGGTACTTGTGGCCGCTGCTGGTCGCCTGGTCGTCCTTCGACCCGACCGTCAGCGTCACCGTGCGCTCGGTGCCGTACTCGAAGTGCCAGAACGCCGGCAGGCCGAGGCCCAGGAACAGCAGGGCGGCCAGCAGCAGGCCGAGGCAGCCGAAGCCCATCCGCTGGTCGCTGTCGCGGACCCGGCTGCGGGTCGGCATCCGGTAGGTGTCTCGGGATCGGTAGGTCATGATCGTGTTCCTCTCCTCCTGAGCTGCGGGCAGTTCCCCGGCTTGCGATGGCGGATCCTGATCTCGCGGTTGCTCCACCGGCCGTAGCTGGTGGACTTCGCCCAGCACCGGTAGCACCAGCCCTCGGCGCGGCTGGCCAGGGTGGCCTCGGCGCAGCGGGCCAGCCGGGCGACTTCGGCTTGCGCGGCGCGGCTGGTATCCGCTGCGGCGCCGGTCGCGGCGGCGGCAGCAGCGGCCGTGCGGGCGGCCACGGTGCGGCGCCACTCGGCGATCTGCTCAGCGGAGCCTCGGCCGCCGGCGACGCACGCCGGGTTCGAGCACGGGCCCGTCCACGCGCGGCGGTCGCCGGGCAGGTTCGCCGACGAGCAGAACGGGCAGGTCCAGGACCCGTCCGGCCACGCCCGGGCCTCGCGGGCCTCCCCGTCTGCGAGCGTGACGATCATGTCATCTCCTGGCTGTGCCCGGTGCCGAGCCGCGCGTCCGGCAGCCGCCTCTCGCGGATGGTGAAGCAGCGCGGGCACGTCGGCAGCGCGGCGGCCTTGTCGTACTCGTGCTGGCTGCCGGTGCCGTACCAGTCGTCGGGATGGTGGCACGGCAGCGGGTCGCCGTCGCGGTCGTGACCGCGCTCGCACATCACGTAGCCGCGAGTGTCGTCCCACTGGAGGTGGGCGTAGTGGCCGCCGCGCAGGTACACGCGGGTGCAGGTCGGCCCGGTGCCGCGCGGCGGCGCCGAGTCGTAAGAATCGCAGGACAGGTCTGTCACGGCTGCTCCGTCCCGGCCCGCTCGGCGCTGTCAGCGGCGGCCTGCGCCCAGTTGTCGTAGGCGCGCTCGGTGCCCTCGGGGTCAGTGACCAGCACCTGCCACGGGTGTGTGATCCGCATGCGCCCGAGCCGCCCGGCGTCCCGGATCCAGGTCACCTGCTGTCGCACGCCGCTGAACCCGGCGGGCAGGCGGGCCCCGCTCATTCGGTCACCGGCATGATCATGGCCCGGAAGTCGGTGCCGACCGTCACGAACACCGGCTTGCCGGTGGTGGTGAACTGGAGCTGCACGCTGTCGCCCCACGAGCTGCCGCTGTCGCCCTCTACCTCGGCCAGCAGCGCCATCATGCGGCGGCGGAAGACGTGGCGGCGGTTCCACGGGCGGCCGTCCAGCCTCGCCAGCCGCTTCCGCTCCTGCGCCCAGTTCCGGTCTATCGTCACGGCCGGCCACGGCTGCATCGAGTCCCACGCGGCTACCTTCTCGGTGACCGGGGTGCGGGACGGCCGGGCCAGGGTCAGCTCGGCGTGGTCAGAGCCGCTGACGTGCGTGATCGTGACCGTGGCCTGGCCCCGGACGTGGTTGCTGGCGTCGATCCGCAGGACCCGGCGGAACGCGCCGATCGCCTTGCGCAGGTCGCGGGCGTCCAGCAGCACATCGTCCAGTGTGCCGTTGCCGGGGTCGGCGGAGCGGATCATCGCCTGGCCGGCGGCGTACCGGTCGGTCGCCTCGGCGACCTGGGTGCCGTCGATCACCCGGAAGTGGACGTGGCACAGCACCGGCAGGGTCCGGTCGGTGCTGGCGAACAGTGCCGCGTTGTGCAGGGCCCGCAGCACGTCGGCGGCCTGCCCGGTCATCGTGCGGGTGGTCAGCTCAGTCATCTCTCTCCCTTTCATGGCTGCCTGCCCTCGGCGGAGCGCAGGCATTTGACTGTCGCGGCCCGCAGCGCGATCTGCTGGGCCAGGTACGCGGCGCGCAGCTCAGGATCGACCTTGGCCCAGTGCGCGGCGCACAGCAGCGCCCCGGGCTCGCGCTCGGCCCCGCAGCCGCCGAGACGGCACAGCCAGCGGATCACCGTATCCGTCGTCTGCCCGTGCCGGGCCTGGCCGCGCATGGCCTGGAACGCGGTCTCCGCGCCGTAGCAGAACGCGGCGGCCAGCTCGGTGCCGACCAGCTCGATGTTCTGCCCGTTGACCATCCGGGCCATCCACGCCGGGGCGAGGATGGTGAGGCCGCCGCGCAGCCGCTCCCAGCGGCGGATCAGCCCGTCAACGCGCAGCCTCTCCAGCCAGCGGTCAATGTCGTCAGCCTCGAACGTGAGCGCGTGCAGGCAGTCAGCGTCGTTCACCGGCCGGCCTCCACGGCCGCCTCGGTCGCGGCGTTGCACGGCCCGCACAGCACAGCGGACGGCTCGGTGTTCTGCGGGTCACCGATCTTGACTGACACGGGGAACGGGTCCCCGCACCGCACGCAGGGAACGTAGACGTAGAAGTCGGTGCCAGCGAGCGCGGCGGCCTCGGCATGCATCTTGCGGGCCAGCGGGCTGCGCAGCGCGGCCAGCGCCTCGGCGCCGCGCTGCACCTCGCGCCACCGTTCCCGCAGCACCCGCAGCTCGGTGACCGAGCCAAGCGCTACCTGCGATGTCACGACCCCTCCTCGCGGTGCTGGTCTAGCCGGCGGGCCGCCGCGTACAGCGGCGAGCTGACCAGGCCGGCGTTGGCGGCCAGGGTGCGCAGCATGGTGGCAGCGAACCGCAGCGCGGCGTCCTGGTCCAGCGGCTCAGCCTCGGGCGGTGACTTGTGCGGCCAGGCGAGCTGGACGGCGAACAGGTGGGCCGCGAGGTCAGGCGGGTGTTCCTTCGGCAGCCTGCAAGTGACAGCGGCGCTGCCGCGCTGGACGGTCCACCGCTGGGCCTCGCTGTCCCAGCTCCAGCCGTTGTAGGTCTCTGTCACCGGCTTGCCTCCTTTGTGGTTCCTGCTGCGGCGAAAGCCTGAGCGGCCTTGCCCGCCGCCTTGACGGTGTCGTAGGTGCCGGACGCGGACGGGTGGACGATCCGCTTGTGATGGCCGCCGGTCACGAAGTACAGGCCATCACCAGGCCCGCCCCAGAACAGGGTGGCGGCGGTGCCGGGCAGCGGCCCCCACTCCTGCATCCCGAACGCCAGCGGGCGGCGGCTCAGCTCCGTCATGGCCGGGCCTGGCGGGCGCGCGGGGCGGCGAGCCGCCAGCCGCGATCGGTGAGCGCGTACCAGACGTGGCCGCGCCCGTGCTTGCTGGCCACCAGGTCCTTGCGGATCGCGCTGGCGGCGGTCTCGGCGGCGCCCTGCCAGGACTGGCCGGTGCGCGCGGCGATCTCGTGGGCGCGCACCCAGCCGCCCTGCACGGCCAGCCAGCGGATGGCGTCGATGACGGCGCGCTCGCGGTCGGTCAGCTTCCCGGCCCTGACGTTGATCATGGTCTCACTTCTTCTTTCCGTCTTTCGGCTTGCCCTGGCTGCGCTTGGTCTCGCGGGGCCCGTCGATCAAGATCACCAGGGCCGGCACGGTGATGTCGTGCTCGTCGTCCAGGTGAGCGGTCAGCGCCGCCAGGTCCTCTGCGTCCGGCTGGTCATCAGGCAGGGCCAGCCGCCAGTCCGCCGGGCAGGGCTGGCCGGGGCATTCCAGGTAGGTGATGACCGCCACGTGCCGGCCGGCGGCGCACAGCCGGGTGATCAGGTCCTGCTCGAACCGGATCGTGTCCCGCCACTCCTGATAGCGGCGCTGCTGGCTGGCCGCGATCTCGCGCGCCGACCGGTTCGGGGAGCACAGCACGATCGGGGCGGGCGGCAGCCTGTAGTCGAGCCAGGCCAGCCACGCCGCCGAGCACGGCTCGCAGCGCTGGTACCCGGCGGGTGCGGCAGGAGTCGAACCTGCGCCGGTCCCGTCCGGGCCCGTGCCGCGCCGACTGCCGGTGTCTCTCCGGTCAGCCTTCGCACCCTCGCTCATGGCCGCCTCCCGTGGCGGCGGTTGGCCGCGCGCTGCCAGGCGTCAACCTCGGCTTTACGCTCGGCCGTGGCCGGCCAGTGGTCGGACTGCCACCCGGCGGCCAGCCAGGCGGCGACTTCCCTGCGGGCCTGAGCCAGGCTGCGGACGGGGCCGACCCAGCCGGTGACCAGGCGGCCGAAGCCGCCCGCGTCAGGCTGGCAGCGCGGCTCGTGCGGGCACTGCTGTGGTCGGCGGGCGCGGGGGGTGTCACTGACCTCGCACAGCACCCAGCGCCACCGCTTGACGTAATACCGGGCAGAGACGGCGGCCCTCATGGCGTGCTCCAGCCGAGGACCTCGGTCGCGGTGACCGTCCCGTCATCGAGGGCGTAGGGCGCCTCGGGCGGGCATCCGTGAGCAGTCATCTCAGTCGATCTCCCTCTCCGCACACCAGTGTATCAGTTGGGCCTGTCAGCCGTACAGCGCGTTGTCCAGGTTGACTCGGGGCTCGAACACGGCGCACGGCGGCGTGCAGTCGTAACGGTGGTGGCTGCCGGCGCCGACGCTCCAGCCGGGCGCGCTGGCCTTCAGCTCAGCCCCGGCCGCTGCCCGCGCCTTCGCGGGACTCTCGGCCCAGTAGCGGGGCGTCCGGCCGGGCAGGGTGCGCTCGGTCGCGTCCGGCGGCCAGGTCTCGAATGTGAACATGTGAACGGCGAGCGCATCCGAGCAGGTCTCGCCGTCGTAGCCGTGGCCGCCGTGCGAGCACGTGCCGGCCTGGGCGGACTGCCGCCCGGCGGGGCTGGCGTCGGCGTATTCCTGCTCCTCCGCAAGACGGATCTCGTCCTGGCAGTCGTCGCTCAGCGGGTCGTAGCCGTCAATTCCTGGCATGTCAGCCTGCTTCCTGGGTGGTGATCGGGCCGGCCGAGTCGAAGAAGTCCCGGACCTCGGCCCTGGCCTCGCGGATGTCGCCGACCTGGGCGAGGATGTCGCCGCCGCCGACGGTCACGTATCCGGCGTCGGGGTCGTAGACGGCGATCACGGCGCCGTACTGGATGAACTCGGTCATCTGGTCACTCTCCCTCTCCACTACCCATGATACCAGCTAGCACACCGAAGTGTCTAACGGGTATCGGGGCAGGCGGGGCACGGTGCGCTCAGCGTCCAGGCCAGCCGCCGACAGACGGGGGCAGCCCCGCGAGCACGGGCCGCTGCCGCAGTGATTCACGCAGGTCACCCCGTCGGCGCACGCTCGCCGCTGCGGCCCGCCGGCGTGGTAGAGGGGGCCCTCGTCGCGGAGCCGGGCCCGGATCCCGTAGGCCTCATCGTCGGTAACGGCGTCCAGGCCAGCGATACTGACCGTGCCGGGAGCGCCGGGCGGGCCAGTCGCGGGGATGATCTGGAGCCGGCCGCCTAGCAGCCCCTCCAGCAGCCGGGCGTCGTCGTCGGTGACGGTGAGCAGGTAGCGGGGCATCACAGCGCCTTCCGCCGGGCTGCCTCGGCCTTCTCAGCGGCGTACGTGCGGTGGTAGCTGTTGGACGCCAGGTCGTACGCCCACCGGGACTCCGTCCAGGCCATCACCATCCGGGCCGGGTAGACCGACAGCAGGTACCCGTCGCCCGGGCCGCCGGACAGCGGCCGGATCAGGTACCCGTCCTGGCCGTACTCGCGGTGCTCGCGGACCACCTCGCCGAGCCGGTCACCGCCCTGCGGGGTGCTCGTGCCGTACTCGACACGGTCACCGGGCCGGAACCGGTGGTCGCTGGTGTTGGGGCTGTTCTTCATGACTGCTGCCTCCTCGGGGCGTGCCCGACGCCGTGCGCCAGGGCTCTGCGGATCTCGGGTTTCAGGTCGGCCCTCAGCACCGGCCACTGCAACGGCGGGCTCGCGCCGATCAGGTCGAACAGGTAGTGGGAGCTGCCGGTGGTGAACACCCGGAAACGGGTCCCGAAGGACCCGTTCAGCTCGGCGACGAACTGCTTGACCTGTAGCTCCTGCGGGAAGGTCACGGCGTCTCCCTCGGCTCGACTTTCAGCGCGATCCGGCTGCCGTGCTCGCGCACCAGCTTGCAGTCGCGGCGGTGCACGACGGGCTTGCCCCTGTTGAAGCAGAACCCGCAGAACCCCTCCTCGTTGGCGATCTTGGCCTCGCGGCGGGCCGTGGCGTCGGTCATGCCGGCACCGCCTGCTTGGTGGACCTGCCGGTGCCTGCCCACGGCAGCGCGTCCGGGTAGTCCGACAGCTTGGAGGTGCCGCGCGACGAGTAGCAGGCCTTGGTGACCAGGCGGCCGGTCTCCCCGGCGCGGCCCCGGAACAGCACGCCGACCATGCCCTCGGGCACGCCTGGCTGCCAGTCGCCCCACGCGGCGATCACGAACGACTCGCCGGCGTCCAGGGCCGCCTCGGTCGCGTCGTACTCGGCCTGGGACTTCGCGGCGCCCTCGCGGCACTGCTCGCCGTGGATGCCCTTGCTGCCGCCGGCGGCCTTGAAGCAGGCGGCGCACAGCGCGGGCGGGGAGCAGTAGCTCATGACAATCCGCACGGCGGAGCGCAGCGTGTCGCTGGTCACCCTGAACCGGCAGGCGCGCTTGCGCACCCCGCCGACCGTGCCGCAGCCGTCGCAGGCCAGGGCCTGCCGGCCCGACGCGGTGTATCCGTAGCAGTAGCCCATGTCAGGCCGCCTCCTCCTTCGGGAACGGGTAGGACTTGTAGGAGCTGGCCTGGTAGGCCAGCTCGCCGACCTCGTCGCAGTAGACGCCGTCAACCTCGCCCTTGACCCAGGTCTTGAGGCCACGGGTCAGGACCCGGCGCACCACGTAGGTGTCGTTGCCGTCCAGGTCCACGGTGACCTTGTAGCCGGATGACACCGGCAGGGTGACCCCGGTGCCGTGGTCGTAGACCCGGCCGCCCGAGATCGCGAAGATGTTGCCCCGGCCGATCTGCGCGGCCAGCTCGGCCGCGTCGCACTCGGCGAACCTCGCCTTGTCGGCGACGGCATCCTCAGTGGTGTAGATCTTCATCTGGTCATGCTCCCTTCAGGCTCAGCTTCAGCTCGGCCTTGATCCGGCGGGCGTCGGCGCCGCGCCAGGTGGCGGCGTTGGACAGGAACCGCTGCACGATCTCGCTGCCGGTGTCGCAGCCGTAGGGGTCGGTCGCCTTGTCCAGGGCGGCCATCGCGGTCAGGTAGGGCAGCGCGCCGTAGAAAACCTTCGGCCAGGTGGCGCGGATCTCGCGGGCGACCTGGCGGAGCGTGCGGGCGGCGGTGACGGTCTCGGTCATCGGGTCCTTCTCTCTCTCCACTTCCCATGATACCAGTTCACACACTCATATGCGAACTGGTATCATGGGGATTTTCAGGTCCGTGTCGTCGGGCCCGCAGCGGCTGCGGGCCCGACGCGGTGACCAGGGTCAGGTGCTGCACGCTGAACGGGTAGTCGTCCAGCTCGGCGACGGTGCGGACATCCCCGGCCAGGGTCCCGTAGTAGCTGACCTTCAGCCACGGGCCGTCGCGTCCGCGCGGCGCGGCGGCCAGCATGATCGGCTCGACCGTCCATTCCCGGTCAGGCGACTGGTAGATCACGCCTCTGCGCTACTGGCCGGCCTCTGGCCGCACGCGGCGGCCAGCTCCCGCTGCACGGCCGCTGCGGAAGCGGTCAGCGCGGCGGGCTGGTGCCGCCAGTTGCCGGACGAGTAGACCTCGCCCTTGGCCGGGCCGTCATCGTTGGCAACCCAGGACCTCCACGCCCCGGCGGCCTTGCCGACGCACAGCGCGCCGCCGGCCAGTGCCTCGCCGTCCAGTACCTGGTCGGGGAACACCCACCAGGCGTTCACCAGGCCGTTGCCGACCGGCGCCTCCGACCACACGGTGCCGGACCGGCCGAACGGGGCCAGCCAGCCGTCGCCGGGAGCACTGTAGTGCGACCAGCTCAGCCGGCCGCCGGCCTTGACAGGCTTCGCCTTCATATCGACAGCCTCACGGTCGCGGCCAGCCGCGACAGCTCGGCGACGGCCCGCTCGGTGGTGACGCCCATCGCGACCGCCTTGCTGGCGGCGAGCGCGGCGACCTGGGCGGCGGTCAGGCGGTAGACCCGCATGACCTGCTGGGTGGTGGTCTCGGTCATCTGGCACCCTCTCTCTCCGCTTCCCATCATACCAGTAAACACACTCATGTGGGACCTGGCCTGGCCTGGGATTACACCCAAACCGGGGGCGAGCGCGCGGCCATCGTGGCAGCGTGGCCGGGAACTGATCCCCGATCGTGCCCGCGACCGGCCCCCGGGCGGAAGGAGGCGCTGCGCCTGGTCAACGCTGACCGGCCCGCAGCGGCCCGCCCGGGCTGCCTGACGTCAGGACACGCGAATGAT
>Ga0193751_1000326_pt1 | contig 39694 bp, 31 predicted proteins | sample L1c2metaG_FD_143050 | JGI IMG/M metagenome (GOLD analysis project Ga0193751, IMG submission 143050) | Soil microbial communities from a riparian zone of the East river system, Colorado, United States - L1c2 | ecosystem: Environmental > Terrestrial > Soil > Riparian zone | place: USA: East River...
CGCCGCATAACAATTCTTACTAAATGTAAACGCCTGGTTTCGTCAACCACCACGTCTCCAGAGTGACAATCGTGATGTGTCGATCACGAAAGTTCGCAAGACTATCCCCCAGCAGCGTTCTCTCAAGAAAGTGGGTGCGAAGAAATCCTGTCATTAACAGCCCAAGAAAGAAAAGAAGGGGGAGCAGCACCAATGCATGCACTGATGTTAACGCGCACGGCGTTGCTCTGTGGGCTGTGCCTGCTCGTGGCGTGCGGAAGTGGATCGACCGCCGTTTCTCCCGCTAGTGGGACAGAAAAAGGCAAGATTCGCAGGTCGCACGACGGGGCCAGTTGCAAGAGCAACTCGGAGTGTCCTTCCGGTCAGCGCTGCGGCTTCACGGGCGCCGAGGAGCGCGGCACAGGCGTCGTGGAGAGAGCGGGCGCATGTTTCGACCCGGGCGGGCGCTGCGGGTGCGACGGGCAGCCCGTCGATCTGTTTTGCGGCAAGGGCTCAACTACCGAATTCGCATCGGCGCCGGTGTGTTTCGTAGGAGGTTGTCCGATTCCCTGTAGTGAGGGAAGCGGGTGTCCACCTCGTCTGGTTTGCCAAAGGGGTTTCTGCCGACTGCCGCAGGATCGTGAGCAAAAGCCAAATCCGCGTCCCTAATTAGGCTGGCAAGCCATCGGTAACTGGCGAAAAATCCCCATTTCACTAACAACCGGATCGTTGGTCGTCACGCCCCAGTTTCGTAACCGTCTGGCGACGGGCGCCCTCTCTTCCTTGGGTCTACTCCGTTGGCCTATTGTCCCAACGGCCCGCTCACGGTGCCGATAAAGCCGGTCTTGTTATCGAGCACGGCCAGGCGGAGTTGCTTGCCGCCGGCAGGAATGTCCATGTCGATCGGTACCATCATGCCGTGATCGACGATCTGCTGATAGGTTGCGGCGTCGAAGGCTTTGTCCACTTTAATGGTGTGGGACCCCAGATTCTTGCCGTTTCCCCAGACAGTGGCGTAGAGACTTACATTCATTTTCTTGCCCCCGCTCGAGTCTTCCGCCGTCAGAGTGTGGGCGTCCACCAGGAAAACGACCCGAATCTTGCCGGGGTCGGTGGGCTTTGCCTGCGCCATGAACGAGACCTGGGTGGCGGGAGCGTCGACCTCAAGCGCGGCAGCTACATCCTGTTCGTAGTTGTGGTCTTTTACCGGACCGGGCTCAATTGCAAAGTATCCCTTCCGGTAGCGGAGCTGGGTATCGCCCTGCGCCACTTTCACTTTGATGTTGCGCATCTTTCCGTCCCACTTCTTATTCTCGGGATAATAGCCCAGGGAGTAGGAGGCCTTTTCGTCGGATGCCGCAAGCGCAATGCCCTCCTTGATCTCATTTTGATTGATGTAGGCCTTGCCGCCGGTCTGTGCGGCCACTTCTTCCATCGTGCCCTGACTTGCTTGGAGGCTCGAAACTTGAATTATGGCTCTGTTGCTCAGTGCACTGTCGCTGTAGACCGAGCCACCACTGGAAGCCGAGCCTTCCATCCCGGAGACCAGGCCGTGGAGATCCACGGGGTAGATCGCGATGCTGGCACTCGCTAACTGCGCTTCTGCTTCGCGGATTGCCTGGCCATGCAGGTTGCGCTGTTCAGCGGCCTGGGAACCCGCAGCATTGACACTTACCGACCGCTGGCTTCCCTGACCGGGAAGATCTGCTAACAGCTCCGCATCGGTGATGCTGCGGTCTTCCGGGACCAGGTCGAAGGGAAGGTTCGCGGTGAGCCACACCACATTCTTCCGGCCCGGCAGACCGCCCAGCATCCGGGAGAGCGCGCGCATGGCATCGAGCGTGATCAGGGTGCGGCGCTCGATGTTATAGCCGATCTGGAGATCGGCAAATGCCTGTACCGCCAGCCCAGCCTGCGCAATACTGTCTGATATCACCGACCCTCTCAGTCCGTCCGCGATGCCGTGGGATTCCGGCGCTGGCGCCCCGGGCTGGAGAATCTGTTCCTGGGGCCGGAAATTCTTGATGGCGGTGAGAAGCACCTGAGGATCGCTCGTGAACTGCTGCAGCACACTCAAGCGATCCGTCAGCGTCACCACGGCCATCGGACGGCCGGACTGCCCCTGCTGCAACACATACTTCAGCATCTGCGAACGTGCATAAGACTGATCCTTGAAAGGGGAATTCGCCGCGTCCAGAAGCAATACAGTCGGAATGCCACCCGGGGTCAAATTCTCGGGATGGTTGGAAAGAACCCCAGCTGGCATGGGTGTCGCGGCGGTGCGATTCGTAATGCCCGGCGGAACAAAAACGGAAACCTTCTGCTTTTTGCCATTTTCTTCGACCGTGAAGTCTTCGGGCTTCAAACCCGTGACCGGTTGGCCATTCTTGTGGGTGACGACCACATCCACGACAACCAGCCGGGTATTCGCGCGAATGGTAATCGTCGGAACATCGGCTGGTGCCTGCTGGGCACTCAAAAGGGTCGGGCCAGCTGCCAGGTTCAAAATTAGGGCTGAAGCGGTTACGATCCTAAAGGGCAGGTTACACAACATAGAGCCTCCAGCGGGTAGATCGGAACTCGGGGAATACCCGGAATGTATCTTGTTTGAGACCCTTTGGCAAATGAAGCTTTGGAGCGACCGAGTCGGTTGGACACAGAGAACATTTCGTCCCCCTAACCTCATCCGGCATCAACATTTGCCTGATGTCTGCCCGCTCCCTACAATAGAAGTTCATCCCAAAATCCTATGATCCATTTTCCGGTCCCCGAGGCTCTCACATTCGACGACGTATTACTCCTGCCGGCGCATTCCGGAGTCGTGCCCGCCAACACGAACACGCAGACCCAGATCTCGCGCAACATTCGGTTGAACATTCCAATCATCAGCGCCGCCATGGACACAGTAACCGAGTCGCACATGGCGATTGCCTTGGCGCAGCAGGGAGGCCTCGGGATTATTCATCGCAACCTGACCATCGACCAGCAGGCCAATGAAGTGGACAAGGTGAAACGGTCGGAGAGCGGCATGATCGTGGATCCGGTCACAATGTCGCCCGATGCCAAGGTCTCCGATGCGCTGGAGATAATGCAGAAATATAAAATTTCAGGTGTGCCGATCACGCTGAAGGATGGAAAACTGGTCGGCATTCTGACCAATCGCGATCTGCGCTTCGAGACGCGCTTCGATATTCCGATCAGCAAAGTGATGACCCAGAAGAATCTGATCACGGTGCCGGTGGGAACGACGCTGGAGCAGGCCGAAGAGATCTTGCACGAACACCGCGTCGAAAAGCTGCTGGTGGTGGACGACAAGTACAACCTGAAGGGCTTGATCACGGTTAAGGACATTCAAAAGAAACTGAAATATCCCGGTGCTGCCAAAGACGATAAGGGGCGGTTGCGGGTGAGTGCGGCGATCGGGGCCACGGGTGATTTCCTGGAGCGTGCCCAGGAACTGGCGAGGGCGAAAGTCGACGTGCTGGCAATCGACAGCGCGCATGGGCATTCCACATTGGTGATCGAAGCAGTCAAGAGGGTGAAAGCGAAGTTGCCGGAGGTCGAACTGATTGCTGGTAACGTAGCAACATTTGATGGCGCCTGCGACCTGGTGCGCGCGGGAGTGGACGGAGTGAAGGTCGGCATTGGGCCGGGCTCGATCTGCACGACTCGCATCGTGACCGGCGTGGGCGTTCCGCAGATCACGGCCATTGCGGAGGCAACGCGGGCCACACGCGACTCGGGCGTGCCGGTGATTGCCGACGGCGGGATCAAATATTCTGGCGATATCAGCAAGGCGCTGGCGGCGGGCGCTTCCGCGGTGATGATCGGATCGATGTTTGCGGGAACGGATGAAAGCCCCGGCGAATTGATTCTGTATCAGGGCCGCACATTCAAATCGTATCGCGGTATGGGTTCGCTCGGAGCAATGGCAGCGGGTTCGAGTGAGCGCTATTTTCAGAACTCGGATGGAGATGCGTCGACGGCAATGCCTGTAATCGGCGAAGAGTCGAACCGCCTCGGTAAGTTGGTGCCGGAAGGAATTGAAGGGCGCGTGCCGTATCGCGGTTCGGTGGCGATGATCGTGCACCAGATGGTAGGCGGGCTTAAGTCGGGCATGGGATATTGCGGGTGCCAGACGGTGGCCGAGCTGCAGCAGAAGGCGCGATTCGTGCGCATCAGCGCCGCTGGCCTCCGCGAAAGCCACGTGCACGACGTCATGATCACGCGCGAAGCTCCGAATTACGCGGCGGAGTAAGGGACGAGGCCGATTGACGACCGATTTGACTGCGTCCCGCCCCAATCTACTGCGCGCCTGGTGGCCGGCGGCCGTCTGGGTCGGCCTGATTGCGTTTGAGTCCACCGATTTCTTCTCGGCACAGCATACCGGCAGTGTGCTCTATACGTTATTGACTCGCCTGTTCGGCGAAGTCAATGTCTACGACTTTCTCATCTTCCACTACTACCTGCGCAAGACGGGCCACGTCGTCGGGTATGGCATGTTGAGTCTTCTGCTCCTTCGGGGTTGGGGCGCGACGTTCGGTCAAGGTCAAGCGTTATTGTGGCGCACGGCATTGTTGTCCTGGTTGGGGACCGCCTTCGTTGCGTCAATGGACGAATGGCACCAGAGCTTTATACCATCGCGGACAGGAACGTGGCGGGATGCTGTGCTCGACAGCATGGCGGGTTTGGTGTTTCTGCTGGCCGCGTATTTCTGGTTGTGGCGATCGCCTGAGGTTGGCCCCGAACACCCGTAGAGACGCGGCTTGCAAGAACCAGGTCTCAGGTGTCAGGTGTCAGGTCTCAGCAAAACCCAGAGTGTCGGTGACCAGCCCCTAAAGGGGCCTTCAATTTTCGAAGGACTGGCGGTATCGCTAAAGCGATACCCTGATACGAAACGTGTCGAAACGTGTCGAGACGGGGCAAGCCCCGTCTCTACCGATCAGTTTCGCTTGGCGAACGGTGGGCGAGCAGGGCGAATGCTGAGAGGGTCGCGATCCCTGACGAGAAATAGAATGGGACCGCCGGTCCGTAGACCTTCCACAGCGCTCCGGTGATTACGCCCGAGAGCAGCGTGGTGACGCTGATGCAAAACGAATAAATCCCCAGAGCACGGCCGCGGACGCCGGTGTCCACGGTTTCGACGATCAGTGCCTTGAGCACGGCGTTGGTCAGCGCGTAGAAAAGTCCATAGAAGGCCATGGCCAGCCAGATCGCCAGTTGCGACGGCGCGAGTGCGAAGACAAAATAGACGATGGCGAAAACGAGGTATCCTGCGGCGGCAATGGCCGAGCGCGAGAAGCGGTCGCTGAACTTGCCTGCCGGCCAGGATACCAACGTGAACATGATGTTGAAGACCAATCCCAGCAGTGGCGCCCGAGAAGCTGGAATACCGATATTTCCGGCGCGCAGGACTAGGAACATGTCACTGGAATTTCCCAGCGAGAACATTGTGACCACTGCTAGCACGTAGTAGAAGCCGATCGGCAATTTTGGGAGCCAGTCGGATTTCGCGTGAGTGGCCGCTGCCGAGCTGCGCTCGGCCTTGACGGGCGAGGACGCCCGTCGCTCCACTTGCTTATGAATCTCGCGGATTCCTACCCAGGCGACGATTACGCACAGAGCTCCCGGGATCGCAGCCGCTGCGAACACGCCGCGCATGCCGAAGCGTCCGATCACCGCCAGCGCCAGCAGCGGGCCGACGATGGCGCCGGCGGAATCCATGGCTTGAATCAGACCGTAGGCCGAGCCGATCTTTGACTTGTCGACCGAGTCGGCAACCATCACGTCGCGGGCGGTTCCGCGGACGCCTTTGGCAAAGCGATCGGCAAAACGAATCCCCAGAATTTGCCACCACGAAGAAACCAACGCCAGCAGCGGCTTCACTGCGTTCGCCACGAAGTATCCGCCGACCACGATGGGCTTGCGGTGCGAAACTTTATCGGCCAGATAGCCCGAAAAAAGCTGGGCAAAGGAAGCCACACTCTCTGCGATGCCTTCGATAATCCCAAGTTGCGCTGCTCCGGCGCCGAGCGATGCGAGAAAGGCAGGCATGACCCAGTACGCCATTTCGCTGGCCGTGTCGTTGAGGAACGAAGTCAGGCCGAATGCGTATATATTTCGGGGGGTGGATTGGGAAAGCGGTGGGGGCGGCGTGTCCATGTCCGTCTGTAAAAATAGCATGGGGCAGCGATGCGGACGCGGCGCGGCACCGATCTCGGGTGCGACGTCCCGACGTTGATCACGCTGCTTACTTTGGAGCGGATCGACTGTCCACTAAGCTCGGCGCAAGACAGACCTGCCATGACAAACCTGATATGACAAACCCTCAAGCAAGCTTACAAAAAGAGTCTTCTATTCGCCAGAATGAAGTGGCCGAAGTTCCCATCAGCCAGCAGTCACGGTTTTCTGGCGGCATCGCCATCGCGTGTCTATTCGCGGCCGCCGCCGTGCTGCTGCAGATGGCGACCAATGGCCGCTATGGGTACTTTCGCGATGAACTTTATTACATTGCGACCAGCGATCATCTCGCCTGGGGCTACGTAGACTTTGCCCCGTTGGCCTCGCTCCTCCTGCGCGTCAGCCGTTTTTTGTTTGGAGATTCCCTGCACGCGATTCGGTTCCTGCCAGCGCTGGCCAATGGCGTCGAGATCGTGCTCACCGGCCTCATCACGCGAGAACTCGGCGGCAAGCGGTTTGCGATGCTGCTGGCATGCCTCTCAGTTCTGATCGCTCCGGTAATCCTTGGCAACGGCACCCGCTTTTCCATGAACCCGTTCGAGCCCTTGTTCTGGATGGGCAGCATTTACTTTCTGCTGCGCGCGATAAACCGCAATCAGCCGAAGTTGCTGGTGTGGTGCGGAGTGCTGCTCGGGCTGGGATTGGAAAACAAACACTCGACCGCGTTCTTTCTTGTTAGCTTCACTACCGGTCTTCTCCTTGCTCCCGAGCGTCGCTGGTTTCGCAGTAAGTGGCTTTGTATTGCCGCGATCGTCATCGTTCTGCTGAGCCTGCCCAACCTCATCTGGCAATATCAGCACGGCTTCCCAACCTGGGTCGATCTAAGCAATGTGAAGAGGACGCATAAGAATGTGGAGTTGCCGCCACTTCAATTCTTACTGCAACAGATCATGATGCTGTCACCGGTCAGCGTGATCGTCTGGATTGCCGGGCTGGGCTTCCTTCTGTTTTATACGCAAGGCAAACGCTACCGCGTGCTCGGAGTGACCTATCTGGTGTTCCTCGCCATCATGATGGCCCTCCACGGCAAGGACTATTACCTCGCGCCGATTTATCCCATGCTGTTTGCCGCGGGCGGAGTGTTCTGGGAAACATTCATCGCCGCACACGTGAAGTGGCGATGGATGAAAGTGGCGCTGCCTGCGCTGGTGCTGGTGATGGGTGTGCTGGCCGTACCGTTCGTGATTCCGGTTCTTCCTCCGGAGCGAGTCGGACCCTACATGGAAGCGTTCGGCTTGAAGTTGCCGAAAACGGAAACGCACATGAGCAGTCCGCTGCCGCAGCACTTCAGCGATGAGTTCGGGTGGCCGGAAATGGTGGCTGCCGTCGCTCAGCTCTATCACTCATTGCCGCCAGAAGAGCAGGCCAAGACCGGCATTCTGGCAGGGAACTACGGGGAAGCTGGCGCCATTGATTTTTTTGGTCCGAAGTATGGATTGCCCAAGTCCGTCAGTGCTCACCAGAATTACTTTTATTGGGGACCGAGGCAATACACGGGCGAAAGTCTGATTCTGCTGCAGTGGGACCTCGAAGACGCGCGGTACTTCTGCCGCGATGTGCAGCAAGGGCCGACGCTCGATCCGCCGTGGGCTATGGGAGAGGAGCACTACACCATCCTCCTCTGTCGCGGAATGAAGAAACCGCTGCCGGAGTTATGGCCGCGGCTCAAGCATTGGAACTGAGTTACTGTCAGAACATTGGGAATACGGGCGCTCGTCCGCCGGGCGAGACGCCCGGCACTCCACTAAATGTTGGATCGACAATCTCGCGGCTGGCTTAATTCAGAGCCGCTGATTCGGAGGGCGCTGGAGGCGGCGGTGCTTCCGGGGTTGGTGGCGTTGCCGTCGCTGCGCGCGTTCCGATTCCAACTTGCATGGCGGTATTTTTCGGGAACTCCACTTCGCGTCCTCGCGCTATGAAGTTCGTGTACACAGACACCGCGGCTCCGTAAGCTCCCATCGTGGTGTTGAATGCGCGGGACCGTGCCACCGCACCCATCACTATCCCGACCAACTTGAATCCACCTACCGTGCTACCGCCTGCGGCTCCGCTGCTTGCGTCATCGTCATTGGCCAACGTTGCTAGTCCGATCGACATTGCCGTCGCCAGATAACGCGACTTCGAGGTAGTCGCCTCAGCGCCACCTTCGGAATCAAGTCTCACGTTGGCATCTTTTCCGGCTTGCACGGCTTCGAGAGTAGATACGATTTTCTGCTCAATGCCATCGGGAGGCACAAGTTCCGAGAATGCGATACGCAGCTGTCCGTTCTTTTTCATGCGACGCGCCGGTTGCGCCTGCTTGACCATACCCTTTAGACGGCTGCCCTGAGGGAGGATCAGCCGCTCACCATCCATCAGCGGTTGTGAGAGGACTGCTTCTATGTCCTGACCCTTGTGAGAGGTTGCGGACGATAACGGTGTGACCAGGCGAGCGTGAACCACACTTCCCTCGGGAAGTTCGGTGCCAATCGAAGAGGCCATTGGGACGGTCATCACCAGGCTCCCGAAATCGAGCGGGTCTTCCAATTCGGCGAAGTACACAGTTCCGGCTGGGATATATTGCCGGCGAACCGGCAATTGCGCCTCCCCGTAGCGTTCGAGGCGGCGAACCTTTCCGGGCGTCTTCAGTTCCTTCATGGCGTTGTCCCATTGCTCGTGGGCCTGCTGCTTCGCCTCTTTGATTTTTTTGGACGCCATGTCCGTTACGGCACTTTTCTTTTCTTTTTCGTTAGCCGAGGTGACTAACTCGATGACCTGGCCGGAGCCGGGAGCGACGCTGGCATGCAGCGGGAAGCGTCTCCCGTCGGGCAGCACTAATTCGTGGAAGCCGACTTCGACTTTGCGGAGCGGCGTGAAGTCCGCATTCAGCACGGCTAAAGTACGCTTGCCTTCGGAGAGCGACTCGATCTTCGTGATTTCGCCGATGACCTCGGAACCAACGGGCACGACAATGTGATCGAACGCGTATACCGGCTCCACGATGCGCGCGTGGACCGGTTGTCCTACCTTCTTCACTCGGATTTCCTGATCCAGCGCCACTTGCAAAGGCGCGCCTTTCGCTACGGTCAGAGCAACTGTCTGCGGCGGCGCGGGCTCGGCCGGCTTACCTGGTTCAGCCGCAGGTTTGCGCGCGGAGCCTGGAGTGAGTCGAGGCATTGGAACTTCTTGCGCGTCGATCTGAGATCCGATCTGAGATCCGATGGCACAGGCCCAGGTGAAGGTAAGCAGAATTGTGGATAACGCGCGCGGCAGGGCCATTACCGATTCTCCCGATACTTGGCTAGATTGGTCCCTATTGTAGAACAATCCGCACATTCTTTCCCGGGCTGATTCCAGTAGAATGGACGTACATGGCCGACCGCAGTTTTACCCTCGACGAAGCGCAGACACTCCTGCCGATTCTGGAGTCGCTGCTCAAGCAGGCAATTAATGGCAAGAAGCTGATTGAAGACGTGGACGCGGAGTTGCAGGAAACCGCGCACCGTGTCTTTTTGAATGGCGGCATGATGCTGAATGTGGTCCATCTGGCGCGGCGTAAGGCGGAGCGCGAGAAGGCGATCCGGCGCGTCAAGGATGCCCTGGCCGAAATCGACGCGACCGGCGTGCAGGTAAAAGATCTCGACATCGGATTGCTCGATTTCCCCTGCAAGGTCGAGGGGGAGATCCTCCTGCTGTGCTGGAAACTGGGCGAGCCCATGATCACGCATTGGCACGGGACGGGCGAAGGCTTCGCCGCTCGAAAGCCAATCGACGAGCGGATCGCGAACGCGGGCAAGAAGCGGCCGAAGTAGAGCAAGGTCAGCCATCAGCGCTCAGCCGTCAGCCTTCAGAAAAACCTTGACCGAACGACGCCGATAAAGTCACTGTCCTTCATTAAATTTGTCATCCTGAGCGAAGCGAAGGACCTGCTTTCGTCCGTGTCACCGCAGCCGATCCAGGGGCCACGCGTCGGAAATCTCCTTTTCCGCAACCTGCTGGAAAACACCCTGCAAGTTCAGGGTCGCGATCCGTTCCATATATTCGAGCACGCGGTGGGCAGGGTGTGCGAAGGTACGACCCACATCATGCACTATCGGTGATCGAGGGAGGGCCGGGCGTTCTGCTAAAATCACGCTATCTGAGGCGATCATTTATGTTTACTGGGCGCAAACTGGCGTTGGAGCTTGCTTTTACGGTTGTGGTTGCATTGGCCTTTGGGGTCAGCTGCCGCGGATTCTTTACGAAGAACTCTCTTTCGTCAATTGCGATCCAGCCTCCGAGTCCGCAGGTCCAAGTTGGTCTCTCGACGGGCTTACAGGCTTGGGGAACTTATCAGGACAATACCAGGAGCCAGCTTACTAGCGGCGTTGCGTGGACAAGTAGTGATCACACCACGGTGTCGATCGACCCAAACACCGGGGAGATCACAGGAGAGGGCTCTGGCGGCACAGCCACGATAACAGCGGCGGCGCAGGGGATCAGCGCGACAGCGCAAGCAACTTCGTTTCTTCCCAACGTCACCGCTCTTACGGTGTGCACGGGTACATTTGACACTGGAACCTGTCCCGCTTCTACTTGGACGATAAGCGGCATGAATGGCGGAACCCAGAACTACTACGCCAAGGCTACCTCCAACGGCACAACAGTGGACGTTACAACCGTCGCAACCTGGGTTGTCACGCCGACTGCGACGACCGGATCGGTTACGTGCGATGCCAGTGTCTCTCCGGCGATCTGCCAAGTGGAGACCAACACAACCCCAACGGGCCCCTATGTCATAACTGTTACGTATCCCGGCGTTCCCCCAGTTACGGCGAACATAACGGTGGATTAACCCTGAAAGTTTGAAATCGTGCGGGTTCCCCATTCATTCGCGTTCTTTGCGAATGAATGGGCAGCTCATTCCGCGGTCGCGTGCTTGAATTAAGACTCAGCCACTGAAGAGAACAAATCCTGACAGAACATTGTTCAGGGGCCAGCAGATCGTCAATCCTACTTCTCCCTCCGCAACGCTCAAACGCCTCGCCAGACAGGCGTTCCCGCTGGAATCTCCACCGAGCTGCGTGATACACTCGCCGCGCTGTTCCCAGGAGATTCCCAATGCGAATTCTTCCCCGCTTTGTCTTGGTCTTGCGGTCGGTCATTTGGTTCGCCGTAGCCGTCGCTCTCACCGCAGTTTCCGCATTCAGCCAGGTTCCTTCTTCCACGTGGGTACGACTCCATCCTCAGCGAGTGCCGCGGGCGCGCGCCGCCTGCGTGATGGTCTACGATCCGGTCAGCCAGAAGATTGTCATGTTCGGCGGGTTCAATAGTTCGCGGTACTTCGATGACACCTGGACCTTCGATGGCACGAACTGGAAACAGATCAGGACTACGGCGCAGCCCGCGGCGCGAGCGGCTGCCAGTGCGGCCTACGATACAAAGTTGAAGCAAGTGGTTCTGTTCGGCGGATACAACGGCCAGTACCTCAATGACACCTGGATGTGGAATGGCGCAACTTCTACCTGGACGCAAGCCACTCCAATTCATCAGCCGGTTCCGGAAACGTTAGCGATGATGTTTCCCGACCCGATCAATGGCCGCGCTGAAGTATTCGGAGGTTACGACGGCATGTTCTATCAGTTGACGACGTGGCGCTGGAGGGATGGCGACTGGCACAAGCGTTCTCTCCTGCAGTTCCCCTCGGCGCGCGCTGCGGCTGTTTTTGGCACGAATCCGGTGCTCAAGCAAACCGTGATGTTCGGAGGTCTCGCGGATGTGAATCCCGTAAACACCTGGACCTACGATGGTCACACTTGGACCCAGCAGTTTCCGAGCACGCAGCCGAGTGAGCGGCTTTTTACGGGGAATGTGTACGATCCGCGCTTTGGCGGCGTGGTGACGTTCGGCGGATTTGCCGGCTTCGACGTAAACGACACCTGGCTTTGGAACGGCACCGACTGGAGCCAGCTCTTTCCCCAACAGTCGCCACCACCGCGTGAGTCGATGGGGATGGCTTTCGATGAGCTGCATCAGCAGACGGTCGTGTTCGGCGGGCTAGAAGGCTTCAACCTTTTGAACGGCACCTGGGTGCTGCAAACGCAATGATCGAGTAACGAATGATCGAGTAACGGGGGAAGCGGGCTCGCGTTATATTGGATGGCGAGCCCGTGAAACGCTTCCTCCAGCAGCTTTTGTCGTGCATTTCGATTTTCTTTCTGCTCTTTTCGTCCGCGTGCAATCGCGGTCGCGGGCGAGTGCTCGAGGTCGCCTACGTTTCCGGCGTCCAAGTCACACTGCGCGACCATGTCGCTGCGGTATATGAGAAAGCCGGAGTCGTGAAAAATGGCGACCGCGTTGAAGTGCTCGACCATGACCGCCGCTTCGTCAGAGTTCGCACCGCAGACGGCGCGACGGGATGGATGGAACAGCGCTACCTCGTCAGCCAGGAAGTCTTCGATCAGATCCAGAAGCTGACTGCGGACAACCAGAACGATCCCGTGCAGGCTCGGGGCGCGACGCGCAACGACACGAATCTGCACGTCGAACCGGGGCGCGATACCGAACATCTCTATCAAATTTCTGCGGGCGAGAAGCTATCGCTCTTGAAGCGAGACACGGCCGAGAAGCCGGGCGCGGTCGCAGCGCTATCGCGCGCCGCCAAGCCGGGCAGCAAGAAAAATGAGCAAGACGGGAAGCCGGTTCCGGTAATTGAAGACTGGTGGCTGGTACGCGATTCCCACAACCGTGTCGGGTGGGTCCTGGCCCGCATGATCGATCTCGACGTTCCGCTCGACGTCGCCCAATATGCGGAAGGCCAGCGCATCGTCGCATTCTTCGTGCTGAATCAGGTTCAGGATGGAGACAAGAAAGTCGCGCAGTACCTGACCGTCCTCACCGAGCCCAAGGACGGCCTGCCGTTTGACTTCAATCAGATTCGCGTCTTCACCTGGAACGTGAAGCGCCACCGCTATGAGACGGCCTATCGCGAGCGCATGGAAGGCGTCCTGCCCGTGACCGTCTCACAAGAAAACTTCGAGAAAGAAGGCATATTGCCTTCGTTCGTTATTCGCGTAAAGGACGACAACGGCAACGTGGCCGAGCGCAAATACAAGCTCAACACGCCGATTGTGCGCCGAGTGCTCGCGCCGGGAGAACAGCCGGTGCGAACTGTGAGTAGAAAATCTAAGCGTCGAAGGTAGCAACAAAAATCTTAACCACAGGGGACACAGGGGACACACAGGGGCACTGGGGCCTTCGTAGGAACTGATTTTCGTCTGTGCTCTGTGTGTCCTGTGTGGTGAAAATCCTACGAGTAGAAATCGGCAATGCTCTTGACGACCAATCGAATCTCGGCCTCAGTCAACTCCGGGAACATCGGCAACGCCAGTACTTCCAGGGCGGCCTGTTCGGAGACCGGCAGATCTCCTGTTTTCAGTCCGAGGTAGGAAAAGACCGGCTGTAAATGCAATGGGAGCGGATAGTAAATCTCGGAGCCGATTTTTCGTTCGCTGAGGAATTTGCGCAGTGCGTCGCGGCGCTGGGCGCGAATCACGTACTGATGAAACACGTGTTTGGCTTGCGGACTACGCGAGAGCAAGCGCACCGGCGCGGCGCTTTCGTCGGAACCGTGGTTGGAAGTAAGCCCGGAATCCGCAAACAGCTGGTCATAGGTCGCGGCGTGCTGCCGCCGACGCTGGTTCCAGTCCGCGATGTGTGCCAGCTTCACGCGCAGCACCGCTGCTTGAATAGCATCCATGCGTCCATTCCAGCCAAATTCTTCATGGTAGTAGCGGCGAGGGCTCCCATGGTTGCGGAGCTGCCGCATGTGCGCGGCCATCTCCGGACGAGTAGTCGTGACGATACCCGCGTCTCCGTAGGCGCTCAGGTTTTTGGTGGGATAGAAACTGAAGGCGGCGGTTACACCGAGCGAGCCTGCGCCGCGCCCGCTCCACTCGGCGCCGATTGCCTGGGCGGCATCCTCCACAATCGCAACCTCAAATTCCTCAGCGAACTCCTTGACGATGTTGGCGAATGCGTCCATGTCGGCGCACTGGCCGTAAAGATGCACGGGAAGAATCGCGCGAAGATTTTCGGGTCGCTTCGCGCGCAGTTGCTGACCAACGAGCGCTGCATCCAGATTCAGGGTGCCGGGATCGACGTCCACGAAAACCGGCGTTGCGCCTGCACGCGCAATTGCGCTGGCCGAGGCGAAAAAGCTAAATGCTGTAGTGATGACCGAATCCCCGGGCTTGACGCCCGCGGCGACGAGAGCCAGCCATAGGGCCTCCGTTCCGGACGCGCAACCGACGGCGGCGGCCGCACCCGTCAGCGCAGCAATTTCACGCTCGAGCGCCTCGACCTCCGGACCGAGAATGAAGCTCTGCGAATCGCACACGCGCGCGATAGCGGCCAGCACGTGTTCGCGGATGCCATCGTACTGGCGGCGCAAGTCCAAGAGGGGGACAGCGAGAGGAGCGGAGTGAGGCGCGGTGTCTCTTGTCGTCTTTTGGGGCGTCGTTCGTGGCGTCTTGCGTGAGGATGAAAGACTGGACTTCACAGGAAGAAGATTCTAGCAGGCGCGATCAGTCGCGCGCGGTCAGGGCTGCAACATTGATTTCGTAGGACGACCTAGCGATCTAGCGGCGACTCATGATCTTTGGCAGTGCCGGGACGCTGCAATTAGGGACGTCATGGCGACGAACGTTCCGCCGCTCAAATTTCTTCTCGCCCGCGCTCTCGGAATGATCCAGATACTGCCGCCAGAGTGTTACTTCGCCGCGCAGCCGTTCGAAATCGATATCGGGAAACGAGCTGTCCGCTCCGTTGAGATTGCGCATGGCGCGCTCCAGAACAGAGCGCGCACCCACATGGTTGTCTTTGGACTGGTGATGAAAAGCGACCGCCAACTGAACCATACCTTGCAAGTGGCGACGCAAGGGGCTATGACGAGGCGCCTCACGCCATACGTCTTCGAGCACCTCATGGGCGTCGAAGAAGCGGGAGGAGTTGAAGAGAGCGAGGCCACGTAGTAGGTGGTTTTCATGCATCCTTCCTGAGTATAGTGGCTGGGCTGCCTGTAAACTTCAGTTCCGATTTCAAGCGGTAACAAAAATGTTCAAATCTGTACATGACGAACCAATTCTGGTTAAATGCTGTCAGTCGCAGGAGCTGTCCATGCGCGCCAAAGCGGTCGGTTTCTTTGCAGTATTTTTGTGCGTCTTGTCGTCGTTACCCTGCTGGTCACAAGCCGCAAATTCCGAGAGTCCGTTTCTAATGCGCATGGAGCGGCAGACGCGCGAAGAGAACTTGTGCATGCTCGTGCAGCAAAATGGGCATTACCATCTCGAACGCATCATTATCGGACGTCCTCGAGTGTTTGAAGGAACGCTTGAAACTTCAGCAGTCAATGAACTCGAGACTCTGCTAAATGCTGACCAGCTCACAAATCTCAAGCAGGCGCAGATCGAAACCACTCTGGCCGGCGAAGATATGGACCAGGTTATGGTCGCAATGTGGCGTTCCTATGGTTGGCAGAGCCTGAACTTCCCGAGCGGTAAGAGCCGAAAACCGTACAAAGCGGTCATCGATCCGCTAGTCAAGTGGTTGGATCGGAACAAACAACAGCAGAATCCGATTGTGGGCGCTCCCACCAATCGCTGTATGCCGCCGCAAACTGCTCAGGCCAGTGGAGGCTCCAATCGCAACCCGGCCAATCCCTATGTCATGCGCATCGTCGTGGACCACTACGAACCGCTCCGTCTTGGCAGCGGGGCATCTATGAATTCCACGACCTCCATGAATTCGACTGCCGATTTCAAAGTCACTCGCCTCTGCGCCATCGTCTATGAGAGCGGCCGATATCGACTGGAAAAGAGCATTCAGGAATTCGGGAGTGCGGTTCGGCCCGAAATCTATCGAGATGTGCTCGACAAGCCGCAAGTGGATGAACTGCGCACGATTCTTAACAACCCCAAGCTGGCAAGCCTGCCAAACAGCGCTGCTCCCGCGGTATTTGCCCGAGAAGGCGAACTGATCACTTTGGCTATCCCTCGCGAGAAGAGCGTGCAGGCTCTAAGCTTCTCAAGCTTCTTCGGCGCCCGCACACAGGAGGTCGGCATGAAAGACAACACCTCGCTGGCGGTGAGCACAAGCGTAGAACTAAGCCATCCCATTCGCAAGTGGGTCAAGCAGAACCTGGAGGAGCGCAAAACCCCGCAGGCGAAGGATGTCCCTTCCTCGGCGTGCGTTCCTTCGACGCAGCCGGAGTGAAATCGGTCATAGAACGTCTCAGGAAATACTGTTTTCCATATTTTCCTGGGACCGAAGGCTTCCGAAAAGAGTATTTGTACTGTTCTGTTATTTGCAAACCAAACAAATTGCGGCAGTTAACCGCTGTTCATTTTGGAGTGTGAGTTGCTGGATAGTGCCGTTCGCCTAATCTTCAGATCATAGGCACGGTCTTCTCCCCCAAGGCCGGGCTCAACGTGCAACGTTTCACCCTTTGCTTCATGAGTTCAGGAGAAAATCGCATGAAAGCAGCATTTCGATTTAATACAGTGCAACTGCTGGCCCTGTTGGCACTGCTTTTCGCGGCAGTGTTTGCCATAGCGCAAGGTATTGTGACCGGCTCGATCTCGGGCACGGTCGAGGACGCTCAAGGCGCCGTGGTTAACAATGCCAAGGTCACGGCGAAGGATGTAGCCACGAACCGAGAGTATTCCGGTGATACCGGCAACGGCGGCGTGTTCACCTTGCGTTCGGTCCCGCCGGGCACATATCTGGTTACCATCGAGGCCCCGAACTTCCGCAAGTATGAGAACAAAGGCGTGGTCGTGAACGTCGGCACCGACGCGGGGTTGGGACATGTCAAGATGGAAGTCGGTTCTGCTTCCGAGACGTTGACGGTAGAAGGTGGAGCGGCGCCTCTGATCGAAACCAATACCCAGCAGATCACAGCGACCTTCGATGCGCAACAGGCGCGGGATCTGCCCGTCGGCAATACGCTGGATTCCCTAGCTCTGTTTGTTCCCGGAATCGCAACCGCCGGTGATGCCAGTTTCAGCAACAACAACGGCGCGGAAATCTCCGTCAACGGTCAGCGCGCTCGCTCGAACAACTACCAGCTTGACGGCCAGGCTAACAACGACAACTCCGTGGGCGGGCCTTCGATCTTCTTCGGCAACCAGGACGCCATCTCCGAGCTCCAGATCGTAACCAACTATAGCGCCGAGTACGGACGCAACATGGGCGCGGTGGTGAACTACATCACCAAAGGTGGAACCAATGCGTTCCACGGCAGCGCGTACGAAATCTTCAACGGTTCTTTTGCCGACTCGCTCAGGAATGAGGAGAAGAATCCTCTCTTTGGATTCTGCGCACCCGGAGAGGATCCAGCGGATGGTTGCACTCCAGTTACGGTGGGGCGAGTAGTCGACAACCGTTTCGGAGGAACAATTGGTGGCCCCATCATTAAGGACAAGCTGTGGTTCTTCGGTTCGACTCACTACCAGCGGCAGCGCTTCGGTCAAACAGCGAGCCAGGCACCCAATAATCGTGTCCTGCCCACTGCCGCCGGACTCGCAACCTTGCAAGGTGCGTTCCCGGGAAATGCCGCAGTGGCCGCTCTTGCGAACATCGGGCCGACTGCCATCGCAGCGGGGAATCCGACCTTCACCAATCTGACGACAAAGTCAGTCAGCGATGTTCCTGGTGTAACTTGTCCGGGCGATCCCAGTTGTGTGGATGTCGAATTCGGACTGCCCAACCGTTTCATCCCTTCTCTGTTCAACGACTACGAGGGTACCGGTCGTGTGGACGTGAAAATAACTAACAAGGATAATTTCTTTGGGCGTTACGTGTTCCAGCAAAATCTCTCCACTGGGGTTGGTGGCGGAAACGGCATCGCGGTGGGTGACTACGTCGATGTGCCAGGACGTTCGCAGCAGATTGGTCTAGACTGGAGCCGCACGTGGTCGGTGAACTTCGTCAATCAGGCTCGCTTCAGCTTCTCTCGTGCTGGCTTCGGTTTTGAAGGTGGGGCCGTCCCGGGATGCCTCCGGTCGGCCATTAACAATTGCCCGACCAATATTACCTTCTCTAGCTCATCCGGCCTAGCGGGCTTCGGGTATTCTACCAACTTCCCTCAAGGGCGCATCATCAACGTGTACCAAGTGCAAGACAATGCCTCTTGGCAGGTGGGCAAGATGACCATCAAGTTGGGCGGCGAGTATTCCAAACAGCGTTCGCCGAACGTCTTTTTGCCGGTCATCAATGGTTCCTTCAGCTACCGGAATTTCAACAACTACTTGGCCGGGATCACCAACTCCGATAGTATCGCCTCCGGCAATCCCAGTGATCCCTTCAAGGAAAATGACTTGGCGTTCTATGTGGAGAACGACTCGAGGATCAAGGACAATCTGACGCTCAATCTTGGATTGCGCTGGGAATTCTTCCAACAGGCCGTGAATCTCCTGCATGATCGCACGGTGGCCCAGCAGACCGGCCCCAACCCATTTTGGGATCCAACGCTGCCGCTGGACCGCACCACCATCCCGCACGTCCCTCAGGATATGAATAACTTCAGCCCGGTGGTGGGCTTCGCCTGGACGCCGCGCACCATGCGGGGAGTGTTTGGGGAAGACAGGACGGTCATCCGTGGCGGTTTCCGCATCGGCTATGACCCATCGTTCTACAACATCTTCCTGAACACAGCAACGAACAGCCCCGTGGTGAACGCCAACAGCTTCTCTGGACCGGGCGTGCCGGCGAGCGGAACGGGACCAGACGTCATTGCCCTGCTCTCGCCTCTCAACCCGACCGGAGGGGATCCCGGCTTTAAGAAGCAGGTGCTGGTCGGACGGCATTTCCACAATCCCTACTCCGAGCAGTGGAACTTCGGGATCCAGCACAGCTTTGGAGCAAGTCAGCGTCTCGTCGGCGAGGTTCGGTATGTTGGCAACCACGACGTGGGCAACTTCCAGAACTTGGATGGCAATCCTGGGTTGAATGGCTTACTCAACGTTTACTCCGGCGTTTCGGGTGACGCCTTAGCCTGTGATCCAAGCCAAGCGCCACAGTGTTACGCTGGACCCGGTTTCCCGACCTTTGTCCCGGCCGGCCTCACGCCCTGCACCGATTCCACTCAGCCCGGATTTAGGCTGGGCAATGTGGATTGTACCCACAGCAGAATCCAGGTGCGGGACAACCAGGCATTCTCGATTTATCACGGTCTACAGACCGAATTGAGAATGGCCAACTACCACGGACTCACAGCAACTTTCTCGTACACCTACAGCCATAGCATCGACAACACCAGCGAAGTGTTTTCTACGGTTGCAGGCGGAAACACGCTGGCAATCGCACAGAATCCGTTTGATACATCCCGGGGTGAAAAGGGAAACAGCGGTATCGACTACCCACACGTCTTTGGGATGACGCTGATCTATGATGTACCGTTCTACAAGAGTCAGCACGGATTCGTGGGTAAGGCGCTGGGTGGTTGGCAGATCAACTCGACCTATCGCTATACGACTGGTCAGCCGTACACGACAATCCAGGTTCGACCCGTTCTAGTATTTGGTCCGAACTCAGGTCTTCCGGATCTTTGCGACTTCGGAGGTACGCTCAGCACAACCTTCTCTGCGTGCCGTCCGTTCGTGTCGAACCCCGGGGCACCCTTGGGCACCGTGGGATTCTGTACGGATCCATCGGCTTCGGATTGCGGAATTTTGGATTACGCGACTGGAAACCCAACCACGAGGGACGCAGTGCACTGGATTGCAAACAACGTGCTTTCGGCGCAGTTCTTCGGGACACCTTTCGGAGGTGTCGGCCGCAACACTCTCCGTGGGCAGAACATCAGTACGTCGAATGTGGCGTTGTTCAAGAACACGAAGCTGTCAGAAAGGTTCACTCTGCAGCTGCGTGCTACTGCGTACAACGTTTTCAACCACCAGTTCCGCGGAAATCCCGACCCGATTCTGGAAGACGTAGGCAGCACTTTCCAGAACAACTTGTCCAACCCAAGCGGTGGCGGGACATTCGCCGGCAATAATATTGCCGACGGCATTCTCCAGCGTCGCCTGGAACTGGGAGCGAAGATTATCTTCTAATTCAGTCACAGTCCAACTCAGGGCCAGCCGAAAAAGCTGGCCCTTTTCTTTGTGGAAAGATTGGCGGGTACTTCGAGCGGTGCGCGGGAGCGCCAGGCATGGAAAAGCTGGACTGACCCTAGAGCTTGAACAGCCTGAGCATTACTTCGCCTTCTCCCGTTCTTTCCTGGCCTCGTCTGCGCGTCCCATATGTTCATACGCCTCCGCCAGCCCCAGGTGCGCAGGCGCAAGTCCCGGCAGCCGTCCAGCGGCGATTTCCAGGTGGACAGCCGCAGTCTTATAGTCGGAGGTTTTGAGGAGACTGGCGCCCATCTGGTAGTGCGCCCAGGTGGAGTCGGGCTGGAGTTCGATGGCTTTGTGCAGATGCTTCACCGCTTCGGCGTACTCCTCTTTTTGCGCCAGCGCCGTGCCGAGCGTGTACTGCGCCAGATAGAGGTTGGGATCGGCGGAGACGATGGGCTCCAATGTGGCGATGGCACGGGCGATAGCAAGGTCTGGCTTCGACTGGTCGCGAGCCGAGGCTGCTTCGATCACTTTATTGGCGGTCGCGATCTTATCTTTTGGGTCGGTTCCTGAAACCGCGGCGGCAGCGCCCGACGACTTTTGCAGTCCAACGTATCCGAGCGATGCCAGTTTCTGCATTTCGGAAGAGCTCAACTCTGCAGAAGATTTGCCTGCCTCGCCGCTGAAATGCCTATCGAAGTTATCCAGCTGCGCGGCCATCGTGTCGAGCGTGGCCTTCGAAGTCTGGGCCAGGTTGTGGGCTGCGCCCGGGTCCGCGGTTAAGTCGTAGAGTTCGGGCTTGGGGGCGCGGATGTAGAGATATTTTCCCGCTCGCCAGGATTCGAGGGGGCTCCAGCCGAATCCGCGTTGGGGCAGATCGCTGCGGGAATATACGGACTGGTCACCAACGCTGCTGCCGCTGGACGTTGATTTTGCAATGCGTAATAACGACTGTCCCTGCATCTGCGAGGGAACCGGGATTGCGGCGATTTCCAGCAGAGTCGGAGCGATGTCAACGAGCCTAACTTTGGCGGCTACCCGCTTCGCGGCAGGATGGGCTTCCGGGAGCTTTACTACGAGTGGGACGTGGATGGTTTCGTCATAGAGGAAGATGCCGTGGGTCTCTTCGCCGTGAGCGCCGAGGCTCTCGCCCTGGCTGGCTGCGACGACAACGGCGGTGGTGGCGTCGAGCTTCTGCTGGCGCAAAATTGCCAGGAGTTTGCCGATGGCCATATCGGCTGCCGCGATGCCGGCGTCGTAGGACGCAGCGGTCGAGTGCGGATCGATCTGAATCCAGAGGAAAAATGGGGCTTGCGTGTTTCGGGTTAACCAACCTGTGGCACTCGTTATTACCTGATCCGGGCTACGCTGAGTGCGTGCAGAACGCTGGCCGCCGCTAGCCGCCAAGCTTCGCTTGGCTTGGACGGGCGAGGCGCCCGTCCCCACACTTGGTGGCCGAACGCCCACGTCGTACGTTTGGAAACCACGGTCGAATCCCTGCGCCAACCCGTTCCATGGGTCGAGATCGCTGGAGCCAACAAAGCCGGCGGTCCGGTAGCCTTGCGTCTTCAGCAGGTCCGGGAGGTAGGGCAGCGATGACGAGAGCGTACCGCCAATGTCGCTCATGCCGGTGCTCTGAGGGTAGGCTCCGGAAAGAATGGTTGCGTGCGAAACAACGCTTCCCGGCGCCTGGGCGTAGGCATGCTCGAAGACGATGCTTTCCCCGGCGAGACGATCGAGATTCGGCGTAAGCGCAGTCTTGGCGCCGAGGAAGCCCATGCGGTCGGCGCGGGTGGAACAGAGGGTGATCAGGACCAGGTTGGGTTTGGTTGCGGCGGCGGCGAATGCGAGGCTAATAAAGATCAGACTCACGCCTGCAATGAACTTTTGGATCATGACGATAAGTGTAGAGGCTGCGCCGCCATTGATCAAAAGCTCAGAAGTACCAGTCTTGACGTCCATGCAACTCCGCGTACAATCCTATGTACCAGCTCCTCGGGATTTCCAGTCTCATCCTGATGTCGTGATCACCACTCATCGTTATCCAGGAAGACAGCCAGGAAGCCGGACCATATTTCGCAGTGACCGCGCCCTTCAGAAAACGTCTTCGTCTGGCAGGCCTGCTGGCTTTGTGCGCCGCGGGTTTGAGCCTGCTTCTCTCCTGCCATCACGCGCGGGGCAGAGCGGTTGCGTCCAGGAAGCTGATCATCCTGGGGATTGACGGGCTCGACCCGGACCTGCTTACCAAGTTCATGGCGGAGGGCAAGATGCCGAACTTCGCCCGGCTGGCCGAGCAGGGATCGTTCCGGCGATTGACCACCAGCATTCCGCCGCAAAGCCCGGTGGCGTGGTCGAACCTGATTACGGGAATGAACGCGGGCGGGCACGGAATCTTCGATTTCATCCACCGCGATCCGAAAACCTTTCAGCTTTATTTTTCTACGTCGCGGGTAGAAGGCCCCAAGCATAGTTTTCATGTCGGGAGTTGGGTGATTCCGCTGGGCAGCGGCACGGCGGAGCAGTTGCGGCACGGCAAGGCCTTCTGGGAGATTCTGGACGAACACAGCGTGCCCAATTATGTTTACCGCATCCCGGCGAATTTCCCTCCGATCACCGCGAAAGGGAAGACTCTTTCCGGCATGGGCACGCCCGACCTGCGCGGTACGTATGGCACGTTTACTTTCTACACCGATGATCCGACAGCGGCGGTGGGAGCCGTCGAGGGCGGGGAAGTGATGCAGGTCGAAGTGAAGAATAATCGCGTTACGAGTAATCTGATCGGACCGGACAACACATTTCGCAAGAACTCGCCTCCCGCTACCGAGCCTTTTACGGTTGATGTTGATCCTCTGGAACCAGTGGCGCGCATCGGAGTGCAGGACCAGCAGTTCGTGCTGAAGGAAGGCGAATGGAGTGGATGGGTTCCGGTGGAATTTCAGCTCATGCCGCTTATCGGCAATGTGAAAGGGATCTGCCGCTTTTATCTCAAGCAGACGCATCCACGTTTTCAACTTTACGTGTCGCCCATCAATATTGACCCGTCAAATCCCGCGCTCCCGATATCTACGCCATCGAGTTATTCGCACGATTTAGCAAAACAAATCGGCGAATTCCACACGCAAGGCATTGCCGAAGACACGAAGGCGCTCACCGCCGGCGTGCTTGACGATAAAGAGTATCTGGAACAGGCGCGCACCGTGCTCGCCGAACATCGGCGCGCATTCGATGTCGAGTTTCCGAAATTTCACCAGGGACTATTCTTCTTTTATTTTTCCAGCCTAGATCTCAACGCGCACATGATGTGGCGGCTGACTGATCCCCAGCATCCCGCGTATGACGCGGCGCTTGCTGCTCAGTACGGATCGGCGCTGGAGGAGTTTTACGAGCAGATTGATCAGGTGCTCGGCGAGGTGATGCCGAAAGTCGATGACAACACGACGCTGCTCGTGCTTTCAGATCATGGATTTGCCCCCTACCGGCACTCTTTCAATCTGAACACGTGGTTGTTGAACAATGGCTACATCACCAGGAAAGCTGCCAGCGGGGATTCGAGCGAGCCCTTCGCCGATGTGGATTGGAGCCGTACGCGCGCCTATGGTTTGGGGTTGAACGGACTTTATTTGAATCTGCGGGGACGCGAACGTGAGGGGATTGTCGAGTCTGGCGCTCAGGCCGACGCGCTGCTGCGGGAAATCCGGCAGAAGCTCTTGGAGGTTCGCGATCCGAAGGATGGTTCTCAGGTGATTACGCGAATCGATCTCGCGAGCGAAGCCTATCAAGGCCCGTATGCGCGCTCGGGTCCGGATGCGCTTGTCGGCTACAACCGCGGGTATCGCGCGGGATGGAAAACGATTCTGGGCGCGTTTCCGGCGGACGTGCTTGAGGACAACACGAATGCATGGAGCGGCGATCATTGCATGGACTTCACAAAGGTGCCGGGAGTGTTGTTGAGCAACCGCAAGATTGATGCGCAGACCCCGGCGCTGACGGATATCGCACCCACGATTCTGTCTGAATTCGGAATCGCGAAGACGAAGGATATGATGGGGCAGTCGGTGTTTCAGCGGCGCTAGCTTCGACAAACGCTTGAAGACGGGAGAAATCATGTTTGGTTCACACAAAGTGAAGATCGAAGGCGAACTGCTGGAGAAGGTCAAGCAGTGTTCGGATGCCGCGGGATACGAATCGATCGACGAATTCGTGATCCACATGCTGGAAAAAGAAACGAAGAAAATCCTGCCGGACGAGAGCAGCACGTCCAAAGAAGAAATTCAGAAACGGCTGCGCGGATTAGGGTACATCGAGTAGCTTGATTGTTCTCTCCAATCCGCCGGCGATCGCCTCTCAGGCCGCAGCAGTCGCGGCATTCAATCTATCCCTGCTGACCAGTCCTCTTGCGATTGTGATTGTCGTGTCGTTGGTGGTTGGATTGCTGATGGTGGTGTTATTCGGCTACACCTCGGATCAGAAAGCGATCGGCATTGCGAAGGATCAACTCAAGGCCCATTTGCTGGCGGTACGTTTGTATCGCGATCAGATTCCGGTGGTGATGCGCTCTTACGGCAAGATCCTGCGCGGTACGGGGCGCTACCTGAAACTTGCATTCAAGCCGCTGCTGTACGTCATCATTCCGATTACTTTGCTGATAGTGCAGATCGATCGTTATCTAGGTGCAACGCCGATTCCTCCGAACGTGCCGTTCCTGCTGACCGTGCACACCGGAAGCGACGTGCTTAATGATGTCACGCTCGATCTTCCGGCTGAGATCGCGATGACTGCACCTCCGGTGCACGTTCCTTCAACAAATGAAATTATCTGGCGCCTGACTGGCTCAAAAGAGGGAAAATACGAAATGAAGATCGTCGCTGCGGGTCAGAGTGCTGCGAAGGTTGTTTCTGTGGGAGGTGACCTGCCGCGAATTTCGACTGTCCGCTTGCGGGGAAACTTCTGGGAGCGAATGTTCTCGTCGGCAGAGCCGGCGCTGCCGGAGAATAGTCCGATCGAGTCCATTTCGATCAATTACCCGGACCGCGATATCGAGGTTGCGGGCTATGGTATGAACTGGATTTGGCTGTTCTTTATCTTGTCGATGGTGGCAGGATTTGTTTTCAAAGAACTTTTGGGGATTCAGATATGAATAGATTATGTGGAGCGGACGCCCTCGTCCGCTTGCGCGCATCGGCTGTCAAGCTGCAAGACGGGAGGGGACGTCCGTTGCTCAATCCTGAGCGCCAGCTTTTCGCGGGCGGGGGCGCCCGCGCCACACGGGTCCTGCTGGTCGCGCTCATTCTCTTGCCTTCGCTGGCTCATGCCTACGCTGGGCCGGGCGCGGGATTTGCGGTGCTGTCTTCGTTCTGGGCAATCTTTGTTGCGTTCCTCTATTCGTTCTACGCGCTGATGACGTGGCCGTTCCGGCAGCTGTTCCGTTTTCTCCGGCGGCGCAACGCATATGGAAAGGCGACGTTTGAGCGCGCGGTGATTTTGGGCTTCGATGGCATGGATCCGGAGCTCGCCGATCGATTTATGAAAGAAGGCCGGCTGCCGAACCTGGCGAAGTTGCGGGACAAAGGAACCTTCAGCAAACTGCGGACGACGTTCCCGGCAATTTCTCCGGTGGCCTGGTCAACGTTCATGACTGGGGTGAATCCGGGCAAGCACAACATTTACGATTTTCTGGCGCGTGATACCAGCAATTACCTGCCGTATCTTTCGTCGGCTGAAATCAAGGGACCCAAGCGGCACATCAAGGTTGGGAAGTATTCGATTCCATTCGGAAAGACAGAGATCAAGGCGATGCGCAAGGGCACGCCGTTCTGGCACTGGCTGGGCAATGCGGGAATTTTCAGTTCCGTGATTCGGGTTCCGGTCACGTTTCCGCCAGAAAAGTTTCAGGGTGTATTGCTTTCCGGAATGTGTGTGCCCGATCTGAAGGGTAGCCAGGGCACGTTTTGCCTGTGTACAACCCGCATGTCCAGCGAAAAGTTTCGCGAAGGCGGGGTGCGCGTACCCATTGAGCGCAAGAACGGTGTTTGTCGTTCCTATGTTCCGGGGCCGGACAATCCGCTGGTGGAGCAGGCAAGCGAACTGCACGCGGATTTCGAGATCCGGCCAGAGGTGGGATCAAAATCGGCGCGTTTCGTGTTCGGTTCTGAGAAGTTCACGTTGAAAGTCGGCGAATACTCCGAATGGATTCCGGCTGAATTCAAGGCCGGCATGGGCTTCACGGCACATGGCATCTGCCGCTTTTATCTCAAAGAACTTTCGCCGGAGGTTGAAGTGTATGTCACGCCGGTGAACATCGATCCCGGGCATCCCGACCTGCCGATCTCGCACCCGGTGACTTACTCCATTTATTTGGCCAAGCTCTTTGGTCCATACGCAACGCTCGGCCTGGCGGAAGACACGTGGGCGCTCAACGAGCACGTGCTGGATGACGATGCTTTCCTGGCGCAGGCTTACGGCAATCACGAAGATCGCGAACGGATGCTCTTTGATGCGCTGGAGAAAACGAAGCAGGGGCTTTGCACTTGCGTCTTCGATACCACCGACCGCGTGCAGCACATGTTCTGGCGCTATCTGGAAGAAGATCATCCAGCGGCGCGCGATGTGCCGCACAGCCAGCATCCTCAGGTGATTCAGGATCTGTATGAACGCATGGATCGCCTCATCGGGCGCGTGATGGAAAAAATTGATAGCGACACGCTGCTGATGGTGATCTCCGATCATGGATTCAAGTCGTTTGCGCGCTGCATGAACCTGAATGCGTGGCTGCACCAGAACGGATATCTTGCGCTGAAGGATGGCAAGACCGAGAGTGGCGACTGGTTCGAGGATGTGGATTGGTCGCGCACCCGCGCTTACACCATGGGCCTTAACGGACTTTACCTGAATATCAAGGGCCGCGAGAAGCAGGGACTTGTCGATCCGTCCGAAGCGGAAGCGTTGAAAGACGAGCTGCAAAAGAAGTTGAATGGGCTGGTCGATCCAGCTTCAGGCACGGTGGGGATCACGGGTGTGTTTATTGCGGACAACGTTTATCGCGGGCCTTATACGGAAAATTCGCCGGACCTGATTGTTGGCTATGGCGCGGGGTATCGTGCCTCGTGGGATTCGGTGATGGGCAAAGTTACCGGGCAGGTTTTCGAAGACAATATTAAAGCTTGGAGCGGCGACCACTGCATTGACCCGCGGCTCGTTCCTGGGGTTCTGTTTTCCAGTCACAAGTTCATCGAAGAGAAGCCTGCGATTGTGGATGTGGCGCCTACAATTTTGAAACTGTTTGGTCTCGCGCTGCCGGCGCATTTCGACGGCAAGCCGTGGAACCTGGCCGCGAAAGCTCATTGACGGGGTTCTGAGTGTAGACGCCTGGTTTCGACAGTTGTCTTGCTTGGCTTCTACTCAAGGTACTGATTAAACTGGAATGCATGCTCGCTGGACTGCTTATTTTCGCATTGGTTGGCTGCATGGGATTGTTGGCAGCGTTGCGGCCTGAAACCTATGCTCGTTATTTTTTTGGCGGAATATCAGCGCAGGGCGCTCTCCGGCAACTTCAAGGCACTTTCATTGACAGGTTGGATAATCTTTTCTGTCTGCACTATTGCCATCATAGTTCTTCCCTTCGGGAGCAAGCTCAACTTCTTGGCCCCGGTGTTTAGCCCTTTGTTCTTTCTTGTTTGCGCCGTGGCTTATGTCTGGTGGGGAGTCAGACTCTTGCGTAATCCCGAATCATTTCTGAAGCAAACAACCGAACCTTGGAGCCGCCTACCCACGTGGGCTGTCAAATGCTTCGGCTCACTACTGCTGTGTGTTGCGGCGGGATTCTCGTATGGCTTCGCGGTAAAAATCAAAGACTTGTTGCGATGATTGGCGAAAAATCCCGATTACGCTCATTGACCTGACGGTACGATCCTCACTGAATGCCATTCCTAAGGGACCCGGCAGGAACGAGCAACTCAGGGTTGAGATTGCGGTAGACGGGCGAGGGCGCCCGTCGGTCCACTTACGGCTTTGTTGTTCTTAGGCGCGCTGCGAGCCAGCCGACACAGGCTAGCATTCCACACCAGCCCAGCGTCCGCACGATTGCGCCAATGGTCGTGTCGTACTGCAGAAGTCCTAGACTCGAGAAAATCGTATTCCAGTCGTGTTCGATGTAATCGGAGTCTCCGGCGGTCACTAGGGGCAAAGCCATGGCGCGGGCATCGGCCATGTAGGTGGCGGTGTAGAGCCAGTTCTCAAAAAAGAAAAACATGCAGAACACGAAGGCCACGGGCTGGCGCTCGTGGAAGAAATAGGCGGCCAGCAGCAGCGGGACCAGCCATTGCAGAATGGTTCCTCCCCAGAGGCCGAGGGTTGCGCCGAACCAGCCGAAGAGCATGTGGCCGCCTTCGTGGACAACAAGGTTCGCGGAGTCAATGAACAAATAACCGCCATGCATGCTGAAGGCGTAGATCAGGAAGAGAACGTAAAAGACGAGCCACGCCAGGACGGCCCAACGCGAGACAGGACGCCAGTCTTCTCGGGCGCCCGACCATGCCACCATTGAGTCCAGGTACTCGTGCATGCTGGACTCAATTGTAGTGGCGATCTCCCGAACACCTAGCTCCCAAACACCATTTACCAAACACTATTCACCAAAGCATTATTTGCCAAACATTGGATAGTGACTCGCCGCCCCCATCAGGAACAGCATGGGGAACGACAGGATAACGTTCGCGCGTGAGGTGAGAAAGGCCTGCCGGGCCAGATATTTTGCTTTGTCTGGCATCGGTGTACCATTGGCCGCATTGTCGGCTGTCCACTTGATGATTTTTTTCTGCGCACGCCAAATTACACCCCAGACGTTCAGCATCATCACCCAACCCATCCCGCCACCGATGCCGATGGCGAGCAGGCGATTGCTCTCCCATCCATGATCGTTGAGCCGCAGAAACAGGCAAGAGGCTGCGACCACGATTACGGTGTAGATCACGGCGAGCACCGGGCCCTTGTCGAGCGCGCCTTTACCGGGAATCTCGCAGGCATACATCAGCGCCCAGGCGACCGTCCAGATCAGAAAGAAAGTTCCCATTGGACCACCGGAAGATCCGCCGCCGTTTGTGGCGTCGGAGGCTACGATCTTGCCCCAGTATACGAAGCCCATCAACACGGTGAGCACTGATCCCCAGCGAAACCACCACAGCGCGCGCGACATCAGGCTGGGCAGGATTTTGCCTTTGGTGGCGGGATCAAGTTCTTTCATGAAGGGAACATTGACCAGATTAAAGAAATACAGCAGGCCGAGCCAGGTTATGCCGCCAACAAAATGCAGCCAACGAAACAGCATCAGGAGGTTTGTCTGGAAATCGGTGGGGAAATTTATGTGGCTCAAGGTCAGGGCTCCTATTCTGAAACGCCGTTCTGGAACTGACGATTGTAGATGGCTGGCGCGTGAAATGAAACCCGGTCGATTTTTCGAGGGTGGACGAACTTGGATGGACGGAAATGAGCCGTCGGGCGCGCCAGGCGCTGGGCCACCCTCCGGAGAATATTGTTGTGCGGGAAGTTGAAAAGCGCTTGACAAGGCCGTATTGTAGGAGCCGACAGGAAGAGAGCTGCCGCCGATTGCCCTTCCCCATGCTCACGGCGCAGCCTCTAACCAGAAAAAGGAGATCGGCAAATGGAAGCCAAGCCGGCACAGCAGAACATTCAGGATTCCTTCCTCAACACGGCACGAAAGGAACGGCACAATATTACGATCTATCTGGTCAGCGGAGTGAAGCTGACGGGTCGTATCCGATCGTTCGATAAGTACTCAGTGGTACTCGAAACCAGTAACCAGGAGCAACTCATCTTCAAGCATGCGATTTCGACTGTTGTCATTTCACGCGCAGCCCACAGCCACATGGATTCGAAGCCGACAGCGGTGGCGTCGCTTGGGGAGGCGTCGATCCCGAGCCCCGCTTCCGGCACTGAAGGATGAAGTGAGTTTGCTTGCGCCGAAATGACTCCAGACTGAGCGGCCGCGGCAGTTCGCGGAAAGAGTCCAAGGCCGTGCTGAATCCATCGGAGCAGCAGGAGCGGGCGTTCCTAGTGGGGGTGGAGTTTCGCACCAAGGGCCGCGCGGGCCGCGCTGGCCACGCCGGAAAGACGAGTTCTGCAACCATCACTCCAGGTGCGCAGGCGGCTCGTGATCACGCCACGAGCGTTGCCACCTCGTCCCCGCCTTCGTCCCGGTCCTCGTCTTCGTCCTTGCCGACCGATTCTCCGGATTTCAGCTCCGAGGAATCGCTCGACGAACTGCGTTCGCTGGCGTTGAGCGCGGGTGCACAGATCGCGGGCGAATTCAAGCAGCGGCGGGATCGGCCCGATCCTGCCACGCTGATCGGCAAGGGCAAGCTGGAGGAAATTGCGGGCGCGGCGGCGTCGGTTTCCGCGGATGTGATTCTGTTCGATCACGACCTCTCGCCTTCTCAACAACGCAATATTGAGCGCGTGGTCAACACGCGCGTCATCGATCGCACGCAGCTGATTCTTGATATCTTCGCGCGGCATGCTCGCACCCGTGAAGGTCAGTTGCAGGTGGAACTGGCCCAACTCGAATACATGCTTCCGCGGCTGGCGGGGCGTGGCGTGGAAATGTCGCAACTCGGCGGCGGCATCGGCACTCGCGGACCGGGCGAAACTCAGCTGGAGACTGACCGTCGAAAGATTTACCGCCGCGTCCGGCACGTCAAGCAGCAAATCGAAAATGTGCGCCGCATCCGGGCGCAGCAGAGGCAGCGGCGCGAATCGGTTCCGGTGGCTACGGTCGCGCTGGTGGGGTATACGAATGCGGGTAAGTCCACGCTGTTCAATGCCCTGACCAAAGCCAACGTGGTGGCGTCGTCGCGTATGTTTGCCACACTCGATCCAACCATCCGAGGCGCTGAACTGCCCTCAAAACGCAAAGTTCTGTTCTCGGACACGGTAGGTTTCATCCGGCATCTTCCGCATACGCTGGTGTCGGCGTTCCGCGCTACGCTCGAAGAAGTACAACGCGCAACACTCATCATGCAGGTTTCGGATGCGAGCAGTCCGGTTTCTGCCGAGCAGGACGCGCAAGTGGAAAGTGTCCTCAAGGAACTCGAAGCTGACAAAAAGCCGCGGCTGAAAGTAATGAACAAGATCGATCTGTTGCTTCCAAAGCAACGCGAGTCGTTACGTGATAGCGATCTGCGTGATGACGATCAGACCATCCATGTCTCAGCGGCAAAAGGAATCGGATTGAGAACTCTGCTCGATCGCGTCGATACCGTGCTCGAAGGAGACCGCCCTGAACGCGTTCGCCTGCACATCCCCCAAAAAGAAGGCAAGATGCTGGCTCAGTTGCAGGCCGGTGCCCGAATCTATTCCCGCCAGTATCAGGATGGTTTGGTGGTACTGGACGCGGAAGCGCCTGCCTCGCTGCTGCGTCGCATGCGGGCGTGGGTCGTGGAGTAGGCCTGGTGGAGTGAGCCTTCGGTAAACGAGCGCCTTCCGCGATGGGACAGCGGATGGGGGGCCATACAAGGAACTTGTCATAGCTCACCGGTTTGGTATGACATAGAAGTCATGGGAATCCGCATGGCGTCGAGGCTGACTTTCGGGCTGCTCGTTTGTCTGACGATTCGTATGGCTGCGCAAGAACAGGCCGGTGCACCGGCACAAGTCCGCAAGCTGGAAGAAAAATGGACCGCAGCTTATAAGGAACGACAGATTGATCTTCTGGCTTCGCTCCTGGCCGAGGATTTCGTGATTACGGTTGAGGATGGCAACACCTACAGCAAAACCGGTTACATTACCCACAGCGCCGATCCATCGGTTCGGGTCGAAGTCGCCGAATTGTCTGACCTGCGAGTGCGGGTGCGTGGCTACGTCGCTGTGGTGACGGGCGCGTATCACGAGAGGGGAACGTCCAACCACAAGCCTTACGAGTATCACGACCGGCTGACCGATGTATGGGTCAAGGTCGGGAACACCTGGCAAGTGATCGCTTCGCATTACAGCGTCCCAGTCAAACAGTAAGCCCAAAGTTCGAACCCAGTCTGAACCTAGTCTGAACCTAGTGCTACGCTTTCCCGAACGGGTTCTCCAGAGATGGGCTTTGCGGAGTGAATAATTCTGCTCCGCCTTCCGTGATGTGCATGTCGTCCTCCAGACGGATGCCGAATTCTCCGCGAATGTAAATGCCTGGCTCATCACTGAAGGTCATCTCGGGCTGGAGTTTCGTTGAGTTGCCACGGACCAGATATGGCCACTCGTGACCATCCATACCCATGCCGTGTCCCAGGCGATGCGTGAAGAATTTGTAGTCGGGACCGTAGCCCGCGTCGGTGATGACTTGGCGCGCGGCGGCGTCCACGGAACCGGCTTCCACACCCGGCTTCGCGGCTGCCAACGCGGCGTTCTGGGCTCGATGAACGATGTCGAACACCTGCTTCATTTTGTCTTTCATTTTGTCGGGGGCTTGGCCGAGTACGAACGTGCGAGTGATGTCGGACGCATAGCCTTCCACCGAGCAGCCACCGTCGATGAGCACGATCGTGCCTTCCCGAATACCCTGCGGCTTGACCGAGCCATGGGGGAAAGCGGAAAACTCACCAACCTGTACATCGGCGCCGCCCTCGAATCCCAGTTTGCGGTGCGCCGCTTCCAGCATGTCTTCGACATCCCGCTGCGTCATGCCCACTTTCATCGAACGGTAGGTTGCCTCGTAGGCGGCGAGCGTGACCTTCGATGCCAGCCGCATCAGGTCGATTTCGTGGCGGCTCTTGATCATACGGCATCCGGCGGTGACTGGAGTCGCGCTGGTGAACGTCGCGCTGGCTGTGGCTTTCCTCAGGTTGTCGCTGAAGACAAACTTTACCGTCTCTTCGACGCCAATCGTTGCGCTGGCGATTCCGCGATCGCTGAGCCCTTGCGCAACGCGGGCGTAGGGGCTCTCGTCTTCCTGCCAGACGCGGAGGTCGGGCTTGCCGCCATCGGGCGATTGGGCGATCTGCTCGCGCGCCCGGCCTTCCTCGAACGCCGGAGATACGTAAAACGCTTCGCCCTTGGCGGGCAACACCATGGCAAAGAGGCGTTCTCCACCCTCCCAGCGTATGCCGGTGAAGTAGGCAAGGGATGTGCCCGGGGTAAGCAGGATGGCGGAGAGGTTATTCTCGCGCATCAACATCAATCGGCGAGCCTTTTCCTGGCGTCCGGCGCGTTCTTCGATGGTGATGGGCTTGGCTTCTCCGCGTAGCGTGCGGAGAGCGGCGATGGCTGGCGGGAGAGAGTTATCGCCTTCGGTCGCGTGGGCCAGCGTGGGTAACGCTACGCTCACGCCGGCGGCGAGGGAACCGGTTTGCAGAAAACGGCGGCGCGAAATCATGAAGACTCGGAGAATGGAAGGCGCATTAGGTAGAGTGGCAGATTGATGGCCGGCGAGTTTGGGTTCGGAAGATTTGGTACCCCCCCAATTTTCGCTAAAGTATTAATTCTAAATGACTTAGTTTCGAAGTCTTCATAACAAAGGAGTTCGCTTTAATTCTCCTTTATAATCAAAGGCTTGCAAATCTCAAAAATCGCGCAAAATCAGTTTTCAAAGAGCTTAGTGGAAAGCAATTGTCTACAGCCGCACTGAGCTATGGCCCCACTTCAATTATAGGCCTGATGTCAACTGGCCGGGTGATTTCGGGTCGTGCCCTCGTCCACTCCTGGCCGTCCAAGGAAGCTCGGCTTCGCGATGGCTTCCGTGTAGCCGACGATTCGTTCAGGAAGCAAAATTGAATGTTGACGCGCTTTCAAAACGCTCTTTAGCAGAAATCGAGATTTTCATACTCGCGAGGCGTAATTCATAGGGATGGACGTTCGGGCGTACGCGAGTCGGATCAAGAACAATGGTGAATTATGAGCAGACTGTCTAATAGAGTGGCGATAGTGACGGGCGCGTCCAAAGGCATAGGCGGTGGGATTGCAACGGCCTTGGGAGCTGCGGGCGCACGTGTGGCGGTGAACTATTCCTCCGACCGGCAAGGTGCCGAACGCGTCGCTCAGGCGATCACCGACAGCGGGGGCGAGGCGATCGCGGTCGGGGCCGACGTATCCAAGGCCGCAGATGTCGCGCGGTTATTTAAGAAGTGGATTCTGCGTTCGGAAGACTGGACGTTCTGGTCAACAACGCCGGGGTATTCCGCTTCGGCGCCATCGCGGAAATCACCGAAGAGAGCTTTCATCTCCACTACAACATCAACGTTCTCGGGGCGATTCTCACCGTGCAGGAGGCGATCAAGCGGTTCGGCGCCGACGGTGGGAGCATCATCAACCTCAGCTCGATCGTCGGCTCGCATCCAGTGCCGGGAGCCCTGCTGTACGCTTCCACGAAAGGCGCCATCGAAACGCTGACCAAGGGATTGGCGCTCGAACTGGCACCGCGCAAAATACGCGTCAACGCCATCGCTCCCGGTCATACAGAAACCGAAGGCAATGTAGCCGCGGGGACCTTCGAGGGTGGTGCCGGCGCCGTTCTGGCTGGGAAGACGCCGCTCGGCCGCCTCGGTCGCGTCACCGATATCGCACCCCTGGCAGTGTTCCTGGCATCAGATGAATCGGCTTGGATCACCGGAGAGGTCATCCGGGCGGCAGGTGGTCTCGTCGTGGCCACCTGAGCGCGATATGCCGACTTCGCAATAACAACGCAGTCAGGGCAACACAGAGAGGAGAAACCGATGCAATTTCAAAGTGACTATTTCACTGCTTATCACAACCTGAAGCTGACCCGAGATGACAAAGGTGTGCTCATTGCTGAGTTCCACGGCAACGGCGGGCCGTTCATTATGTCCGCGCCAGCTCACACGGAATTTGTCGATGCCTTCTACCGGATTTCGCAAGATCGAGTGAACAAGATCGTAATCCTCACCGGCGCAGGTGGGGAGTTCATTACTGATGTCGATTGGTCATCATTCGGCGATGTCGCCGATCCCGGCGTTTGGAGCCAGGTTCACGACGAAGGCGTTCAGGTTTTGGAAAACATAGCCAACATACGAGTGCCGGTCATCGCGGCTATCGAGGGACGCGCCCATGTGCACTCGGACTACGCGCTACTTGCCAGTGTAATTGTGGCAGGGGAGGGCGCGACCTTCCAGGATGTGGCCCACTTCTCCGCGGGCGTTGCGCCCGGCGACGGAATCTTTACCACCTGGAGTTATCGCGCCGGAGCGGGACGAGCGGAGGCGTTCCTGCTGAACCCGCAGCCGCTCACGGCGCAAACCGCGCACGAATGGGGAGTGGTTGCCGAGGTTGTGGCGAACAGTAAGGCGCTCAGTCGAGCGCGAGAACTGGCCGAGCTGTACCTGAAGGCTCCGGAGGTGACTCGCCGAAACACACGCATCCACTTCATTCAACCCTTGAAAGAACGCATTGTGCGAGAAGTTGGCTACGGATTGTCGCTCGAAGGAGCTTCGTCGGCCGACCTCGTCAAATCGATGCGAGCCAAGAGTGAGCCTGTCGCTCAGAAAGGAAAAGTCGCATGATCTGGTGATTCTCGGGGGCGGCACGGGCTCAGACTGAATGTTCCCAATTATTGCCCCGAAAATTAGGGAACGTTCCGTCTGGAAGCTGTGAAGAAATCGACGAGGAGACTCCGTAGGGCTATTGCGAAATCGACGAACGTCCGTACACTGCAAGTGTGACAAATCCTTCGAGGTCTCCAATTCCGCGACTGGTTTCCATTGATCGCCGGCAAATCCTGCTGCGTAGCGTCGATGTTGAGAAGTTGATCGACGAGGACCACAGTGCGCGTTCGCTTTGGGAATTAGTAGGCCGGCTGGACCTGACTCTCTATCATGCGCAAATTGCTGCGGTCGAGGGCCACGCCGGGCGGTTGCTGATTCTAGATATTTTGAAAAATCGAGGGGGGAGGGGGGTAGGGTAACTAAAAGATAAACTTACAGCCCAGAACGGGACACCCAATCGTTCGCTCAGAAAGGAACAGTCGCATGAAGCGCACCGAAAGCGCCTCACCCCCTCAGGTACTTAAGAAGAGTCTGTGACGTGTGAACATCCCCACTCAAGTCAAAACCGGGCTTGAGTGGGCCACCCGTCCACTTAATTCCGTCCTTGCAGAGAAGGCGTTGGTGTCGCTATGACACTCCTCTCAACCAACAATAGTCTTACTTATCATATGTGGACAGACTTTGTGAAGTATGTCATACTTCTACATATGAGTATGACTGAGAAACCTGAAACCGTATGGTTCACGACGAAGGGGCAAGTCGTCATCCCGCTTCGCCTGCGCAAACAATTCGACATCGAGGACGGGACAAAGGCTGTGGTCCAAGCCACACCGGAGGGAATCCTTCTCAAACCCATGACAGCGGCGCTCATCAAGCGCGGGCGCGGCATCCTCAAGCGCACGCCGGGAGGCAAACTGCTGAGGGAGGACTGGGCCGAGCACAAGAAGCAGGAACGGGCACTTGAGGATCGCCATGCCGGCTAAGGTGCTCGACAGCTTCGCACTTATCGCCTACTTCCGCGACGAGCCGGGCGCGGAGACGATGGAAGATATGCTCGTCTCCGCCGGTAAGAAGGACAGCCCGCTCCTCATGACTGATGTGAACTACGCCGAGGTGAAGTACTCCATTGTGAAGAAAGATGGCGCGGAGGCGTGGGCGGAAGCCGCGAAGGTTCTTCAGGGACTGCCCATTGATTTTCATTCCACGACCCGGGCGCTGGCCGACATCGCGGCCGATTTCAAGGCGCGTTTCAAAATGAGTTTGGCCGACGCCTTTGCCGCCGCTCTGGCAAAGGACAGGAGGGCCGAACTCGTCACCGGCGACCCGGAATTCAAGCCACTAGAAAGGGAAATCAAAATTCACTGGCTGAAATAATCGCAGCTGAGAAAAGCTATGGCGTACGAAGAATTGTTTACCGATTTGTTGAAGGCCGAGCGCGAACGGATAGAAAAACCTGCGCGATGCAGGCCGCATAGGCTCCCACCCTCTAAAAACCGCAGGGGCTGGGTCAGCCTCAGATAGAATTACGTCGAGAGAAATCAAGAGCGAGCGTGTGCCAGCCTCCAGAATGAACCAGTCGCTCAGAAAGGAAAAGTCGCATGAAGCGCACCGAGGCCTCTCCATCCGCCCATGTTCTTAAGAAGACGCAGCCGGAAGAATTTGATCTGGTGATTCTTGGGGGTGGCACGGGCTCGACCATCGCTGCTTGGACGTTTGCTGGCGAAGGCAAGCGCGTCGCTGTCGTCGACCGCAAGTATATTGGTGGCTCTTGCCCTAATATTGCGTGCCTTCCGAGCAAGAACATTATCCATACTGCGAAAGTTGTGGACTACTTTCGCCGAAGCAAAGAGTTTGGCATTGCTATTGGTAAGGATGGCTTCACGATTGAGATGTCCGGCGTCCGAGAGCGCAAGCGCAAGATGGTCGTCGGCCTGAATGAGATGTATATGGAGAATTACCGGAACACGGGCGCCGAGTTCATTTTGGGCACCGGGCGGTTCGTCGCTCCGAGAACTGTGGAGGCCGCCCTCCCCGACGGGAGCACTCGTCAACTCCGCGGGACTAATGTGATCGTCAGCACCGGCACACGGGCCTCATTGGAACCAATTCCTGGCCTTGCGGAAGCGCAACCGCTCACGCATATCGAGGCTCTTGAACTCGATGAAATTCCCGAACACTTGATTGTTGTCGGTGGGGGCTACGTCGGAGTGGAGATGTCCCAGGCCATGCGGCGATTCGGCAGCAAAGTGACTGTGGTTGATCGCAACGCGCGGCTGATGTCCAAGGAAGACCCGGACGTATGCGAAGCTCTTCGCAGCGTGCTCGCAGATGAAGGCATCGACATTCTCCTGAATGCACGGATCAAAGAAGTGTCGGGCAAATCTGGCGACTCGGTGGGTGTCGTTGTTGAGCAGAATGTTGAGCAGAATGGAATTGAGAAGGTCCTAAAGGGTAGTCATGTATTGGTCGCCACAGGCCGCAATCCGAACACCGAAGGACTCGGCCTGGAACTGACCGGCGTTGAGCTCACCGACCGGGGATACATCAAGGTCAATGAACGGCTGCAGACAACCGCGCCCGGCGTCTGGGCGATTGGCGAGGTCGCCGGTAGCCCGCAGTTCACGCACATCGGCATCGACGATTTCCGCGTAGTCCATTCCAATTTAACCCATGCCAATTTAACTGGAGGCAACCGTGTGACTACGGGCAGGCAAGTCCCATATTGTCTGTTTACCGACCCCGAACTCGCTCGCATCGGCCTGAGTGAAACGGAAGCGGAGGCTCAAGGGATAGCGTATCGCCTGTTTAGGGTCCCAATGCAAACCAACCTGCGTGCACACACGCTTTCGGAGACCCGTGGGTTTGTGAAGGCCCTGGTGGAGGCTGATAGCGATCGCATCCTCGGGTTCACGGCCTTCGGTGCCGGTGCGGGGGAGACCCTGGCCGCCGTCCAGATTGCGATGATCGCAGGGCTGCCCTACACGGCGCTGCGCGATGCGGTCCTGACTCACCCAACACTGGTCGAAGGTCTCATATCTCTATTCTCATCCGCGGCGTCAGCGCACAATGTTATCGAGAAAGCTGTCGAGACGAGAGGAGCCCAGATCTCCGCCGCATGAGGTGAACTGCAACAGCAATGAGAAAAATAGGGACTCGTGATCCGGTCGTTGCGCAACATGTTTCGCCACTTGCGCTGCACTATTAGTAGCGAGAGTCGGCATGTCGGAAGCGATCGTTACAAGTAGGACATCCCCTCGACAACCCCCAGATTACCGGCAAGCCGTAAGGAATTTTCCCTAGAGTTAACGCTAATGGGGCAGGCAGCAGAAAAAACCGCAGAGACGCAGAGAGCTCACCGCAGGCGCTAAAGCGCGAAAGCATTTTCGAAGACTTAACGGCACGACTGAAGTCGTGCCCTTCCCAATGCCGTTTTGCCGAGCTTCGCTGGACAGCCGAGGGCGGCTGTTCCTACGCGGGCGGGGTAACACTGGATCCGCTCTAGAATGGCTGCATGGTGAGCGGCTATGCTTGCGCCGGTTGCGGAGAATGGAACGAGACCACGGTGGATGAGTCGGCCGGCAGTCGCCAGCGCTATGTTGAGGACTGCCAGGTTTGCTGCAAGCCGAACGTGCTGCGCGTCAGTCGGGAGCCCGGTGGAGAATTTGTGATCGAGGCTGAATTAGAATGAAGCGCTATCGTAGCGAAGAGTTTTTTCCGGAGGAGGAGGAAGATCGATGAGCAGTTATCCGGTAGCCGCAGGGCGGATGGTCGCGCACAACATGGTAACCACGCAGTTCGAGCTCGATGGCTTCCGCGTGACGCGCACGCTGGGCGTGGTGCGCGGAATCACGGTGCGTTCGCGGTCGATCTTTGGAACGATTGGAGCCGGGCTGCAGACGATTGTCGGCG
>Ga0193751_1000327_pt1 | contig 39484 bp, 37 predicted proteins | sample L1c2metaG_FD_143050 | JGI IMG/M metagenome (GOLD analysis project Ga0193751, IMG submission 143050) | Soil microbial communities from a riparian zone of the East river system, Colorado, United States - L1c2 | ecosystem: Environmental > Terrestrial > Soil > Riparian zone | place: USA: East River...
CGAGATCGATCCCGAGTTTGATGATGGACAACAAATTGAGCGCTTCTTTCGAGCTCATGGCGTGCGCATAAGTCAAAACGCCGTAGGCGCGGCCGATCTGGTCCCAGAGTGTGTTCGATTTCTTTTGAATCAAGACCTGCCGCGCATCGTGCTCCTTATCAATGATGGTCTCGATCACTTTGGTGAGCCGGGCGATAATTTCGTCTTCTTTTTCACCGAGCGTGGTCTGGTTTGAAATTTGAAAAAGATTACCCATCGCTTCGGTCCCTTCGCCATAAAGACCGCGCACCGCCAAGCCGATCTTGCTTACCGCTTGAACGACTTGATTGATCAGCTCGCTCAGGACCAGGCCGGGCAAATGCAGCATCGCGGACGCGCGCATACCGGTGCCAACATTCGTCGGGCAGGCGGTCAGATAACCAAGGCGCTGATCGTATGCGAACTCGAGCTCGTTCTCCAGCGCGGTGTCGATCTTATCCAGAAGTTTGAAGGCTTGCTTCAATTGCAAACCCGAGCGCATCGATTGCATCCGCAAATGATCTTCCTCGTTGATCATGATGCTGAGCGTTTGCCGGCGATTCATGACCACTGCGCTGCCTGCGCTTTTGGCGGCGTGCTCGCGACTGATCAGATGTCGCTCGACCAGCACCTGTTTCTCCAAAGCGGAAAGGTCCTGCAGTAATTCTGAAAACGAATCCTGCATTTCGGGAAGTTTTTCCACGTGCGGCTTAATCAACTCCAGAATCGCAGTCCGCTCCGCTTTCTTCGCCCAACCGGGAAAAGCGCGATTGCGCAGATTGCGCGCGAGCCGGACGCGACTGCTGACTACGACTTGATGATGCGGCCCCTCGCCGCGGAGCCATTCTCCGGCGTTCGACATGACATTCGAAAATTTCACAGCCTTATCCCGCCAGTTCGCCCTCGAGTTGTTTGATTTGGTCGCGTAACGACGCGGCCGTCTCGTAATTTTCTTCCGCCACCGCTTTTTGGAGGCTTTCGCTCAGGTTTCGCATCTTGTCGCTCAATTCTCCAGCGCGATGCGCACGTTGGGGGACTTTGCCGACATGCGCTGTTCCTTTGTGCATCGCCTTCAATAACGCGGTCAACGCTTCGGTAAAGGTCGCGTAGCAGGTGCTGCAGCCGAGCCGGCCCGTCTTTTTGAAGTCGGCCTGGGTAAAACCGCAAACCGGGCAGCGCTGGGCCGAGCTCCCCTTTTCAATCTCCTCCGCCGCGCCAATGCCGAGAAGCAAATCGGCCAGGGCAAAACCGGTCGGGTCCTGAACGCCTTTGTCTTTCGAGCACGCGTCGCAGAGATTCACCTTCTGCATCTTCCCCTCAATGATTTGAGTCAGAAAGACGGTCGCGTCATTGCATTTACAAACGTCGCACAACATTTCTACACATTAGACCTGTTACACGCTAAAACACTCAAGCTGCCAGTTTGTCGAGCACCTTTCGCGCCGATATCGATTTTCCAATTGCTTTATCACGCCGTAGCCTTGCCGAAGGCGGATCGATCTTATGAATAAATCGGCGTTCCTGTCTCTCGCGTCATTTCCCGGAAGCGCGCAACCATTCGCGCAGTAATCGGGCCTGGTTTGCCGGTGCCAATCGGCCGGCCGTCCGCTTTGACCACCGGAATAATCTCCGCCGCCGTTCCGGTAAGAAAACATTCGTCCGCAATGAAAACGTCGTGACGGGTAATGTCGGTTTCGCTCACCTTGATTCCGGTCTCGGCCGCGATTTCGAAGACGACCGAACGGGTAATTCCGCGAAGAGCACCGGCGGTGATCGGCGGTGTGAAAATTTGGCCGCGCTTGACGATGAAGACGTTGTCGGCGGTGCATTCCGCCACGTTGCCCTCGTCGTTTAACATCAGGGCTTCATCCGCCTTGGCCAGGTTCGCCTCGATCCGGGCCATCACGTTGTTCAAATAATTGAGCGATTTGACCGCCGGATTCAGCGCGCTCGGATTGGTCCGCCGCGTCGCACAGGTAACGACGCTCAGCCCATTTCGATAGACCGTTCCCGGATAAAGCGCGATCTGCGCGGTGATAATGATGACGCTCGGGGTTTTGCACTGCTCCGGATTTAAACCAAGATTGCCAACGCCGCGCGTCACGATCAGTCGGATGTAACCTTCCCGCAGATCATTTTGCCGAATGGTCTCCAGCAGCGCTTCAGTCATTGCCCGCTGCGACATCGGTATTTCCAACAAAATGGAGCGGGCCGAATCCCAGAGCCGCTCGAGATGTTCTTCCAGACGGAAGACGCGACCGTTGTAAAAACGGATTCCCTCAAAAATTCCGTCGCCATAAAGCAAACCGTGATCGAACACGGAGACTTTGGCCTCGCCTTCAGCATAAAATTTTCCGTCGACATAAATCTGAGACGGCTTGGTCGCGCGCTTTGCTGCGGTGGAGACCGCCGGTTTCACCGCTTCACGTGATTTAGGTTCGTCGATCACCGTCCCGCCAGCATTAGTGGTTTTCATATTTGCACGAAAAATCTCCGTCTTTCGTCGCGCAATTCAAGGAACAAAATGCGGATGCTCTATTCGAGCCGGCCGTCTCTAATGTGCAGCTCGCGATCGCCGCGGGTTGCAAGGCCGGTGTCGTGGGTCACAATCAGTAAACTTTTTTTTCGTTCGCGAGCGAGGTTCAACAAAAGATCGACAATTGCCCCGCCAGTGGCGGAGTCGAGATTGCCGGTGGGCTCGTCGGCAAAAATGATATCCGGATCGTTGGTCAACGCCCGCGCAATCGCGACGCGTTGCTGCTCGCCTCCGGAAAGTTCGGCCGGCAAATGTTGCATTCGATCCGCCAAACCCACCGCGGTCAGACTTTCTTCGGCCGCGTTCTTTCTGGACGTCCGTCCGATCATTCCCGGGAGCGAAACATTTTCCAGGGCGGTCAGTTCCGGCAACAAAAAGTAGCCTTGGAACACGAAACCCATCTTTTTGTTGCGAAACCGCGCTCCCGCGGCCGCGGGACCGTTGTAAAGATTGCGTCCTTCAAATTCCACGGTGCCCGATTCCGGCCGCTCCAAACCCGCCAGCGTGTAAAGCAGCGTCGTTTTCCCCGCGCCCGAAGCGCCGCAAATAAAAATGATTTCGCCGGGCGCCACTTCGATCGAGATGCCGCGCAACACTTCGATCCGGCGCGAGCCCATTCGGAACGATTGAAACAAATCGTGGGCGATCAGTTGTGGCGACACGAAACAATTACTCCGCCAAGATCGACATCCTGCAAGATCGAGTTGTCGTCTCTTAATCCACTCCTGCTCTTGCTCAGTACAAAAAATCGCCGCGGAAAGTTCCGCGGCGATTTCTCAGAATCTAAAATCTTGGCTACACCATTCCAAGCGTTTCCAAAGTTGGCTCGTCCACCGCGCCTGTTGGTTCGAGGCCTTGAGAAGATTGATATTCTGCCAAAGCCGCGCGCGTTTGTGGTCCAAGAACGCCGTCGACCTCACCCTGATAGTAGCCCTGTTGCTGGAGTGCTGATTGCACGTTGGCGACCACCTGACCCGGATCGTATTCCGGACTCGAGGCGTAGATCGGTCCATCAAAATAATAGCTGGCCCCGGGATCGTAACCCCAGGCCGGATACCAATAGCCGGCGTCCCAGAAATACGGTGATCCAAACACGAACACGATGTGGTTGTGGTGCGAGCTCCACCACCACTGGTCATGCCACTGCGGATGGTAATTCTGGAAAACGACATACTTGGAGCCTTTCCAATTCTGGGCCCCGCTGATGTGGTAATTTCCATTGAACTTCACCGCCTGGTACTTCGGGTTCGGGTTCTTCGGCAGGTTGAACTTCTGGACCTTGAAGTTCTTATTGACCGTGATGTTCTTGTTTACGGATTTATTGAACGTCGTGTTCTTGGCCGACACATTGGTCTGGCCAGAGAGGTTCGGATTCCCGCCGGTCACTGGCCCCTGCCAATTCTTGGCGTTTTTACCAGTGCCTTTGTAAGTCACCGTCCCCGGTTGCTGGAAGTTCTGCGTATGACGACCGCCGCCGGGACCGGTTTTGTAAACTTTGCCGGTCTGCGGAGTCACCGCCTGCTGTTGCGCCGGCGCATTACCGCCTCCCTTTTTCTTTCCCTGATTGTGATTTTCATCGTCCTGTTGAGCTGCGCCTGCAAACGACGCGAGCCCGAAACAGCACGCTAAAACTAAAAGGATTCTCATAATAAGTATCTGTTGCCTCCTGGGTTAGTTAGACCATTTAACGTTGTTAATTATTCAACACCAGTTCGCCGAAGGTGTTGCTGTCGGATTGCCTCAAATAGGACGATCCCTACCGCCGTGGCAAGGTTTAAACTGCGCGTGTCCGCCATCGGAATCGTAATGCACCCGGGCTGGTTCGCAGCCAGTAGACTCTCCGGGAGCCCTTTCGTTTCCCGCCCAAAAATTAGAAAATCGCCCGGCTGGAATTGAACGTCCCAGTAAGCTCGTTTTGTCTTGGTCGTCACGAAAAAGCATCGGCAGTCCGATCGCTTCGCTTCGATGAGCGCCAGTTCCAACGACTCCCATACCTTCAGATCGACATCTTCCCAATAATCTAGACCTGCGCGTTTGAGTTGTCGGTCTTCCAGCGAAAAACCGAGCGGCTTGACCAGGTGCAATCTCGATTTCGTGGCCAGACAAAGCCGGCCGACGTTACCGGTATTCGGCGGGATCTCTGGCTCGACCAGAACGACGTTGAACACAAAATTTCAACCGCGGATTACGCGGATGCCACGGATTCGGACTGAATCAGGAAAACAGGAAAGCAGGAAATCGGAGTTAATTTGGAAAGCAGGAAACCATGAAGTTGATCTGATACCGCCCGTCCGGCTTGGGTCTCCTGTTTTCTTGCTTTCCTAATTCAATTCTCTTTCCGAGATTCCTGGATTCCTGATTAAGTTATTTAATCTTGCTGGCGACGAATTTCTCCAGCTTCACGACGTCGGCCGCAAACTTGCGGATGCCCTCGCCCGTTTTTTCGTAGGCCATTGCGTTCTCGTTCAGCAGCCATCGGAATTTTTTCTCGTCCAGCTCCAGTTTGTCGATCTTCGCGGCCTTCGCTTTCTCGGGATCGAGCTTGCGCTCAAGCGGCTCCTGCGATTCAGCAAGCTCTTTCATTAACTCAGGGCTAATGGTCAGTGCATCGCAACCGGCCAATTCCCGGATTTGTCCGACGTTACGGAAGCTCGCCCCCATCACTTCGGTTTTGTGGCCGAACTTCTTGTAGTAGGAATAAATTTCCTGGACCGATTGCACGCCCGGATCTTCCGGACCGGTGTAGTCGCGCTTATTTTCTTTTTTATACCAATCGTAAATCCGGCCGACGAACGGCGAGATCAACTGCACCTTCGCTTCGGCCGCGCGCACCGCCTGCGGCAGAGAAAACATCAGCGTCAAATTGCACTTGATCCCTTCCTTTTGCAGGTGCTCGGCGGCATTCAATCCTTCCCAGGTCGAAGCGATTTTGATCAACACTCGCTCGCGCGGAATTTTGCGCTCCTCGTAAAGCTTGATTAACTGGCGTGCCTTATTGATCGAGCCCTCGACATCGAACGACAACCGCGCGTCGGTCTCGGTCGAAACGCGTCCCGGAACAATCTCAAGAATGTCGGTGCCGAACTGGACGAGGAGATGATCGCAAATGTCTTCGATCTGCGCCTGGCCGCTCAAGCCAGATTTCTTGCGATCGGCCAGCACCTCGTCGAGGAGATGGCCGTACTGTTGCTTTTGGGTGGCGGCATAAACCAGGCTCGGGTTCGTCGTCGCATCTTCCGGCTTAAAATCCTTGATCGATTCAAAGTCCGCGGTGTCGGCCACGACTTTAGTGAACTTCTTTAGTTGCTCGAGCTGATTCAGCTTGGTTTTCTTCTCGTCCGCGACAGCAGTGCTCATAGGGAATCCTCCGTTTGGCTTGGATTCGAAACGTACGCCCCGATTAAAAGAACGACAATCGAAAAACTCCTGCGATCAGAAGACGCAGGAAACAGAGCTACGGCAAGCGCTGGTGGAAGCGCACCATTTCATCTCAACAACTCAACAATGCCAGTCCGGCTCGGACCTCAACGGCTCAACTTTCTCACTCATTCGCCCAGTCAATTTTGCCAGTATCAAGGTCATAAACCGCGTAAACGATCCGGACCTCCTTGGCCAAATCGCCAAGCGCAGCTTTTGCTTTTATCTGAGCGGCAACCTGACGCGCGTTCTCGGTGACGGTCGCCGACAAAGCGTCGCCCGGCTTGCCCTTGGCGGCTTTGACCGCCGGCTGAATGTCGCGGACCAATGACTCGATGTGCCCGGGCGCATGATCGCTCTCCAGCGCAGCCTGGACTGCACCGCAACGCTGATGACCCAGAACCACGACCAAGCGTGCGCCCAAGTGCGCGACTCCGTACTCGATGGTGCCCAACGCATGGTCGTCGACCAGATTGCCAGCCGTGCGAATAACGAAAAGGTCACCCAAGTTCTGGTCGAAGATCAGCTCCGGCGGAGTGCGGGAATCGGCGCATCCGAGAATGATGGCGAAAGGGTGCTGCGCTTGGGCTGTCTCTGCCCGACGGGCTGCGGTCGGTTTGCTCTGGGATACCTCACTCGAGGCAAATCGGAGATTGCCCTCCTTGAGTTTGGCCAGAGCGGCATCAGCGCTGACGGAGGCACCAGGATGTTCGCCAGCCAGGACCAAAGCGACGACGGTCGAGGAGGCAATAGTGGCAAGGACATTGAATGTGGTTCTCATGGTTTGTTCTTATTTGTGCAGGACCTCCACTGTTATCAAAACTGCGGGGATGTAGCAACGCCTAACGAAACGGAGCACATCGGCCGCTCGCCGCGTCGAGTCTTCGACTGGCGACAGCGCAACTTTTCATCTCTCAACTTCTCGAGGTCAGGGAAGCTTTGCTGCAAGGACATCGACCTTCTCGATGACGGGCGTTTTCGCAAGAAGCTCCGGGGCTTTTGCCATTAACGCTGCCGCGACTTTTCCCGAGAGGTGCGCCTGCCGCCCTGCTTCATCCGGAAAAGCGTCGAAGATCCCGAACGTTGTCGGCCCAAGGCGAATTCCGAACCACGCCACCGTCGCGGGCTCTTCCTCGACAAGCGGGAGCCCACCGCGCAAAAAGTTTTCGACTTCCGCCTCTTTTCCCGGTTTCGCTTCTAACCGAACGAATAATGCTGTTTTGACCATATGTTACCTCCTCAACATCTCAGCCATCTCATCTCTCAACTTCTCAACTCTGCTTTAAATCGTGGTCACGGCGTCCCCTCGATAATGCGCACGTCGCGCTCGGTGGAACCCTTTAAAATTGCTAAAGCAGTCTGATATTCCGGGCTCTCGTAGGCCTCTATCGCCTTTTTCACGCTGTCAAATTCGATTATGACCAGCCGCTGATCGAGTCCAGCTTCATACGCTTTCACTGGCTTTCCTCGGGTCAAAAATCGACCACCGTGGGCTTCAATGGCTGGCCCGGCAACACGCGCGTAATTTGCCAGTGTCGCCTCATCTGTGACTGAGCGGTAACAGGTAACCCAATATCCTCTAGCCATTACTCTTACCTCGATCGTTGCGAGATGGCGACAATCGCATCCCATGTGATCATAACAGCGACGGTCGTGCTAGCGAGTCAGTTCGCAAATCCAATTTGTTTCCCACGTTTTCCCGCCGTCGGGCGAGAACGACTGTTCCATCCGCGCCGATTTCGGTGAGATATTCAACCAGACGTAGCGCACCAGAATTGCACGGCCCTTATATTGTTCCTGATCGTAGAACTCGCCGCGATTGCCGTTAAATTGACCAACAACCGGCGGCAGGTTGAGAGTCCCCTTGTCCAAGTCCAAAAGGTAGATACTCCACTGATGCGAGTCTGGATTGTATAACCTGAGCGTTTGCCCCTTGATGTGCAGGTGCTTCTCAGGATTGTCGACCTCGAACTCCTCAAAGTTCGCATTGCTGTCGAGGATCTTCTTGTGATTCGAGATACCGTCATACTCGAGCCAGGTGGTCGAACCAACCAGACGATCGGGCAGCCGGCGAACGTGAGCCTTCCAGTTACCGATTACGAAGTCGAAATCGTGGGCTCCGTCGCGTGGCGGAGCAACGTGTGCAGATGCTGCTGAAGATGCCACGGGCTGCTGCTGGAACGCGGAAACGCCAGGAGTCGGCGATTCCTGCGCGCTCAATGACAATAAACTCAGCGGCAGAGTAACAAGCATCCAAATCGAGCGCGGTTTCATTGGTCTAACCAGAATAAGATGAGCTACCACGGCGAGTCTTCGACTGGCGGGAGCGCGGCTTTTCATCTCATCATCTCAACTTCTCAACGCCTCAAAGGTGCTTTATCAGATCCCGTCTTCACGCGCTCGTCTATTGCAATCCAGTTTACCTCCCACGTTTTGCCCCCATCATCCGAGAATGATTGCTCAAAACGGCACGAGTCAGGTTTGATATCGGAGATGATAAAGCGGACGAGGATGGCTCGACCGTTCAGTGTTTCCTGATCAAAAAACTCGCCGCGACCATTTTTGAATTCGCCGATCGTCGGCTGGCTCATGGCGCCACCGCTGCCGCTCGCAAAATTAAGACTCCACTGCTGAGACTGAGGATTGTAGAGCCGCAGACTTAGTCCTTCGATGTGGCCCGCCGGGCCATCGACCTCGAGTTCAACCAGATTGGCACGCCCATTCCGAACCTTCCGAACGACGCTGGTCCCCTCATATTCGACCCAGGTATTGGAGCCACTCAGAGGGTGCTGGAGGCGCCAGAGATGGGTTTTCCAAGTGCCAATCTCAAAGTCAAAATCGTGTTGACCATCTCGCACCGCGACGGCCGGTTGCGGACTGTCTCTTGATACTCTTGCGTTCTGTGCAAGTCCGCGGAGGGGTTGCAAGACGACGACTAGGCTGCATGCGAGGAGATAAGTCCGCATATTTATGAGCGCATTCATACTGCGCTTTAGTTCAGGATCATCTCAACTTCTCAACTTCTCAACCCCTCCTGCGGCCCGCCTGCGAGGCCGTAGCCTATTTCGGCGTGGCGAAGGCCCGCGTCCTGCTAATTAAATCCCTGAAATTATGCAGATCCTGGTTGTCGAAGATGAAAAAGCGGTCGCGCACATGATTGCCATGGTGCTGGGAGGTCCAGCAGCGAAGGTGGTTAAGGCGAGGAATGGCTGGGAGGCACTCATTAAGATCGGCGCTACGGCCCAACCTTTTGACGTTGTGATCACTGATCACCGTATGCCGCGCATGGGTGGCCTCCAATTGGTGCGTCAGCTCCGGGCGCAAAACTTTGGCGGCAAGATCCTCGTTCTGTCGGCTCATCTCTCGGACGAGGATATTCGCGCCTACGAAGACCTGAGAGTGGACATGATGATGTCCAAACCGTTTGACTTTGACGAGCTGCAACAAGCAATGGCCGTTCTGAACAAGAAAGCCTCAGTGCTCGCCCAAGCGTAGAACTTGACGCAGTTATACGCCTAACGAGACCAAGCTCAGCCACCGCTCTCCACAGCGAGTCTTCAACTGGCGAGAGCGCGACTTTTCATCTCAACAACTCAACAATGCCAGTTCGGCTCGGACCTCAACGCCTCAACTTTCCAATGGCTTCATCGTTTGGTTAGGCCTTTGGGCGAATTGCTACTGCACCTGACTAAGCGCAGTCATGGCTGCCAGCGAGTCCATATAATCCCGCCATTGCACGATCTTTCGGCCCTCGATGGTAACGACCGAGATGAACCGGTTGTCGTATGAGGAGCCGGTCGCGACAATCTTACCATGGACATCGTATTCGATGATGACAACGCGAGGGTCCTGCGATCGGTGCACGACGAGCCCGTCAGCGCCGTGGAGGACGATGTTGTCGCCGTAGCCCGCATAGAGTGCCATCAGGGCGTCACGACCACGAGCTGTCTCGGGCCATCCGGGGAAATGATATCGAAATTCAAACTCCGCGTCGTCGGCGATGGTGTCGAAATAGTGGTCGCCGTCGACCAGGCCGGCCAAACCCTGCTGGACGATGTCGAAGAACGGGTCAAGCGCCGTGAATGCCGCGTACTTGGGATCGGTCACGATTTGCTCCTGGGCTGTTGCGTAAGTTAGTTCAAGTGAACGAAGAACCCACGAAGTCGCCTCATCGGCCTAACGAGACAAAGCTCAGCCACTGCTGACGAGACCGAGCTTTCTCATTTCCTTTCTACTTTCTAATTTCAACTTTGTAATTTCCTTATCGGTCAGCGGTTAGCTGCATCGCATGTTAGGCGACTTTTCTCGCGTTCACTTCTTCCGCGGATCGTCGGCGGGGTTGATATAGTTGATCGCCCACGGGCCTTCGGCGTCCACTTGGATGATCGTCTCCTCCCGCGCGAAGCCAAACATCGCACAGCCTCGCGGGAAGATTGCTACGCTGCCAGCGGGCATATCTTTGAGCGCAGCCTTGTCAAATTTTTCGCCCTCGCCCATCGCGAACGCCCCAGAAATAACCGTCAGCCTTTCATCCACGGGGTGCGTGTGGGGTGCGATCATGCCTCCGGCGGGAAGCTTGACTCGGAATCCGATGGGTTCGGCTTTCTTTATGTCGCCATACAGAATGCTTACCTTCACTCCTGCCGGCAAAGCCGGACTGTCTGACCATTGCAACTCCGCGGGCTGCACGATAACTGGCTTGTGCTCCTTGGTCTCTGGATCGGCCGCAATGGATGCTGCGGGCCGGGCGGCCAGGAAGATAGCAAACGTAAATGTCAGCAGCGGTGCGGCGCTCAAGATGCCCTTTCTGCTTTCGCGTGTCGTTGTGTTCATTTGTTCTGTTTGGTGGTTTTTGGTTATTTGCTGCTCTTTGGACTCTCTCTCACTCGCCTAACGAGAAAGAGATAAGCCACCCAGCACTTTGAAGTCAAAAGCGTGCACATCGATCGAAAGCTTACCACAAAGTGCTGGGTTGGCTTCATCGATTGGTTGGGCCTCACGCTTTCCCGCCAACAGCTGCATGATGACCCCGGCTCTCGTAACTGTCCCACGTACGCGCGCGAGCGGGAACCAGCCGCGTTGGCGAACAACATAGATCACATCATCAAGTCGCCGCCGTTGATGTCGAGGGACGCGCCGGTGATGTAGCCGGCGGCCTCGGAGGCGGCGAAGCAAATCAAATCGGCGACTTCGAGCGCGGTGCCGAGGCGCGGCACGGGATAGTTCGCAGCGAGACGTTCGAGCAACTCGTCCGAGGCATGTTCGCGCGTCAGCTCGGTATCGATCATGCCGGGGCAGATGGCGTTCACGGTGATGCCGAACTTGCCGAGCTCCTTCGCGGCCGCGCGCGTCAGTCCGAGGAGTCCGGCCTTCGATGCCGTGTAGTGCGCACCGCCAAGCGTGCTCACCATCCGGCCGGCCGAGGACGAGATATTAATGATGCGGCCGTAGTGCTGGGCGCGCATTGCCGGAAGAACGGTTTTCGTCATCAAGAACGGCGCGGTGAGGTTGACCTCGATCACTCTGCGCCATTCCTCGGCGCTGAGATCGGGGAAGCGTGTCGACAGCGGAAGCGCGGCGTTGTTGACGAGGATGTCGATCCGTCCGAAGCGTTCGAGCGTGCGGCGCGCGATCTCGTCGGGGACGCCGTCCGCCGCGACGTCGCCCGGCACGGCGAAGGCGCGCTCGCCGATTTCCTTCGCCAGCGCCTCGGCGCGTTCGCGGTTGCGCACGTTCACGGCGACCGAGGCGCCGCGCTCGTGCAGGCGCGCTGCGACAGCCCGTCCGAGGCCGCGCCACGCACCAGTGACGACGGCGACGCGTCCCGCAAAATCAGCGTTTTCCATCCGGGAGAATTGTTTCGATTGGTTAGGCCGAGCTGGATCCACCTAGTCGATATCGACCGAGAAACAGTTCGGGAACGAAAGTGAGGCCTATTGCTCCGATGATTGTTCCGAGGCAAATCCAACTCCACCCGGATGGTCCAAGCGGTAGGAAACCTAAGCCATAGCCGAGGGATGTAAGGGCACCAAGAATAAAAAACGGTCCTGTGAACCAGCAGTGAACACGACCGCAACGGGAGGCGTTGACCAAGCACGCAACACCGATGACCGCGAGCGAGGTAGTCCACAAAACCGTTCTCAACCCAGGTCGCACGCTAAAGCCGAACGCGAAAGCAATCCACGGCACACACCAGAGCAACCAGGCGCTCGGTCCCTTGCAGAGGAAGTCGCGCTTAGGACCTGACGAGTTGGATTTGTCCCCGCTCATTTTTGCGTCGGTCTAACATGTGAATATGCCGACAATTTCGACGGATATCCAGCGTATTGGGCAGCAAATCCGACTTCGTCTCAAGCTCAGCCGGCCGAAGCGATTCGAATGCCCATCGTGGTCGTTAAAACAAAACAGCCCCGAAAAAGTCCCGGGGCTGCGTGTCTTTGATTTTCCAGACTATCGACTATGGGGTCGGCGACCGGTGCGGGTTATGCCTGCCCTTTTGCCAGCCGAAGTGATGGCCCGGCGGAGTTGGGCTCGTCTTGACTTTTGTGCTTGCCAGCGCTGTGCCCGTCTGGTGGCCAGACTGATTCATGTGCATTGCGCCGCTGCTATGTCCTGCCCCCATCACGTATGCAGACAGCGAAAAGCAAGCGGCCCCAACAATCGCCAGGATAGCTGAGTTTCCTACCTTCATGGGTTTGCCCTTTCCATTTCAGTTTTCCTTGCCTTCGCCGACCAATTGGTCCCTAAAAGCGAAAGCCTGAAATAAATATGACGACCGTTTTGGTCGTCGCATTCACTCCATTTGAGTAGGAATTTCGATCGCACCCCGATCGTCGGGCGCCATCCGATAAACCCTCCCCACGATTGCGCGTTGAATCTGCGCAGCTCGATTTATCCAGACGCGCCAGACTTACACCTTAGCGCGATTTAACGAGAATCAGCTCAGCCACCGACGTATTCCAGCGGGTCGCAAAAGTAACAACCGCGTTACCTTTCCGATGCGGCACGGGCGATACTTTCGAATCCTGGCCCGGTTTAATTTTTGAGAAACCCACAAGAATTATGAACTCGAAAAAATTCATTCTCCTCAGTTGCGTCGTACCGTGCGTTTTCGCCGTCTCGACTGCGATGGCAGCGCAGCGGACTATGCAGACCGCTCCGATGCACCCGGTGCACCCTGCGCGCGCACCGATGATGACAAACTCCACCTCCGGCTTCCATCGTTTTAACGACGGTCATTTCCGGCGTTTCAACGACGGCGACTTCGATCGGGATGATCGGTTTCGTCGCTTCCGCCGTTTCAATGATTTCGTCTTTTTCGACTTCGGATTCCCGTTCTTTTACCCGTATCCGTATTACTACCCATATAGCTACGGCTACTATGCGCCCTATCAGGACGGCTATGGAGTTAGCGTCTCGATCGTCATTCAAGTGCAGCGCCGGCTGGCGCACGCAGGTTACTACCACGGCGCAATCGATGGAGTCATGGGCCCACGAACGCGTTACGCAATCCGCGCGTACGAACGCAACCACGGTTTGCCGATCGATGGAACAATCAGCCGACAGCTTCTCACGACGATGGGAGGCCGCTACTAGTCGCCGAGATCGATTGTCGAGTTTTCCGACAATCTCCACGCGCGCGTAACGGTGTCGACCGCAAGACGCGTTTCGTAGAGATGCATGGCAGGCCTAACGAGCTCAAGCTCAGCCGCGCCTAGTGAACGGAGTCAGCGGGAGGCGGTGCGACATAGACGGGAAGCCCGAACGGGTGAGCATCGGGAGTATGCGAATCAAAGCGCGGGTGGCAATCTCTTGCAGCGTTTTAATCATAAGAGCGGGAGGAAACAACCCGGCTAGGCGTCGGCTGCAGCGCCTGGTTAGACCATGCGGATTTTTCTGATCAGTGTTTAGCCAAGAAATTGGCAGTTGCTTGTCCGCATCTTTCTGGATCCTCGATCCACATATCATGAGTCGCGCCGGGAATGGTGACCTGTTCCGCATTAGGCAGCAGATGATTCAACGCGTCGTTAATCATTCGCAGCGGAGCTAAAGTTTTCTCGCCAGTGAGCAACAATATCGGGAGCTTGAGGTTTCTTACAGCGTCGCGGCTCAGCATGGGGAACGCATCTCGCGACGTGGTAAGAGCCTTCCATTCCCGAATGTTGTCCATGAGGGACTGCCTGAACTCCGCCGGCACCTGATCGTACGATCCTTTGCCGGCGAAATAATCGCACGTGATCCGCAGCGCCGTCTCCGGATCGTCTCGCCGAAACGCTTCCCCCGCTGGTCTCCACATCGTGTCCATAAATTTGTCCAGTTCGGCCTGCCCTCCCGGAATTTCGGGCAGCCATCCCAAAATAGGCGGCTCCGCCAGCGTCAAACTGCACACCCGCTCGGGATGTTGCGTCGCAAAGAACAGCGCCGTGAGGGCGCCGTAGGAGTAGCCGACCATATGGACGCGCTCCAGTTTGAGCGCGTCGAGCAGTGCGGCGAGGTCCCGAGCTTCAACGATCGCTGAGTGATCGGGCGGAATCTCGGCGTTGTTATTGGGATAGTTGTAGCGCCTGCTATAGGCGACCACCCGGTAATGGCTGCTGATACGTTCGATCTGCGGGTTCCACTCCCGATAGTCGCCGAGCCCACCGTGAATTAGAACTATCGGCATGCCGCTGCCTTTCTCGAGGTAATGAAGCTCCACTCCATTAACCCGAACGTTCTTTATCAAAGCCGAGAACCGCTCTCCGTCACCTTGTTGGGCGACAAGTCCCGCCGATAGAAGCAAAAGCAGGAGCAGAGAGCCCATTAGTTGGCGCGTCTGTAACTTCATGTTTATCAGAGGTGCATTTCCCGGTTAATCGGTCAAATTAGGTCTAACGAGAAAGAGATAAGTCACGGCAGGCGGAGTCGAGCTTTGTTTTCGCTTCATCCTTCATAATTTTTCCTTCGTACTTGCCACGCAGCGGCCAGCGGTTGGCTCGAGCGACTGGTTAGATGTCATGGCTTACTTCCAAAGATCACTGAAAGAAGATCCGGGAAAAGTAAATCATAGTACAAAGTCCGGCTAGGAGCGGAGGAAGTCCGAGCCAGCGGTAACGCTCGTGCCGTAAGATTGCGATGACACCACATGCGAACGCGCACAGTGAAATGACGAAAATGCTGGCGATTGCCTCGTGGAGGCCAGGGAGCCATTCTCCACGCGCGCGACCTGCAGCGGTAGCAGCTCTCACTATGAAATATGCGATAAGCCATGCCACGCCCGGAAGAATCCAAGACGCAACGCCAAAGATAGGCTTCTTCCGGCTACGCAGGCGATTTGCGACGTCGGTCGCAGGACCCTGTGAGTTCGTCATCTAACGAGACAGAGATAAGCCACGGCAGGGTGTCGTGGTAAACATTCTGACGCGCATTCGATCCGGGGACGTTGGCTTCATCGATTGGTTAGGCGACTTAGATTTGCGCTGCACCGCCATCCACAAAGAGTTCGATGCCGGTGATAAAACTGCTATCATCCGAAGCTAGGAACAGAACCGTCTTGGCAATCTCTTCAGGCGTGCCGGTCCGTCCCAACGGAGTCGTGGCGGCGGCTTGCGCCTTGAACTGCTCGATTTGCTCATCGCTCAATCCAAGCTCCGTCTTATAGCCTGGTGTAACGACCGTGCCCGGACTCACGACATTGACACGAATGTTGCGGCCTTTGAGGTCTACCGCCCATGTCCTCGCGAACGACCGCAGAGCCGCTTTCGTCGCAGCGTAAACTCCGAACGCGGGGAAGCCTTTGATCGACACCATCGAGCCGGTGATGACGATTGCGCCCCCGGCAGACATCAGCGGCAACGCCTTCTGCACCGTGAAGAGAGTGCCCTTGACGTTAATGCCGAAGTATTTGTCGAAATGAGCTTCGGTGACTTGTTCGAGCGAAGCGAAGGCGCCGCCGCCGGCATTCGCAAAAAGAATATGGAGCCGACCCTTCTGTTCCTTGATCGTGGCGAACAACTCGTCGAGATCCGCAAGACTGGATACGTCGCTACGGACGCCAGTGACGCGATCCCCAATCTCTTTCACGGCGGTATCAAGTTCGGGCTGCCGACGACCCGTGATAAAGACATGCGCTCCCTCCGCGACAAAGCATTTGGCCGTGGCCAGACCGAGACCGCTGCTGCCGCCGGTAACTAGCGCAACCTTTTCTGCGAGCTTTTTCGTATCCATGTCGTGTTTTGTTGTTTCTGTGTCGTCTGAGTTGCAGCCGCGTAGGTCGCCTAACGATCCAAACTGAGCGACCGCTGAGGCGGAATGTAAAGCCAGAATGCGTCTGTAACGTCACTCCGCCAAGGCGGTTCGCTCCAGTGCCTGGTTAGGCGGCGGTACCGCGGAGTGAATCCTCCAAGGTGTTATGAATCTCAAAAATCATCAGACGCTCCTCATGAGTGAGATCAACCGCGCAGAGCCCTTTGACTTCCTTGACCGCGTCGAGCAACGCGAACTTCTGATCGGTATGACGAACGAATGCTTATTGCTTCAAGCCAAGTAATGCGAGCGATAGCTCCCAGAGTCGGTTCGCGTTGGCTGGATCGAGTGCGTATGCGGCGACGCCGGAGCCGCTGGTAAGCGGGGCGCCGGGGGCGAGGATCCGCGCTTGGTTGCAGTCTTCGAAGTAGCGGCCACCAATGCCGTCGAGCTGTGGTGAGGTGGCCACGAGGACGCTTGTCGCCGCGCCTTGCTCGATCGTCTTGTATCTCACTTTTGAGGCGTCGAATGTCTCTGCATACGGCGCTGAGTCGCGGAGGTGCGCCAGCACGTCAGGGTCCAGGTCTCGCATCAGGTTGGTGGCCGCGATCGTGCCCGGATGGACCGCGTTGGCGGTGATGCCGTCGCTACCCCAGCGGCGTGTTGCCTCGACGGCGAATAGAACGGCGGCGGTCTTGGACTGCCCGTAAGCCAGTCCCACGTCGTACGGACGGGAGGTGAAGTTTAGATCGTCGAAGATCACCGGTGAGCGCTGATGCCCGACGGAGCTGAGCGACACGATTCGCGCGTCGCCGGCGACGGCGAGTGCACCGTGCAGGCCAAGTGCGAGCGCGAAGTGGCCGAGGTGGTTGGTCGCGAATTGCATCTCCCAGCCCTCTTTAGTCCGCTGGAGGTCGGGCAGAGCTATCACGCCGGCGTTATTGATGAGCAGGTGGAGCGACCCGCTCCAGTTCGCGACGAAGGTGGCGACGGAGGCTTGGTCGGCGAGGTCGAGTCGCTCGACATGAATGGCGGTGTTGCCGGTGGTAGCGGTGATGTCGGTGGCGGTCCGGGGTCGCCGGCGTCGGTGTCGCGCACGGCGAGCGTGACTTCGGCGCCCGCGCCGGCCAGCGCACGTGCGGTCTCGATCCCGATGCCCGACGAACCGCCGGTAACGATCGCGCGCTTGCCCGAGAGGTCGATGCCGTCGATCACCTCGGCCGCGGTCGAGGCAAAGCCGAAGCAGGTCTGGATGAGAGCAGGGGTAATAGTGTCTTTCATACGCGGAATCTCGGAGGCGGCACCGGTCTGCAGGCACAAATCACTGCACTTCCCTGCTGCCCTGTTGCGCCGATTACGGCGATCATTTTCTTATTGTTGGATAACATAGTCTTGAATGGTGTTAATGATTGATGGTTTCACGCGGCGTTCTGAGTCGCCTAACGAGACCAAGTTGAGCTACGGCTACCGGAACCGAGCGTGAAATGCGATGTGGAGTTTTTAGTCATGCAAGAATGTGGTCGCGCGACGGGTAGCCGTTAGCTCCAGCGCCTGGTTAGGCGACTGGCGTGGCAAGCTCCCAGACGTGATGCAAAAGCGTATCGAACCGAGCGTGAATCACATTCAGGAATGCTGCTGAAATCACAAATGTCAGCACTTGGTGTACACAACTGGGCTCTGCTGCCCCCGCACAAAGTAGCGGGCGACCGATCGGTTGAAGTACCGGTCGCGCACAGGGTTTGGTGCGACTTGGCCAGTGAACTCCCATCGCCCCGGCGCGCGCACGTCGGCGAGGTCACGGGTTGAGTAGGGAGTCGAGCCTGCCGGATGCCAAGACCGAATCGTGTAGACCTCGCGCACTACGCCTTCAAAGACAGCGAGCGCGAAATGCGCACTCTCGCGTCGGGTTCCCAGTCGCCACACTCCCCGGGTAATCTCGTAAAGCTCCGTGGACGTGATGTCGTGGCGATAGAGCTGGTTGACTCGAACTAGCAGCGCTGGGTCGGTGACGCGAACCGGCTTGGCCGCGTAGTACGCAATCGCCTGCTTGAGCGGCATGCGACCCGTTTCGATGCTACGCCAGCCTCGGACCTGGTTGGTTAGCCCTTTGAGACCGAAGGCATCGATGACCGCTGCTTCAATGCGGAATGCCGATTCTTCGTCGGGGAGCGCATGCGCGAGTATGTCGATACCCGGTTCAAGATGCTCGTGATCGAGCGCTTTGATCATCTCGCGCTTGCGCGACTCGGCGACTTCGGAAAAGTGGTCTAGGACCCTCCGACCTTTCCCCTTGCCGACATAGAAGGGTAGGCCGGTGCGGGGATCGACCAGCGCGTAGACGTAGTAGCCGAGTTTTCTGGCTACGTCCGGCGGAATCGCGATCATCGTGTCTCCTGTCGCCTAACGAGACCAAGATCAGCGACGGCTACCGGCGGCGAGTGCCAATCGAAGTGGAAGTGTTTTAATCATTGGGAAGTGTGGTCGCGCAGCGGGTAGCCGTTCGCTGCATCGTTTGGTTAGACATCATCTCTTCGGTTCGTCACTGACCATCCTCAGTTGTCCGATAACGTCCTGCGCTAAGTCAAAAAGAGTCGAATACTTGCCGCGACGCTCTGTGACTGCTGCCAGATCAGTCTCGATAACTCGAACACCGTGAAACGTGACGAGAAAAAAGCGGACATGATCTAGCGAAGGATAGGAGAAATCCTGTGTCGGAGTGGAATCGTCGTAATACCGATCGGCTTCCTTCACGAGCTTCTTCGCGGCAGTGCGCACAGTCTCGTGCCCAATGCCTCCGATGATGCCAAACGTGCCGGTCGTGTAAACGCTGGCGCTGCCATCCGAAAGTGAGACGACAGTCGCGATGTGCTCGCCAATAGGCCAATCCATCGCGATGGCAAACACGCGCGGATAATCCTCGGAGGGTTCAATGCCAGCCTTTTCAGGCGTGATGGTGAGAAACATGTTGCGCAGATCGCGCCCAGCATCTTTTGCGTCTTTCTTCGGTTCTTCTGCCGGACTCATAGAAGTAAAGCAAACTAGGACTAAAGCTGCGATAAACCGAGACAGCATAATGAGGTCTAACGAGAAAGAGATAAGCCACGGCACGGTGTGGTGGCAAACACGCTGAAGTTGCTCCGCAATGGGGCCGTTGGCTTCATCGATTGGTTAGGCGGAATGACGTCGCAATCTCACAAGATGTCTTATACGAGCAGCTACAAGGACGACGAGACCCACCAAAAATGTAACGAATGCCAGCTGACTAAAGATGGCGAAGGCAACTACCATAGGCGGAAGCGCCCCTTGGAAGTGCGTGATGAACAGGGACGAATCGTAGCGCGACCAAATCAAAGCGGTCATAAACGCGCCGGGAAGCCACGGCAGCAGCCATAGTCCAGTTCGTGTTAATCGTGACATTCGCCTAACGGCTTGCGGCTCAGCGGCGCCCGCAAGGGCGTCCGCTGCAGCCGCGGGTTAGGCCACGTCATGCCTCTATCGCCCAAGGTGTAGGTCAAAGAACCGTGCTATCTCATGGTTGTACTCTTTAGTCTCGGGCGCCGTGATGTCGCGGTTCCACTGCCCGTGCGACTCGCCTTCCCACAGCTGAAGGGCCGCCTCGACGCCGGCGGCGCGCAGCTTTCGATGAACCCGCACCGTGTTGGACAAGTACAGGTCGCGCGTGCCGCTGGTCAGGATGGTTGGCGGGAAACCATGCATGTCCCCATAGACCGGCGACACTAGCGGATCCTTCAGGTCGTGCCCGTTGGCATAGAGCGTTATGGTCGCTCGCACAAAACCGTCCTGGGAGACGAGGACGTTGTCGATCATCTCGTTGGTGAAGAGGCTGTCGCCGGTTTTCGTCAGGTCCGCCGTGGGTGTGCTCGGCGCGATCGCGCCGGGCATCGGCAGGTTCTCCATCTTGATGCGGAGCATCGTGGTGAGCACCAGGCTTCCACCCGCTGATGTTCCGAAGACACCGATGTTCTTCGGCTTCGTCGTCTTCAGCAGCTCCCGATAGACGGCGACGGCGTCGTCCAGCGCCGCGGGGAACGGAAAATCGGGCGGCATCCGGTAGTCCACCGAGATGACCTTGAAGCCACCCAAGCCCGCCAACAGGATTGCTTCTCGCGTCCCCGACTCGCCCGGATAAAGCACCCGGAAGCCCCCGTGAAAGTGCAGCAGGACGCGGTCGCGATTGCGCGGCGCGATCACCCTGGGCGTCACGATGAACGCCTTGACACCCGCCAGCGTTGTGGGGGCCACGCTGACACCGAGCGCTTCGCGGATCTTCGGAAGCTCAGCCAGCACGCCGCTCGCCGCCTTGTCGACGCGCGCCTTCCATTCCTCGACGGTGCCCGGCACAACGTTCCAGGTCGGACTGAGCGGCTGCGCGATGATCACCTGCATCTGCGGGCTGACAGTATCCGGTACTGGGAGCAAACGCGCCGGCACCTCGCGCGTCGTCGTTGGTACCGGCTGAGCCGGCTGACTCTGCGCTTGAGCCGCAGAAGCGAAGTTCCCGCCCACAAGGCAGACGGCGACGGCACAAAGTAGCAGGTGCTTAAGACAGGACATGTTAGTTCCTCCTCCGTAACTGAGTGTCTTGCGAACAGCCGGGGATGTCACTCGTTCCGTCCCGCCTAACGAGACCAAGCTGAGCGACCGCTGACGAGAGCGCGCTGTGCTTCGAGTTTCAATTCTGAAGCCATCAAAAGTAAATTTTTGCTCCGGTCAGCGGTTCGCTCCAGCGCATGGTTAGACCGTTGGTAGTCCACGGCGGAAGTAGTAGTGGGTGATCTTCCACTTCGAACGATGCCTCTCCAGCACGAAAAGGCGGTGGTCGGCGGCGATGACAACAACCGAACGAGATATCCACCGAATCGTCACTGGCGTAGTAGATGGCACCAGCCCTTTGATGGCAGCGGAATCTGCGGCAGTGCCGAGCGACTTGTCGGAACCCGCGATGAATTTGAATTGCCACTGAGCACCCTGCGAGTCGGAATCTTGAATTGCTGGCCTAGGTTGGAATCTCCATCGACGGAATGCTGGCTGTTGGGACTGTTGCTGATCCGGCGTGTCTTCGAGTGTCACTTCGACCGAGTTGTCGCTGGCGTGAACCACGCCGGCGAGTCCAAGAAGCAGCGGAACAACGAGTCGCGCTTTCATCGGTCTAACGAGAACAAGATCAGCCACCGCTGGCGAGAGCGAGCGCGGCTTGCAATGGAAGTGTTTTCATAAAAAAGCGAGGCATCAGAGCGGCCAGCGGTTGGCTGCATCGCATGGTTAGATGGTTCGGGCCGTGCTGGAACGATTCAGCGTTGCCAATAATAGGCAGCTGAGTCCGATTATTCCCATGATAAAGCGCGCAACGTGGAACCTCCACCACGCGTCTCTTAGGTCTGTCCAATTCGACGGCGGAGAATTGGCATTCCATGTGATGATCTGATTGTTGATCGGCCAGTTGCCGAAGACCGTGAGTGAGATTGCCGTCAGGATGCAGATACCTGTCGCGATCAACAGGTAGAGACTCGCGCGATCACCTCGAGCGAAAATAGCTGAGGTGATAGTGAACAACAGACCCATAAACATCAGCACAGCGAGCGGTAGCAGCGTACGAATGCCGTGCTGCATCGTCTCGACGTAAAAGGCCGCTGACATGCCTTTCGGATTGTAGATCATGTAAACGACAAATGTCCCTCCGACCATAAGAGAAACCCAAACCAGATTCACAAGTAGGATGATTCTTCGTGCCATATTATTTTGCAGCGTGTAAGCTTCTTTGCATCTAACGAGAAGTAGACGCCAAAATGGCGCGATTAAAGACGCCATTTTGGCGTCTAATCCAGTTGCTATTTTTTGTTCTGGGTTTCACCATGGGGTTCCCTCCCAGAAATCTTAAGTTCGCTCCCCATGCCGAACAAGCCGAAATTGCTCAACCAACACGTAAAAGCTTCGCTCACGTGTCAGGAGTTCTAGGATTAGGCAATGCATCACGTGTACGTCCTTCGCTCAGTAAAGGATGATGGATTCTACATCGGTTACTCGGCAAATCTTAGGAAGAGATTTTCAGAGCATGCCCGCGGCTCTTCTTTCGCGACCGCGAATCGTGGACCGTGGAAACTGATCTATTTATGAGGCTTATCTCACACAAGCCGATGCTCTGGGACGCGAGCGTTATCTTAAGAGCGGCGCTGGTAGGCGATTTTTGAAAGCGCAGCTTGCGAACTATTTGCAAAAGGCACCGATTCGGACAACCGCGTGAGCGAAGCTTTTACGCGGATTAGCTACGCTGAAACGGGGCGAGGCTCGGCGGATTTGCGCGAACCGAGCGCTGCTTTCACGAAATTGTTTCCGAGCTCCCACATCGGTCCGGGAAATTTGCGGCATTCTGATAAAACCTCGTCGAGCGCGTTGACGAACATGTCGACTTCCTTTTCGCCGATGATAAGCGGCGGCAGAATTTTCATCACGTCCATCGCGTGACCTGCCACCTGGGTGAGGATGCGATGTTTGCTCAGCATTTGGGTCACGACCATTTGGGCGAACAGCACCTTGTCGATCTTGTGCAGGAGTTTCCAGGCCATCTTGAGTTTGAATTCGCTCGGCTCGTGAAATTCGATCCCGACCATGAGCCCTTTGCCCCGCACTTCTTTGATGAACGAATGTTTCGCGCGCAACGCATCGACCTTTTCCATCAAGAGCGCGCCCATTTTCGCGGAGTTCTCGATTAACTTCTCGTTGTCGATTACTTCCAGCGCGGCCAACCCACACGCCATCGCCAGATTGTTGCGGCCAAAAGTTGTTGAGTGAACAACACAGCGGTCCATCCGCGAAAACGTTTTTTGATAAATCTCGCGCCGGGTCACGATCGCACCGCACGGGACGTACCCGCCGCTCAACGTCTTTGCCAGGGTGATGATGTCCGGCTCAAGGTTCCAATGTTGGAAACCGAACATTTTTCCGGTGCGACCCAGTCCGGTCTGGACTTCATCGGAGACGAGCAGCGTGCCGTATTTGCGACAAAGCTCCTGCGCCCGAACAAAGAAATCGGTCTTCGATGTTTGGCAGCCTTTGCCTTGGACTGTTTCGATCACGAACGCTGCGACGTCGCGCGAACGCAATTGTCGATCCAGCTCATCGACATCGTCGATCGGAACGCGCGCGTCGAATCCTTCCATCAATGGGCCGAAGCCTTCGGTAAAACTTTCGCAGCCCATTAACGAGAGCGAACCCAGGCTGAGCCCATGAAATGCGCTCGCCAGTGAAACGACACGCTTCCGTCGGGTCGCGGCGCGGGCAAATTTTAACGCGCCTTCCATCGCTTCGGTGCCGGAGTTGCAAAAGAAAACGGCGTCGAGATGCGGTGGGGTGCGTTTCGTGATCGCTTCCGCGAGCAATCCGCTCAGCAACGAGCAATCCATCTGCACCATGTTCGGAAGATCGAGATCGAGCACATCGCGGATCGCTTTTTTCACCACCGGATGGTTCCGGCCAATGTTGAATACGCTGTAGCCACTCAAGAAATCGAGATATGGCTGGTTATCCATATCGTAGAGATAGGCGCCCTCAGCCCGGGCATAGACTTTGTCGAACCCGATGACGCGCTGGGCTGCAACTAGCGTGCGGTTTAGATGCCGCTCGTGCAGGTCGTAATTTTCGCCGAGGCGGGACGCGATGATCTCTTTCAAATCAAAAGCCACGCGCCAACGTTCTGCGATTTGCGCTCGAAACGCAAATTGGCGGATCGGCCGCTCCGTCGGGCGTGTATCCGAGGTGGATCGGCCGCTCCGCGGACGATGCTAGAGCTACTCGGCTTCGCCGACATTATTCTAACATCGAGCGACGGAGCGCTCGATCCACCTTCATCGAGCAGAGGGGCTGCTCGATCCACCAAAAAAAAGCCGCAGATTCAAAAGGAATCTGCGGCTTTCGGTTTAAACGTGGGAGCGGCCTCAGTGCCGCGATCGGGACGCAAAGGTCCCTCCCACATTGTTACTAATCTTCGACTTCGACGTGTTCCACCACACGGGTCTCGCCCGTGCCGGTGTAATAAACACGGACCTTGTCTTTCGGCGTCAATGCGCGTTTCACAACGTGACCCGCCTTATCGACGATTCGCACAGGTGCGTGGAGCGCAAACGAGAGAGGTCCCTCGCTCTCGCTCTTGACGATGATCGTCTTGTCCGGCTCATACGTTGTGACTGTGCCCGCCGTGTAGGTCGTGCTTGTGGTGGTCGTTGTTGCCGGCGCAGTAGTTGTTTGTTCAGTTGTGGTTGTGCTGGTCTGCGCAAATGCAAACGGTGCAACAATTGCACAAGCTAATCCGATAATAATCTTCTTCATGGTTTTGCCTTTCATTTTGGTATTGTTTTTTCGACTGAGCTCGCGTGGAAAATATTCGAAGTGCGAGCCGCACTCGCGGTATTTTTCTGGTCTGCCAAGCCGCCTCAGGGCAAGCGACGAGCGATGCCGTGTCTGACCGGATAGACTACGTGATAGTTAATGTTGTAGGCCACGTTGTGGGCGAAGTGTGCTGCCCGGTAAGGAATGCGTTCGCCTGGAAACGCGGTCGCGTTTTGGGCCAGGAAAAACTGCACAGTTGCCGCGCAAACTAGAACTAGAATGGAACGTTTCATCTTTTCTGCCTCCTCTTCATACAAATTTAGACTGCGATAAGAGCGGGCGTATTCGAGTTCTTTCCAAAAAATCCGCGTTGGCCGACTCCTCAGCCTTGCCCTCTCCTCGAACCCGCCTTCGCCAAGCTTCGGCGCGGCAAGCGAGGAGGAGAGGAGATCTTTAATGCCAGTCGGGTCCGCACCTCCCTGGGGCGATGCTACAAGGTGGATCGGCCGCTCCGCGGGCGATGCCAGCGCTACTCGGCTCCGCCGACATTATTTTAACATCGAGCGGCGGAGCGCTCGATCCACCTTCATCGAGCTCGCCACGGGACGAGTCCGTCCGTGGGCGGACAAGGGACTGCTCGATCCACCCACGGACATTGTTATAACATCGAGCGACTGAGCGCTCGATCCACCACAACAAACTTCGCAGTCTGCTAGTTGGGTCCGAAGACGAGTTGAGTCGCGCTCCGCTTCAGTTAACGTGCGTGGTCGATGATCAGCGCCAAACCGACCACCGATCCGATCGTTACTCCGGAGCTGGTGGCGAAACACGGTCTCACCCCGGAAGAATTCGAGCGGATCAAAAAGATTCTGGGCCGCGAACCGAATTTTACCGAGCTCGGAATCTTCTCGGTGATGTGGAGTGAGCATTGCTCCTACAAGAATTCACGGCGCGAGCTGAAGAAATTTCCAACAACCGGGCCCAATATTCTCGTTAAAGCCGGCGAAGAAAACGCCGGCGTGGTCGATATCGGCGACGGTTGGGCCATCGCGTTCAAGATGGAAAGCCACAATCACCCAAGCGCGATCGAGCCGTTCCAGGGCGCGGCCACCGGCGTGGGCGGGATCATTCGCGATATTTTCACCATGGGCGCGCGTCCGGAATTTTGCCTGAACTCGCTCCGCTTCGGACCAATTACCGGTCACAGCCCAAATGTCGCAACCAATCGCCGGTTGTTTACCGGCGTTGTTTCCGGAATCGCGCATTATGGAAATTGCATCGGCATTCCGACCATCGGCGGTGAAATTTATTTCGACGAAAGTTTTGAAGGTAATCCGTTGGTAAACGTTTTTTGCCTGGGAGTGCTCCGGCACGATCAAATCGCGCGCGGCGCCGCCCGCGGGGTTGGTAACCCGGTATTCTATGTCGGCGCCGAAACCGGGCGTGACGGTTTGGCGGGTGCGGCCTTCGCCTCTCGCGAATTAACCGAGCAATCGAAAGAAGATCGACCCGCCGTTCAAGTGGGCGATCCATTCAAAGAGAAACTTTTGCTGGAAGCGTGCCTCGAACTGCTGGCGCGCGACGCGGTGGCAGGAATTCAGGACATGGGCGCGGCCGGGTTGACCTGTTCGACCTGCGAAACGGCGAGCCGCGGCGGCACCGGGATCGAGATTGATCTCGCGAAAGTGCCCAAACGCGAGCCGGGCATGACCCCGTATGAGATTCTACTCAGCGAATCGCAGGAGCGAATGTTGATTATTGCCAAGCACGGCAAAGAAAACCTGGTCCGCGAAATTTTCGACAAGTGGGATGTGCCATGGGCTGAAATCGGTCGCGTGACCGGCGACGGAATGATGCGCGTTCGTAATAACGGCAGCGTCGCCGCAGAAATTCCGGCAAAACCTCTCGCCGAGGAAGCACCTCTTTATTCGAGGGACGCCCGAAAACCAACCGCGGATCACGCGGATAAAACGGATTTGTTGCAGGAATTATCAGCGAAATCCGTGGTCGAATCTCTTCGTGAACTGCTGCGCGATCCAACGATCGCGTCCAAGAACTGGGTTTATCGCCAGTACGATCACACCGTGCGCACCGGCACGCTGGTAAAGCCGGGTTCGGACGCGGCTGTTTATTTCGTTCGTTATGCGAACAAAATTTTGGCGGCGACAAGTGATTGCAATTCGCTCTACTGCGCGCTCGATCCGCGGGAGGGCGCAAAGATTGCGGTCGCCGAAGCCGCTCGCAATCTTACCTGCTCTGGCGCGAAACCGCTCGCGGTGACCGACAATTTGAATTTTGGCAATCCCTACAAGCCTGAGAATTTCTGGCAACTGCGCGAAGCGGTCGAAGGAGCGGCCGAAGCTTGCCGCGCCTTCGGCACGCCGGTGACCGGCGGAAACGTCTCTCTCTATAATGAGAGCCCGGCGGGGGTGGTCGATCCGACCCCCACCATCGGAATGGTCGGTTTGATCGAAGAGGAAGAGCACATCACGACTCAATGGTTCAAAGGCGCAGGTGATGAAATCATTCTCGTCGGCAAAATCGGTGACGAACTGGGCGGCTCGCGCTTTCTCAAAGTTTGCCACGGAAAAAAGATTGGACCGCCGCCGCAGGTCGACCTTGCCCACGAAATCGAGATTCAAAACGCGGTCCGCGATTTAATCCACGCCGGTTTAGTACAGAGCGCGCACGATTGCAGTGAAGGCGGACTCGCGGTTGCGCTGGCGGAATCCTGTTTCAATCCGAAACAGCGCTTCGGCGCAGAGATTGCTCTTTCTGCCGCCGAGAAAATGCCAGTCCGGCTCGGACCGGCCGCTACAGTTTTGTTTAATGAATCGCAATCGCGGATCATCATTTCGGTCCGGCCGGAAAATGTAGAAAAGACGATGTCGTTCTTGAGTGAGCGCGGTGTTCCATCTAAGAAACTCGGCAAAATCGGCGGCGACCAATTGCGCATCCAGGTGAACGATCAAAAATTCGAATGGCCGATTGCCGATCTTTACGACGATTGGTGGAATTCGATCCGCCGCCTGGTGGAAAGCGATTCCTCGGTCGAGCGGATCCCAAGTTTGTGACGAGAGTGTCAGCACCCTCACCTCAATCCTCTCCCTGGCTGGGAGAGGAAGGCGCGAAGCGACAGGTGAGGGTCGTCTGCGACGTGTCGGCGGAAAGCGTCACGAATTTCGCAAGCATTTATTGAATCATGCTGCATTTCGTGGATTATTTCTTGTGACCTCTCCGGACAACACCGATAACCCCAACGCCAGGGAGATTTATCCGCAGCACGAGTGCGGGCTTTTCGGCGTGTTCGGACATCCGAACGCCCCGGTCCTGACCTATTACGGTCTTTTCGCGCTCCAGCATCGCGGCCAGGAGAGCGCCGGCATTGTTACGAGCAACGGACCCGGCACGTCGTTTCTCATTCACAAAGACATGGGGCTTGTTTCGCAGGTTTTTGGTCAGGCCGAACTGGGGCGACTCAAAGGCAGCCGCGCCATCGGCCACACCCGCTATTCCACCACCGGCACCAGCACGATCAAGAACGCGCAACCGTTCGTGGTCGATTGCGTCCGCGGCCAAATGGCGATCGCGCATAATGGCAATTTGATTAACGCGGATGTTTTGCGGGACGAGCTCGAGCGCAGAGGCTCGATTTTCCAAACCACCGCCGACAGCGAGATCATTTTGCATCTGCTCGCGCAGCCAACCGATAACGGCGGTAACACGCTCGCGGCGCTGCGGAGAATTGAGGGCGCGTTTTCACTCTTGATCATGAGCGAACGCGAGCTGATCGCGGTGCGCGACCCTTTTGGCTGGCGTCCGCTCTCGCTCGGCAAACTCGACAATGCTTACATCCTCGCGTCCGAGACCTGCGCGTTTGATTTAATTCACGCCGAGTTCGTTCGCGAAATTAAGCCCGGTGAAGTTTTGGTCATCGACGAAAACGGAATGCGTTCGGAGTTTCCGTTTCAACCGCAACAGCCGGCTTTTTGCATGTTCGAATACGTTTATTTCGCGCGGCCGGACAGCATCATCGGCGGCGTCAATGTTGGCAAAGTGCGCACGGAAATGGGACGCGAACTCGCCCGCCAATTTCCAGTTGAGGCCGACATCGTTGTACCAGTTCCGGACTCCGGCAACTACGCGGCGCTCGGTTTCGCCGAAGAGATGAAAATTCCATTCGAACACGCCTTTGTGCGCAATCACTACATCGGCCGGACGTTTTTGCAGCCGAGCCAGCTCATTCGCGATTTCGATGTCCGGGTGAAACTGAATTTGATCAAGGAGATGGTCGCGGGGAAACGCGTCGTGGTGATTGACGATTCGATTGTCCGGGGCACAACCGCGCGCGCGAGAGTGGTAAACCTCCGAGAAGCCGGCGCGAAGGAAGTGCATATGCGGGTGAGCTGTCCACCGCACCGCTTCGCTTGTCACTACGGTATTGATTTTCCTGATCCGCAAAAATTGATCGCAAACCAGATGTCGATGGAAGAAATCCGGAAATATCTCGGCGTCGACAGTCTTGGTTATCTCGACGTCGAAGGAATGGTCCGCGCGACCGGAAGACCGGTGAACGAATTTTGTCTGGCCTGTTTCACCGGCAATTATCCCCTCCCCGTCGATCCCGCGCTCGACAAATTCATCATGGAAAAGCGCGACGCGAGGGCAAAAGCACTCGTCGAACAGGAACGACATCCGACCCTGTTCGCGGACTTGAAGTGATGAAAATGAAAAAACACGAATGTCGAATGACGAAGGAATGACGAAACACGGATCGTCTCGTCATTCGTCATTGGTCATTCGTCATTTCGCCCGCGCGCCAAGGCGAAGCAAAAGGCAAAAGGCGTACGCTCGCGCGGGCGTAGATGTCGATCTTGGCAACAAACTCAAGCGCCGCATTCAATCACTCGTCCGGCAAACGCACGGGCCGAAGGTATTGGGAAAAATCGGTGGCTTTGGCGGTTTGTTTCGCGCGGACTTCGGCGCAATGCGCGATCCAGTTCTGGTCGCGAGCATCGATAGCGTTGGCACCAAGTTAAAAATCGCGTTCGCGATGAACAAGCATGACACGGTCGGCGCCGACATGGTGAATCATTGCGTCAACGACATCGCCGTTCTTGGCGCGCGCCCGCTTTTCTTTCTCGATTACATTGGCTGCGAAAAACTCGAACCGCGAGTGTTCGATCAACTCCTTCGCGGATTCTCGCGTGCCTGTCGCAGTGCCGGTTGCGCATTGATTGGCGGCGAGACCGCGCAGCTACCGGGAATGTACCGCAAAGGCGAATACGATCTCGCCGGCTGCATCGTTGGGGTGGTCGATCGCAAAAGCATGATCGACGGCCGCAAAATCAAGCCCGGCGACGTAATTCTCGGACTCGCCTCGAACGGTTTGCACACCAACGGTTATTCGCTCGCGCGGAAAATCTTGTTCGAAAAAATGAAGCTAAAGCCGAGGTCGCGCTTGCAAGGATCGACCATGACTGTCGGCAACGAGTTGCTTCGCGTGCACAAAAATTATCAACCACTGCTCGCGAAAGTGCCGGCAGGAATCATTAAAGGACTCGCTCACATCACCGGCGGCGGACTGATCGATAATTTGCCGCGCGTTCTCCCAAAGAAGTGCGACGCAGTGATCGAAACGAAATCGTGGCAGGTGCCGCGGATTTTCAAACTTCTGCAGGAAAAGGGCCACGTGCCCGCGAGCGAAATGTATCAGGTCTTCAACATGGGTATTGGAATGGTTGCGATCGTGTCCGAGCACGACGCCAAGCGCGCGATATCGCTCTTGTCCGCCAGTCGGACGGACTTGTCCCGTGGCGAGCGAGCGAAACGAATCGGCCGGATCGAGCGCGGCACGGGAAAAACACGTCTTGTTTTTTAACAGCGGATCCGCCTTCGCGCTGACGCTACGGCGCGACAGGTCACGCTGATATCGCGGATCGCGCAGATTCTTTTTTGCATTTATCCGTTTGCATCCGCGTAATCCGCGGTTGATCGGATTGCAATGGAGAAGCGTCGCCTTGGAAAAACCGACATGGACGTTTCCGTCCTCGGCTTTGGAGGATCCGAGATCGGCTACGAGCACGCGTCATCTGAAACCGTGGCCGAATTGTTGAACAGAGCGCTCGATGCCGGTCTCAACGTGATCGACACCGCCGAATGTTATTACAAAAGCGAGGAGTTGGTCGGACAGACGGTGAGTAAGCGCCGGAAAGAATTTTATCTTTTCACGAAGTGCGGTCATCCCCACGGAATGGAGAGCGGCGCGAATTGGTCGAAAGATTCGATCGTGAAAAGTATCGAGCGCAGTCTGGATCGACTAAAAACCGATCGTCTCGATCTGGTGCAATTGCATAGTTGCTCGGAATCAACCTTGCAAAAGGGCGAAGTGATTGACGCGCTCCAAACGGCGCGCGAGCGGGGCCATACCCGATACATCGGTTACAGTGGGGACAGTCGCGCGGCCCGCTTCGCCGTGGAATGCGGCGCGTTCGACACCCTGCAAACTTCGATCAGCATTGCAGACCAGGAAGCAATCGACTTGACCCTTCCGTTAGCGCAGGAAAAACAAATGGGCGTGATCGCGAAGCGGCCGATTGCCAACGCGGCTTGGAAAACGGGACATCGTCCAATTGATTCTTATCATCACGAATACTGGGAACGATTGCGGAAATTGAATTACGATTTTCTCGACGGCGATTTGGCGAAAGGCATTTCGATCGCGTTGCGCTTCAGTCTCAGCGTTCCCGGAGTGCACACGGCGATTGTCGGTACAAAAAAGCCCGAGCGCTGGGAGCAAAACGCCAAATTGCTGGAGGAGGGCCGGCTCGACGAACCCACGTTTCGCAATATTCGTGAGCGCTGGGAAGAATACTCGCCCCGCATCTGGATCGGGCAGATCTAATTTGAACCCGCGAATCATGCGAAACACACGAATGAAGATGATTTTAAATCAGGAACCCAGGAAACCAGGAAACAGAAATTCCGATTCCTCTCAACTGCTCAACATCTCAACGACTCAACTTCAAATTTGCGTTGATTCGCGTGATTCGCGGCCTAATCGACTCTTATGAAGCAGAGAAAACTTGGACGGGGCGGGCCGTGCGTTTCGGCGATCGGTCTCGGCTGCATGGGCATGTCGGACTTCTATGGCGGCCGCGATGATGAAGAATCGCTCGCCACGATTGCGCGCGCGCTCGAGGTCGGCATCACTTTTTTCGATACCGCCGACGTGTACGGGCCGCACACCAACGAACAACTGGTCGGCCGCGCGCTCAAGGGACATCGCGAACAGGTCGTCCTCGCGACCAAGTTCGGAATTTTGCGCGACCCAATCAAACCGGAGTTTCGCGGCATCAGCGGCAAGCCCGATTATGTAAAGCAAGCTTGCGAAGGAAGTCTGCGCCGGCTCGATGTCGATGTCATCGATCTCTATTATCAGCACCGCGTCGATCCGGACACGCCAATTGAAGAGACAATCGGCGCAATGGCGGAGTTGGTTCGCGAAGGCAAAGTGCGCTTTCTTGGATTATCCGAGGCTGGTGCCGAAGCAATTCGCCGCGCGCACGCCGTTCATCCGATCACCGCGTTGCAATCGGAGTACTCGCTCTGGACGCGCGATCCGGAAGCGGAAATTCTCGGCGTTTGTCGCGAGCTTGGGATCGGTTTCGTCCCCTACAGTCCTCTCGGCCGCGGATTCTTGACCGGCAAGATTCAAAAACCGGAAGACTTGCCGCAAGACGACTACCGAAGATCGACGCCCCGATTTCAAGGCGAAAATTTTCAACGCAATCTCGATCTGGTGAAGCGAGTGGAAGAAATCGCGCGCGAAAAACGTTGCACTCCAGCTCAGCTCGCGCTGGCGTGGGTCCTGGCCGAAGGTGAAGACATCGTTCCGATTCCAGGAACCAAACGGCGAAAGTATTTGCAGGAAAACATCGGCGCGCTCGATGTCGATCTTACCAGCAAAGACCTCGAGCGAATCGATGAACTCGCGCCCAAAGATGCCTTCGCCGGCTCGCGATACCCGGAAGCGATGATGAAACTACTCAATCGCGTGTAGCGATTAAGTCTAAGCCAGCTACCTTGGTGCCTAACTACCGGTCGGCCTAACTTACTTCCCCTTACCTTTTGCTTTTCTTCTGGCCGCCCAGCGCGCTTTCATTAGCTGTGAAAGTCTTCTCCGACCGGCTGCGGTAATTCCGCCTTTGCGTTTCCCACTTTTCGTTGCTGCTTTCGCACCGCCGCCGCGTGCTCTCACTCGCGCCCATCTCGCGCGCGCCGCCGCCGCGATCTTTGCCCTGACCGCCGCTGACATTCGGCGTCGTCCGCCACTACGAGGAGCTGCCGTTGCACCGCCGCCCCCGCTTCCGCCAACCAACCCCCTCATTCGTCTTTCCAAAGCGTCAATCTGGCGACGAATCGATAAAGCCTGCATCAAGTTTCGCGTTGATAAGTCCATAGGTGTTTTCGATAGAGTAAAGTTCTTCCTAATGCAAGAGATAGTTCAGAGTAGTCTGCGCCCAGACCTAGACCAGTTCCACTATCGCCGTGTAATCCCATGACCGCGCCGCAACACTAATGCCGAGGCGCTCATCGTCTGAACAACTTCGTTGCGCTGATTTATAGTGACATTGCGTAGACGCACAACCCCATGACCTGGCTTCGATCGCGACACGCGAAGATCGACAATCTCGGTCTCGACTTGCAACCGATCACCAGGTCGCACTGCATTCGGCCAACGCAATTCATCCACACCGAGACCAATCGCGCCTTCGGCGAAGTTCAGCGTCTGGACAAACAGACGCATCGTAATCGCCGCGGTATGCCAACCGCTGGCGATGATCCCTTTGAACATTGTTTGATCGGCAACGGCTGCATCCAAATGAAACGGTTGCGGATCAAACTCGCGCGCGAACGAGACGATTTGTTCTTGGCTAACCTGGTAGCTAGCCGATTTGAACCGATCGCCCACTTTAAGATCTTCGAAATAGCGCTGGCTCATCGGAAATTATTCTTTTGCCGCATTGCCCCGGTTTCAGCAACGTGTAAAATATCGCGCCATTGCTCGTCACGCGACATGCACCGTAGTGCGGGCCTGCCGCGCCGTAGCCCTGGCGAAGGCGGGCGGTTAGCTCAGTGGTAGAGCATCTCGTTTACACCGAGAGGGTCGGGGGTTCGAAACCCTCACCGCCCATTTCAGAGATCGGAAGTTCGCCGCGGCGAATCCGTCCATTGGCGGATCAGAGGTCAGACGTCACTGCTTCTTCAGCAACTCCAGGACAACCGGAAAAATAATTTTCTCCCACTCGGCGTACGCTTTGGCGGACGGATGCAGACCGTCCTTTGCCACGAGTGATTTGTCGTGGCCCATTTTTTTGCTGACCGGGAATATATCGACAACCTGGAGGCCGCGCTTGTGAGCTTCTTCGATCACGATTTGATTAAACTGCATAATTCCTTCGTGAATGTTGCGACCGCGTGAGTACTTCGGGCCGGTCGGCGTAACTCCGAAGTCCGGAATGGTCACGACGAGTAAATGCTTCTTATTTGGTAACACTGCGAGCATTTGGTCGAGCAGATAACTGAACCGATTCCGAAACGTTGTTTCATCGATTCCCTGGACCCAGTCGTTCACGCCGATGAGCAACGTCGCAAAATTGGGATTCGAATTTACGAACTTGGGCAGCTCGCGATCGATCGCGTCCTTCGTTGTCCAGCCGGTGACTGACGGGTTCGACACAAGATCGACATGCAGGCCTTGCGCGTTCAAATGTTGCGTTAACAACGCCGGCCACGATTCCTTCGGTGTCGCGCCTTCACCACACGAATAAGAATCGCCGATTACTGCGTAACGGATTCTTTCAGACGTAGGTTGAGCCATAGCGACAGAAAAAGATAACCACGAATAAACACCAATTAGCACTAATTCAGAAACCCTTCGTGTTCCATTCGTGATCATTCGTGATTTCCCCTCAATTACGACAGCATTTCGGCGACGGCAGAAGCGCAATGAATCTTTCCAGTATCCAACAACGCGACGCCATTATGACTTTCGCCGCGCAGGATCAGCGGCAGTTCCGTTCCGGCCAGAATAACTCCGTCGATGCCTGCCTCGCCGTAGCCTCGCGAAGGCGGGTCGATCTTAGCTTTCAATCGATCGACGATGGCTAGCAAACCGGCGCGGGTTTCGGGCAGAAAATTTCCGGGCACGAGTTCGCTAAAATATTTCTCGTGAATGTAGTCCTGATCTTTTAATTCAGGCGCAATCAGGTCGATTCCTTCGCGCGAGAAAACTTTGGAATAAAAGGTTGCCTGCATGGTGTAACGCGTCCCAAACAGAGCGAGGCGTTTCATTTTTCGCTCTTTGGCGTAGTCACACGTTGCTTCGACAATGCTGATCAACGGAATCGGCGACTTGGGAGCGATATCATCGAAAACAATGTGCGGAGTGTTGGCCGCGATTATTCCGAAGTCGGCGCCGGCGCGCGGGAGTTTCATGATTTCTTCAAGCAAGTAATTCGCCATGGCGGCCAGGTTGTTCGCGTTCATGAAGTCGATCCCTTTCTTCAGGTCGATGCTATTAATAACGAATTGCGGATAGCTGCCGTCGCGCTGACGTTCGCGATAAAGCGCGATGATGTTCTTGTAATAGTCGATGGTGCTCTCCGGCCCGACACCGCCGATCATGCCAAGAGTTTTCACTTAGGCAGCAGTATCAGAATGCTGCGACGAATCAATCGGCCTTCGGTTCGTCTTCGCTATCCTCTACCGAAAGGACGCCGAGCCGCTGGCGATAACGCCGACCCCACGCGTGCATCGCCCCCTTGGTCGGTTGGAAAAACTTTTGCGCGAAAAGCGTGGGCACGAATGCACTCAGGATCACGACCGTGACAAGAATCGTGTATTGGCGCTGATCGATAATTTTGTTTTGGAAGCCGAACAGGGCCGAAATTGTTCCGAAGGTCAGGCCTGTCGCCATGAGCAATGTCGTGTAAGTCGCCTCGCGGTGATGCATGTAATGCAGACGTGCCAGCGGCCACACGCCGACAATCTTTGTCAGCATCTTCAACAGCAGAAGCCCGCCGACGATGGCGACCGCAGGCCAAAGCGCAGGCAGCGAAACGAAGAGGCCGGCTTTGATGAAATAGAACGGCGTAAACACCGCGAAAGCGATGCTCCGCATCCGGTGAACGAGTGTTTTGTCGCGGAGAAAAACGCCGGCCACCACCAAGCCGATCAGATACGCCGGCAACACTGCTTCGCTTTTCGCAGTGGTAGCGAGTCCGCCAAGGAAAAACAAAATGAAGAAGATGAATTTCACTTCCGGTTCACTCACCCGAGTCGCGCCGAATTTATTAATGATCCCTCTCGTCCACGCCGGCATGAACCAAAGGACGACGCACATGGTTACGATAAACACGAGCAGCCAGATGTTGTAATTTGCAAACAGTCCGCCGAGCGCGAGCACCGTTCCAAAATCAGTGATGAAACAAGCGGCCAGAATCATTTTGCCCATGGCGGTGTCGCTGAAACCGCCTTCGATCATCACCGAGTAAACAACCGCCACTGAAGTGGTCGAAAGGGCGATACCGGCGATTTGCGCCTGGTGCAGGGGCCAACCGAGGACAAATTGCGCGAAGAGCCAAATAACGGCGAAGGGCACAGCAAAAGACAAAACGCCTATGAGCAGACTCGCGCGCAGATTCGCCTTCAACGAGCGCGGATCGATTTCGGCGCCGGCCAGAAACGTGAGCACGCCGCTGCCCAGCAGGGCCAGGAAATTGATCCACTCGTTACTGGCGGTCAGGTGAAGAAAGTTGCCGGCAACGACGCCAATAAAAATTTCGATCAGGGCAACGGAAATTCCGGTCCTGATCGACACCAAGCTCGCGATGAGCGCGAGCGCCATCCAAATTGCTGCGACGAACCAAACGTTTTGAAAAACAACGTTCGTCGCACTCAAGCTGTGCCAAATGTGATTAAGCATAATAAAACTCCTGCCTGCGCATTACTTGCGCGAACAGGAGTCATTAGCTCTGAAACCGGTCAGTGCGGTTTTTCCCGCGGTCGCGGGAGAAGGCAAACTCCATTGCCTGAAACGCACTTAAGCCGAATTTGCGTTCACGACAAGGCGTAGTTTTCGGTTTCCGCGATGATTTGCAGCCGGTAAGATCGACATCGTGAAAGCGAAACTAATTTTCTTCACGGGAACCGTCATTATTACGGCGATCGTCTCGCATGCTCAAACCACCCGGGAAGGCGCGTCGAAGATCGACCAAACTTTGATCACCAATGCAAACCAGGATCACGTGATGGGCGCAGCTGCTCTACACAAACTAGCGAACGATTATTACAACTGGCGGAACGAGAACGATCCCGTCTCGAGCAGCAACGCCGGCCTCCACACCTGGGACGATCGGCTGGCCGACTTTTCGCCCGCAAAAATAGCGGAACGCGCGCAGCACGTGCGCGTGTTGCTCGACAAAGTCCGCGCCATGAAGATCGACACCTGGCCAAAGGACGAGCAAATCGATGCAATCCTATTTCGCGCGCAATTGGAAAACGTCGATTTCCAAAATCGCGTTCTAAAATTCGAACGGACGAACCCGCAGACTTATATCGGCGAATGCGTGAGCGCGATTTTTTCGCTCCTGAAAAAGGAATACGACACGCCCCGAAAGCGAGCGCTCTCGGCCACGGCGCGATTGAAGGCGATGCCGCCGATGCTCAAGCAAGGCCTGACCAATTTGCAGAACCCGGTAAAACTTTACGCTAAACTCGCGATCGATTCCGCGCGTTCGATCGATCCGTTGTTGAACGACAGCCTGATGGCGTTGGATGTCGACCTTGCGCCGAACGAGCATGAAGAACTGATCAAGGCGCGCGATGCCGCGCTCTCCGCTGCCCACAGTTATGCCGACGACCTCGAAAAACGAATGCCGAAGATGGTGGAGTTCATTCCAATGGGCGAAGCAAATTACAATTATTATCTCAAACGCGTTTTGCTTTTGCCGCTGGACGCGCGGGAAGTGGAAACGATCGGCCGCGTGGAAAATGCGCGGTACCGCGCATTGGAAGCGCTCCTCCCAGATCCCAAACTGGCGGACCCCGATCCAGCGCGGAGCGGAAATATTCCTCCTGATCAGGCGTCGTTTCTCAAAGCCTACGAAAGCCGCGAGACCGAGATGATTAATTTCTTGAAGGAACATAATCTCATTAGCCTGCCAAATTATCTCGGTCCTTTTCAAATCCGGCAGTTGCCGGAAGCGTTCAAGCCGACCAGCCCTGGCGGTTTTATGAATCCTCCGGGCGTTTACGACAAAGACTCGACCGGTTTCTATTTTATCCCGACTTACAACCCGCAGTCGAAGAATTTTTATATTCGCGCGGCGATCGAAGATCCGCGACCGATCCTCGGACATGAAGGCATTCCCGGGCACTTCCTGCAACTGTCGATTGCCAATCATTTGCCCGATGAGATTCGCCGGCAGCATGAGGATGGTGTTTTCGTGGAAGGTTGGGCGCTTTACGGCGAAGAAATGCTGATGCGCACCGGTTTGTATCCGAACAACTCGCCCGCGCAGGGACAAATCTTGCGACTGTCGCGTTATCGTGGAGCACGAATCGGGGTCGATGTGAATCTGCACACCGGCAAATGGACCTTTGACCAAGCGGTAAAATATTTCATGGACGCGGGCGGTCTCGATCGCGAAGCCGCGGAAGGCGAGGCCGCCGGCTCAGCTTCAAGCCCGCACCAGAAAATCAGCTACATCATCGGCAAATGGCAGATCATGAACCTGCTTGGCCGTTACAAGGATCGACAAGGCGACAATTTCAGGCTCGGCCAGTTTCATGATGATCTGATCAAGAACGGAAGCCTGCCGGTTTCGGTGATCGAATGGCTCCTGCTGGACGACGATTCCTCGATAAAGAAAGCCACAGTAGAAAAGTAACCAGAAATAGAATGACTCCAGCCCGACTCAACTTCTCAACAACGCCGGTCAAACGCCGGTGCGGCTCGCACCTCGGACCTCAACTTCTCAACACTCTCCTCGCCTTTCTCCTTTCTTCATGTGCTGGCAGCAGTAATCCTCAGCTGATATCGCCAAGTGAAGGACCGACGTCGGCGCGCTATCTCGAGATCTATTCCGAATTGCACGCAGCGACACTCCATTTCCCAGCCGGTGTTTATACTTTAAACGCTGTTGATAAAATCGGTTACTACTACCGCGCCCCGCGAAAAGTCGCCGGGCGCATCGGCTCCGGCTCGCTTTGGCGAGAAGGCGGTATTTTCGTCAGCAAACGAGACCCGCAAAAGCTGCGCGGATACGTCTATCGCGCGGGAACGATTACCCATGTCGGCAATTTCTCAGGGGTAAAACACACCTTTCGCGACCAACCACTTGCTTCGGCGACCTCTGACTTCTGACCTCTGATTTCTGATTTCTGATTTCTGATTTCGGCCTGCTTCCTGCTCAAAATAAGGCGATGAGCAGGGAAGAGAGGAAGCAGGCGCTGTTCGAAAGGGAGCTGGTCAAGGTAGAAATCGGCGCGGAACTGCGGCACGCTCTGGATTTGCAATATCGCCGTTTGCGCGAGGCAGCGAGAGCTGATTGGGAACGCTTGTTTGGTGGTAAAGATCCGGCTGATGCTTGTGTGAGCGTTCGGGTCGCTGCAATTCCATCGAGCACGACTCGCGGCTCCGGTTTTCTTAAATCGCGGAGACAAGCTTCGAAATCCGGCGCCAAAGCTTCGTTGCCACACTTCGCGCACTAGAGCGGTTCTATTTGTCGATCTTTTCCTGGCCGAGCAAATTCGCGACCGTGAGCCGTTGCGCTGGTCGCTCGAGTCCGGCGATAAATTCCTGGAAACGCTCCGAGAAGAGATAGTGGCGAGTTTGCCAGTAAAATTCCAATCCGGGAGTCGCGAGATAATGTTCGTAAA
>Ga0193751_1000328_pt1 | contig 39076 bp, 31 predicted proteins | sample L1c2metaG_FD_143050 | JGI IMG/M metagenome (GOLD analysis project Ga0193751, IMG submission 143050) | Soil microbial communities from a riparian zone of the East river system, Colorado, United States - L1c2 | ecosystem: Environmental > Terrestrial > Soil > Riparian zone | place: USA: East River...
ATCCGGCGACGCTACGTCGAGTGATCCCTTCTTGTGAATCCACGCCACCAAAATCTTCTTGATCTGTGGCAATTATGACTCACTTGTTCTTGGATAAGCCCTAAGCTTGGCGCGCCCTAGCCATTGGGTTGCTAGAGACCGACGCCTGGAACATGTGTTGTGGCAAAGCGACAGCCGACCGGGAGCACAGCGAAGGACATGAGCCGCTCGAGCGCATGCAACATCGTACCATCGCCTTGCACTGGTTCCTCCGGATAGTCGTTCCAGCTGAACCTTAGCTCGAATAACGATCGCATCGCATTCACTCGTGCCCAAAACATGGTTCCAGCCGGAAACTCGAAGAACGGCGGCAGCTTGTCCTTGATTCCCATTCGTCGGGCAAGGTTTTCTGCGGCTTCTCTGTTCAGATCCCAACCGTGCAGATGCGGGTCATTTGGAAAAACAATCCCGATTGTATTGTCGCCGGTCAACCGTTGGATGATTGTATCCATCATCGGGAACAAATCTCCCAGTAGGTTTTGCCACAGGAATTCACGCCACGTTTCGCCCACCGCCGGATTCGGATCGTAGAGCCTGCGTTTTGCGTGCACATGCCCGATGATGTCATAGTTTTTCATGATATCTTCAGCAAATCCGGTCAGGAAAGCACCGATATCCCGCCCGCGATTCGGAACAACGCGAATCACAACTTGGCCAAGCCGGTACTCGTCCGTGAATTCGTGCAGCAATCTCGCCTTCGCCTCGGTGTCGGTGCTCAGCAAGAGGTCGCAATTAGATCGGTTACAGGCCATTTTTTGCAGGAAATCCGCTGCTAATTCGGGGTAGAAAAAATGTCCATGAAGACCGACCTGCAGATCATGAGGCGTCGCGGTTATCGGCAGCGATTTCGGCGTAATCACCTCATGGATCCAAGGGCCATCCGGCTTGCCGCTGCGAATATAATGAGCAAACGGATTAATAAACTTCGCATCAAATCGGCTCTCGAAAGCATAGATTTGCGGGTGAAAGCCCCTGCACGGACGCCGAAAAGGGCAATGCACAAGTGCCTTTACGCCTATCTCCATCCAGCGATTAAGGAAATCGTTTATAGCTTCGTCGCGCCCTTTCACCATGGAATTGGGCGGCAAGTAGATACTTTCGTCGAACAGTGGATCATCTCGCAATGTCAAAAAGTCATCATGCCGCTGTTCTGCTAAATCGCGTGACTCGAGATCTACTTCACCGACCTTAACATGTCGATCCATGTCGCCCCCTTGAACGTCACGAATTCCAGGGCCTATGAGTGCGGCGAAAATCGCTCTGACGCCCAGACAGACGCGGCAGTCGCGCGCAGATCCTTGATCGCCTCATTTCTGAGGGCAAGAGTGCCAACCGTCCCCGCCATGGTTTTAACATTGAGCAGGAAGCCTCCGCTTACGACTTGAATGCGCACTGCGCAGCGTTCGGTAGGAGGGCCCCTCATCCGCATAGCGTAGTTCGAGGCCTCCGATGCTAACGGCGACATTGAGACCGGCTTTACCCCTCGAGGCTCAGCGGCTGCAAAGCGAAAGGATTGTTCGATCCCCCGACCAATGCCGTAGTAGCGGTATATGGTGCGCCGGCAGCTGCTCGATTAGAGTTTGACTACAGTCGACTTTTGCCAATTCAACATGCCGAACGTGTTCAGCGATTTGGACCGGGCGATCCAAACTAAAATCGATCTCAGCAAGCATCTGATCGTAGGTTTCGTTCCAATCTTTCAGTTGCTCGTCATGTGTACCACGGCGTCGATTAAGGTCTTTTCCGAAACTGCTGCGCAATAAACCATTCTACGGCCGGTTGCCAAGGTAGTTGAACCAGTCGGCGGTGGCGGCGGCGATGCGCTCAGGCGTCCAGACCGGGGCGTCGCGCCAGTACTCGATCGCCGCCAGCATGGTCTCGACCCCGCGCTCGATCGGCACCCGCGCCGACCAGTTAAGCTCCGCCTTGATGCGCCGCGTATCGGCGAAGGTGCAGTCGGGCTCGCCCGGCCGCTTGGGAATGTGCACCGTGTCGGGCGCCTTGAGCAGCTCGACCAGCCGGTTGACCGAGACCGGGTTGTCGCTGCCGACGTTGTAGCAGCGGCCGGCGCGGTCCGAGCCGGCAGCGGCGATAAGCGCCTCCACGGCGTCCGACACATAGGTGAAATCGCGCTGCTGGGTGCCGTCGCCGACGATGGTCAGCGGCCTGCCGGCGAGCATCTGCGCAAGGAACACCCCGAACACCGCCCCGTAGGTCCCGCTGGTGCGCGCGCGCGGGCCGTAGATGTTGAAGAACCGCAGCGACAGCGTCGGCAGCTTGTAGACCTGCGCCCAGTGCATCACCAGGCATTCGCCCAGCCATTTGGTAAGCGCGTAGGGGTATTGCGGACGGATCTCCGCGTCCTCTGCCGTCGGATAAGCATCGGGAATGCCGTAGCACGAGGACGAGGCGACGTAGACGAAGCGCCGGACCTGCGCCGCTCGGGCCGCCTGGAGCACCGCGAAGGTGCCGTCCACATTGGCGCGGAAATAGGCGTCGGGCTGCTGGATCGACGGCACGATGTCGGCGAGCGCGGCCACGTGGAACACCCGCTCGACCCCTTGCGCCGCGCGCAGCATGGTGGCGCCGTCGGCGACGTCGCCCTCGACGATCTCGACGGCCGCGCTGTCCGCGTGCTGCGCCAGGTTGCGGCGATGGCCGGAGGCGAAATTGTCGACCACCCGTACGCGGCGCCCGAGCGCGACCAGCCGGTCGACGAGATGCGAGCCGATGAACCCGGCGCCGCCGGTCACGAGATCGAGGCTCATCGCGGCGCTCCTCACGCGGCTTGCGGCATCACCACGCGGCGCAGCAGCCTGCGGCCGCCGCGCGGCAGCATCCGCCGCCAGCCGGTGCGCAGGAGGGCCACCCACAAGGTGTCGGGGCCGACCACCTGCCGGGCGTGCGGGTCGCGGGCCAGGCCCAGGAGGACGGGCAGCCCGAAGTCGGACAGCGCGGCGCTGCGTCGCAGCCGGGGGAGGACTTCCGGAGCGTCGCGGGCGATCGCCTGGATGGCCGCGGCGGCCAGCTTGACCCGCGCGGCGCTGTGCCACCGCCTCGAATAGGCGCCGCCATGCAGGCGGCAATACGCCATCACCTGCGGGACGTAGACCGCCCCGTCGCGCAACGCGGTCACCATGCAGGCGAACCAGTCGGCGTATAGCCCGAGCTCGGGCCGGCAGCCGCCGGTCGCCCGGATGGCGCGGGCGCGGAACACCACCGTGTTGCTGGAAATATGAAACGGCCGGCGCCGCAGCCGGTGTGCCAGCTGGTCGGGCGAGAGCCAAGTCTCCTCGCGCGCCAGATGCAGCGGGAAGGGTTTTCGCTCGTTGCTCCAGTCGCTGACGATCCCGACGTCGGAAAAGCAGATCCCCGCCTGCGCGTGCCGCTCCAGCGCGCCGATGCTCGCTTCAAGGAAGTGCGGATCGACCGCGTCGTTGGTCGAGGAGAAATGGATATAGTCGCCGCGCGCGCGCTCGAACCCGGCCTGCAGGGCCGCCGGCACGCCGCCGTTGACGGCCCGGCGCACCACGCTGACGCGCTCGTCGTATCCCGGCCAGTTGCGCACCTTGGGCTCGACCGGCTCGGCCGACCCGTCGTCCGCGACGATGATCTCGATATTCGTCCAGGTTTGCGCCTGGAAGCGCTCGATCGCGCCGATGAGGAGATCGGCGTCGTTGTAGGTCGGGATCACCACCGTCGCCAGCGGCCGATCCCCGGGCGTGGCGGTCGCGGTCATTGGCGGGCTCGCGCGAGCGCGTCGGTCACGGCGGCGACGATGCCGTCCGCGTTGATCCCCCACACGTCCATCAGTTTCTGCTGGTTGCCGTAGTGGTGGGCGAACTCGTCGCCGATGCCGAGGCGGCGCACCCGCGGCATGGGCTCGCCGGTGTCGGCGAGCGCTTCGAGCACGGCGCTGCCGAGCCCGCCGATCACGCTGTGCTCCTCGACGGTGACGACGACGCTGACACCCCGGGCGGCGGCCGCGATGGCCTGCGTATCGAGCGGCTTGAGCGTGTGCACGTGCAGCAGGCGGCAGCGCACGCCCGCTTCGGCCAGGCGCTTGCGGGCGTCGAGCGCCGCCGCCGTCGCGACGCCGGTCGAGACCACCAGGGCGTCGGCCGCGCCGTCGGCGCCGTCGCCCATGGGGATCGCCTTGCCGATGGCGAACCCGTTCTCCGGACGGCTGACGACCGGGTCGCCGCCCTTGCCGAGGCGGATGTAGATCGGATGCGGCCAGTCGAGGCTTGCGGTCATCAGCCGCCCCATCTCCTCGGCGTCGCACACCGCCGTCACCGTCATGTTGGGCAGCGCGCGCATGATGGCGATGTCCTCGATCGCCTGATGGGTCGGGCCGAGCGGCGCGTACACGTAGCCGCCGCCATTGCCGATCAGCCGCACCGGCAGGTCGTGCAGGCACAGGTCGACCGCCACCTGCTCGTAGCAGCGGCGGGTGATGAAGGTCGCGATGGTGTTCACGTAGGGAACGAATCCGTCCATCGCCATGCCGGCCGCCATGCCGATGATGTTCGCCTCCGCGATCCCTTCCATGTAATAGCGGTCCGGATAGGCCTTCTTCATCTCGCCGAGCAGCCCGGGCGACAGGTCAGACCCGATGAACACCACGCGCTCGTCGCGCTTGGCCAGCTCGTAGACCATGTCGAGGCTGCGCTTGCGCATGGTCAGCCCTTGGGCGCGAGGCCGATGGCGTGGCGCACGTCGTCCGACAGCTCGGCCTTGTGATGCCACGATGCGTTGTTCTCGGCGGCCGGAATGCCCTTGCCCTTGACGGTATGGCAAATGATCACCCGCGGCTGGTTGGCCGGCAGGCTCATGGCGCGATCGAAGGTGCGGCGCAGGTCGGCCACGTCGTGGCCGTTGCATTCGAGCACCTGGAACCCGAAGCTCGCCCACTTTTCCGCGAGGGGTTCCATGTTCTGGATCTCGAACACGCTGCCGGCCGATTGCAGCTTGTTATAGTCGATCACGGCCGTGAGATTGCCGAGACGATGCTTGTCCGCGCAGGCCGCCGCCTCCCACACCGAGCCCTCGTTGATCTCGCCGTCGCCCATGAGCACGACGACCCGGCTGTCGCGCTTTTGCATGCGGGCGGCGAGCGCCAGCCCGATGCCGATCGGCAGGCCGTGGCCGAGCGCGCCGGTGCACGCCTCGACGCCGGGCGCAATGACCTCCGGGTGGCCGCCGAGGATCGAATCGAAATGGCAGAAGCGGTCGAGCTCCTCCAGCGGGAAGAAGCCCTTGTCGGCGAGCACCGCGTAGAGGGCGAGGCAGCCGTGCCCCTTGCTGAGGATGAAGCGGTCGCGGCCCGGCCATTTCGGCTCATGCGGGCGGAAGCGCAGGATATCGTCGTAGAGCACGCGGATGATCTCGACCAGCGACAGGGCGGGCCCGATATGCCCGCGCTTGCCCTTGTCGATGGCGCGCACGATCAGCCGGCGCAGATGCAGGCTGCGCTCGTCGAGCGGCTGATCCTGCACCCGTCCGAGGTCGGTCGCGTAGATCGCCTTGATCGCGTCGTTCATGCCCTTGGCCGGCCCCTGTCGCCACAGGCTTTAGGCAATCGCCCGGCGGGGATCAAGTTGCAAATGAGGTCGCGGAATTCCGGCTAATTCCGGTAGAAATCGAGCACTTCGGCGGCGACCGTCTCCACGTCCTTGGCGCTCATGTACTGGTTCACCGGCAGGGTGAGAATCCGCTCCGCCTGGCCCTCCGTCGCGGGGAAGTCGCCCTTGCGGTAGCCCAGCCCGGCGGCGGCCGGCTGGAGGTGGATCGGCACCGGGTAGTGAATCGCGGTCTTGATGCCGATGTCGCGCAGATGGCGCTGCAGCTCGTCGCGGCGTTCGGCCTGGATCACGAAGGTGTGGAAGGTGTTGAACTCGTCCTGCCGGCACGCCGGCACGTACAGCTTCTCGTGCCGGATCAGCCGCTGATAGAGCGCGGCGTTCTCCCGCCGCCGGGCGATCACCTCGGGCAGCTTGTCGAGACGATACTCGAGGATCGCCGCCTGCAGCGTGTCCATGCGCGAGACGAAGCCCCATTCGTCGACCGTCTCGCGGTCGGCCATGCCGTGGGTGCGCAGCCGCCGCATGCGGGCGGCCGCCGCGGAATCGTCGGTGGTGACGAAGCCGGCGTCGCCCATGGCGTTGAGGTTCTTGAGCGGATGGGCGGAGAAGCAGCCGAAATGGCCGAACGATCCGGCCTTGCGGCCCTGGAACATGGAGCCGATCGACTGCGCCGCGTCCTCGATCACGACCAGGCCGCGGCGCTCGGCGATCTCCATGATCGCGTCCATGCGGCACACCCGGCCGGTCAGATGCACCGGCATGATGGCGCGCGTGCGCGGCGTGACGGCGCGCTCGATCGCCGCCGGGTCGATGTTCTGGTCCGTCAGCACGTCGGCGAAGACCGGCCGCGCGCCCAGGTGCACGATCACCGCGGTCGAGGCGATGAACGAGTTCGGCGGCGTGATGACCTCGTCGCCCGGCCCGACACCGGCGACCTTGAGCGCGAGGAACAGCGCGTCGGTGCCGGAGTTGAGCGCCACCGCCTCCTTGGCGCCGCAGTACGCGGCGAGCCGCGCCTCCAGCCGCTCGATGTCGGCGCCGGCGCCGACGAACGATCCGCGCCGCACGACCTTCTCGAAGATCGCGGCAAGCTCCGGCATCTGCTCGTCCGCCTGGGCGGGGAGGTTGACGTAGGGGATGTTGTGCCGGGCCACCGCGCTAGCCTCCGTAGAACTCGGCCACGGTCTGCGCCATGTAGGCGAGCTGCGCGGCGGTCAGGTGCTCGTGGGCGGGAAACGAGATCATGGTGTCGGCATGGCGGTCGGTGACCGGGAAATCGCCCTTAAGGTAGCCGAACTGGCGCAGGCCTTCCTGGCGATAGACCGGCACCGGATAGTGCACCTTGACCTCGACGCCCGCCTTTTTGCAATGGGCGACCAGCGCGTCGCGGCGCTCGGCGAACACGATGTAGAGGTGGAACACCAGGCGGCGATTGTTGTAGCGCTGCGGCAGCCGGATTTGCGGCAGCTTGCCGAGCTCGGCGTCGAGATAGGCGGCGTTCTTGATCCGGGTCGAGGTGATGAAGTCGACCTGGTCGATCAGCCAGTTGCCGATCACCGCCTGGAGCGAGTCGAGCCGCGAGTTGCAGCCGAGCATCACCACGCTGTCGCGGTCGGCGAGGCCGTGGTTGCGCAGCCGGCGCAGGCGGACATTGAAGTCGTCGTCGCTGGTGACGATCATTCCGCCGTCGCCCCACACGTTGAGGTTCTTGAGCGGATGCAGCGAGAATCCGCCGGCGACACCGAAGGTGCCGGCGTTGCGCTCCTCGATGGCGCCGAGGATGCACTGGCAGGAGTCCTCGATCACCGGCAGCTTATGCCGGCCGGCGACTTCGAGCAGCGCCGGCATGTCGGTCATCTGCCCGGCGAGGTGCACCGGCATGATCGCCTTGGTGCGCGGCGTGATCGCCGCCTCGACCTTGCTCACGTCCATGCAGAAATTGTCGGTGCAGTCGACCAGCACCGGCCGGGCGAAATTCTCCGCGATCGCCCCGATGGTGGCGATGAAGGTGTTGGCGGCGGTGATGACCTCGTCGCCCGGCCCGACGCCGAGCGCCTTGAGGGAGAGCTTGAGCGCGTCGGTCCCGGAGTTCACGCCGATCGCGTGGCGCGCGCCGATCAGGCGGGCGAACCGCTCCTCGAACTCGCGCACCGGCTTGCCGAGCGTGAAGTCGCCGGTGGGCACGAACGCCCGCACCCGGCCGAGAATGTCCTCGATGCTCTGCTCGCTGAACTGGCGCGGGAGATAGGACCACTGCACCTTGGTGCCGTTCGGCTGCAGCGGCAGGTCGATACGCGTCATCCGCAATGGTCCATTGTTGCAGCTGATGTCGCCGCGGCGCGGTCGCGCCCGCAAAGGCGGCGGCAAGCTATCGCACGGGGCTGGCCGGGGCAAATCCCCTCCGGGATCAGCACCTTTGATGGCACTGACGTGAAAGGCATGTCGCGCACGAGCTTGCCGAGGAAGAGCGCAGCAGCGGCTGCGGCGCTGCCGACCCGAGTAAGGCTCGCAGCCGCCCCGCCCATGCGCGGTTGGTGCAATTCAGTGCGATGCCGGCGAGAGCGCCATGGGCTCATCTTTGGCTTGGGGCTCTGCTGGTTGCCGTTCCGCCTTCTTTTTGGGTGGAGTATGGGCCGGCGGTTTCTTCGGCGCTTGCGCAACGGGTGGAGGGACCGCGGCATTCGCAACCGCGCTTCGCAGCGCATCCAAGTCGGTCTTGAGCGAGCGCGTCTCTCCGGAAAGCCGCTGTATGTCCTGTTCACGCGCCGCTACGTTCTTCTGCAGTGCATTTTGAGTTAACTGCAGAGCAGCGATTGCCTCTGTCAGCTTTCGCTGCTCTTCAGCCAACTGGTCGAGGGTTACACTTGGTTTCTCGACAGCGGGCATACCGGCTAACGACATGAGCTGAGGGCCGTAGTTGTACCAGATCGCCCCCGCTCCCGACCCGATAAAGGCCATCAACAAAACGAACCCTATTGCGCCAAGAAAACCCTTTCTGGAGTTTTCCGCAGGGGCAGGCTCATCGAAATCCGACATCGCACCATCGTCTTCGTCAAGAAACCTGCTCCTGCTGAGCGGATGGTCCGGCCCGGCGTAATTCGGCGCTTCGTTTGCGCCAATAAATCTGGCCCCGATTCTATCCAACGGGGCCGGATCGTCGTGACGCGACGCCGTACCACCATCATCTTCATCAAGAAACTCGCTCTTGTGCCAAGGCAGCTGGTCCGTCTCACGGTAATCGAGCGCTTCACGTGAGCGAATAAACCTGTTCCTGGTTCTATCCAAGGGGGCCTCGTCGTAATCCGGCCCTGCGCTATCGCGATCGTGGCTCACTTACGCCTCTCACAATTGTACGGCCACATCTCATTCGTCCTTCGACGGGCCGTTAGCTTAACATCATAGGAATAGGAGATATCGGCCCCACTTCGACAAAGCTTACCATCGCGTAGAAATGACCGCAAACCCACGGAAATCGTTGCGGCACGCGACTTTAGCCGGCACATTTGTGGCAAATCGATGACTGAGGAGCGCAAGATCCACATCACGCCCTGCCACTGATTTTTGGGCCTCGCTACGGTTTAACAAGGCCATCATTTGTCGGCACGTAGTCAGAAACTTTTTCGCCCGGCTCGAGCTGCGCGCCCCAGATATATAGGCCAGCGCCCGCTTGGCCGGGATATTCGGCCGCGCCCTTATTCAGGAGGGTAAGGCCCACTGCCGCGGTGTTGCTAGCCAGTGGCATTGCAAGCCAGATGCGATGCCAATCTTGTCCCACATCTTCGACGCCGCCTGCGGTCGCAGCGCCCGCCTTGGTCACCACGCCTCCCGAAGAGATCTCATAGACCGCCCTCGCCAACTCGCCCTTGCCGTTTCGATCGAGCATTTCCACGGCCAGGCCGTTGCGCTCGGCCGATTTAACGAACAGCGAGAAGACGTAGTTGCCGGGTGATGGGAGCGGAATGCTGCGTTCCAAATGGTGCACGCTTGCGGGGCCTGCCGTCTCGGCAAGCTTGCTCGCGGAGTTTTGGCGGCTGGGAGCGGCCGTCGCGTTTGCGGCCGCGGTCACTCCGATGAAGTTCCCCCAGTTTGGCGCCGCAAAGTTTTCACTTTGCACAACGAGGTTGACGCGTTGACGCGAGCCGGGTGGTGTTGCTGGTCGGCCGGCGGTCGACTGGGCCGGGGGATTCTCTCCCGCCGTGCGATGCCCCGGCGAGTAATCCAAGTGCGTCAACACCTTCACGGTCACCCAAAACGACAGCGCGACAATTCCCAAGCCGCCGACAATAGTCAGTATACGTGGGTCAATTCGCTGGAGCATCGAAGGTCGACTCAGGCGTCTGATCGGAGCGGGTCAGTGTCGTGCAAGAAACGCGTGGTCCGCGATTAGGCCCAGTCTACCGCGATCCAGTCGGGCGACAAGGAGAAAAGGCACTCTCGCCACACGCAGCAAATCTGAATGTACTCCCCAATCAATCATCCGATAGGGAAGCGCCGCCTTCTAAGCTGCCCAAATCGCTGCGATCCCGATCAAAATATAGACGGTATTGTGCCGCCCGATTGGGTCGGCGCGTTCGATATGGCTAACAACGAAGGGACGATCGAGCACCTGATCAACCCGATAAACGGCTTTCAGGTCGCGCATGAATTGCTCAAGCCGGGCGGCGTCGCCCGGCACAGCATGCCGTTGACCGGTTGCTGGGACCACGGGCTGTTCCATCCCACGAGCAGCTTCTACCTGGCGATGCTCAACCAGAACCGGTCCGACTGCTCGATGCCCGCGCGGAGGCGCAGCCGTGGGCGAACGAGCTGTTTCGGGTCGCCGGCTGCGCCTAGATCGTCGACCTGTGAGGTTCGCTCATATACCGCAAGCAGATCGACGATGCGTTTCGCCCTCCCGCCGACCACCTGCAGACCATCGGCGCCGCCTCGATCGCGTCGCGGCTGGCGGCCGACTGGGCCGCGTTTCGGCACGCCGGTTCCACGGCGACGCGCCGCGGCAGGGCCGCTTCGATCAGTGGCGATGGTTCCTCTATACCAGGCGCTGGCTGCGCTCGATCGGCCCGCGCCGGCCGGGGCAAGGCGCCCGCGCAACCGATCGAAACGCGCGGGACGATAAGCGAACTTCGGAATTGGGACGCTAGCCGCCGCGCTTGCAAAAAATGCGGGTTTGACAAGCCGGACGGGGCATTCTAACCGATGGCCCAATTGTAGGTTGCCTCCACGCGGTAAGGGCTAGAGGGGCGAGGGGTGGTTCATTTTTCCAGGTCGAAGCGTGCACGTCGAGGTGCCGGATGCTGATGACTGCACCGGTCGCCGCGCAGCAGCGGCCGCCTCCGTCAGCCGTCAAGGTCCTGCTTCCGGTCTGGGGTGAGCGGTTCGTCGCACAGTTCCTCGAGTTCTGCCTGCCCACCCTGCTGGCGCCGGGCAATATCCCCGCGCTGGCGCGGATGCTGCCGTGCGAAATCGTCTTGATGACCCGGGGCGCGGACGAGGAAATGATCTATCGGCATCCGTTATGGCCGCACCTTACGGGGATTTGCAGCGTTACCTTCAGTCGGATCGACGACCTCATAACCGACGGCAACCATTCGACCACCATAACGCTCGCTTATGCGCGCATGGTGCGCGAAGCCGGCGAAAAAATGCTCGACACCTGCTTCATCTTCCTGGTGTCGGACTATCTGGTGGCGGACGGCGCGTTGCGGACGGTTCTCGCTCGCATGTTGGACGGAGCCAGCGGCGTGCTGGCGGGAAACTTCCAGGTGATCGCGGAAGATGCCGCGGACTCGTTGCGGCTGTGGCTCGACCCGGAGCCGGCCTCGCTTGCGCTCCCGTCGCGCAAGCTGTTGAAATGGGCGCTCTCCCACCTGCATCCGGCGACGGTGGCCAACATCGTCAATTACAGGCTCAGCCACAACGCCCACACCAATCGCCTGTTCTGGCGGGTCGACGAAAACACCCTGATCGGCCGCTTCTACCTGATGCACATGATCGGCATCCGCCCGGAGGTGACGGACTTCGTGGTCGGCTCCTCGTGTGATTATTCGTTCATTCCGGAAATGTGCCCGTCGGGCAACGTCGTCGCGCTGCAGGATTCAGATGACTATCTCGTCGTCGAAATGCAGCCGCGCGACCACGAGACGCGCCATCTGCGCTGGGGGCCGATCGACCCGAAGTTTCTCGCCGAGAGCCTCGTGGAGTGGACGACGCAAGGCCATCGGGCGAACATCCGCCACACGCTGGTCTACCACGCGTCGAATGTCCCGGATGCGATCACAGAGACGGCCGTAGAAGCCGACGTTTTTCTGGCCAAGGTGGCCGAACGCCTTACCCGCGCACCGCAGCCGCATCGCGATCACCCCTATTGGCTCGGCGCCATCGCCGCGCACCGGGCCGCCACCGGGCAAAAGCTATCGCCGCAGGAGTGGGCCTTCGTGCTCGGCGGATCCGACGACCCTCGGCGCGCGCTCTCGCGGATGCTTTGGCATGCGCGCCGGGTATTGTACGGCAACGTTCCCAGCGTGCGGCCGTGGCACCCGCGATGGGCGGACTTCCGCCTGCCGCTCGCGGCGCTGCAGGGCGTCATCGCTGGCGCGGGCGATTTGTTGATCGTGTCAGACTCTCCGGGCACCTATACGCACTGGCTGTCGCAAGTCGGCAAAGAGGGGCGCAGCCTCGAGCTGGGCAGGCTCCTGAACATGTCGGAGGTGGAGCAGGCGGCGTCGGCCGGCAAGTATGAGGCCTGCCTGCTGGTCATGAGCGAGGGAAATATCAGGAGTGCCGACAAATTCATCAAACGGATCGCCTCCCTGTTGCAACCGTCGGGCAGCCTGTTCATTCTCATCCTGAACGAACGCCTATCCGACGCTGCGGGCTTTGGCGCAAGTTTCGCATACCATTCGGCCCGGTTCATCAATCTGTCGATGTGGGTGGCTGAAACGAGTTACGTCCGCAGCGGGCCCGTTCGCTGGGCGCTGCGCCGGCAACTGGTCCTGTTCGCGCGTCGCGCGACGACTTTCCGGTGGTATGATCTGCCCTACCTCGTCATTGTCGGCGGGGTCGCGAGCATCGTAAACTGTCTGTGCGATGTCATGGCCTCGCGCGCGACGCCCGATCCGCCCCGGCGGGGGTTTTGCTCGAGCATGTTCCTGGTGCTCCGGCCGGCGGCTCACTCATCATCGCCGGCTTCGCAGGATTCGCAGTCCGAGGCAGACCAGCCCGACTCAGTGAAGCAAGACGTGGCGAACCTCCCCCAAATGACGTGATGGACGCTACACGGGCCGACCGAATGCCGCGGACGAGCGATCGTATCATCGTCGCATTATTGCTGGTGCTGACCGGCTTTTTTTTCTGGCTGGAGCCGCCCCATCCTACGGATCCATTGACCGGCAGGTTGCCTGTTGTGCTCGGTGAACCGGTCCCAGGTTTGCAGCGAGGGGACGGCCCGAACCTCGCTCCGCCAGTGGCAGCCATCCCAGAGGGTCGCTGGAGATTCGACTTGGTAGCCCTCGAGCCGCGCGCCGCCCTTGCGCCCGATGGATCAAAATCCGCGGATTGGCTGGTTGAAACCTCGGACTACGGCCGGCATCGGATCGAGACGGCGGTGCACGGAGCGACTGCGGGCGCTATCCACACGCTCTCCGTGTTTGTGAAGCCCGTCGAGCGCCTCGCGCTACAGTTCGAGATGCGCGACCAACGGCCGGGCAAACTAGGCGTTGTCCAATTCAATTTCCGCGATAAAGCGGTCACGTACGCAGGCGGCGATATTAGCGGTGCCGGAATGCAGGTGTTGCCTGACGGCTGGTTTCGCTGCTGGGCCGCCATGCCATATTTCGGCGACACCGCGGTCTTCAATATCGCCATGCTCGGCATGCACGCCGCGGTCGAATACAGGGGCAGCAGTTCGGCGGGCCTGCTGATCTGGGGTACCCAGTTCGAGCCCGGCGTCCGGCCGCGCGGGTATGCCGGGGCGGAAAGCCGCACTCCGCAGTGAGACCGATCCCGCATGATTGGCCCGGGCGTATCCACTTGCTCGTCGTTCCGGAAGCCGAGCGAAGCGAGGCTGTCCGGAACCCATAACCACGATCATGATTATGGTTTCCGAGCCCCCTCGCTTCGCTCCGGCCCCGGAATCACTGCCGAGAGTGGTTACGCCCCGAGTCAATCGAGCGGATTCCGTATGAGTCGGAGGAGCGGCATGACGGATTGGCCGGTGCGCTCCTATCCTTCCCGCTTGATCTCCCGCACGATCAGCAGGCGCTCGAACTTGACCGGCGCATCCGAAGAATATCGAAACAGAATGTCGTTCTGACCGGGTGCAAGGCTGAACCTTTGCGCCCACGACGACATGCCGCTGGCATCGAGCGTCACTTGTCCGACCCGCGCTTTGTTGACGAGCAGGTCGATCGTCTGGCCGGCCGGCCCGCTGGCCTCGATCGTCAACTCTGCCGCCACGGCGTCCGGCGCGTAGGCCTCCAGCAGCGAGGTCGTCCCTTCGCTGATCCACGGCTGCTCGGTGCCTCCGGTTGGTCCGAGGCCGCCGATCGGACGCCAGCCGGCGAACCGCGAGCGGCGCTGAAACACCGTGACGCCGCGGCCGGTCGGGCCGTAGAACCGGTCGATCGGCATATAGGCCGGTTCGTCCCACAGTGCGGCGAGAACCGCATTCTCGGACCCGGCGGCTCCAGCAATCTGGCCTGGCGTGACGGTCAAGCCGTTGTTGCGTGCTCCGGCGATGACGAACGTGGGCCGGCGTTCCTTGATGAATTCCAGGTGGCGCCGCGGATCCGAGTCTTGCCACAGCGAGTTGAACACCCAGTCGAGCGAGGGGTCCTTCTTGAGGAACCAGTACCATAGGGTCGGGGCGTGATAATAGCCGACGTTGGTCATGTAGACAGACTGGCCGAAATAGTTCGGAGAATTGCCAAGCATCACCGCCCTGAAACGGTCCTGCGCCTCGGGCCACTTCTCGCGGATGATGTGCGCGTCGGGTTTGTCCCAGTTGACGGTTGGAACATTGTTCAGCCCAGGTCGAGACGTGCCCGAAACAAAAAGGAAGAGACCCAGCAACGATACCGCTATGGTTGCCCCAGCGCCGCGCAGTCCATCGAAGATCGAGCGCAGGGCCGTGACGACCATGAACAGTACCAGATATCCGAACGGCGCGCCGAACAACGTGTTCTTTGCGGGGGACAAGGTCGGCAGCAGCCACATGAAGACGGTCAGCATTAGCAACTGTAATTGGCGAGCGATGAGAGGGCGATCGCCTCGCGCGGACGCCGCCGCCATTCCGATTGCAATCGTGCCTACATAAGCCCAAAGAAAGTTGCCGAACATGTATTCGCCGGCCTGGCCGGTAAGAAAGTACAGAAGGTTTTCTTTCAAACCGGAAAAATATCCGAAGGCTTGGAGATTCTCTCGATTGAACAGCGCCAGGTAGAAATAATCCCTGTAGTAATAATAGTTGGGAATGACGTAAAGCGCCGGCAACCACAGGGACAAGACCAATTGCAGCCCGCCGTGGTAGATCGCTCGTGCGAGGTCGCTCCACCGCCTTGTCAGGACGACGTCGTGAAGGAACGCGACTCCCAGGGTCGCGCACACGACAAGGGGCACGAAGACGAGCGACGTCGGCTTTGCGAGAAGCCCTAGGCCGAAGCACAGTCCGGCGATGACGCGCCCGCCGATGTCCCGGTCGAGCATGGGGATGCGCAAGGTGAGCAGCACGCCCAGGGCGGTGAACAGGCCGAGGGGGATCTCCGGTGCAAATTCCGAAACGGTGGTGAAGGTCAACGGCGCTCCAGCCACCGCGAGGAGCCCGCCGATTACCACCACGTTCGGGCCGCCGCGCAACAGCAGCGCGCAGGCCGCGAGGAAGATCAGGACATAAATGCCGTTGGACAAATAGGGTGCCCAATCGTGGAACCCGAATAGAAAAAAGCCGAACGCAGCCTGATAGCCTGAGAGCGGTGCGTGCAGGGGCTCCCCGTAGAGGTGACGCAGCTCGGCCCAAAACCCGTTGACTTCGATGTAGAGCAGCCGCCGGATGCCGTCGATGAGATAGTTCACGTCGGCATGCGTGATCGGATCGGCGAGGCGGCCGATCAGGTAGGACTTGGACAACGCGCCGGCGGTGATCCAAAGGGCGATGAATATGACTGCTATGACGACGATATAGGCGTCATGGCGCATGAGGACGCGAGACAGCGCCGGAAGTCGTCCGCTTCGCGCCCCGGTCTGAGCGGAACTATCGTATTTCATATGAAGCAACGATGAGGATGCCGCCCATGATCATCGAGATCCCGAACCAACGACCCAACGACACGGGTTCCCCCAGCACGAGCTTCGATGCAAGGATGACGGCGACGAACTGGACGGCGGCATAGGATTGGGCGACGTTGAGCGGCAGGAGCCGCAGGGACGCCGCGTAGAATAGTCCGGCGCCGCCGAAAGCTGCCAGTCCGCAGACCGTCCGCCACGACAGGAGACCGAGCAGCAAGGGCGAGGGAGTATCTTGCGCGCCCACCTTCATCAGCAGGTTTGCCGCGACCGTGCACAGGATCATCGCGAGCAGCGGCGCAAGGGCCCTCATCGCGCGACATCCATCGCCGGCTTCTGCGCGACTCCGATCACCTGCAGGCCGGCCCGCCCCAGGCCGGGCACGGCGAGCAGCGCCTCATCCATCCGCGCCGAGGCGCGGGTGATCGCGCGGATGCCCGGCACGAACCGGAAGGCGCGGTTGAAGAACAGCACGTCGCTGTTCATGAACAGGCAGAAGCCGAGCAGTCCGTGCGTGCGGTAGCGCTGCGAGCGCAGGCCGGCGCGCTCGAGCACCGGCACTGTCTCCTCGTACAACAGCGGGCGTTCGGTTGCGTGGTTGAGCATGGGCGAGAGCCGGTAGACGATTGCCCGCAGCGCGCGCCACAGGGCGAAGTCGCTGACCGGCTCGCGGTAGAGCAGCCGTCCGCCCGGCTTGAGGATGCGGGCAATCTCCTTGAACAGCCGCTCGCGCCCTGGGACATGGTGGATACCACCGAGCATCACGACCGTATCGACGCTCTCCGGGGCCAGTGGCGTGCACGTGGCGTCGCCCTGCACGAACGTCGCGTCGGCGTGGGCGTACACGCTCTGCGTCGTCTCCAACATGTTTTCCGACACGTCGATCCCGATGTAGCGTCGTGTCCGCGCCCCGAACAGGGCCAGCGCCTCGCCGCGGCCGCAGCAGAGTTCCGCCATGGTCCCGAGGTCGCCCGGCCCGATCGCATCGAGCGTGGCACCGTCGAGGTAGGCGAGATATTCCCGCGTGTGCGGAAAATCGAGATTGGCCGTGTAGGCGGCGGCGATCCGGTTGTAGTGATGCCGCTGCGTTTCCGCTTCTGCGGAAAGGGCGGTTTCGCCGAACAGCGGAATTCCGGCGGTGGTCAGGCGATAGCGATGGGCGCCGTCGCTGCTCACGAGGGCATTCGGTCGCGGCGTCAGGCGCTGGCCGGACAGCGGACAGCGCAGCACGTCGAGGAAGCGATCGATCGAAGTCTGCTCATGTTGCTGCGCGGCGGTCATGACCCCTCTCACCGCGTCGCCGGCTTGGTGCCGATCGCGCACCACGACATCTCGTTCACCCAGGTCAGGCGCACGTCGAGGAGTCCCTGCTCGTGCAGCATCCGCTCCACCGTCGCGCGCGGCCAGTAATGGGCGATTTTCGGCAGCATCTGGTCGAACACGATCGAGCGCAAGTGCCGGAACGTGAACTGCCGCAGCAGCCGGAAGTAGGCGAGGCGGCCGGCGCCGAGGCGCAGCAGCAGCCAAAACACTGCGGCCGGATAGAGCGCCAGGTGGTGCACGACGCCGACCGGCAGGCGCGAGAACAGCGCCTTGCGCAAGGGATCGAGCACCGCCACGATCCAGCGGTTGTTTTCCAGGCCGTAGACCCAGATCAGCACGCGCCCGCCCGGGTTCGCCGCCGCCACCATCTGGGCGAGCGCCCGACCCGGATCCTGCAGGTGATGGATGACGCCGATCGAGAAGACGAGGTCGAACTCGTCGCGGCAGCCGATCGCGTAGGCGCTGCGCGTCTCGACCCGTACGCTCGGGAACGGCGCGAGGGTGCGCCGCGCCGCCGCCAGCGACCGCTCATCCACATCGATCGCGAGACCTCCCGCGGCGCCGTAGGACATCGGCCAGTAGGAATTGCGTCCCATTCCGCAGCCGACGTCGAGGAAGGTGAGACCGCGCCAGTCTTCGGGCCGCAGGAGCGAGGTCCACCGCCGGAACTGCTCTTCGTACTCCGGACGCAGCTCGGAATAAGCGTGCCATTCGTAGCCGAATCGCTCCGGCGAACCGGCCGCGAGGCTTGCCTCGCCATCGCGCGGCTTTTCGGTGCGAACCTCGCCCATCCTATCCGCGAGTGGCGAGCTTCCGCAGGGCATCCTTGACCCGATGCTCGAACACGGTCGCGGAAACGTCGTCCGATATCCAAATATTGCGGATCGTCCGCACCACGCGGGAAGGATAGCGAAGATACCCGACGATGTAGTTGGTCAGCATGAATCCGATGCGATAGAACGCAAGCTCGCGTGGTCCGATGTTGTCGTTCACCGTTAACGGATTGACCGACGTGTAGTCGCTGTTGAGCGAGCTGAGCGACAGAAAGTACTGATCCGACAGGCGAACGCGGCCCTTTGCCTGCAATTCGGCGAATATTTCGGTCCCCGGGTAGGGTGAGAAAATATTGATCGTGACCTCGTCCGCGCCCTTCCAGGCGAGATAGAGACCGTAGCGGATGGTTTCGAACACGTGCTTTCGCGTCTCGTGCGGAAATCCGATGATGAGGTTGGTCCGCACCACGATGCCCTGACGCTTGGCTTCCAGAACCGACGCGGTCAGCTTGTCAAGATCGATCCGTTTCTTGATCTTCTCCAACGTGTCGGGCGAGCCGCTTTCCGGGGCATAGACGAGGTAGTTGCAGTTAGTCCGCTTGAGCATGCCCAGCGTCTCGGCGTCGAGCGCTTCGCTGCGCGTGCCGGAGGGCAGGGACCATTTGAGATAATCGAGCTTCTCGGCGATCAGCCTGCGGCAGAACTCGATCGTCCACCGCTTCTTGGTAATCGCGGTCAGGTCGTAGAATTGCAGCGCCGTGACATCGTAGCGCGCGACATAGCTCTTGATCTCGTTGATGACGTCGTCGACGTCGCGCAGAATATAGCGCGTCGTCCACATCTGCGGGCTCGAGCAGAACGTGCAGCGATAAGGGCAGCCGCGCGAAGCGGTGAGCGGCATGTCGCGGGCGGTCTGCACGCCGTAGGACTTTCCCGCCTCCCAGAACTTCTCCATGTAGCCTTGCGGCCAGTCGGGCCACGGGAGATCGTCGATCTCGCGGACGCGGTCAGGGGCGGCTTCGACGAACATCCCATCGGCGGCCAGACAGGCGGCTCCGGGGACCTGCGCGAGCTCGGTGCCGGCGCGGTATGCCTCGCAGACCTCGTGCATCGTCCGCTCGCCTTCGCCGCGCACGCCGACGTCGAGCTCGGGGCAGTCGCGCAGGCTGTATTCCGTCAGGGCCGTTATGTGCTCGCCCCCCGCCACCAGCAGGGCGTCGGGAAACCTGCGGCGCACCGCCTTGATGAGTGCGCGGGTGATCGGCCATTCGCCGGAGAACATCGCCGAAAAACCGATGATGCGGGCGCGGGGATCGAGGCGCTCGACGATCTCCTCGATGCGCAGCCCCTGGCAGTGGTATCCGGGATAGTCCTCGGTGTCCCAGAAACGGCTCAGTCCTTCGCCGATGGCGTCGACGATCGAAACCTCGTACCCCTTCGACCTCAGGTAGGAGCCGATATACGCCAGCCCGATGCACGGCGTCGCCTCGTTATTGAAGGCGCGCCGGGTGGACACGATGGGCGGTCGCACCAGGCAAACGGGGTACTCGTGCGGCATTTTCACCGGGCCTGTTTGGGAAGCGAGCGTCTAGCAGATCGGCGCCCGATTGTCACGGCAGGTTGTACCCTGGATGAGCGGGCAGCGCGACATCCGGGCACTTCGGCCCCGGGGGGCGAGTCCCGAATTTCGCCATAGCCCGTCGAAGACGGGCGTAATCGGCCCTTATGGCTCATGCGGGCTACGACGCTGTATTGCGAGCCGCCGTCGCCAATGTGAACAAGGTCCAGATCTTCTTGCGGTGATCGTCTCCGGCCTGGTGGGCAGACCACAGCCGTTCGATCTCGTTGCGGTCGAACCATTCGTCGAGCGGCGAACCGCGATCGAGCAGTGTCGCGCCGACCGGCTCGCGCAAGGCCCCGCGCAACAGGCGCGACAGCGGCGCGGCGAAGCCGTGCTTCTTGCGCTCGACGATGTCGCGCGGAATGTGGCGCAGCGCCAGCTTGCGGAACAGGTGCTTGGTCGAAAATCCCCTGATCTTGTCGCGCGACGGCAGGCTCATGGCGTATTCGGCGAACGCCCGCCCCAGGTAGGGTGCCCGCACCTCCAGGCTTACGTACATCGAGGCGCGATCGACCTTGAGCAGGATATCCTCGGGCAGGTAAGTCGAGGCGAACAGGCGGATAAGCTCGGCGGTCGACCAGGTGCCGCCGCGGGTGCCGATGAGGTCGGAAATCGGGTCCTCGGCGTCGGCTTCGGCGCGCGCGCGCACGTCCGGGCGCCACAGCCGATCCAGTTCCTCCGGGGCGAACGGGGCCATGCAGGCGGCCCATTGGCGTGCCGGGGGAAGGCCGGCGGACTGGCTGAGCTGGCGCAGCAGAAAGTCGGCGCTCATGTAGGAGCCGCCCTGCGGCAGCGCCGCCAGGGCGCGGCGGCAGGCGCGCCCGATCCAGCCCGGGATCATGCCGAGGAGGCCGGCCGCGCGGTTGGCCTTGAAGCTGATGTAGCCCGCGAACAGCTCGTCGGCGCCGTCGCCGCCCAGGGCGACCTTCACGCGCTCGCGCGCTGCATGGCACAACACCCAGGTCGGGAGCAGGGAGGCGTCGGCAAACGGCTCGTCCAGCTTGGCGACGAGCGCCGCGAAGGCCCGCATGATCGCCGCATCGTCGAGCGCGATCACCTCGTGCGACAGGCGCAGGCTGCGGGCGAGCGCTTGGGCGGCCGGCGTCTCGTCATAGGTCGCCTCGGGCATCCTGACCGTGAAGGCCGTCAACCCGGGCGCGTGCTTGCCGACCAGCGCCGCCACCAGCGAGGAGTCTATACCGCCCGACAGAAAAACGCCGACCGGCACGTCGGCGACCAGGCGGTCGCGCACCGTCGCGTCGAGGAGCGCGTCGAGCCGGTCGAGCTTGTCGGCTTCGCTGTCGCCGGCGCGCGCCGTGCCCGCGTCGTCCGGCTCTGGCCGCCAATACGAGTGGATCTCGACGATGCCGCCGGACCACCGCAGCACGTGGCCGGGGGCGAGCTTGCGCAAGCCGCGGTGAAATCCGTGCGTTCCCGGCAGATATTCGTAGTGCAGGAACTTGTGCACCGCCCCGAGATCGATCGGCAGGCCGCGTGCGGCGGGATGGGCGAGGACCGCAGAAGGCTCCGATCCGAATACGAGGACGCCGTCGCGTGCCCACCAGTACAGCGGCTTCTCGCCGAAGCGGTCGCGCGCCAGATAGAGGCGGCCGGTCCGGCCTTCGAAAAAAGCAAAGGCGAACTGACCGTCGATCCTGTCGAGGGTCGCTTCGACCCCGGTTCGCTGCAGGAAACGGAACAGCACCTCGGTGTCCGAGCGGTCGGCGAGGTTGACGCCGGCGGCGGTCAGGTCGGCAGCCAGCGCCGGGTAGCCGTAGATCTCGCCGTTGAATATCAGCGCGTCTCCGCTGACCGGATCGACCCGCGGCTGGTGGCCGCCGCTCAGATCGACGATCGACAGGCGCAGATGCCCGAACGCCACCGGCCCGGCGACGTGAATGCCGTCTTCGTCCGGGCCGCGGTGGGCGATCGGGCCGAGCATCCGGCGCACGATCGAGCAATCGGCGTCGACCGGGCGGGCCGGGTCGCGTGAGAAGCCGACGATGCCGCACATATCCAGCTACATCCGTCAATCGATGTTCACGGTCTTGCCGACTAGGTAGGCGCGCCTGCCGCGGCTCTCGTAATAGGTCCGCATCAGCATTTCGGCGATGATTCCCAGAAAGAAGCAGAGGAGGGCGGTGATCGCCAGCAACGACACCAACAGCGGCAGCGGCGTCTGGATGAACGAGATGCCCTCGACGAAGCGCAGCCACAGCGCCCAGCAGCCGACCAGGAAGGCGCCCATCAGCGCGTAGAGGCCGGCCCTGCCGAAAAACTGCATGGGCCGGTCGATTGCACGGTCGAGAAAGAAGATGACGAAGAGGTCGAGCACGACCCGGGTGACGCGGGAGAATCCGTATTTAGACTTGCCGTGCACCCGCGGATGGTGCGTGACCGGCATCTCCATGACGCGGGCGCCCTCCCACGCGGCGTAGATCGGAATGTAGCGGTGCATCTCTCCGTACAGCCGCACGTCCTCGACGGTCCAGCGGCGATAGGCCTTCAGGGTGCAGCCGTAGTCATGTAGATGCACGCCGGAGAGCCATGAGATCAGGCGGTTCGCCAGCCGCGACGGCCACCTCCGGCCCCATTCGTCGTCGCGGCGATCGATGCGCCAGCCGGATATCACGTCGTATCCTTCCTCGAGTTTATGTACCAATCCGGAGATGTCGGAGGGGTCGTTCTGGAGGTCGGCATCCATCATGACGATGACCTCGCCCCGCGAATGCTCGACGGCCGCCATCAGGGCGGCGGTCTGGCCGAAGTTCCGCCGCAGGTGGACGATCTTGAAGCGTTGCTCGCGGCCGGCCATCTGATCGAGGATCGTGGGCGAGTCGTCGGCAGATCCGTCGTCGACGAATACGACTTCCCATGGATGGCCGAGTTCGTCCAAGGCCTTGGTAAGCCTATCCGCAAGTTCCGCCAGATTTTTAGCTTCGTTGTAGACGGGAATAAGAACCGACAGCTTCGGCATATTTCGCCGCGCGTGAAATGTCGTTGAAGATTGGGCAGAAGGACCATACGCGCCCGGCCGAGTCAAGCGCGCACGAGCTTGCGGAAACATGGACCCCGGCTTCGTGCAGGAAATGCGACCGATCAAGGATTGATTCCAATACCGGGAGCCTTGCGCACCGACCCATCCACATCGTCATGGCCGGGCTTGTGATGGCCTGTGCTGGGCATGACCAGCAGAGGATCAGTGCCGCCGCGACGGGTACGCCCTACGGCTTGCCGTTGCTGGCGGCCTGGGGTCGATCCGCGTCGCCGACGATGGGTATGGGTGGCGCCGACAATTGAAGGTTTCCCGGCGTTTCTGATCCTTGCCAAGCCAATTCGATCTCCAGCGTGTGTCGGCAGTGCCCGTGGCGCTCGTGCATGAGCGAAATCAGAGGAGGATCGAGGTGGTGGTTCAACACGTGTCCGGTCGTTGCAGAGTCGAGCGCAATCTTGCCGGCGCTCTCGTATTCCTCGATTTCGCGGTTTTCGCTTCCGAACGCGCGAAGAATGAATCGATAGTGCAGCAGGCCGTGAAACTTCGAGGTCTCGATATTCGACGAGAACCCGCTAATCCGGGAGCCCGTCGCGAGCTGCCCGGTGGTGCGCGGAACCCGTCCGATCGAATACGCGTCCGGGGCCTTCAGCAGTAGGCAATCGGAGTTCGGCAATGACGATCGAGGCATGGAAAACGGTTGAGAGGGCCGGAATCCGGTCATGGCGTCCCCGAGCTCGATCCAGTCGGGATTGTCGTGGAGAAACTGCGCGGCGGCGTAGTATGGGCCGGTCTGATTGGTATTGTCGATCACCATGACGCCGCCCGGTCGGAGGAGCCGAGCCGCCATCAGAACATCAAAATAGGCAAATTCGAAGTCGTGATCGCCGTCGACGAAGGCGATATCCAGTACTGTCTTCGCGTCGGACAACATCATGTAAAAATCCATCGACGACAAGGGATAGAATCGGGTGACATCCTGCAGCGGCTGGGGCCATTTGCGGATGATCGGCGGCGCGCGGTCGGCGCCGAATGGATCGGTTGTATGCAAAATGCCCGTACTGTTTTCCCACAGGGCGCGGGCGATGATCTCCGAGGTACCGCAGAACGCTGTGCCGATTTCGGCGATGGCGCGGGGCTTCATGACGCGGATCAGCCAGAATAGAAGTGCGCGCTGCGTGTCCGAGACGAATGAACCCGGGGGATAGCCGCGAAATTCGCTCTCGATTGCCGCGAAATGCTCTGACGCTAGAAATTTCTCGATCCACTCTTTATTGATCGTAGGGTCATCCGCGAAATCCGCATCGCACGTAATCCTGTTAAGCGGTCGCGTGGCGCCGCCCTTTGGCTGCGCGCGATTGTAGACTTGTGGAGGTTGGAACAGGCCGCTGGCTTGCAGTCGCCGAAGGGTCGTTTCGGCGGCGTGGCGCTCGCTCGCCAAGGTGGCCTGCAGTCGCCGAAGTTTCATGTCGGCGGCGTGGCGCTCGCGCGCCAACAAGTCAGTTCTGACCAGTGTGTAGTTTGCGCGCTCAATGAGGCCGAGCACGATCTTTCGTACAAATCTTGGTAGCGGCACCTGTTTCTCCGTTCACACGGCGGGATTGCGGACGCTCAAAATTCCATCGTTCACCGCGAATGTCCCGAGAACGGTCTCGTGAACGCTTTCCGGCTCATAGTTGAAAATAATCTCCCAGCCGTCATCGATGAACATCTGCAGCAGGGATCGATGAATGTCCTTGCCATGGGTCCCCATGTGGATGCGATGCACTTTGCGCTTGAGCAGGGGCCGGAACGGCGGGAAAACCAGGATTTCAGACGTTTGCAAGTCGCATTCGAGCAAATCCACCCGTTCGAGCGGGCCGAGCACGTCCTGCAACGTGATCGTGCTCACGAGCCTGATTTCTCCCAACAGATTCTTGCCCTTGATGATGTCCTTTTGGAGGCCCGTCGTGTTGTGCAGCAGGAGATTTGTCAGCGCCTCTTCGGTCCGGCCCTGCGCGATGAACTCCTGGAGATAGCGCGCGCGTGCAGCCTCTTCATTTGTTTCAATGCAATTTTGTGCCCCCAGGCCCGGCGAACCTACTGGGAAGAAGGCAGGCTCGTTGTTGGCGCCGATCGCTGCCTGAAGCAGCCATTGCTCGGCGGGATCGATGCCGTTGTCGCGCATGTTGCTCCGCACCCATTCCATGTTCTCCGGGATCGGCTCGACGGCCACGAGCTTGTACGGCATAGGGTTGAGCAACTGAAGCGCGCGATGGCTTCCGACCGCCTGGTAGCCGAAAGACGCTCCCAGCGTGATCATCACAAATCGGCCTCGCGCCTCGCGGGCGGCCTGCACCCAATCCGCGGCTTCGAACCAGAACTCGCCGTTTGCACCGTCTGCCAATGACGGATGAGACAACTGCAGCTCGCTGCCATCTGCATAGGCTGGGTGATAACCCCAAATCTCGAGGAACTTCTTGGACGTGAGCGTGCCGAGGAAATCCACGGTAAATCCGGCGGGAACGATCCCGGACCAGGGGGTGATGCCATCGAAAATTCCGGCGTATTTCTGCAGATCGTCGGCTCCGGGAGGCGTTGCAAGGGGCGAGGTAACCCGCGCCAGGTTCTTGATGGCGGCGTCCCGCTCTCTCTCCACCTCCCGTAGGCGCGCCAGGGTCCTGGCGGCGGCGTCCCGCTCTTTCTCCCGCTCTTTCTCTACTTCCTCCAGGTGCGCCAGCGTTCTAGCCGCGGCGTCCCGCTCCCTCTCGCGCTCTTCCTCTACTTCCTCCAGATGCGCCAGCGTTCTAGCTGCGGCGTCCTGCTCCTCCTCCAGGTGCGCCAGGGTCTTGCTGGCGGAGTCCCGCTCCCTCTCCAGTGCGTCCAGGTGAACGACGGCGTAGTTTCTGCGCTCGAGGAAGCGCAGGACTGCACGTTTGAGGCCCACTTGCGTTCCCAGTCTTGGAATGGGAGGTCTATGCTTCGGTTGGAGCTGCAATCGCTGAAAACGACGCTGGTATCCGGGTTTGGGCCGGACACGCTGAGAGCTAGTAAAACAGCCCACCATTGTCAACGCTGGGCGCTGCCTCGGACGCGTGCGGTGCGGTCGCGGTCGTAACATTACGAATGGGGCGGCCGGCGCCTCATGGCGGTGATACCGGCCAACTCCCGCTAACCCGCGCCCGTGCTCTCTTGAGTCCCGATTTTCGGATTGAAAGCGTGGGTGCAGTGGTTGAGTGGCGATCCCATCTTGTCTAGCGTCGTTTCTCGACCCAATTATGTCGCCAGTTTGCGTCCCGACAGCCCTCAGCGGGTGAAGCCATCGCAAGTGCAGGAACGGCCGCCATGACCGACGTCATCCATCCGTCCTCGTCGGCGTTCGCACCGCTCACGGACATTCCCTATCCGCGCGTCGACTTGCGGACGTTGGCGGATCCCATCCCTGCCATACTGGACGCACGCGAGTTTCCCGAAACAAAGAAGTTTTTTGCGCAATCCCCGTCCGCGCGGCGATCCCTTCTGACCCATGTCAGCCAAGCGCTGCTCTATTCCCTGATACGCAATCTGCGTCCTACCCAAGTGGTCGAGATCGGCACCTACAAGGGCGGAACCGCGGAGGGCATGAGCCGCGCCCTCCACGCCAACGGCCATGGAACCCTGCATACGGTCAGTCCCTTCGATGCGGAGCTGTTCGGTCCCATCTTCGCCCAATGGCCGGAACAGTTGCGTCGACGCACGCGCTATCATCCCGTGGACTCGATGATGTTCTTCATGGAGATGGATCGGGAGAACAACCGGCTTGATCTGGTGCTGGTGGATGGCCACCACGATTACGAATTCGCCAATTTCGACATCCAGGCGGCGGCACAGCGGCTCACGCCCGGCGGCTTCATCCTGATAGACAACGTTGCCCAGGCCGGTCCCTACCGGGCCGCGGCCGAATTCCTCGAGTCGCATCCCGGCTGGCGCGACTGTGGCGTGGCGTTCGCACCACCCGACGCGACCAAAGCGTTCGATGGCATGCGCAGTCGAATCCCAGATGCGGACTTCTACGTGTTGCGGGCGCCCTTTGCCTATCTCGTCTACCGGGCGCCGCAAACCTTCGGCGTCCTTGAATGGCATGAGCGGCCGGTGAGAGGCTTGAAACTTTCGCTCCCCAAGCCGCGGTCGGCCGGCACCCTGTATGTCCAATGCATCCTGCGGGGGTTCTCGGACACGCGCATCGACGAGATTGTCGGCAGCGCATCCTGCAAGATAGATGGAAGCACCGACGAGATAGATCTCGTGTTCGAGACGCCCATAGCAGCGCAGGTCGTTTTCGCACGGTATCTGGTCGAGCCGTGGCTGATCTGGCAAGGCGACGCGCCGCTCGCACTGTCTTCCCCACCAGTGCCGTACTAGGCTAAAGCATTTTCCGGTATGCAAAAGTCCGCGCGATCACTGCATTTCCGCATAACGTCCGAACGCCTCGTCGATATCGCCAAAGAACACGCGGCTGCCCTTCGCCATCAGCAGCGCCTTGTTGCAGATCGCCTTGCACAGCTCGACGGAATGGGAGGCGAGCACCATGATCCGGGCACGGTTGACGAAGTCCTGGCTGCGCGCCTGGGCCTTGGCCTGGAAATGGGCGTCGCCGGCGCCGATCCCCTCGTCCATGAGCAGCACGTCGGGCGGCCGCATGGTCGCAATGGCGAAGGCGAGGCGGGTGAGCATTCCGGCCGAATAGATCCGCGTCGGCAGCGAGAGGTACTCGCCGAGCTCGGTGAAATCCTCGATGTCGCGGATGTAGTCGGGCAGCTTGTCCTTCGGCCAGTCGTACAGGCTGGCGACCAGCCTGATGTTCTCGTACCCGGTGGCGTCGGCATTGAGCGCCAGGCTGTTGCCGAGCAGCGCCATGACCTTGCCGTCGACTTCCAGCGCGCCGCTGGTCGGCGGATAGATGCCGGCGATCAGCCGCAGCAGCGTCGTCTTGCCGGCGCCGTTGTGGCCGATCAGGCAGACCCGGTCGCCGTCTCCGAGCTGGAGGTCGAGATTGGTCAGCGCGTGAACGACAAACGCGGCGCCCGAATGAGTCACGGTGCGCGAGCCGACCTTGGCCCGCCCGAACGAGGGCATGCGCAGGAGGCGCAGCGAGCTCGAATCGTAGACCGGGATATGGATGCTGACGTTGCTGAGCCTGACGCTCGACATGATGGCCGACCCGCCTGCGAGCTAGACGAAAAATGCCAGCCGGCGGCGCATCCCCCGGTAGGCCACATAGGCGAGGAGAAAGCCGACCAGCGTCACCGCCAGCACGACGGCGTAGTGCTTGAGCGGCGGCACCTCGCCGAGCAACGGGGCGCGCACGATCTCAAGAAAATAGAATACGACGTTGTAGTCGACGATAAACATTCGCTCCTTGGCGACCTGCCGATAGTCCCAGAACACCGGCGTGACGAAGAAGGCGAGCTGCAGCAGGTTGCGGATGATCAATTCGACGTCGCGAAACCGGGCGCACACCAGCGCGAACAGCGTGACGACCCAGTATCCGTTGGCGAACAGCAGCAGGATGCCGGGAATGGCGAGCAGGGCGACCCAGTGGAGCGTGATGAGCCCGACCGCCACGCCGACGAAATACAGCACGAGATGATGAGAGAAGGTGATGAACGCCCGGAAGATCGTGCGGCCGATGTAGAAGTCGATGCTCAGGTTGGAGGCCAGGATATACTCCCGGTTCCGCACGAAGGTCATCGACCCGTCGAGCACGAGGGCGGTGATCGCCGACCAAATGATGATGCCGAGCCCGACATAGCCGATCAGGCTTGTAACGGTCCCGCCGATGACCGCGGACGAGACGACCGTCATGCCGAGCGTCATCACCAGGACATTGACGGTCTCCCACAGCGGACCGATCTTGGACCGGCGGTATTGGCAGACCGTGTCGAGCCAAGCCCAGCTCAGCCCCTTGCGCAGGTTCCGCACCGTCCGCAGCGCCAGCCACCGTGCGCCGCCGGTCTTGGGCATGGCCGCCCCGGTCGTGGCGTCGAAGACGTGAGCCATCAAGGTACCGATTATCGCCTATAACGGGTGCGCGGCCCCCCGCGCGCGAACTCCCCTAAGCCGTATCATTCGGCGAGACAAGGGAAAGGTTTGACGCTAATGGTTTGCCGCAAGGGCAGCGGGGGCTAAGGGCCACTGTTGCCGGCGACATCGTCCTTGTGGCGAACTGGCCTTGTGGTTCGCATAGCGTATACTTGCGGTTGAGCGAGCCTCCATGGCTGAAGGGCAGAGGAGACTGTCGGTCGTCATTCCGGTCTACGATCGACAGGCACTGTGCGAGCGCGCGTTGCGCAGCGTGCGCGCGCAGCACGTGGACGGCATGGAGATCATCGTCGTCGACGATTTCTCTTCCACACCGTTCGCGCTCCCGGCCGAGATGGCGTCCGATCCGGGAATCCGCGTGTTGCGGCACGACACCAACCGCGGCGCCGGCCAGGCGCGGGACACCGGGATCGCGGCGAGCCGCGGGGCGTGGATCGCCTTCCTCGACTCGGACGACTACTGGCTGCCGGGAACCCTGGCGCCGCGCCTCGAGCTTGCCGAGCGGGCATTCGCCGCATCCGCCGACCCGCTGGTCGCCTACGCGGCGGGCTTCGTTCTCGAGCGGAAATCGAGCGGGCGGAACGAGCCGCGCATTCCGGTCGCCAGCGCCGATCTCACGGATTTCGTCAGCGGCTGCTGGTTTGCCCACGGCTCGACCGTCTTGCTGCGGCGGGAGGCTTTCGCGCTTACGGGCCCTTCCGATCCCTCATTGCGCCGCCTCGAAGACTTCGACTGGTTCATCCGCTATGCCTTGATGGGCGGCCGCCTCGACGTTTGGCCGCACGTTGCCGCCGTGATCGAGGTTGCCGGCAAGCCGCGCGCCTCGACCGTGATGGCCGCCATAGCGCACCTGCGGGCGAAATATGTCGATCCCGGCGGCGGATACCGGCTGGCGCCGGCGATGGTCAACCAGCTCAAGGCCTGCTTCGATTTCGAGATCGCCTCGAGCCTGTCGGCCGAGGGCCGGTGGCTCCCGACCATGTTCCACTTGGCCCGGTCGTTCTGGCGCGTTCCGCGCACCACCCTGCATCTGCGCCGGCTGTGGACGCGCCCGGCCGCCGAGGACCAGGTCGCAATTGCCCAGTCGACCACAAAGCCGCAGCCGGGGTGACGGGGATCGCTCCCGATCTCGCGCCGAGTAGCGCGCGGCGGTGCCGGCGTAGGGCATTGCGTCCCGCTCTGGGCGGCTGTTTCGGCCCCGCCATCGCCGGGGCTCTTCCGTTTGCGGGGGTACAGCCGAAGCGCTTCGGACGGGCATCCCGCGATGTCGTTCTGGTTCGATCATTGTGCAAGCACCAGCCGGCAGGTAAGCGCCGGGCCGCATGCTCGGGATCGTCCAAGCTTTACTCGCGAAGGGGTTGCGATAGGATCGCAGCGCACGGGAGAACACATTGTGGCGAGGCGGGCGGAGATTCCGGCGCTCACGGGCCTGCGCGGTATCGCCGCGCTGTGCGTGGTGCTTAATCATTACGGCGGGCTTGCGCCCTTCGCTTGGCAGACCGCCCCCCACTGGCTGATGACGCTGTTCGCCATCTCCGATCGTGGGATGACCCTCTTCTTTACCCTCTCCGGTTTCGTCATCACATACAATTATTTTGATTATCCCTGGCAGACATCGCTATTGCACTCGCTCATCCGATTCGCTTGGCTGCGATTTTCGCGCCTATATCCGCTGCTTCTCCTGTTCCTGTTGATCCACACGGATTGGACCGCACCGCTCGATCTCTGGACCGCACTGCACTTTGCCTCGCTCGAAAGTTGGGTTCCGCTCAAGTTGGGCGGAGCGCTTCCGATCGACGGCCGGTTCAGTGTCAGTTGGAGCATCAGCACCGAATTCGCGCTGTATTCTTGCTTCGCCCTCGCGATGCTGTCGGGCGCCCGCTTTCGCCGTGTTGCGCTGACCGTATACGCCCCGGGGGTGATCCTTCTCGTGCTCTCGCCCCAGACCCAACGGCTGATCATGACGCAGATGCCCGTGCTGCTCGAGCCGCTGACCGAGAACGAACAATGGAATTGGCTCATCTATCAGGGGCCGCTTTACCGATTGCTCGAATTTGCAATTGGCGCCGCCATCGCACGGTTGGTGCTGCGCGACCCGCCATGGCGCAAGGCCGCAGCGGTGCAATGCCTGCCGTGGATCGCCGTCGGCCTCATCCTCGCAGGCCAATGGTTCGCCTATGTGGGTGACCCGGTTCCGCCGCGCCTCGAGGAGCGGCAGCTCGTCTGGTCGCTTTGCTACGCGGCGATTATGCTCACCGCCGATCTTGGCGGTCTGGTCGCGCGGTTTCTGTCGCTGGTCCCATTGGTGTTCCTTGGCGAAATCTCGTATTCGCTCTATCTGTTCCACCTCTCGGCGCCCGCAATTGCAGGCCTGTCCCTGAATGGGCAGGGGCCATATGTTGCAAGTGCGCTGCCGATTTTTGTCTATCGGCTCGCGCTTGGCCTCCTTGTCGCCATTGCGGTGGCCGTCGGACTCTACCGCGTTGTCGAACGGCCAGCGCAGCGCGCGCTGCGCGCGATCGGTCCCCAACCGAAGCCTGCAACTATTCGCAGCATGCCAACGATCCCTCTTGCCGCGGAGTGAGGTCGTCCCCCGCCCGGCTATTGATGGCCGATTACGCCGGGCTGCTGTAGGTCATGAGCGCAGATTTTGCGCCTTGAAAGCCCGCTCGGAACTTAGTAGGCACGGCGCAAGCATTCGACTGGAGCGCGTCAAAGGAGCGGGTGGGCTTGAGCATGGAGTCATCGACAAAATCTCCTGAGTCGCCACAACTCGTGGCAAGAGCTGCCACTTGGCGCAGACGATTTCTTGGGCCGATCCTTACGCCGGTTCTGGCAGCCGTCATTATCGGTTTGGTGTTCCTCGGCGGGGTGCGCCAGGGCATGGATCACGTGGTGGAGCAGCTGGAAAACGATCAGTGGACGATTGCCATTGCATTGTCCGAAGTGGCTTACGGCCTGAATGCAGGATACGTCGGCTACGCGACTGTTCTCAACAAGCTTGTGGAGGTTTGGAACGGAGGACTGGACGTTCATGATCCGGCACTCGTCGAAAGAAACAAGAATCGCGACTTGATGAACAGGGCGATCGACGCAGCGGCATCGCTTGGGCCTCAGCAACCCGGTTTCGTCGCCGACCGGACGCTGATCACGATGATCTATAGCGACATCGGCTATGTCGATTTCACCAAATTGGCCTTTCGGGTCTTCGGGTACAAGATCGAGTCCATGTATTATGCGTTCTTTCTTCTGCTCTCAATAAGCGCCGCCGCCTATCTGTTTGTTTTCTGGTCTGAGCCGATCGCAAAAATGGTGCTTCTGTGTGCTCTTTTTGCCTTTTTCATTGAATTGCATACGGTGATATTCAATCTTCATATGCCGACGTTTCCCGGAACGCGGCACGGTTCGACTCTCGCGCTCATACCGGCGTGGCATTTCGCATTCCTGGTGATCTACCGGCGCCGTCCGTCCGTGGTCACGGTGGTGGCTACGCTGGTTCAGCTTGCTATCCTGATCTTGGCGATTAAGACGAGAGGATCCGCCGGTTGGACCCTCGTGTTCGTTGCCGTCGTATCCGTCTTGGTCGGCTATCTGGAGTGGCGAAAGAATCAAGCCGATGGGCGCACCTGGCAGCGCCTGTTGCGCCAGTCGGCCGGATGGCCGGTTTTGTTTCTGTTCGGCGGCTTGCTCGTCTATAATCAATACGAAAATGCCAAGCTTCATCCGGTTTACTTCACTGACGATGTTCTGCCCTATCACGGCTTCTGGCACACCGCTTATGCGGGGATGCTTGATATGCCGGGATTGGTACCGCAAAACAGCAAGGCAGTGGAATTGCACGATGCCGGCGCCATCGATGCAGCTACCTATGCGGGCACAGCGGAGTATCTGCGCGACACCCGCTTCATACCGTTGCCGGCAGATTTTCCGCGAAGCGTGGCACCGACGTTTATCTCGCCATGGACGGGAACGCTTAAATTCAAACTGTTTGATGACATAATGCGTCGTGTCGTCATCGACATCTGGATGCGACACCCGCTCCGAAGCATGAAGCTTTATCTTTATCTGCGGCCGATGGCGCTTGTTGACGTTTTGCGCAAGGCCATTGCGGGGGCGCCAAATCTTGATTGGCTCTGGTACCTCATGGTTGGTGGCGTATCCGCGTTCACCATCATACGCATCGCGGACCGCCCGCAAAACGGGCACCGAGTTGGAGTGGGGCTCGTCGCGGTTGCCGGCGCCCTTCCGTTCGCGGCCCTGCCGAATATCTGGGGCTATGCGCAATTCCATACCGTTGCGGACGCGCTATTGGTCACATTGGTTTCCCTCCAATTTATAATTTGCGCAGGCTGTATGCTCGCAATGGGGTTTATACGGAGGCATCGAATGTCGCTATCGACGGTGAAACGCGACGACATGGCCCGCGCCGATGGCGCATAAGCGCAAGATTGCGGTCGTCGGACTCGGCTACGTCGGCCTTCCGGTCGCGACGGCATTCGCTCGGCGTGGGGATCGAGTTGTTGCCTTCGATATCAGCTCGGGTCGAATCGCGCAGCTGCGAGCGGGCGATGATCGCACTCGTGAGGTCGCTGCTGTCGACCTCGCGCGCCCGGAGCTCTGTCTCACCGACGATCAGGTCGACCTGCGGGGGGCAGACTTCTTCATCGTGACCGTCCCGACGCCGATCGATGACACGCGACGCCCCGATCTGAGCGCTTTGCTGTCTGCCTCGCGGATCGTCGGCGGCGCGCTCGAGCACGGGGACATCGTGGTTTACGAATCGACGGTCTATCCGGGCGCTACCCAGGAGGAGTGCATTCCCGTTCTCGAGCAGGCCTCGGGGCTCGCCTGCGGCCGTGATTTTGCCGTGGGGTATTCCCCGGAGCGCATAAATCCGGGCGACGGGGAGCATCGATTCGAAACGGTCACGAAAGTGGTGGCGGCCCAGGACGAGCGCACACTCCATGTGGTGGCGGAGGTCTACGGTTCGGTCGTCACTGCCGGTGTCTATCGCGCGCCCGACATCAGGACGGCGGAAGCAGCAAAGGTGATCGAGAACGTGCAGCGAGATCTGAACATTGCGCTGATGAACGAGCTGTCGGCCATCTTCCACGAGCTCGATATCGACACCGGCGACGTGCTCGCCGCCGCAGGCACGAAGTGGAACTTTCTGAAGTTCACGCCGGGCCTTGTCGGGGGACACTGCATCGGGGTCGACCCCTACTACCTGACCCACCGGGCGGAACGATCGGGCTATCATCCCGAGGTCATCCTTGCTGGCCGCCGTATGAACGACTCGACGGGAGCGCGGATTGCAAGGCAATGCATTCGTATGCTGCTGCGGGGACATGCCGCGAAAAATGGTGAGAACGCCCTGGTGACGATTCTCGGCCTGACCTTCAAGGAAAATGTTCCCGACGTGCGCAACAGCAAGGTGGTCGACGTTATCCGGGAGCTGCAGACGTTCGGGATCGAGGTGCAGGTCCACGATCCGGTCGCCGATCGCGAGGAGGCTCGGGTCGCCCACGGCATTGAATTGATAGGGCGCGACAGGTTGCGGCCCGCGCAGGCCGTGATTCTCGCCGTGCCCCATAAGCCCTTTGTCAACGAGGGCTGGCCCCTGATAACCGGTCTCCTCGCGGACGCGACCGGTGCTGTTCTCGACGTCAAGGCGAAGCTGGCCAGGCGCGACTGTCCGGTGGGCGTCAAGCTCTGGCGATTGTGAAATGCTCGGAGTGAATGACGGCGCCTGTTAACTCGGCACCACGCCGCGCGAGACGATGTCTGCGATGATCGGTCGATGATCGGAGCCGAGGAATGGCCCCGCCCTCACCTTGGCCGAGCAGAACTCCGGCGAGGTGAAGACGTTGTCGATCAGGAATACAGGGCGAAATTTGTCCGCAGGCCAACTTGCGAGCAAGGTGCCGTGCCGCTTGAGCCCTGTCGCGAGGGAAAATTTGGCGAGCTTGGCCGAGAACGGCGTGAGATTGAAATCGCCCGCCACGATCAGCGGGCGAACGCGCGCGCAAACATGATCGATAAGCCATTCGATGTGACGGCTTTGTTCATTGGGGTGAAAAGGGTCGGCGAGGTAGACGTTCATGACGTCGAAGATTAATGCCTTGCGGCAAACTTGCGCCCAGATGACGCCCGGTTTTGATTCGGTCCGATCGACGGCGCCGCTCTCGATACACGGATGCCTGGAGAAAAGGGCCAAGCCCACATTTCGAGTCCGCCCAACCTGAAACATATGCATATATGATGATCCGAATCCGCGGGCCAAGTCGGCCGCGCCCGCGGCATCGATCTCCTGAATGAGTACGAGGTCGGGGTTGACATCAGCGATGAAGTCGATGATGTCGCGATAGCGAGTGTTCGTGGCCTCGATATTGAATGTCACAATTCTCAAGGTCGGAGTTTCGCCTTTTTTCCATCTTGCGACAAACACAAACGGCAGCAGGAACAGTATCAGTGTTGAGGCAAGAATCACCGCGTCGATCAACATCAATCGACGATCGCCGATGGCCACCGAAGTTGCGAGCAGGACACCAGTGCCGGCCAAGGTGAACGGCCGTACGTCATTGGCAAGTTCGAGGCATGGCAGCCACCACGCCGCCATGCCGGCAATCAGGCAGAGCGCGGCCGCTGCGGTGCCGCCGTACAGGCAAAGAGTCAGCGTTGTTCCGAACACGTTTTCCTTCTCGCCGTGCCGGCCGATGACGAAGCCGATCCGGCGCCGATCGTATCATGCTGGAACGCCTGAGCCGTAATGCGGAGGGCCGCTGTGACCTTGCGCGGTGGCCGAGGTGCATTACGCCGATTTCATCGAATGGTTGCGATATCGATAACGCGTCTATATAAGCGACCGGAAGCAGGGCGGTGCGAGAAGTTCGCCGCTCGCGACCTGGCCGGCTCCCGCATCACGAGTAGGCGGCACCCTGATGAATGTGCAGGAAATACCGGCGGTAGTGCGAGGCAGCGACGGGCGCGCCGGCCTCTCGATCGTGGCGCCCGTCTATAACGAGGCGGGTCTTATCCGGAACTTCGTCGAACGTCTCACCGCTGTAACAGCGAAGCTTTGCGATCGATTCGATGTCGAGATCGTGCTTGTCGATGACGGGAGCCGCGACGACACCCTTGCGATCATGAAGTCCTTGCTCTCCGATCACCCGGAGCTCAGGATCGTTGAACTGCGCTCCAACGCCGGACAGACAGCGGCCCTCCAGGCCGGAATCGATGTCGCCAATGGAGACGTCGTCATCACCATGGATGCCGATCTGCAGCATTTTCCTGAGGATATTCCGGTATTGCTCGGCAAGATCGATGAGGGCTGGGATGTGGTGTGCGGCTGGCGCCATGAGCGTCAGGAAGGCATCGACCGGCGGTTGCCATCTCTCGCCGCCAATTGGCTGCTGCGCCGGATTTCCGGGCTGACGGTGCACGACATCGGCACGACATTCCGCGCCTACCGCGGAGAAATCGTCCGCGACATTCGGCTCCTGGGCGAGAGTCACCGTTTCGTTCCGATCTATGCCAAGGCGGTCGGGGCCAAAATCACGGAGGTGCCGATCAAGAATATCGAGCGACCGAAAGGGGCCTCTAATTACGGCCTGATGCGCACCTTCAACGTTCTGTTCGACCTGTTCTTTCTTTATTTTTACGTGAACTTCCGCGACCGGCCGATCCGCATCTTCGGATGGCTCGCCCTGGCTTTCTGGACGGTCGGCGGGGTGATCGCCGCGACCCTTTTGGGCGTGAACCTCATCTACGGCACTCCCGTCGTGCGCGACCACCTCGGCTGGTTCATGCTGAGCATGATGCTCATCATGTTCGGCCTGCTTTTCATATTGTCGGGCGTGACGCTCGAGATGATCGTCAGGATCTACTTTTCGGATTCGTCGCGGAGCCAATATCGCCTGCGCAGGATTTGGACGGCTGCCGACCGCGGGACGCGGCCATGAGGGCGAGACCGTGTGCGGAATAGTCGGCATTTTCGGCAACGATCTTGCGCATCGCGTCGATGAGTTGCTCGCTGCGACCGATCTGCTTGCGCACCGCGGTCCCGACGGCGGCGGATTCTGGCAGGAGCCGCCCTTCGCGTTCGGCCATCGCCGCCTGTCCATCATCGATCTGACCTCCGGCGCGCAGCCGATGGCCGATGCGAGCGGCCGTTACGTCATCACGTATAACGGCGAGATCTACAACTATATCGAGTTGCGCTCGGAACTCGAGGCGCGCGGGTCGAGGTTCCGCACCCAGTCGGACACGGAAGTCATCCTCGAGGCCTACCGGCATTACGGCGTCGAGGCCGCGTCCAAGCTGGTGGGCATGTTCGCGCTCGCGATCGCCGACCGGCTGGAGCGCACGCTGTACCTCGCGCGCGATCGGCTGGGCGAGAAGCCGCTTTACCTGTGGACGGCGCCGTCGGGCGATGTGCTGTTCGCGAGCGAGTTGAAGGCCATCACCTGTTTTCCCAGCTTCCGCTGCGAGATCGATCCGGTCGCCCTTGGCGGCTTCCTGTTGCTCAACTACGTGCCCGGCGAGTCGATGCTCTTGCGCGGGGTCAAGCGGTTGTTGCCGGGAACCTGGTGCCTGCTGCATCCCGACGGGCGCAGCAACGAGGCGGCCTACTGGACCCCGGCATCCCGGGAGACGATCGACGCGCGCACGCCGACGCGGGGCTCCGCGGCCGTGGACGAAGTTGCGCGACGCATCGACGGGGCGGTTCACATCGCGTTGCGCAGCGACGTCCCGGTAACGTTGTTCTTGTCCGGCGGAATCGATTCCTCCCTCGTGGCGGAGAGCGCGGCCCGGCAGGGCTATCTGCGCCACGCCTATTGCCTGGACTTTGAGGATCAGCGCTTCAGCGAATGGCAGAATGCCAAGATGGTGGCGGATCGCCTGGGACTCGAGCTGCGCCGCGCGGTGGCAAGGCCGATCGATCCCTCGGTATTCGAACGTCTCGTCTATCATGGCGATGACCCGCTTGCGGATTGTTCGGCGGTGGCCGTCGACGCGCTCTCGCGCGAGGTAGCAAAGGACTACAAGGTGGTGATCAGCGGCGACGGCGGGGACGAGCTGTTCGGCGGATATCTCACCTACAAGGCGACCGCGCTCTATCGACTTCTTCGTCGTCTCGTCCCCGCGGCTGGAGCGCATGTAGCCGCGAATTGGCTGGCGCGGAGCACCGGCCGCGACACCAAGGTCTCGGCGACCTATAAGGCGCAGCGGTTCCTGCGCGCCTGGGGCCAATCGCCGGCGGTTGCGCATTTCACCTGGAACGGCAGTTGGCTGCCGGATGAGGCTTCGAAGTTGCTGGCGTCGGAGCTGAAGCCCGGCCGGCCTGAGCTGGCGGCAATCGACCAATTGCTCGCCCGCGCGCAGCTTGCGCCGTCACCGGATCTGCGCGCCCTGCAGATGGCGGACATGCGGGAATATCTGCCGAACGACATCCTGACCAAGGTCGATCGGGTCACGATGGCGCACGGGCTTGAGAGCCGCGCCCCGTTCCTTAATCCGGCGATGGCGGAGTTCGGCGTCGCGCTTGAGGAGCATGAGAAGATTCCCCTGGGCGGCAAGCCGAAGCACTTGTTGCGGGCGCTGGCCGGACGCATTCTCCCGAAGCAGGTCAGCACGGCGAAGAAGCAAGGGTTCAGCATCCCGGTCCACGCCTGGCTGCGTCACGAGATGCGCGAAAGCCTTGCGGCCATGGCGTTCCTCGATACCGATGCCGTCTTGGCACGGAAGAACCGGCACCTCGCCGGTGAGGCCGATCTCGGCTTCGAGTTGTGGGGGCTGATGGCGCTGTCGGCGTGGTGGCGGCACCACAACAACCGTCGTTCGGCGGCCAAACCAGAGGGGCGCGCTGACATGAACCGGATCGTGTTGCCCCCCTATGGCCACCCGCGGACACAGAGCCGCGTCTCCATGTCCGTTTGAACGGAACTCCAATGAAAGCGGAAGTACTCAAGCAGAAAACGCATTACGAAACGATCCACGAACAATACGAGGCTCATTACTTCGACGCGGAGTCGATGTCGTTTCGCGAGCAGTTCGTCTACGATCGCATGTTTGCCGGGCTCGACCTCAACGAAAAAGACGTAGTCGACCTCGCGGCAGGCAGCGGCTACAACTCGTTGTGGGTTTCCCGGCGATACCCTGATGCGAGACTCTGCGGCCTCGATATTTCCAACAAGGCGTGCGTCGCCTATCACAATCTGGTCGGATGCGAGGCGCGCATGTTCGATTTGACCACCGGGCGCATCGAAGGGCGCCTCTTCGACGTCGCCATGGTCTTTGGTGGCCTCCACCACTGCGTTTCCAACCTGCCGGGAGCGATTCGCACGATCGCGCGGCTCGTTCGGCCGGGCGGGTTGCTTCTGATGTTCGAGCCCAACAGCCGCTA
>Ga0193751_1000329_pt1 | contig 39007 bp, 33 predicted proteins | sample L1c2metaG_FD_143050 | JGI IMG/M metagenome (GOLD analysis project Ga0193751, IMG submission 143050) | Soil microbial communities from a riparian zone of the East river system, Colorado, United States - L1c2 | ecosystem: Environmental > Terrestrial > Soil > Riparian zone | place: USA: East River...
CCGCATCCAGCAAGGGTTTTCAGAGATTCGGAGCTCGGTCGAGCAACAACTCTCAGCGGGAAGAGAAGAACAAAACCGGAGCTTGAGCGACGGCCGCAGCGAGATGACCAGTTCTTTGCTGCTCACTACGCAGCAACTCAAGGTCGAATTTCAAAGCCTGAATCAGCAAACCGCCCAAAGCCTCGACTCGATTCGCGATCGCGTGGACCAGAAGCTGATGGCGATCACCGAGCAGGTGCAGGTGAAGCTCGATCAGAACATTAAGGAAGGCTTTGCCCAGTTCGAAAAAGTTCAGCAGCACTTGAAGAATGCGGAAGAGCAGCTCCGCGAAGTCGGCGCTCTCGGCCACTCGATCAACGATCTCAACAACCTGCTCAAGCTTCCGCATCTGCGTGGGCAGTTCGGGGAAGCGAGCCTGGAGCGGCTGCTCGCGGACTTCCTCCCCGCGCATATGTTCGCGTTGCAGTCATCGCCGGGCGAGGGGGGAGGACGCGCCGATGCCGTCATCTATTTCCCCGATCGCAAGCTGCCGATCGACGCCAAATTTCCGCGCGAGCAAGTGATTGCGCTCTTCGAGAGCAACGACAAAGCCGAGATTGAAGCGGCGCGGGTTGCGCTGGTGCGCGTGATGAAGGCGGAAGCCAAGCGCATTCAGCAGTACATCCAGCCGGAGAATGGCACGACCGAAATTGCGCTCATGTATCTGCCGAGCGAGACGCTCTACATGGAAGTAATCCGCAACCGCGAACTGGGCGACTGGATGAATGAGCAGCATGTCTTTCCCGTCTCGCCCAACACCTTGCTGATGACGCTGCACACGATTGCGCTGGTGCACAAGTGGTACGAAGTCGCCAGCCGCTTCGAGAAGAGCCGCGCCGAACTTGCCAAGGCGCAGAAGTCATTCGACTTCTTCCAGAACCAGTTCGAAAACGTCGGGAAGAATCTGAACAAGGCACAGGAAGCATTCGAGACCGCGCAGCGGCACCTGAAAAGTTATCGCGGAAAAGTTTCCGCGCTCAGCGGGCAGGAGCAATTGGAGTTGGAAACGTCGGCGTCGAACGACAAGCCGGTGTCGTTGATTGACGAACCGAGGATTGACAAAGCCAGCGCGTAAGTTTTGCCAAGCTTCCAAGTCTTTTGTGGTATATACCGTTCATCAGGTCTCATGATCGCGATTTGTGAAGAGGAATTGCCCAATGCCGAATACGGGAATTGCCAAGCTGCTTCGCAATGGACGCAGTCAGGCCGTGCGGCTGCCTCGCGAGTTCTGTTTTGAGGGCAGTCAGGTTCGCGTGCGCCGAGTGGCGGACGGAGTGCTCCTGGAACCGCTCATCGCGGATCCCGCGCAGTGGTTTGCGGAACTGGACCGGCTTAGGCAGGGGCGCATCCTCGGCAAAAGTAAAGAGCGTAATCAGCCGCTGATAGCTAACGCGTTCCTTTGATACGGCCGAGTTTTTCTGCAGCCTGCTAGAATTTCGGCGATGCCCAAACCATCCGCCAGCGCTCGCGCCCGCAAAATTAAGCTCATTCTCTTCGACGTCGACGGCGTTCTCACCGACGGCAAAATCTGGATATTTCCCGCGCCTTCCGGAGGTCAGCCCTCTGGAGCTCAGCAAAGTTTGCTCGAAAAGTCTGCGCAGAGCCACTCCCGAACACAGGGACAGGGCGGTTTCGGCCTCCAGAGCACGAGCCTGATCGAGGCCAAGGGCTTCAACGCCCACGACGGCACCGCTATTTCGCTAGCCCGCCTCGCGGGAATCAAGACCGGGATCATCACCAAGCGCATCTCCGAAACCGTTGCCCTGCGTGCGCGCGATCTGAAGATTGACCACGTGTACCAGGGCATTCAGGACAAGGCGTCGGTGTTCGCGCAAATTCTTGAAAAGGACGGGATCACCGCCGCCGAGGCCGCTTTCGTTGGCGACGACGTGATCGATCTGCCGGCGATGCGCAGATGCGGCCTGGCGATCGCGGTGAAGAACGCGCGCCCCGAAGTCAAAGCCGAAGCCCATTGGGCCACGTCCCATGGCGGCGGAGACGGCGCTGCCCGCGATGCCGTCGAATACATCTTGAAAGCGCAGGGCAAATGGAAGCAGGCAGTAGAAGACTACATTTCCGAGAGAAGCTAATACTAAGTGCTAAATGCTGAAACTCACCCACCGGTCGCTTGCTTGGGGCGTGCTCGGGTTAGCAACCGGTGGGTGCTTGTTTCTCCCTACTCACCCTGTTGTTTTCAGGAGCGTTAGCCTTGAAAACCCCGCTTCGCCGCGAAAGTTTCGGAGACTCTCAGATTTTCCGGCTTTCTTCTGACCTACCATAATCACGTAGACCCGGACGCCCTCGTCCGGGCAGGCGAGCGAAGTTCGTCTAATAGCGATGGATGCCGATCACTCGCTGGCAGGGCTTCTAATCCGGGATGGCCGTCGTCTTTGCCGACATCAGTTCAGCAAAACGGGGGTCCTTGCGCAGGGTGCTGAACTCGTTGTCTCTGTAAACGTTCTTGATGTCCTTGTAACCCTCTTCCATCGCCTTCTTCAGATAGTGCAAGGATCGCTCTGGCACTCCTGTCCTGGCATACAGTTTGGCGAGAACATAATCGTAGTGAGCCCGGTCTGCAGGAGAAGGAAGCTGCGCCAGAACTCCGGCTCGCGAGGTGCGCTCGAAGATGTCGGGATCAAGCTCCATCGCTTTGGAATAGTTCTGTATGGCTTTTTCGAACTGTCTCTTGCCGAAATAGGCTGCGCCCATGTTGCTGTAGTAGGAGGCTGCGTCGTTGTTCAACGAGATCGCTTTCTCGTAGTGCTTGATGGCTCCGTTGTAGTTACGCGCCTGGTAATAAATGACGCCGAGATTGTTGTAAGCGTCGGAATGTTTACGATCGGCGCGGATGGCGTGTTCGAAACTTTTCTTGGCGTCCTTGTAGCGCTGCGTCATGAGCTGGCAGATCCCGATTTTGTTGAACACGGACGCGTTCGCCGGCGCCCCTTTCAGCGCGGCCTGGTAGTAGTCGACGGCGTCGAGAAAGTTCTTCTGGGTGCGCAGTTCATCGCCTCGTCTTTCGAGTTCCTCGGGCGTCGCTCCGGGAGCGGGTGGATCGGCGCGGTGCAGCGGTGGTGGGCCGACTTCCAACTGTTCAGAATTCTGAGCCTGCAATGGGAGGACGAAAAGCGAAAAAAAGAAGAAGAGAAGTGATACAGAGCCGACGTGGATCCAGGAACGCATATACACCCCCGGGCCGAACACGATCGAACGCCAGACAATCTTTCAAACGAACTTCAGACGAGCTCTAGATTACTGCGGCGGCGCGCCGCTGTCACTACTTTTAGACGGCGGCGGCGTGGTTTTGTCATTCTTCGGGGAGGTGCTGTCCCCCTTGAACGCGCCGACAATCTTGCCAAAGAAGCTTTTCTTTTTACTGGCCTCTTCTTCCGATTGGACACCAGTGGCAGGCTGCGGGTTCCCGTTCGTGGTGGGGGGAGGCAGCGCTTTCTCGGAATTTCCGCCGAACATGCGGGAGAAGAACCCCTGCACACCGCCACTCTGGTCGCAGGTGTCTCTCGGCTCGGTGCCGGCGACGAAGGCACTCGTGTAAGTGTCTGGACAGGAAGGCGTTGCCAGGCGGTTGGTGATTTTATCGAGCTGCACATCCACCACGCCTTCCGGCTGAGGGAAGGGCTTCACGTCCGAATACCGTGGCAGCGTAACCGCTTTCTTCATGAACTCGGCCCAAATGGGGGCGGCAGTCTGCGCGCCGCTCAGGCGAATGTCGCTGTAATCGTCGTATCCCACCCAGACGACGCAAAGCAGATTGCTGGTGTATCCGGCGAACCAGCCGTCGTGCGAACTGCCTGTCTTACCTGCCGCCGGGGCGGTAAATCCGCGGGAACGCACCCCGAAGGCGGTGCCGAAGTTCACGACTCCTTCCAGCATGTTGGTCATGAGGAAGGCGATGCGCGGATCGAGAACCTGCTTCTTCTCGGTCCCGAAGTTGATGATGATGTCGCCCTTGGCATTACGCACCGAATTTACGAACACGGGTGAAAGCCGCACGCCGCCGTTCGCAAAACTGGTGTAGGCGGCCGTCATGTCGACGGGCGTGGCGTCGTAGGCTCCCAGTGCCATCGCCGGTGTGGCTTTCACTGAAGCGATTCCGGCGGACCGGGCCAGATCCGCCACCTTCTCGTAGCCCACTTCTTCCGCCAGTTTGACAGTCGCGTTGTTGAGCGAAAGGGCCAGCGCGTAGCGGAGCGTGACGTCGCCGTGGTACTCCTCTTTGTAATTGCGCGGCTCATAAATCTGGTCGCCGTAGGAGAACGTCGTAGGCTGATCGGGAACTGTGGAGGCCGGCGTGATCACGGTCGCCGAGCCGTCGACCGCTGTATTCATGGCGGCCGCATACACAAACGGTTTGAAGATAGAGCCGGTGGGACGCTTGGCGAGCGCGTGATTCAGCTGGCTCGTTCCGTAATTTCGTCCGCCCACCAGCGCCTTGATTTCGCCGGTGTGAGGGTCCATGGCGATGAGCGCAATCTGCGCCTGCGGGCCGGGCGTAACGGTGGTTTCAAACTTGTTCTTCCCGATCTTCTTCTTGTGCGTGCGCATCTTTGTGACTTGATCGTCCACCAGCTTGGCGCCGGCTTCGACTGCTTGCGCGGCCGCGCGTTGCAGTCCTGGATCGAGAGTAGTGTAGATGCGGTACTCCTGGTCATTGACCTCGTGCTCATTCAGTTTGCTGATGATGGTATCGCGAACCATATCCACAAAGTACGGTGCATCGCTGGCCTCAACATTCGGCGGGGCCAGTTTCAGCGGCGCCGCCTTGGCTTTATCGGCTTGCTCGCGCGTGATGGCGTGCGTGTCAACCATGGACTCGATCACCGTATTGCGCCGTTCCAGGGCGCGCTCGGGATGACGATACGGCGAAAGATAGCTGGGCGCCTGGATCAATCCGGCGAGCAGCGCGGCTTCCGACAGGTTGATGTCCTTCAGGTCCTTGTTGAAATAAGAACGCGACCCTTCGGCGAGGCCGGAGATGGTGAACGACCCGCGCTGTCCTAAATCGACGCGGTTGGCGTAGAACTCGAAAATCTGTTGCTTCGAGAATTTCTGTTCCAACTCCACCGCGATCAGAATTTCGGTCAGCTTGCGCCTGAACGTTTTCTCCGGGCTCAGAAAGAATGCCCGCGAGAGCTGCATGGTGATGGTCGAACCACCCTGCTGATGGCGCTGATGGGTAAAGTCGACCCACGCGGCTTCGGCCAGGCGCATGAAATTGACTCCGCTGTGTTGGAAGAAGCGGCGGTCTTCGATAGACGTAACTGCCTCCACAATAATCTTGGGAATATCGTCGTACTTCACCAGTTGACGCTTGGAGCGCTGTTCGGCATCGAACAGCGAAGCCAGCATCTGGGGCTCGAGTTCATAGGCCTCCAGCTCTCCGGAGGCGCGGCTGTTGATGGCCGAAACCGCTCCGTCCGCGACGTTGATGGTGGCCGGCTCGGGACTGTGATAAGACTCGGGTCCAGGCAGAATTTCAATCGAGCCGCCATGCAGACGATAGCTGCCCAGCGGAGATTCGCCCTCTTTTTCGGAATAGCCGGCATGACGCAGTTCCGCCGCAACCTCAGAGACGGTCAACTTCGATCCGATCTTCACCACCTGGGGAGAAGCGAAAATCTTAGCCGAACTGGCGAATACCGGGCCCCGGAAACGCTGCTCGATGATGCGGTCGTACTTCACATACCAGTAGGCAAAAAAGCCGACCACCAGCAGCGACAGAGAGAGAAAAGCGAGTAGGGCAATTCGCACGACGGGATCGCGCGCGAGCAGGCTGCCTTGCCCGCGGCTTCTCCCGCGCTGGCCAGTGCTTCGAGTCGTCGGGATTTTCAGCTTAATGGCCATCAAGACAACTGTTCATCCATGAACAAGGGCAATTCTCGGTCCGAACCGAACTTGGAGCTAAGGTGTGGTTCCGATTGATTCTAAATCACAAAGCGACCCCCACACCTACTTGGATGCGTGTCAAACGATAGACGGGGTGTGTGGCAAGGACGCATTGGTCTGGCGGTTCCGGGGATTGATCCGAGGCTGACACTGCCAGCGGAGAGCGAACAGCTAGCAGCTATCCCTAGTAAATGCCTTTGTTCTTAGAAGAAGGATGGAACTCGATAGTGGTCGAGTAGCCGGGCAGATCGACGGGAACGCTGTACTCGGCGTCAATGGCCAGAGTGCCAGTACCGAACCCACCGACCCGCGAAATGTGCACCTGCTTGGGCGTTAGCGCAATATCGTAGTTGCGGGCATGCTTGATGACCTCTTCGCGTATGTCCTCTTCCGTGCGCGTGCTGTAGGTCGCTTGCAACGCTTCGGTCTTGATCTCATCCTCAAGCTCGTAGTTCGAGAAGTACGGCGGGATGAGCTTGACGCCCACCAGGCCCAACATACAGAACACGGCCACGCCTAAGATCAATTTCAGAGTTGCCATAAGAAACAATTGCCAAATCGCTGGTTGCGACTTTCCAAATCGCGAGCTCTCCGCCATGCGCTAGGGGCTGCTCTACTGGCTAACGAACGCCCGCGACCACTGATTGGCGCAGTTCCCGGAAATACTCGGTTATGGCAGAAATCTTAACGTCCTCGCGCTGGAGAGTCGAGCGCCGAACGACTTCCACAGTATCTTCGGTAACCTTCTTTCCCACATTGATACGAAAGGGGATACCCACCAGGTCGGCGTCCTTGAACTTCACCCCCGGCCGTTCGTCCCGGTCGTCCAGTAAAACATCGAATCCGGACGCTTCCAGCTGCCGGGCAATGTCTTCGGAGGCGGCACGGATCGCCTCGTCCTTGGAGTTGGTCGACACTACCACTACCTCGAACGGAGCGATGGAAGGCGGCAGCCAGAAGCCGTTCTCGTCGTTACTTTGCTCGACGGCCGCCGTCAGGATGCGCTCGATGCCAATCCCGTAGCTGCCCATGATCGGCGCCACTTCCTTGCCATTGCGGTCGAGTACGCGCGCGCCCATGGATTCCGAATACTTATACCCCAGCTTGAAGATGTGTCCAATCTCGACTGCGGTATCTATTCGCAGGGGAGCGCCACAATTCGGGCAATCTTCGCCAGCGGTGACGCTTCGCAGATCGACGTAGGCCGTGGGATGAAAGGTCTTGCCGGGCGTCAGATTCTTGACGTGATAGTTCTCTTTGTTCGCGCCGCCGATCAGGTTCACGCGGCCCTCGAGCGCTTTGTCGACGAGCAGGATCGGCTTGCCCGAATCCGTCAAGTCGTTAGCCCAATCAATGCCCAGCGGCCCGAGGTATCCGGCAGGCGAGTGGAACAGATCCCGGATCTCCTCCTCCTGCATGGGACGCGCCTCTTTGCCCGCAACCGCCATCGAGAGCTTAGCCTCGTTCATCTGGTGGTCGCCGCGCATGAGCAGCACTACAGCGCGCACACGAGTTTTGCCCGTTTTCCCATCTTCTTCAGTGACCATCATCGCCAGCGTCTTGATCTTGTTCTTCGGTGACACACCCAGAAACCGCGCCACGTCTTCAATCGTTTTCTGTCCCGGAGTATGTACTTCCAGCGGCTGCCCGTCGCCCTCGGGCTTTAGATCTTCGACCGGAGCAAGTTTCGAAGTCGCCTTCTCCATATTTGCCGCATAGTTGCATTTCTCGCAGCTCACGATCAGATCCTCGCCCGCCGGAGTGCGCACCATGAATTCCTGCGACTGCGATCCACCCATCGCGCCCGAGTGCGCATCGATCACCATGTACTTCAGCCCGCAGCGGTCGAAAATGCGGCAGTAGGTGTCGTGATGCTTCTGGTACGAAACGTCGAGTCCGGCGGCATCAATGTCGAAGGAGTATGCGTCCTTCATGATGAACTGACGCACCCGCAGCAGCCCCGACTTCGGACGAGGCTCGTCGCGAAACTTGGTTTGAATCTGATACCAGATCTGTGGCAATTGCTTGTAACTGCGCAGCTCCTTGCGCGCGATATCGGTCATGACTTCTTCGTGCGTCATGCCGAGACAAAGATCGGCGCCCTTGCGATCCTTAAGGCGAAACATGTTGTCGCCCATAGCTGCCCAGCGTCCGCTCGCTTCCCAGATTTCGCGCGGATTCAGCGCCGGTAGGTAGAACTCCTGCCCGATCTTGTCCATCTCCTCGCGGACGATGCCCATGATCTTTTGCCTAGCGCGATTGCCCAGGAACAGAAACGAATAGATTCCAGCGCCCAGTTGGCGGATGTATCCAGCGCGAACCAACAGCTTGTGGCTAGCGACCTCGGCATCAGCCGGAGCCTCGCGCAGAGTAGGGATAAAGAGTTGCGACCAGCGGTGCATGAGTATGGTTTCCAATCGAGAGAGAATCCTAGATTGTAAACGACGGGGATTGTAAACGATGGTGTTCGTGTGGGGACGCGCGTCTCGCCCGTCCGTGCAGCTCGACGGGAGACAGTTCCGCGGGCCGCGATCTCGGGTGGGCGATCGACCAGGCGAGAGCCGCCCTATACAAGGCGACAAGTTTTCCCCAAGCACGCTCGGCTTCGACCTTGTTATAGATCGGCGCGCCGTCGCGTATGGGCATGTCCGGCACGCACCAGCCGTGCAGGGCTGGATACACTTCGATTTCGGCTACGACCTTGGCAGAGGCAAAGGCTTCCTTCAGTTTGACTTTGGCATCCGGCTGACGCTCGTCGTCGTTCGACGCGATTCCGAAATACATACGGGCCTTGATCTTCGGTGCGAGCAGATGCGGGCTATCGGGTTTGTCGGTCACCAGGCCCCCACCATGGAATGACGCGCCGCGCCAATACGATCGGGCAATGCTGCGGCGGTCCTCACCACCAGCGCCCCACCCATGCAATAACCCTGAGTTCCGATCTTTTTTGTCTTATTTACTTCTTTTTGCGCATCGAGGAAGGCAACGTAAGCGGTCGCATCCTTCTCGGCGTTGCCGGGCGCGTTCACTGATGCCATCAGCGGCTTGAGTTTCGCCATATCGTCCGGATTCTGGAAATTGAATTTGGAGGCATCCGTGAAAGGAGCTCTGGACACACGATAGAAGGGGTTGGGCACCAGGACTGAATATCCCTCAGCGGCGATATTTCTACCTATGGTGCGCATCGACGGCCGCAAACCGAATGCGTCGGGCCAGATCAGTACTCCTGGACAGGATCCGGTTTTCGAGAGTGACTTCGGATGAATGAATGCGGCGTCGCACGTTCCGTCCGGAGTCTTGATCTCGACGTCAGTCTCGACCATTTCAATGCCAATGTCGGCTGCCGCTGTCGATGATGATGATACGGATGCGGCAATGCCCGCACCCACCAAGAGGGTTGCGAAGTCGCGCCGTGTGATGTCTCCGGGACGCGCTTGGTTGCTCGGTTGGCTTTTCTCGTCGTCTGTCATGGTTTTGTGCAAAGAGTTTATCGCATTTCGCTAGCAGACCGCACCGTCGGATCATCGAGAGCCCTTGGGGCGGCTCGTTCCTTGACATTTCTGGCAAGGGGCGGGTGCTGGTCCTCCAGTTTCCGGCGGGAGCGCCGCCCCGCTTCCTGCAAAAACCGCAAGGAGCCGGTCGCCCGTCATTCCGGAAATCGTAACAAGATTCAGCTGTTTGATTGCTGTAGGGCTAACCACAATAGAATGCCGCAGGCTTTACCTTCCCCAGAGAGCCTACCTGACCCCTCGCGGTGGGCTCTTGTTCCTTATGCGTAGGTGGGTATGCCGCGAGCGTGTTCACTTGCGCCATCTATGGCCAGCGTTGGGATCCGTGCAGCACTCTCGCGATTTCTACTGCGTTCCATTTGACTCGATAGACGACGATAAACGCTTCGCTGAGGCAGCCCTTCCAAGTGGTTGATTTCACGCAGGATGGCTGAAATCAGCCACTCGTCTTCCCGCAACTTTTCGCCCCGATCCGAGTTCAAATAAGTAGGCGCTTCAGAAGAAAACAAAAAGCTGAAGCACCTTCCGCTCCGGCGAATCGCAACCACGAATCGCCGAGCGGCCGAAAGAGGAAAGGGGTTCACCATGAAGTATCTGAGATACATTGCACTGCTTGCGTTACTGACGTTGCCGCTTGCGTATTCGCAGGCTCAGGTCAGGGTCGGAGTGGGCGTCGGCTTCGGCGGTTATGTTGCTGGCCCGCCGGTCTGCGCTTACGGCTATTACCCGGACTATCCGTATGGTTGCGTGCCCTATGGGTACTACGGTCCGAGCTGGTTCGCGAACGGGATCTTTATCGGCGCAGGCCCCTGGTACGGCTGGGGACATCCGTATTACGGACGCGGCTACGGTCGCGGCTTTGACGGCCGCTTTGAGGGACGTGGCTTTGAGGGGCGTGGACGTGGTTTTAATGGACACGGTCCGGCGGTTCGGGGCGGCTTCGAAGGGCGCGGCTCCGCTGGAGGCTTCCGCGGTGGGTTCCATAGCGGGTCGCGCGGCGGCCGCTAACAAATTGATCGGGTCATTCTGACCATCATCGGACCATCGAAGTTCGAAGGCCCTTGACTTTAGATGACCCGATGGCCCGATCACCCGATCAATACGAACGGCTGGCATCGCAAATCTGCCGGCCGTTTTTCTTTCGTGATATCATTCTCCGCGTGCTGGGCGGACGCACCAACGAGCAGTGGATCTCGCAATACGGCTCCAGTCATCAGCACCCGGCGAACCGCCTCTGTCACACGCTGGGCATCCCGACCATCCTGCTCTCGGTCCCGCTTTTTATAGCCAGCATTTTCTTCCACCGCCTATGGCTGTATGCGCTAGCTTTGTTCGTCATCGGGTGGGTTTTCCAATTCATCGGCCACGCCTTCGAGGGCAAGCCGCCTGAATTCTTTCACGACTGGCGTTTCCTGTTCGTCGGCGTCCGCTGGTGGTGGGCTAAGATCCATGGGAAAGCGTGAGCGTGCTCGCAGAACAGCCGCAGCCGAACAATTTCTCATCTCTTCATTTCTCGTTTCTTCAGATGTTGTCATCCATTCGCGACGCGAAGGACATGCTCTTTGCGGCGAACAGCAGGTCCTTCGCTTCGCTCAGGGTGACAAATTCGTTGAGGGTTTTGTGCCTGCTGCGGCTGCCTGCCAATAAGAGTCAGTGTGGCACCAGGGGCCGGTAGATGAGACCGATGACTATGCCGGTGACAACCCATTCGACAAAATAGGCGATGGCTTGTTCAACGGTTAACTTCAGGCCGATTTGCAGGTTGACGTAGTTGTGGACCACGAAGGCGCAAACCGAAAAGATTCCGATCAGCGCGCCGAAGCGGGCGCCTTCGACGATCCCGGAGCCGCCCTGGTACAGCATGGCGTACATCACCGCCAGCACCAGTATCCCAACCAGCATGGCGACCATGCCGCCCGGCATGACAGTCTTCATGGATTCCTGAGACCGGTATATGTTCGGGTATTTCATGAACTCGTTCTTCAGCCACGGAAGAACGGCAAAGGTGAGACCGCCAAAAATGAAATACGCCACGAAGCCGCCAAGGCCTGCGAGCGCGATACGCGAGAGATTCATCAGCAATCCTTTAGAAATCACAGTGCCACGGAGTGCGGAAAGTATATCTCGAAAGACTTCTCCTGAGAAACGATCGGTGCTTATGGATTTCTGACGAATGATGAATGATATCAGCGAGTGCGCTGGCGGACTTCGCCCGCCGGGGCGGGTTCTAAGCTACACCGAAGGATGGTGGCCGTTCCCACGTGAGCCGGTAAGAATTATGGTGCCAGTCGCTTCAAGATTTCCTTGCCCAGCTTTTGTGCCTCGCCGAAGAATTTCTGGTATTCGAGGAAGATGCGGTTCAGTTCGAGCGATTGGTCGGCTGTTAGCTTGCGGCGCAGCATCATGTCGCGAACGTGGACCGGATTGGGGAGGGTAGCGTCTTCGGTCAGTTCTTCAAGGGCGGTCGAGGGATTGTAGTGATACATGCCCCTCATTCTATCGCTTCGGACGATCGCCTGAGTTATACGCGCGTCTGGCCGGGCGAGGACGCCCGGCGCTCCGAGGCGCGGGCGAGCACCGTCTCTACCGTGTCCGCGAGGCGACTGGAGTTCTGGTCGAGTGCCAGAGCGGACTTCTCGAAGTAGGCGGCCGCGCCTTCGCTGAGGAGTTTTTCCTCGTTTTTCTGCGACAGGCTGGTGAATACGATGACGGGAATGTGCATGGTGGCGGGATTTTCTTTCAGGGCTTTCAGGACATTCGGACCGCTGATCTTGGGCAGCATCATGTCGAGCAGGATGATGTCGGGCAGTTTGTCATTGGCGACCTGCAAGGCTTCCTCGCCGTCGGAGGCGGTGCTGACTAGGTACCCGGCGTTAGTCAAGGCACGCTCAGTGGCCATCCGGAGGAACTTGCTGTCTTCGACCAAGAGCACTTTGGAATTCGGAACGGTCATACGCACGCCTCTTGGGTGTTCATCGGCTTGGCGGCAGAAAACTTGAGTGACGGGGTGCTCGATGCTCCGCCCCTAAAAGGGGCGTCTCACTTGGGGAAGCTGTGGTATCGCTAAAAGCGATACCCTGATACGAAACATGAGGGAGGCTTGCGCCGCCCCCTGACACCTGAGACCTGAGACCTGGCTCCTACGTTCCTTCCGACCAGCTTGCCAGGTACTCTTCCTGCTCCGGAGTAAGGCGGTCGATCTTGATGCCGAGCGACTCCAGCTTGAGCTTGGCGACGCGTTTGTCGAGATCCACGGGAACCGTGTAAACCTTTTTTTCTAACGACGCATGGTTCTTCACCATGTACTCGCACGACAGGGCCTGGTCGGCAAAACTCATATCCATGACTGACGCGGGATGCCCTTCCGCGGCGGCGAGGTTAATGAGGCGGCCTTCGCCGAGCAAGTTGATGCGGCGGCCGTCTTTCATCGTGTATTCGTCGACAAAGGTGCGCGTGGTGCGCTTCGACGAGGACAGCTTTTCGAGCGACGGGATGTCGATTTCGACGTTGAAGTGGCCCGAGTTCGAGATGATGGCACCATCCTTCATGATTGCGAAGTGCTGCTTGGCGAGGACGTTCTTGTTGCCGGTAACGGTACAGAAGACGTCGCCGATTTTGGCGGCCTCTTCCATGCTCATCACGCGGAACCCATCCATGACCGCCTCGAGAGCTTTCGTCGGATCAATTTCGGTGATGATTACTTCGGCCCCCGCGCCGCGCGCGCGTGAAGCCAGACCGCGGCCGCACCAGCCATAACCGGCGACTACGAACTTTGATCCTGCGAGCAGGAAATTCGTAGCGCGGACGATACCGTCGATTGTCGATTGCCCGGTGCCATAGCGATTATCGAACAGATGTTTGGTGTCAGCGTCGTTGACCGCCACGATGGGATAGCGCAGCACGCCTTCTTTGGCCATGGCGCGCAAGCGAATCACGCCGGTGGTCGTCTCCTCGGTGCCGCCGATTACATTCTCCAGCTCCGCCGTGCGTTTGGTATGCAGCACGGAGACCAGGTCGGCGCCATCGTCCATAGTGAACTGCGGCTTGTGATCGACCGCCGCCATGATGTGCGAGTAGTAGGAGTCGCTGTCCTCGCCCTTGATGGCGAAAACAGGAATGTTGTAGTCGCGCACCAGACTGGCGGCCACATCGTCCTGAGTTGACAGCGGGTTCGAGGCGCATAACGCCACATCGGATGCCTTTGAGTGGCTGGTTCTTGATGAATTCCTTGCGGATGATCTGCAGCACCTTCATCGACTGGTTCGCCCACTCGATGCGTTTCTTGCCCAGATCGGCCAGTTCCAAACCCTTGATGTCGCTGCTGATTGATGTCGTAGCCATTTCTCTCCCGGATGTAAGGTCAGAGGTTAGAGGTCAGATTGCAGAGGTTACTTCTGACCTCAATCTCATTCCTTGCTTGCTGTCTATTTTCGCTTGGATCGTTGCTGCTTTTTCCGGTTCGGGTTTTTAACCTCTGACCTCTGAGCTCTGACCTCGAACCTCTGACCTTATTTCCGTGCTGCGACTAGTTCCGGCTTAAGGCCGGCGTCGGCGGCCAGCTTGGCGGCTTTGTCGGTCGCTTCCCAGGTGAAATCGGCGTCGCTGCGCCCGAAGTGTCCGTACGCCGCGGTCTTGCGGTAAATCGGACGGCGCAGGTTGAGCGAATCGATGATCTCGCGCGGCTTGAGCTTGAAGTTCGCCCGCACCAGACCCGGAATGAGCTTGGCGTCGATTTTTTCGGTTCCGAACGTATCTACTAAGACGCTAACCGGCTCAGCAACCCCGATAGCGTAGGCGAGTTGCACTTCGCAACGATCGGCCAGGCCGGCGGCCACGATGTTCTTTGCGATGTAGCGCGCCATGTAGGCGGCTGAACGGTCCACCTTGGTCGGATCTTTGCCGCTGAATGCGCCGCCGCCGTGACGTCCCATGCCACCGTAAGTGTCCACGATGATCTTGCGTCCGGTCAGACCGGAATCGCCCATGGGGCCGCCGATGACGAACCGTCCGGTGGGATTGATGTGGTACTTGGTGTCCTCATCGAGCAGGTGGGCCGGAATAACGGCCTGAATCACGTGCTTCAAAATGTCGGCGCGCAGTTCGTCGTTGCCAACATTTTCGGAATGCTGGGTGGAGACGACTACGGCATCGACCCGCTTCACTTTCCCAGGCGAGTCGTATTCGACCGTGACTTGGGATTTTCCATCGGGCCGCAGGTAGGGGCAGGTGCCATTCTTGCGAACTTCAGAAAGTTTCTGGGTGAGCTTGTGTGCGAGTGAAATCGGAAGGGGCATCAGTTCAGGGGTTTCGTTGCAGGCGAAGCCGAACATCATTCCCTGGTCGCCGGCGCCGCCGGTATCCACGCCCATGGCGATATCGCCGGACTGCTTGTTGATGCTGGAAATTACGGCGCAAGTGTTCGAGTCGAAGCCGTAGACCGCGTTGTCGTAGCCGATCGACTGTACAACGCCGCGCACGAGATTCTGAAAATCGACGTAGGCTTTGGTGGTGATCTCGCCGGCGATCACGACCAGGCCAGTGCAGGTCAGGGTTTCACAGGCGACTCGGCTGTTCGGATCTTCACGAAGGCAGGCGTCTAGAATGGCATCGGAAATCTGGTCGGCGATCTTGTCCGGATGTCCCTCGGTTACGGATTCCGAGGTAAACAGAAAACGATTGATTGCTGTCAAGCTGGTATCTCCTCAAGGTAACTTCGAGCCTTTACGTCCGATATAGGAAGGCCTACGGAGCCAAGGGCTCTTGACCGGAGTTTGGCTTAATCTTCATCAAAACGGTATCAGAGATTGCCTCCCCAGCGCAACGGAATTGGCAGGTGCCGAAGGGAGCTGACATTGAGTGGGAGCCAGTTGGCATTGAACGGTGGAGTGTGGGCGGTAAAAGGAAGAAAAGAAAGAGAGAAACTTAAGGCGTCGAAGGCGTCGGCGGGGCACTCGGTAAGATTCCATGAGGACCGAAAGTAACGGTCTTAACCTCCCCGTAGTCTCCGCCGGTGTCAACTTTCTTTCCGTTGAATCGAAAGTCGACGGCGCCAGCGTTTCCGGTCCTGACGATAATTTCTTTCCGGCCTCGGATCTCGCGCTCGCTGCCAGCGGGCAAAAGTTCGGACGAGATAGTTTTGCCGTCGGCAGTGATCGTGGTCCAGGATTCTTCGCGCGCCTGAATGACGACCGTAAGCTCGCCCTGAGTTGCGGCGGGGGAGGCAGTCGCTGCGTCGTGGGATGTTTTGGATACGAGGGACGGGGCAGACACTCCGGTCGGCGAACCAGTTGTGGGCGAGCTAGTTGTCGGCAAATCAGAACCGGATACTTGGCCAGAGACCTGCGTCGCGACTGTGGCTGGAGTCGGACGATCGGCCTGTCTCGCGTGCTCCCGACGGCGGTGACTCCAGAACGACAGTGCCAGGGCGACTACCAGCAGAGCTCCGGCAAACATGCCCCAGGGTACTTGGCGAGGAGGGGCGTCGGCGCTAGCATCCAGGCGGCTGACCTTATCTTTATTCTCGCGGGTTAAGTTTTCGTGCGCTGCATCTTCATGAGATCCCTCACCGCGCGATGCGGTTTCGGTGGAAGCGGGGAGGGCGTCGCCGGATGCTTGCAGATAGTCGGCAATTGTTTGGTCTTCGTCGAGGCCAAGGAAGCGGGAATAGGCGCGGACAAAGCCCTTGTTGAAGATGCCACCGGGCAGCTGGTTGAATTTATCCTCCTCCAGCGCTTGAAGCATGCGGATTCCGATCTTGGTGGAGACGGAAATCTGCTCCAGTGTGATGTTGCGCTTTTCGCGCTCCTGTTTCAGTTTTTGACCAAAGGAAGGCAAACCAGTCTCCCGCTTTCGCCGGACGGATTCTACTCTGTCGAGAAGCAAAGTCATAGAAAATTGGGGAATTGTGTAATTTCTAATTTGCTAATTTGAAACTGATCCCAGGCCCCAATCTGGGTTTCAATTGCCAAATTACCCGATTACCAAATTACAAATTCCTCTCTCTTTGCCCACGGCGTCTAGGCGGTCACGTCTGGGCGTAGGATTGAAGCGGTGGAGTGGCGTGACGGCTACTGGTTACCTACGTTCGTTGCCCGAGCGGCGCGACCAAACCTATAATTTCCTATCCAACCACTTCGAACGAGGAGTTCATGTCGGAGGCAGCGGGCACATCCCCAATTCGCCTGTCGCAAGAGCTGACCATCTTTCACGATGTCGCCAAGGCGCTGACATCGTCGCTCAATCTTGATTCGATCTTGCAGACCATCATGGAAAAGATGGCGGAATACTTCCGCCCGGATACCTGGTCGCTGCTGATGGTGGATGAGGAAAAAGATGAGCTCTATTTCGCCATCGCGGTGGGAGCCGCGGCTGAGGTTCTGGCGAAGGCGCGTTTGAAGGTGGGGGAGGGAATTGCCGGTTGGGTTGCCAAGCACGGACAGGCGTTGATCGTGCCCGACGTGCAGAATGATCCGCGTTTTTCAGCCCGGCTGGATGAGATCACGCGGTTGCAGACTCGCTCCGTCATCTGCGTGCCGTTGCGCTCGAAACACCGCGTGCTGGGCGTGATCCAACTGGTCAACGCGGACGTAGGGCTTAGTGAACAGGAGCTGTTCTTTCTGCAGGCCTTGTGCGATTACGCCGCGATTTCGATCGAGAATGCGAGGTCGGTCGAGAAGATTCAGGAACTGACCATCACCGACGATTGCACCGGCCTGTTCAATGCTCGCCATCTGCACAAAACGCTTGAAACCGAGGTCTACCGCTCGGCCCGCTTCGGCTACCAGTTCAGCGTGATTTTCATCGACCTCGATCACTTCAAGCAGGTCAACGACACCCATGGACATCTGGTGGGAAGCCGGCTGCTGGCCGAAGTCGGATACCTGATCAAAGCGCAGTTGCGGCTGATTGATTTTGCTTTCCGCTACGGTGGGGATGAGTTTGTGGTTCTTCTCCCGCAAACCAGCAAAGATCAGGCAGTGGTGGTCGCGAAACGTTTGCAGGATTCCGTGCGCACGGGGACCTTCTGCATCGAGCAGGGCTTGAACCTGAACGTGCGCGCCAGTATGGGGCTGGCGACCTTTCCGAACGATGCGCAGACGCCGCACGACATTATCCGACAAGCGGACGAGATGATGTATATGGTGAAGAACTCGACTCGCGACAATATCGGAATTGCGTCGCAAGGGCTGATGGATCCGTAGTTTCTCCACGTCTCACGTGGGGACAGCCGCCCCCGGCTGTCCAGGCGAGCGCAGCTCGCTTCGGATTTCGTCTTGTCCGTCCCTGCAATCAAGGAACGCAGCGGGGCTTCGCCCCGCGTACAGCCGAGGGCGGCTGTCCCTACGTTATTGCTTTTCTCGCTTCTGCAGATCCGCGGGCTGGTCTGTTTTCGGCTGCGTTTCCTTCGGGTCTGGTTTCCAGGCGGACGCGTTCGGGGGCGCGGACGGGTTTACGCCGAAGTCCCACACGTAGATGTTCATTCCTTCTTTTCCCAGCATCTCCGCAACGGCGTATTCGCCCGCTGCCAGAGGTTCGGTGGGCGTGGCCTTGACCCAGCCTCCGGTCATCGTCGTGACCGTGGCCGCGACAAAACGTTCATCGGTTTTCATCTTCCCAGTAACTGCGATTTTGATTGCGCCGGCCACGCGTTTGCCGCCCTTGGCCTGGATGCGAATGATCTTGAAGCGCTCGGTCGGCGGCAGCGGCGGAGGCTCGCCAGTGGCGGCCTGCGCGGTTGCGGGCGCGCCCTGGTTCGCGTCCATATCGATGTTGATGTAGAGCGAAGGCACGGTGGTGTGCGACTGAATTTTGGCGTGCGCTCCCGGAAGTTCAATCGTTTGCTTGACGCCGGCCAGGGGATTGATCGCCGACCGCAAAATATTCGACTTCGTATTCTTATCCAGTTCGCCGCCCGATTGCTGCAATTCAGATAACTGCGGCTGATTCTGGTAGGTGTCTAGTAAGAAGATGCCGCCTTCGTCGGGAAGGCGCAGACCGGGCGCGACCTGCGGTGAACGGGCTTGTTCGGCTTTCCGTTCGGCATCGAGTTCCTTGTCGAGTTCGACCGCTTCCGGAGCGAGCTTGCCCTGCAGGCGGCCTTGCTCAAACTTATCGGTTGCGTCCCAGTCAATCAGCGATTTTGGGACTTCCTCCCATTCGCCGCGCTCGGCGCTGAAGTAGCGGACGCGCTCTCCGTGAATCTCATACTTGGTGACGGACTGGTAGGAGCCATCTTTCAGGATGAGGCGGCGAGCTTGGGTGGGGGCGGGCGCGGGAACCTGGGCTCGGAACAACTGGGGCAGGCAAACGAAGACCACTGCGGCCGTTATCGCCGCGAGGAGGCTCGTCCTGCCAGAGAATAATTTCATGCCGCGGAATATTATCGGTCTTTTCCAGTGCTTCCGAAAGGATAGATGCGCGCGCGGCTATCCCGTGTTGTGCAGGCCGGCGGCGATACCGTTCATGGTAGCTCCAATGGCATAGTCCAGGGATGAATCGAGAGATGGATCCGCCGCGCCGGCGCGCTTGCGGCGCAGCAGATCGACTTGAATGAGGCTGAGCGGATCGACATACGGGTTGCGCAGACGCACGGATCGCAAGATGACGGGATTCGTTTCGAGTAATTCTTGTTGGCGGGTGACGGTGAGAATAGTCCGACGGGTGCGCTCGAATTCCTGACGTAGCATTTCGAAGACGCGGTCCCGCAGGGACGTTTCGGTGACCAGATCCGCATAGAGGCGGGCAATGGCGAAGTCGGCCTTGGCCATGGCGATTTCCACGCTGCGAATCAGACTCGCGAACAGCGGGAAGCCCTGCATCATTTCACGCAGGAGTTCGGCTTGTCCGGCGCCGCGCGCGGCGAAACGTTCTATGGCGTAGCCGACTCCAAACCAGGCGGGAACGGCGTGACGGCTTTGCATCCAGCCAAATACCCAGGGGATGGCGCGCAGGTCTTCCAGGCTGCGATTTGCGGTACGGCGCGCGGGGCGGGAGCCGATGCGGGCGTGCTCCAGTTCATTCACCGGAGTGGCCTGCTCAAAGTATTCGAGGATGTCAGGATTTTCGGCTATGTGTTCACGGTAGAAAGCGAAGGCGTCTTTCGACATTGCTTCCATCGCGTCGTCCCAGCTCTGCTTGGTTTCGGGTTTGGCTTGCGTGGGCATGATTACTGCTTCCAGGCAGGCCGCGATCATGATTTCGAGATTCCATTCGGCCAGTACGGGGTCGGAATATTTCCAGCTCAGAACCTCCCCTTGCTCGGTGATGCGGATTTCACCCGAGAAATCGCTGGCGGGTTGGGCGAGGATGGCGGCATGGGTGGGGCCTCCTCCGCGGCCAACCGTGCCGCCGCGGCCGTGGAACAGGCGGAGATCGACTCCGCACTCGCGCGCGGCCTCATGCAAGTTGTGCTGCGCTTTGTGCAATTCCCAGGTGCTGGTCAGCATGCCTCCATCTTTATTGGAGTCGGAATAGCCGAGCATGATTTCGTGCTTGCGCCCCCAGGAGTCGAGGAGCGGTTGGAACTCGGGAGCTTTCCACACGCGGCGCATGATTGTGGGCGAGGAGCGCAGCGCGTCGATCGATTCGAACAGAGGCACGGGCATCAGTCCGGGATCTCCGTTGCGGGCCGCGACAGAAACACTACTGAGCGCGGCGAGGCGGACCACCGCGAAGATGTCATGTTCGGATTGCGTGTTGCTGATCACGAAGTTGCGGATGGCTTTCGGGGAGTGCGTCCTTTTTAATTCGGCGATGCAGCGGAAAGTTTCGAGAAGTTCGGCCGATTGCGCGGAGGTCTCTGGCGGAGACTGAGTTGCTCTAGCCGACGGCCTTCCCGCAGACGCCACGTCAACGAGCGCTTGGGACTGTATACGGGCGTGCTGGCGAATGTCGAGCGTATGCAGATGGAAGCCGAAAGTTTGAACTTTGCGCAACAGAGGCGAAACGAGTTCCGCCAGGCGCTGACCGTGGTTTGAGCAAAGGCTGTCGCGAATGATGCCGAGGTCCTCTTCAAATTGCTGCGGCGACTGGTACGAGTGTTCGTGTTTTGACGACCTGCGGCTAAAGCGCAAACGGGCGATCAGAAACTCGAGGAAGTGGCGATAGAGTTCGGCTGAGGTGATCTGCTTCCAACGGGAATATCTTTCGCCGAGTTTTTTCTCGTATGCGCGGGTGCGTTGGGCGAGGGCGTCTGACATGCCGATGCGACGCGTGGACATGCTCAATTGCCCGATCAGGCGCACGGTTTCGGCGATGTAGTGGTCGATGATGACATCGCGCGCCATATCGAGCGCTTCGCGGGTGGAATCGGCGGTGACGAAGGGATTGCCGTCGCGGTCGCCACCGATCCATGAACCGAATGAGAGCACTTCGGGAACCTCGGTGTCGGCGTTGTAAACATCCCACAGGGATTCTTCGAGTTCCGCGTAGAGGCGCGGAAGAGTTTCGAAGAGAACCATGGGAAAGTAGTCGAGTCCCATATGAATTTCATCGCGCACGGTGGGCTTGTTGAGGCGGACTTCGTCGGTCTGCCAGAGCGCGGTGATCTCAGCGAGGATCAGCGATTCATATTCGCGCGCCTCGGAATCGGAAAGCGGCAACTGGTCGAGATACTCAAGATAGGTTGCGATGCGTCGGCGTTTCAGACGGATCGTATGGCGCGTGATTTCCGTCGGGTGCGCGGTAAAAACGGGCGTTATTTTGACCTTGCGCAGGGATTCGAGCGTGGCGTCGGCGGAGATTCCCGCGGACTTCATGCGGACTAGGGTGCCGCGGAATGAGCCGTCCACGGCCGTCTTGCCAGTCAGCATGCGAGCGGCGCGGCGACGGCGCTTGCGATGGTTGGTCTCGGCGAGGTTGGTGAGTTCGAAATAAATGGCGAAGGCCTTGGTGACGCGGTAGGCGTCTTCGACCGATAGGCGACTGATAATTTCGCGGGCGCGGGTCATCAGGCTGTGGTTGAGTTCAGATACGGCGTCGCACGGAGGCTGCTCGCGATGTTGGATCAGCAATCGGCGTAACTGCTCGACAACATCGAAAAAAGCTTCACCCTCCTGCTCGACCAGCACGCGGCCAAGCAGAATACCCAGCGAGCGGACATCGCGCCGTAGAGGAAGTTCTTTCGCGGGATCGGTCGTGTCGGCCGTCAACTCGGCGAGACGAGTGGCCTGAGCGCCATCGCTCCAGAGGGGATTGTCAGCCATGGGATATTCTAGCGGAAGAGGTGGAACGAGTTCGAACTGACGGCTGAATGCTGACGGCTGAGCGCTGCTTTTTCCACATTCCCTTCCAGAAAAACTTCTGTCATAATTGATCGTGCACCCCAGCCCGCACAATTTTCCAATCAAAATCAGAGCGAGGAAGCGATGTCGGCCAAGTACATTTTTGTAACCGGCGGTGTGGTCTCATCATTGGGAAAAGGACTGGCGGCGGCTTCGATTGGCTGCCTGCTTGAAAGCCGCGGCCTCAAAGTCAACCTGATGAAGTTCGATCCGTATTTGAACGTTGATCCGGGGACGATGTCGCCGTTTCAGCACGGCGAAGTGTTCGTCACCGACGACGGCGCCGAAACCGATCTCGACCTCGGTCACTACGAACGCTTCACGCACGCCAAACTTTCTCGCGATAACAATTGGACTACAGGGCGCCTCTACGAGCAGATCATCGCGAAAGAGCGGCGCGGCGATTACCTGGGCAAGACTGTACAGGTGATTCCGCATGTCACCAACGAAATCAAGGCAGCGGCTAAGAAAGTCGCGCAGGACGTCGACGTGGCGATAATCGAGATCGGTGGCACCGTGGGCGACATCGAGTCGCTGCCGTTCATCGAGGCGATCCGCCAGATGCGGCAGGAACTAGGCCGCGATAACACGCTGTTCATCCACGTAACGCTGGTGCCGTTTATTGCCGCGGCGCAGGAATTGAAGACCAAGCCTACGCAGCACTCCGTCAAGGAATTGTTGAGCGTCGGAATTCAGCCGGACATTTTGCTGTGCCGCACCGACCGCTTCCTTTCGAAAGAAATCAAGTCGAAGATTGCGCTCTTCTGCAACGTCGAAGAAGAAGCGGTGATCACGGCGAAGGACGTTGCGTCCATCTACGAGGTGCCGGTAGTGTTCGCGCATGAAGAGGTGGACACGTTGATCCTGCGCCGTCTGCACCTGGAGGCTAAGGATCGCGATCTTTCGAAGTGGAACGATCTGGTGCACCGCGTCTACAACCCGAAAGACTTGGTCAGGATCGGCATTGTCGGCAAGTATGTGGAGTATGAGGATTCCTACAAGTCGCTGAAAGAAGCGCTGGTGCACGGCGCGCTGGCGCACAACCTCAAGCTGGAAGTGAATTGGATCGAAGCCGAGGGTCTGGAGACTGCGGACAAAAGTTATGAAGGGCAGCTCGAAGAATACGACGGATTGCTCGTGCCCGGCGGATTCGGCAAGCGCGGCATCGAAGGCATGTTGAAAGCGATTCAGTACGCGCGTGAGAAGCATGTCCCTTACTTCGGAATCTGTCTCGGGATGCAGACGGCCTGCATTGAATTTGCGCGTAACGTCTGCGGATTGGCGGATGCCAATTCGAGTGAGTTCGATCCGGCGACTCCGCATCGCGTGATTTACAAGCTGCGCGAGTTGCGGGGCGTGGAAGAACTCGGTGGCACGATGCGGCTGGGAGCGTGGCCGTGCAAGATCGAAATGGGAACGCTGGCATACAAGGTCTATGGCCAGACCGAGATCAGCGAGCGCCACCGGCATCGTTACGAGTTCAATCGCGAGTATGAAGAGCCTATGGTGGCTGCCGGGCTGCGCATTTCCGGCTCGACTCCGGACGGCACTTACGTAGAGATGGTGGAGATTCCGGGTCATCCGTTTTTCATTGGGTGCCAATTCCATCCGGAATTCAAATCGAAGCCGCTGGAGCCGCATCCTCTGTTTAAGTCGTTTGTGGGCGCTTCGTACGAATACGGACGGAAAAAGAAAGAGCAGAAAGACGCCGCCGAGGTCGAGATGTTCCTGCGGCCGGACAAAGTGGGGAGAAGATAAACAAAGTAGCTCTTAGCTCTTAGCCTTTAGCCAAGAGCTAAAAGCCAAGAGCCAACAGCCTTGACCTTATCTTTCCAAATCGATAACGTTCGCGTCGGCGCCGGCGATCTGTTCCTCATTGCCGGGCCCTGTGTGATTGAAAGTGAAGAGCACGCCATGCGCATGGCGGAGATCATCAAGGGCGTGGTGCGTTCGCTTAATTTCCCGTTCATCTTCAAAGCGTCGTATGACAAGGCGAACCGAACCTCGATCCGGAGCTATCGCGGGCCGGGGGTGAAAGAAGGCCTACGCATTCTAAAGAAGGTGAAGGATGCAGTACACATCCCGGTGCTGACCGATGTGCACCAGGTGGCCGACGTGGCTGCCGTCGCCGAGGTGGTGGACGTGTTGCAGATTCCGGCCTTCCTCTGCCGCCAGACCGACTTGATCGTGGCGGCGGCGCTTACCGGGCGTCCGGTGAACATCAAGAAGGGACAGTTCGTTTCGCCCTGGGACATGAAGCACGCCGTCGACAAATGCCGCGATGCCGGAAATAGTCAGGTGTTTGTGACCGAGCGCGGCTCGAGTTTCGGCTACAACAATCTAGTCGTGGACATGCGCTCGCTCGCCATCATGCGTAAGTTCGCGCCGGTGGTGTTTGACGCGACGCATTCGGTGCAACTGCCGTCATCGTCGAACAGCGACGGAGACACGCCGGCGGCGAGCGGCGGGCAGCCTGAGTTTATCCCGGTGTTGTCGCGGGCTGCGGTGGCGGCGGGTGTGGATGGCGTGTTCGTGGAAGTCCATGACAATCCGAAAGAAGCGAAAAGCGATGGCGCGAACGCGCTCGACACGCGAAACCTGCGCGGGGTGCTGAAAGAATTGCAGGCTGTGAAGAAGGCGCTGGACGTGGCGCACGCGACGCCGTAAACGTCATTCCTAAATCTGTTGCCATCCTGAATCTGCTACCATTTCCGCGTCATCTGAACTGCATCGCTTATGCATTGGTGGGCAGCAATCTTCGGCATTGCTCTGATCTTCGTCATCCTGATGGATGCGTTTGAGACCGTGGTTTTGCCGCGGCGCATCAAGCGGACGTTTTTTCGCATCTCGTCCCGGTTCTACAGGAAAAGCTGGCGCCTCTGGACCCGAGTAGCGCAGCAGATCCCTTCCGCGAACCGGCGCGAAGGCTTCCTCGCGTACTTTGGACCGCTGGCGCTGTTCCCGCTGTTGGGTTTTTGGGCGCTGGGACTGATTTTTGGATTCGCCTGTGTGCAATACGGGCTGGGCGAACATCTGACGCTGGCCAATGAAAAAATCACGTTTGGGAAAGTGCTTTATCTGAGCGGCGAAACTTTTTTCACGCTGGGCTACGGAGACATCACACCTAACAACGCCGCCGCCCGCGCCCTCGCCGTGATGGAAGCGGGCATGGGTTTCGCCTTTCTCGGAGTTGTGATCGGATATCTGCCGGTTATCTATAATTCGTTTGCCGCGCGCGAGATTGAAATCTCGCTGCTCGATGCGCGCGCCGGGTCACCGCCGAGCGCTGCCGAGTTTCTGAGCCGGTTGGGGTGCTGTCCCGAGCAGATGGTGCTCGATGAAATTTTTCGCGACTGGGAGCGCTGGTGCGCCGATCTCCTGTCGAGTCACATTTCCTATCCGGTGCTGGTTTTCTTCCGGTCACAACACGGCAATCAATCCTGGTTGAGCGCGTTGACGGCCATGCTCGATGTCACTTCGTTGATCATGATCGGTGTGGATGGCATCCATGCCGACCAGGCGAAGCTCACGTTTGCCATGGCGCGGCATGCTGTGGTCGATCTGGCGCAGGTGGTGAATGCGGAATATAGTCCGCATGATGTGGGGCGGATTGCGGCGGAAGATTTGAAGCGGCTGCGGTCGGCACTCGCCTCGAAGGGTGTGACTTTGTATGATGGCGCGGACGCGGCGGAACGGCTGGCGGAGCTTCGGATTCTCTACGAACCTTATCTCTATTCACTCAGCCGCCGGCTCTTAATGACGCTGCCGCCGTGGATCCACACCGATCACAAGAAGGATAACTGGCAGGGTGGCCCGTGGGATCGCGCGATCCAGGCGCGGGCGCTGGAACATCCGGGACATGCGGCGGACGATCACTTCTGATCGGGTGATTGGGTTAGATGAGGTTGTCGGTGAAATGGCGATTTCTAGACAGTTAATCCTTCGTTTAGTCGTCGCGGGAGTCACCCGACAGCGCTAGGATGATTTCCTAGTGGTCAACTATTGGGCCAGGATTGTTGCGTCCGCTGCGCGCCGCTCCTCCATCTCTTTCTTCCACTCCAGCCACGAGTGGCGGAGCCGTTCGCGTTGGGTAATCTCCTTAGCCTGTGCGATGACAAGTAAGCCTTTTTCCCACTCGTTATGGGCCGCATCGAAGTCGCCCTGCGCAAACCGACGGAAGACTTCTGCACGGCTGCGCAGCAGGGGAGGGAGCCTCGCCGGCCTTTTAACTCGGGCAAACCACTCTGCAGCCTTGAGGGCATCCTTTCGGAACCATGATTGGAAGACGCCAGCTTCAGCGATCACAATATCCCGAAAGGGGCTTTGTGCCAGGTTGATCCCACGCAGGCAAGTATCCAAGTGGGCGGCTGCGGCGGGCTCGTCTTTGCGATCATATGCCGCAGCATAAGCCATCCACGTGCCCGACATCGCGTCCCTGGACTTGTCCCAATTCGCGCTTGCCGCCTCGATCCAGCGCGAATTCCAGTCTCTAGCGCGGCGACCGGCCCGCCGCTGGATTCCAATCCCAATAATGGCATACCACCGCCGTGTGGCGACGTTAGGAAACAGGAGCATGCGCAGTCGGCCACCATCGGAATAGTAGCCAGTTGTGGTGCTATAAGGCAGGACGCTAATCACGAATGCGAACACAGAGACCAGCGCGAACACCCGGAACGCTGCGGTGACATATGGGTCAAACCCGGCTGAGAAACGGGTTCGCAACAACAAGATCGCAACGATTGCACAAATCAGATTGCTTGCTGGGCCCGCGGCGATAAACAACATCAGTTTGCGATGCAAGCGGACGAAGCTCGCGACGTGCATGGCGGTAAACCCAGAGATCCCTGAGCCCATCTGAAAGCGAGCCTTCAGTTTCCCACGATCAAAGGTAAAGCAGACTGGGCCAAGTTGCAGGCTATGAAGGCTGAAGCCTAAACGACGTCCCGTCAAGAAATGGGCGCTTTCGTGGATGACGACGGCCAAGGAAAAAGCGGCGCAGAGCGCTAAAAAGCCACCCATGAAGAATTGCTGTTCCCAGATGTCAAACGTGGACGAAACCATGGAGCCTAGCGCATCCAAGGGTCGGAAAACTGCTGGCCAGTCGAGTTCGATGGAGGCGATCATGAGAATTAGAATGAGAATGCCGACCCCAAAACCGATGGCAACCTGAAGCGTGAGAGCAACCCACTTTTTGGGCAAAGGTTCCAGCAAGTCCAAAATTGGCGTTACGAGTCGCGGATTCGGGATGATCTGCGTCATAGATCGCGCCTTAGTTTAGCTCTGCCTCCTTTCAAATGCGACTTCGCTACTGACTGTGGCTCGTAGCTATTGTTATCAAGGCGATTACACCATTTGAAAATTGCGGGTGCAACAGCGGTTCCCCCGCAATGCGCTATCGGGTGATTGTCGGTGGTGTGAGGTAGAGATGTCACGATAATCAGATCAGATCACTCGGTTCTGCTAACATTTCCACTTCATGAAACACATCGGCGAAAACGTGGTGCGCATCGAGGCTGAGGCTTTGCGGGCGCTGGCGGACCGGCTTGCGGGCCCGATGGCGGCAGAGTTCGACCGGGCGCTGGAACTGCTGTTTGGCTGCCGGGGCCGGGTGGTTGTGACCGGAATGGGGAAGAGCGGGCTCATCGCTCGCAAGATCGCGGCTACGTTGAGTTCGACGGGCTCGCCGGCGCTCTATCTGCATCCGGTGGAGGCGTTGCATGGCGATCTGGGGATGATCGTGCGCGGCGATGTCGTGCTGGCGCTTTCGGCCAGCGGCGAGACGGAAGAGATTCTGCAGTTGATGGCTACGATTAAGCGGCTACAGGTCCCGCTGATTGCTATGACGTGCGATGAGTTCGCGGAAAAGGCAGCGGGCGAGGGCGCCCGCTCTACACGGGGTTCTACTCTCGCGTCGGCTGCAGACGTGGCTTTGGACTGTTCGATTTCTAAGGAAGCTTGTTCGCTGGGGCTTGCTCCTACGGCTTCCACAACGACCATGCTTGCTTTGGGCGATGCTTTGGCGGTGGCGCTTTCGGAAAAACGCGGGTTCAAGGAAGAAGATTTTGCCAACCTGCATCCGGGTGGAAAGCTGGGCAAACGGCTGGCGCGGGTCGAATCGTTGATGCATACGGGAGACGCGGTTCCGCGGGTCACGGCGCAGACCAAGATGCCTGACGTGATTTACGAAATGTCGCGCAAGAAGCTGGGAATGACGGCGGTGGTCGAGGGCGACCGTCTGTTGGGGGTGATCAGCGACGGCGATCTGCGGCGACTGCTGGAGCAGCGCGGCAAAGACACGCTCGACCTGACGGCGCAGGATTGCATGACGCGGACTCCGAAGACCATTGGTGCGCAGGAGTTCGCAGCGACTGCACTCGCGCGCATGGAAGAGATGAAGATTACGTCACTCGTCGTCGTTGATGGCGACGTGGACGGAGATCGGCGTTTGCGCGGGATTGTGCACCTCCATGATTTGTGGGGAACGGAAATGGTGTAGCGGTCTCTGACAATCCCCTGTAGAGACGCGGCTTGCCGCGTCTCCGCGTCACCCGAGGCGCGGGCGAGACGGGGCAAGCCCCGTCTCTACGGGAACTACCGCGAGACCTTTACCTTCGGTGCATGAAAGGCATCGGGGAACGTAAACGTGACCAGCGCTCCCTCTCGCACGTTGCCAACCAGCGCGGGGCGGAAGCAGGCAATGCAGGTGCCACCGGCATGGCGAACGCTGGGATAGACGACTCCGGCTGATCCCTGATCGAGCAGGTGGCGGCCTAGTTGCTGGGATGCACGATAGCTGTCGGGCTGCAGGTATTTCTTGTTAGCGGTATCAATGCGCGGTTCTCCGTCTCGAAAATCTTTGTTACGAAGATCGTGGAACTCGGCGCGAAAGTCGGCCAGGTATTCACGATAGGCGACGGTTTCTTCTTCTCGCCAATTCACCTCGCGCAATCCTTCGCCGTAGTGGAAGGCGACCTCGGCCTGTGCGGTCTTCAGTGAGAAGCCGGCATACCAGGCGCCGCGGTCGTCTCCACAGAAGCGGCTGCCCCCGGGCCGCGCGTGCGTGAACGCGGCGTTGATGATGTGATAATGGGGCACTCCGAAAACCAATTCGTGCACCGTGATTCCGGGGAGCAGGTTAGCCTCGCCTGCCAGCCGCGTGTTGGTGGCGTCGTCGAGCTGGAACAGATACTCCATTTGTGCCTGCGGAAGTCCGAGCCGCGACAACACGCTCTCGCCCTCCTCATAGAACTTATTAGGGATGAGGCGGTGCGTGTCGTTCTGCGAAATGGACGTGGTTTTGGGGAGCATCGTCTTGGGAATGATTACAGGCCGCCGCGGCGGGCGTCCAGTAGTTGGCGAACGCGCAGCATGGAGGGCACTCCGCCTTTCAACATGTAGGCGAGCGGAGTCTCGCCGCCGAAGATGGGATTTGAATTCGGCAACTGGATCCAGGCGTCCGCGAGCTTGGTCCCATAGAGAATGTTGAGCGCTTTAAAGATGCCCACCAGCAGGGATACGCGTGTGAGCTTGTCCTGATCCAAAGTCTTGACGCCTTGTGTCTTGGCGCCGCGTTTGAGCTGATAGAACGAGCCGTTCGAGATGCCGCCGATCAAGCCCCGAGCGTCCTCATCGCGCAGTTTCCAGTGGGACGCCAAGCGGAAAAACGCGCGGATGGCGACCGGGCTTAGCTTCTCCTGCACGGCGCGGCTGGAGAGGTCCGCAGGCTGATCCCAGGCTACGCCGTGAAGGTGGACCACGTTGGAAGCGCCAAGAGCAGCTTCTCCAAACATGATTGTATTATGCTACATTATTGGAGTCTGGTCAAACTGGCATTGGTGCGTAGGGACAGCCGCCCTCGGCTGTCCGGGCGAGCGCAGCTTGGCTGCGGTCTTCGATGGCGATTCTTATATTCGATAAGGTGGCGGGGCTTCGCCCCGCTGGACAGCCGAGGGCGGCTGTCCCCACGTCGAGAAGTCTAGTGGCAGAAGCGCTGTAGTTTCGGTGGGGGCGGCGTGGGGAACTCGTCAAACTCACCGTCCCATCCGGAGCAACCGCGGGCGGTGACGGCGCGAATCACGACCTGTTCCAGGTCGCGGGCCTTCGCTTTCGCCTGCTCGATCTGATCGGTTGTGAGGAAGCCGCCATTGTTGAGTTCGCCAAGGTCGGAGCCCGCGGCCGCATAACCGGCATCGGCGGCGATGCTGTACCAGACATAAGCAGTGAAGCGATCCAGCGGAATGCCGCGACCATCTTTCAGGGCTTTGGCATAGAAGTATTGCGCCTGGGGGAGACCTTGATCGGCCGCAATCTTATAGAGCTTTGGAGCCTTGGTGTAATCTCGATCGGCCATCAGACGGCCCAGGAGGTAGGCGCCGTAAGCGTTGTTCTGATCGGCGGACAGCTTGAGCCACTTCTGGGCCGCGTCGCGATCCGCCACGCCGCCGACGCCGAGGAGGTAGAGGCGTCCGGCGAGCCAACCTGCCAGCGGGTCGCCTTGTTGCGCCGCCTTGCGATAGAGATCGACGGCCTGGCCGGGGTCCCTCGCGAGAAAGGTCCCAGTTTCGTAATAGTAAGCCAGTGCGATCCGGGCTGGTCCGTAGCCGAGGTCGCTCGAGCGCCGAAAGTAGTCGATCCCCAGAGAGTCATTCCGCGACGGCCCAACGCCAGTGATGGCGTCCATCCCGCGCTCGTAAAGAGAGTCAGGAGAAGAGCTCTGTGCTAACGCGATCGTGCTCAAGAGCACGAGAATAAAGGACAGAATCGTTCGACGCATTGCGGATTTACCGTAAGAAGTATCTGAGCAAGTATAGGAAATACGCCGGGTCAGTGTAGAGTTACGAAAGTTCCAGGGGATGCACCGACAGGCGTGGTGTCGACGGCGGGGGTCGAAGGAGTGGCCATTTCAGAAACACCGTATGTAGCTCAGCGAGCGGCGTTCTATGTGGTCATCGTGTGCTGGTGGCTATTTGCCCTGACGTTCTGGCTGCGGAAACGTCCGCCCCGAGCCCAGGAAGCGAAACGCGATCGGACTTCGCTCATCGGATTGTTCCTGCAGGCCGTAGCCTACTTCAGCGTCGGGTTTTATCCCTTGCAGCAGCAACAGTTCTCGCCGGTCCCGTCCGGGTCGCGGGGGGCGGAGTGGGGAGTGGCAGTGCTGACGGTGGCGATTGCAATCGGGTCGGTATCGCTGGTAAATGCCGCGGCACGGCGGTTGGGGAAGCAATGGGCTCTGGCCGCACGGCTGGTGGAGGGCCACACGCTCGTTCAGGATGGGCCTTATCGCTTCGTAAGAAATCCCATCTACACGGGCATGTTTGGCATGTTGCTGGCGACCGGACTGGCTGCGGGTCGATGGATTCCACTGCTGGCTGCGATCGTCTTGTTTGCGGTTGGAACCTACATCCGCATTCGAAGTGAGGAGCGGCTGCTGCGTCAGGCGTTTGGCTCCGAGTTCGAAGAGTATGCACGCCACGTGCCGGCGCTGATTCCCGGGATTTACTGAGCGCTCTTGAGTATAGGAACAATATTTCTGCCCTGTAATCTCATGTTGAGTTTCCGCGCCGGACGCCGCTTCCCACAGTGAGTTACAGTAAGTTATTGATTTCGTCGTACTTCCTGTTAGTGCCAACCTCGTCCTTCGGGACCGCATCATAAAACCCAGAGATCGGCCTCGCCACTTCTTGCTCTTGCCACTCCGTCTTGCGGAGAAGTGCGCGGCTGACGATTGGTCAACTGACCGCGGAGACGGAGGAAAGAATGAAGCGTCTTGTTTTGTCTGCAGTGCTCGTTTTCTGTTTTGCCAGCCCGAGTTTCGTTTTTGCCCAGGCCCTAAGAGGGGATCACGTAGAAGTGGGCGCGTTCGTGGATTATTTTCGCCTGGACCGCACCGATCCCAGCCTGAATTACGCCGGCCTCGGGGGCCGTCTTGCTTTTAACCTGCGGCCAACTGTCCAACTCGAAGCTGAAATGGCCTACGACTTCGATCGCACCTACAACAACCCATTTGATGATGGAACAATCGCCCGGTCCCAGACGCACATTTTGCACGGCCTGTTCGGTCCGAAGTTCCAGACCGGGTCGGGACGGTTTCGTCTTTTCGTGACGGGCAAGGCGGGGCTCATCAGCTTCACTACCAACACCCAGAACCCCCCAACGGGGTTCAAGAGTGCTCTGGGAGCGGTTGGCAACGGTGATGCCAAATTTGCTGTCTACCCTGGTGGCGGAGTGGAAGGGTTCGTGGGGCCGGTGGGCCTGAGGCTGGAAGTCGGTGACGACATCTACTTCGACAACGGGGCCCGCAACAATCTACGCGTGACATTCGGGCCGACTATTCGATTCTAACGAGCTGTACGGTGGAGGGACGGGCGTCTCGCCCGTCCAAGCCGGGCGGGGATGCCCGGCTCTCCACAATCTTCTTACGGATACCGCTCGCGCATGAAGTCGCCGATCGCAATGTAAGCGGCGGCCAACGTTTTTTCGTCGGGCAGGAAAACGATGCGGAAGTGTTTCGTCCCGGGGCGCTGGCCGAAACCGGAGCCGTGCACGACCGTCACATGTTTCTGGCGAATCAGTTCGGTGACGAAGACGTCGTCGCCTTCCGGGATGTCGATGCGAGGGTAGGCATAGAAAGCTCCGCGCGGCGCCACACAACTTACGCGCGAAGTTTCAGAGCACCACTTTATGGTCAAATCGCGGCGGCTGCGCAGCTTGAGCTTCACTTCGACGAGGTGATCCTGCGGACCTTCGAGCGCAGCCTTGATCGCATACTGCTCGGGATGGTTGGCACAGAGGCGCGCCCGCAATAACTTATTTACGCCGTCCAGATACGGCTTGATGACGGAGGCTTCGCCGCTGGCAATGCCCCATCCGATGCGCCATCCGGGGGCGAGGTAGTTCTTGGAGAGTCCGCCGAAAGTAATGATTGGTACATCGGGGGCGACCGCGGCCATGGCAACGTGGGCGTCGTCATCGATAATGAGTTTGTCGTAAATCTCATCGGCGAAGATGATCAGGTTGTATTGGCATGCCAGTTCGGCAATCTGCTCGAGCATCTTTCGAGTGCAGACGGAACCGGTCGGGTTATTGGGATTGATCAACACAATGCCGCGCGTCCGCGGCGTGATCTTTTTCTTGATATCGTCGAGATCGGGCTGCCAGCCGTCTTCTTCGTTCAGGTAATAGGGGTTGAGTCCGATATCGATCTTCGCCAGAACCGCAGAATAAAGCGGGTAGTCGGGGCACGGGGTAAGCAGGTTGTCGCCCGGGTTGAGCAGTGCGGTCAGGCAGATGTCCACCGTCTCGCTGACGCCCGAGGTTACGAAAACATCCTGAATGTTGGTGATGCCTTTGCGGGCCGCCTCGCCGCGAATCGCCTCGAGCGCCGGCGGGATGCCGGAGGAGCTCGAATACCCGTTCTTGCCGTCGCGCATTGCTTGATAGACGGCTTCGATCATGTGCGCGGGCGTCTGGAAATCAAAGTTGAGCGGATCGCCGATGTTGAGCGGCAGAATTTTGTGTCCCTGGCGAGCTACCTCGTCGGCGATGCAGGCAAGGTCGCGAATGGCGTAGCGCACGTTTTCCAGGCGGGCGGCGGGAGTGATTTCGCGGAGTTGTGTGATGGGCATATTCGAACTCAAAATCAATCACCGCCGAGACGCCGAGGTCGCCGACAACAATCCTTTCAGAAATCTCGGCGCACTCTGCGTCTCGGCGGTGATTGTCTTTTAGTCGGGCCGGTCGATCTGCGCTTTCTGCAGCGTGTCGGAATAATCCACGTACACCGACTTCCATTCTGTGTAAAAGTCAATCGCGCCGATGCCGCCCTCGCGATGGCCGTTGCCCGTTGCCTTGGTACCGCCGAACGGGAGATGAACTTCCGCGCCGATGGTCGGAGCATTGATGTAGGTGATGCCGGCCTCAAGGTCGCGGACCGCGGCAAAGGCCTTGTTCACGTCCTTCGTATACAGAGACGACGACAGCCCGTATTCGATGTTATTGGCGATCGCGATGGCATCCTCGAGGTCGTCGCAAGGGATGATCGCAACCACTGGTCCAAAGATTTCTTCCTGCGCAATGCGCATCTTGGGATCGACGTCGGTGAATACAGTTGGTTCGAGGAACCAGCCATGCTGGTATTCGCCTTTGTCGAGCCGGTTGCCGCCGGTCACAAGTTTCGCGCCTTCGGTTTTCCCGATCTCGATGTAGTTCAGATCGGTCTTGAGCTGGTTCTCGTTCACCGCTGGACCCATCTCAACAGTCTCGTCGAGACCATTGCCGACCTTGATCTTCTTCGCGCGCGCGACGAAGTGATCGATGAACTCGCGGTAAACGCCTTTCTGAATGATGATGCGGCTGGTCGCGGTGCAGCGCTGTCCGGTGGTTCCGAAAGCGCCCCAGAGTCCGCCTTCGACAGCGAGTTCGAGGTTAGCGTCGTCGAGCACGATCATCGGATTCTTGCCGCCGAGTTCGAGCGAACAGTGCTTGAAACTCTTAGCCGCCGTGGCACCCACGATTCTGCCGACCGCCGAAGATCCCGTGAGCGAGATCGCGCGGACCACCGGATGTTCGGTCAGCGGCGTGCCGACTTCGGTGCCGAAGCCGGTCACGATATTGATGACGCCTTTCGGGACGCCGGCGTCGGTGAGCGCCTGCACCAGGTTGAAGGTAGAGAGTGGAGTGTCCTGTGCGGGCTTGATCACGCAGGTGTTGCCACAGACGACGGCGGGCAGAAGCTTCCACGAAGAGATGGCCATGGGAAAATTCCAGGGCGTGATCATGCCGCAGACGCCGATAGGCTGGCGGATGGCCATGGCGAACTTGTTGGGCAACTCCGAGGGCACGGTCGGGCCGAAAAGGCGGCGGCCTTCGCCGGCATTGTAGTAGGCGGCGTCAATGGCTTCCTGCACATCTCCGCGGGTTTCTTTGAGTACCTTGCCCATTTCGCGGGTCATGTCACGGGCGTGGTCTTCTTTGCGCTCGATCAGGATCTCGGCGGCGCGGAAGACCATCTCGGCGCGGCGGGGCGCTGGGACCAGACGCCATTTGGCAAACGCGCGCTTGGCCGCATCCACGGCTGCGTCCACATCGGCCTTATTCGAGCGCTGGAAGATGGCGACAACTTCGCGCGTGTCGGCTGGATTGCGGTCTTCGAAGGTCTGTCCGCTGGTGGATTCGACCCATTCGCCGTCGATGAAATTCTTGAAGACCTTGGTCGTGGTCGTGCCGCCCGCGATCACCGGCTTGGTCAGGGTATCGGTCGCCATAGGAGCCTCCTGGGAGTAGTGCAGAACTTCCATGCTAACAACCGGGGTGCAGACGGGCAAGCGAGGGGCTGAGGGCAGTGGGTCAGTTTGCGAAACCGTTAACCACCAAGGCCACGAAGGTACACAAAGGAAATGCCCGAGACCACAAGCCCTTCGTGGTACTTCGTGTCCTTGGTGGTTCAGGCCTTTGTTGGTTGCATCGGACCCACTGCCGGCACCCGGGGGTGTATTCGACCTCGCAGGGTCCGGCCGGTCACACTTTCGTAACCCCGTCCATGCCTGACTCAATTTTAATACTCATCCCAGCAGGGATATGATGGTCACAGAGTGAGACTCATCCCGTATTGTCAGAATTTTGAAGTGAGGTTGGCAGAGGCTCGTGTCGAATAAACTCAAGCCGGAGCTCTACGTCGCCTGGAAGACGGTGACGTATCGCAGCGTGATCATGGCTCTGATCGGCGCGCTGCTGATCTTTGGCGCTGTCATGCACGTGGCGTTTCCGAAATTCACCGACTCGACGATGAAGGCCGTCGGGCATCTCTCCGCCGGCCTACTCGAAAAAGTTGCGGGACTGGCGCCTCCACTCAAGGGGCCGTCGGCCGCGGTTTCGCAGCAGGCGCACTTCACGGCGCTCGATGGCACGATCCGGGTACGGAAAGGCAACGGCAACAGTTGGATCAATGCCGACTACAACGTGCCGCTCGAAAAAGGCGACGTAGTGCAGACCGGCGCCGAAGGCATGGCCAAGATTGTTTTCAACGACGGCACCAACTACACCGTGAAACAGGATTCGCTGATCGTGATCGAAGAGAACTCGGCCAACGACCAGCAGCAAACCAACGTATCGGTGGCAGTCACAACCGGCACGGTGGACCTGACAACAGCGACCTATGTTCAGGGGTCGAAGTCGCAGGTGATTGTCGCGGGCGCGAAAGCCTCACTCGCTCCGGATTCGTCGGCAATGGTGCACAATAATCCCAAGGACGATCAGCATGAAATCCTGGTAAAGAAGGGCAGTGGCGAAATCGAGCGCAATGGAGAAGTGGTTCACCTGTCGAACTGGGAAAAGGTGAGTTTCCAGAGCGAATCGAAAACCATGGAACGGGCCACGGAAATCGGTCCGCCAGCACCCATCACGCCGGGAAACATGATGCCCGTTTTCATGAACGCCGGGGAGAAGTCGAAGGAAGTGGAGTTTGCCTGGACGCCCATGACAAGCGCCGCCGGATATCGGCTGCGCATTTCGCACAATCCTTATTTTTCGTCATTGTTGCTGGACCGTAAGGTTGAGACCCAGAGCGTGGTTGTGACCGGCCTCCCCGTCGGCGCCTATTATTGGTCGATTCAGTCCTACGATGCGGCGGGCAAGGTATCGGTGGAAAGCGAAAAGAATCGCTTTACTATCATTGTCAAGGCGAAGGAAAAAACCGAGATGTCGCTCGACATCGATCCTTTTGTGCAGCATGGACACGTGATCGAAGTGACGGGCAAGACCGAGGCGGGAGCGCGCGTCATGGTGAACGGCAGGGAAGTGCCAATCGTCGGCGACGATGGCACGTTCCACTATTTCACGCCGCCCTTGCCGAACGGGGAGAGCCTGATCACGGTCACGGCACAGAATTTAAAAGGCGGGGTGAATACCCGCCAGGAGAAAGTGGTAATTCAGTAAAGGATTCGAAATTCAGAGTTTCGAAGTTCAGAGTAATGTTTGGAACAACCGGTGCACAGATGACTACCCGGTTCTTCTGAACATAGAAGTAGAATGGAAAACACCAGGGAAGAGCGACTCACGCGGAAACTAAGGAAAGCCCAGGTTCCAGTGGTGAGACGAAGTCCCGAGAGAGAGAAGTACTGCCATGTCAAATAATGGGTTTCATAACGGTTCATCGCGTACGCACAATCTTCGTTCGTTGTTCAGCATGTTTTCCAGCGACCTCGCCATCGATCTCGGGACGGCCAACACGCTGGTGTATGCGCGCGGCAAGGGCATTGTGGTAAACGAGCCTTCGATCGTGGCCATCAACAAGAACACCGGCGAAGTTGAAGCCGTGGGCAAAGAGGCCAAAGAGATGCTGGGACGCACGCCCGGCAACATCGTGGCCATCAAGCCCATGAAAGACGGCGTCATCGCCGACTTCAAGGTCACCGAGAAGATGTTGAATTACTTCATCCAGAAGGCGCACAACCGCAAGATGCTGGTGCATCCGCGGATCGTGATCGGCGTGCCTTCGGAAATCACGCAGGTTGAGAAGCGCGCAGTAATGGATTCTGCTTATCGCGCCAAGGCCAGCGAAGTATTTCTGGTGGAGCAGGCCATGGTGGCAGCCATCGGCGCGGGACTGCCGATTACCGAGCCCAGCGGCAACATGGTCGTCGACATCGGCGGCGGTACCACTGACATCGCGGTAATTTCGCTCAGCGGCATCGTTTATTCGCGGTCCGTGCGCATGGCCGGCAATCAGATGGATGAGGCCATCATGAACTACCTGAAGCGCAAATATAATCTGCTGGTGGGCGAGCGCACCGCCGAGCAGATCAAGATGGAAATCGGCTCTGCCTATCCGCTCGACAAGCCGCTAACCATGGAAATCAAAGGCCGCAACCTGATCGAAGGCGTGCCCAAAACCATCACAGTAGATGACAGCGAAATCCGCGAATCGCTGAGCGAATGCGTCTCCACGATTATGAACGCCATCCGCGTCGCGCTCGAGCGCACGCCACCCGAACTCTCCGCCGACATCAGCGACCGCGGCATCGTGCTGACCGGTGGCGGCGCGCTGATCAAGAACCTCGATAAACGCATCCGCGAGGAAACGGGATTGCCGGTCTCAATCGCCGACGATCCGCTCTGCAGCGTGGTGCTCGGCACCGGCAAGATGCTCTCCGACTTCAAGCTGCTGCGGAAAATTTCGATCGAGTAACTCCCACGGATGACAATCTCAGGAGGGGCGGGCTCCCTGAGACCTGACAACTGAGACCTGAGACCTGGTGTTATGGACGTCCTCGGACGCTACCGCAATCTGATCGTGCTGGTGGGAGTGTTATTCGCGCAGGTCCTCGGCTTGGCAGTGCAAGTCAAGCGCACGACGGACAGCGAACCTACGCGGCTGATCCGCATCTGGGCCGTGGGCGCGGTGAGTCCTCTGGAAAAAGTGCTGGTGTGGGTGCAAACCTCCACGGGTAACGTCTGGCACAACTACTTCTACCTGCGCGGAGTGCGAGCCGAAAACCGCAGCCTTAAGCAGCAGATCGAGCGTATGAGTCTGGACCAGGTGAGGATGAGCCAGGACGCCGATCAGGCGCGCCGTCTGCAGGCGTTGCTTGCCTTCAAGGAACAATTCATTTCGCGGACCATGGCGGCGCAGGTGATCGGATCGAGCGGCAGCGAGTTGTCACGCTCGGTCTACATCGACAAGGGTGAAAGCGACGGCATCAAGCCCGACATGGCGGTCATAACCGCGGACGGCATTGTGGGCAAGGTGCTGCGAGTGTACCGCTCCACTTCGCAGGTGCTCTTGATTGACGACCAGACCAGCGGAGTGGGCGCGATCCTCGACAAAACGCGGCTGCAAGGCATTCTGCGCGGCACTCCTGCGGGCGAAGTGGTGCTCGAGAAAGTGATGAGCGACGAAGCCGTGCCCGCTGGAGAAATGGTCCTTACCAGCGGCGGGGATGGAATTTTCCCCAAGGGTCTCCTCGTGGGGAGGGTGACGAAGGTTGCGCCGGGCAGTGAGCTCTTTCTCAACATTCGCGTGCGTCCCGCGGCCGATCTCAGCAAGCTGGAAGAAGTGCTCGTGGTAACAAAGATTGATGAGAGGCAGGCCCAGCCCATCCAGGCCGGTGCGGCGCGCGCCGTCGATATCCTGGCCGAGCGCCTGCCGACCGTTCCATCCAAGCCGGAAAACGCTGTGAAAGCCGACACGCCGGGGGCTGCCGCGCCGGGAACTATCGCGCCAAAGGGTACAAGCTCGGATGCCAAGCCCAAAGCCGTGTCCCCGGAAGCTACCGCCGG
>Ga0193751_1000330_pt1 | contig 38904 bp, 37 predicted proteins | sample L1c2metaG_FD_143050 | JGI IMG/M metagenome (GOLD analysis project Ga0193751, IMG submission 143050) | Soil microbial communities from a riparian zone of the East river system, Colorado, United States - L1c2 | ecosystem: Environmental > Terrestrial > Soil > Riparian zone | place: USA: East River...
CGTCATAAACCGGGTGGCCGTGTGGCCGCACCTGTAGAGTTCACGACCGGACCGGGGAGAAGTTGCATGAAACTGGCAGGCAGGGTCGCGCTGGTCACCGGCGCCCAGCAGGGAATCGGTGCGGCGATTGCGGTCGCACTGGCCGAGGCGGGAGCGGACGTGGCGCTCACCTGGCTCGACGACCAGCCGGCGGCAGACGGGGTGGCAGCACGCGTCCGTCAGGCCGGTCGCCGCGTCCATCTCATCCGCGTCGACGTCGCGCGCCTTGCCGACATCGACATGATGGTGACGGACACCGCCCGCGTGCTGGGGGCGCCCGACATCCTGGTCAACAACGCCGGCGTCTATCCGCGGGTGCAGCTGCTCGAGATGCGCGAGAGCGACTGGGACTACGTGCTCGATATCAACCTCAAGGCGGGCTGCTTTGCCACCATCGCCGTGGCCAAGGCGCTGATCGCGGCCGGCAAGGGCTCAGGCTCGGTGATCAACATCTCCTCGCAGGCGATCCGCGGCGCGGTGCTCGGCGTGCACTACAGCGCGAGCAAGGGCGGCGTGGTCTCGATGACGCGCGCCATGGCGCTCGAGCTCGCCCCGCACAACATCCGCGTCAACGCCATCGCGCCGGGCACGACCGACACCGCCCAGCCGCGCTACGGCGCCACCGAGGCCGAGCTGATCGAAATGGCCGCGCGCGCGATCCCGCTGGGCGGGAAGATGCTCACCCCCGATCAGATCGCGCGAACGGCGGTGTTCCTCGCGTCCGACGATGCCGACGCCATGACCGGCCAGGTCCTGCACGTCAACGGCGGCTCGTACATGCCGTGAGGACCGGCGGCCGGCAGCGCTTGCGAGGATTGCGGAAGACGGGATACCCCTCTACGAGGACTGACGATACGTCCCCAGTCGCGCGCGGGAAGGCCGGCCATGACGCAGGGTGAAATCCATTATGAGTCCGCCTACGGCATCGCGCTGATCACCATCGATCGGCCGGCCAAGCGCAACGCGCTCAGCGGGCGGATGTGCGATGCCCTGCACGCCGCGTGGCAGCGTTTCGCCGCGAGCGATGAGGACCGCGTCGCGATTCTCACCGGGGGCGCAAATGACGTGTTCACCGCGGGGGCGGATCTGAACGATCCGCCGCCGCGTTTCTGGGAGGCGGTGCCCAACGTGGGCGTTCCGGTGTCGAAGCCGATCATCGCGGCCGTCGCCGGACCGGTCGTCGGCGGCGGCGTCACATTCGTTGCGATGTGCGATCTCTGCGTCGCCGCCGAGAACACGACGTTTGTTTATCCGGAAGCGAAGGTCGGCATCACGGGCGGGGTCATCGCCTCGATCGCGGCGCGCATCCCGTACAAGATCGCGATGGAGCTCCTGCTGATCGGCGACGCGATGGAGGTCACGCGCGCCCATCAGATCGGCCTCGTCAACCGTATCGTGCCGGTCGGGGAGCAAGTCGCCGTCGCCAAAAGCATGGCGCGCGTCATCGCCGGCAACGCCCCCCTCGTCGTCGGCACGCTCAAGGACATCGCGCTCAAGACCATCCCGCGCAGCCCGGTGGAAGAGATGCTTCTCACCCAGCGCGCGCTCGATCGCGTGCGGCACAGCGAGGACGCCAAGGAGGGACCTTTGTCCTTCCGCGAAAAGCGCAAGCCGAATTTCCGCGGACGCTGACCCGCACTCATGACGCGCTTTCTCGCAGGGAGGGTTCATGCCGGCGAGCTTTATCGATGGGCTTGCGCTCGGCCTGGCAGCGCTTCTGCCGTTGCCAAGCACCGGGCGGACGGAACTCAACGTGATGATATCGGGAGGATTCTCGCTGGCATATCGCGAAGTCCTGCCCGAGTTTCAGCTAACCACGGGCATTGTCGTTGCCACGACATCCGCTGCGTCGCAGGGGACCGGCTCGAACACCATGAAAGCCCAACTGGAACGGGGAGTGCGCCCCGATGTCGTCATCCTGTCGCGGGAGGGGTTGAGCGAGCTGATCGCAGCGGGGCGGATCGTCAGCGGCACTGACGTGAACCTGGCAAGCGTGCCGATCGGCATGGCGGTGCGTCTGGGACAACCGACGCCGGACGTCGAGACGCTCGATGCCTTCAAGCGAACCCTGCTGAATGCACGCCTGATCGCAATGCCCGGCAGCACGAGCGGGATTTTTTTGCTGAACGACGTGTTGCCGCGACTGGGGATCGCCGACACGGTCTCCGTCAAGGTCGGCGGCCGCGGCACGGACGCCACTGCAATGGTGGCCACCGGAGAGGCCGATATTGTCCTCGCGCCGGTCAGCGAACTGGTCAACGTACCGGGCATCGCGTTCGTCGGCCGAATTCCCGAGGAGGTGCAGTTGATTCAGGTGTTCGCCGCGGCCATCGTCGCCGGGTCGGATCGTCGCGAAGAGGCGAAACGCCTGATCGAATTCCTCGCTTCCGGCCGGACCGCGGCGGCGATCGAGAAGTTCGGGATGGCGCCACTCGGCAATCGCCATGCCGGTTAGCGCGCGGGAGCCTGCATGACCCTCGATCCCATCGTCACCTCGGTCATCTTCGGGACGATCGCAGCCTCTGTAGTGTGGAACGGCTATCGGCATACTTTGCTTGCGCTACAAGCAACTACAGCACAATGGCGACACGAAGGTCGTCAAGCACTCGCGCAAATCCAGGTGCGGCAATGAGAGGAACATCGTCAGTCACGCGCAGATTTTTGATGGCGCGGTCATAGATTGCCAAGTTGGCGTCTTCATTGAGTCGAGAGGGGTAGATGATCCCATCGGGCCGCGAAGGGTGATCATAGAATGCGAGGGACCAACGTCGCGCCAGGGCTTGGTTGGAGCTGCGAGGAACGTCACTCGGGATGCCCATTCGAATGCATCCGTCTCCGCGTAAATCGATCAAATTCAACGGTGTCGCCGCCTCAACCAGCACATAACGACGCGTATGCAATTCGCCTTCGGCTATCGGGAAGTCCCCGACAACTCCGTTCCGCCGATCGCGCAGCACGGCTTCGAGAAAACACGCTTTCAGCGTCTGGCCGAGATAAAGAATACCGAACCGATTTTCCGGTAGGCGGCGGCGAGGGTCGCTGAAGCGGCTGCTCGTTTTCCCGTAGTCGAGCGGCTCAGGGTACCGGTCGGGGTAAATCCGACCGAACACCTCGCCCGGCCCGACCCGCGAGGTATGCAGCGGCGTCCGCGCAAACGCGGGCGTCGGATCGAGCCGCGACATTTATGCAAAGGCTCGCGCCACGCTCTCCGCGGCCGTTACAACTTGGCCACCGCGTCCCCGTCGCAGCGCATCTTTGCCAGTCATGCCGCCGAGTTCCGGATGGCGCTGCACCAGGAAGCGGTAAACGGCCCATGGATTCCCGCCGAGTCGGTCAAAAATCTCCGGGAGCACCCGAAACGGCTTACCGTCGTCTCCCACCTGCCACTCGGGAAAACGGAAGCCACGGGTAGCTCCTTCGAGGCCAAGAACTTGGTTTTTGTGCCGCCAAGCCGTGATCGTTGCGCGCGTGGTTCCGAGACGCCCGGCGAATTCGTCGGCGCTCAACATTTCAGGACCGGCAAGGATTTCAGAAACGCGCGACGCTCCACGACGACGCGCCGCGGCGAGCGCGCTATCGGATTCAGAATTTCCAGGCGACGGTAGCTTGCCTGTGACCGGTTCCGCAGCCTGCTCGATGAGAGTGATTTTCTCCGCGCCGTCGGGCGAGATGCCCACCATGAGGCCCACCGGTTTTCCGGTTAGTCGGCTTAGCTCACGGGCCGCGGCCACCGTCGCAAAGGTCAACCCGTGCTCGGACGACAGCGTCGGCCCATCCGATCGCAGTGCCCGCTTTGGCTTTGCCCCGGCCTTGGAGCTCAAAAGGCCGCGAAGCTCTGCGCGAAGGGCGCCGAGATTCTTCGTAGAACGGGCCTTCCGACGAGCCGGCCGGTGCCCCTGCCGCTTAATTTTCGCAACCGCCATCACCAATCTCCTTTGGCGGAGCTTGGCAATTTCCGGATAGTTCGTCAAGTCCGTTCAGTTCGTAAATCGGAAGCGCATTGCGGTAGGGCGCAATAGGCCTAAGGCCGTATTGCGCCGCGTGAGATTGCCGGCGCAATACGCTTCCCCCCGCTTTCGCGGGGGCAAGGCTATTGCGCCCTACGACGCGGCGTATTTCATAGGTGATCCGAACCGTCTCCTGCCCCACCCCGCACGAGCCCCCCATGCCCCTCGATCCCATCGTCACCTCGGTCATCCAGCATCGGCTGCACGCCATCGTCGAGGAGATGGGCGAGGCGATGCTGCGCACCGCCTACTCGCAGATTCTCAATTCCAGCCGCGACTTCTCGTGCGCGATCTGCGATCTCGACGGCCGCCTGATCGCGCAGGCCGAGCATGTGCCGATCCACGTGGGGGCGCTGCCGTATGCCGCCCGCGCGGTCACCGAGTTCTTCAAGGGCGACATCCAGCCGGGCGACATGTTCCTGCTCAACGACCCTTTTCATGGCGGCAATCATCTCCCCGACGTGACCGTCTTCCTGCCGGTGTTCGAGGATGACGCCCCGCGCTTCTGGTCGATCAACCGCTCGCACCAGAGCGACATCGGCGGCGCCACCCACGGCGCCTACAACGCCGCCGCCACGGAAATCTGGCAGGAGGGATTGCGCATCCCGCCGCTGAAGATCGCCGAGCGCGGCACCATGCGCCGCGACGTCGTCGAGATGCTGGTCGCCAACGTGCGCCATCCGCGCGACTTCCGTGGCGATCTTGCCGCCATGATCGGCTCGGCGCGCCTGGGCGAGCGGCGGCTGATCGCGCTGGCCGGCGAGTTCGGCTGGCCGGTCACGCAACAGGCGATCGAGGCCATCCTGGACGGGGCCGAGCGCCAGGCGCGCGCCGTCATCGCGACGTGGCGCGACGGCGTCTACAGCGCCGAGGCGGTGCTCGACGACGACGGCCGCGGCCGCGACGATATCGTCATCCGCGCCACGGTCACCAAGCGCGGCAGCGACCTGACCGTCGATCTGTCGGCGTCCGATCCGCAGGTGACCAGCTTCGTCAACTCGTCCTACGCCAACATGCGCGCCGGCGTCGCCGCGGCGCTCGCGTACCTGATCGATCCGGATACGCCGAAGAACGACGGCGCCTTCCGGCCGCTCGAGGTCATCGCCAAGCCCGGCACTGTGGTGTGGGCCGATCCGGGCGCGCCGGTGACCTTGTGCACCAGCCACTGCGGCAACGAGATCATCGAGGCGGTGATCAAGGCGCTCGCTCCCGCCTGCCCGGACCGCGCCATGGCGGGCTGGGGCCGGCGCTTCCGCATCGCCATCCAGGGCCGCGATCCGCGCACCGACCGCGGCTTCATCTGGCACATGTTTCAGGCGCGCCCGGGCGGCGGCGCCTCGCCGGCGGGCGACGGCTGGCCCGGCGCGGGCGAATGGCATTCGGCCGGCGGCATCAAGTTCGGCAGCCTGGAAGTCACCGAGGCGCGCTTTCCGCTGTTCTTCGCGCGGCATGAGTTCCGCCCGGATTCCGGCGGCGACGGCACGTTTCGCGGCGGCCCGGGCGGGTTGCTCAGCTTCACGGTCGAGACCAAAGAGCCGGCGCTCGCCAACACGGCGGGCGACGGCGCCCGCCACGGCGCCTGCGGGATCCTGGGCGGCGCCGACGGCGCGCCGCATCGTTACGTTCTGCACTCCGCCGGCCGGGCGCCGCGCCCGATCCGCACCAAGGAAACCGGCATCGACGTGCGCCCCGGCGACCGCTTCGAGGTCGCGTCGGGCGGCGGCGGCGGCTGGCGCGATCCGGCGGCGCGCAGCGCGGCCGCGCGCGCGGACGACGTCGAGAATGGATTTGTTACGGAGGTCGGATGTCAGATGTCGGATGTCAGATGTCAGAGAACAGATAATGAGCGATGATCCCGATCGAATTCCCCCTGCCTGTCATCCGACCTCCGTCATCCGACCTCTGACCTCTGACCTCTGGTGCTGTCGCGAGGTTGGTAGGAAATGAGGGTGGCGTAGTCTCCGGGGTGATCAACCTCGAATCATCCGGCGTTAGCGCGTCGGACTGGAGACCACGCCATGACAAGAACTACCACGAAGCCTGATTCTTCGCATCCTGCGGCCGGGATGGCTGTTGATCTTTTCGACAACTGGTTTGATCCGATCGAGACCGAGGTGCGCGCTCGGGCTCGGGAGTTCATCGAAGAGCTGATCCGCGGCGAGCTCGACAGCGTGCTGGCACGGCCGCGGTGTGGGCGAAGCCAGATGGCCGGCAATGAAGGAAGAGCAGGCGTTACGGGCCACCGCCACGGGAGCCGGACGCGGTCGCTGACCGGCACCTTCGGGCCGATCGAGATCGCGGTGCCGCGTGCCCGGCTGAGCACCCCCGAAGGCGCGACGAGGGAATGGAAGAGCCAGGCGCTACGGGCCTATCAGCGGCGCACGCTCGCTGCCGACGCGCTGATCGCGAGCACCTATCTGGCCGGCACCAACACGCGTCGAGTGCGGCGTGCGGCTCATTCTCGACGGCACGGTAGTGCGCGTGCGGCTCGACCGCAAAGCGACCTCCATCTCGCTGCTCGTCGTCCTTGGCGTGCGCGCGGACGGTCAGAAGGTGCTGCTCGCGATCAAGAGCATGGGCGGCGAGAGCGCCGAGGCCTGGCGCAGCGTCCTCGACGATCTCATCACGCGCGGGCTGCGTCGGCCCGAGTTCCTCATCGTTGACGGCGCGCCCGGGCTCGACAAGGCGATTGCCGCCGTCTGGGACGGCGTGCCGGTGCAGCGCTGCACGGTTCACAAGCACCGCAATCTCCTCGCCCACGCCCCCGAGCGCCTGCACGAGGAGATCACCGCGGATTACAACGATATGATCTACCCGACGACGCGCGAAGAGATCGAAGCACGCCGCAAGGCCTTCGTCCGCAAGTGGCGGCTCAAGCACCGTGCCGTCGCCGACAGCCTGGAGGAAGCGGGCGAGCGGCTCTTCGCCTTTACGCGTCTGCCGGCCAGCCAATGGCGCAGCGTGCGCACCACAAATGCGATCGAACGGTTGCACGAGGAGTTCAAGCGAAGGATCAAGACGCAGACCGTGCTGCCGTCCGCCGACACCGCCGCCATGTTGTTCTGGGCGCTGTTTGCCTCCGGTCAGATCAACATGCGCAAAGTTGATGGCTGGCAAACCCTCGGCACCAAGCCCATCGATCAACCGATTGACCTCGCAGCCTGAAGCGATACCTTCATGTTACCGGAGATCGCGCCACTCTCAATTCCAACCACATTCCGGACGCCACCTGACCTCTGACCTCTGACCTCTGACATCTGACATCCGCCATGCGCATCGGCATCGACGTCGGCGGCACCTTCACCGACCTGGTCGCCATCGACGACCGCGGCGCGGCGACGCTCGCCAAGGTGCCGTCGACGCCCGACGATCCCTCGCGCGGGGTGCTCGATGGCCTCGCGCGGCTGGCCGAAACCCTGGCGCTGCCGGTGGCCGAGCTGTTGCGCGCGGCCGACCGCATCGTGCACGGCACCACGGTCGCCACCAATGCGCTGCTCGAAGGCAAGGGCGCGCGCACCGGCATGCTGGTCACGGCAGGCCACCGCGACGTCATCGAGATGCGCGAGGGGCTTAAATCGGTCGAACGCTACAACATGCGCATGCCGCCGCCGGCGCAACTGGTGCCGCGGGCGTTGCGCCAGCCGGTGGTCGAGCGCATGCGTCACGACGGCCGCGTGGACGTCCCGCTCGACGCGACATCCCTCGACCGGGCGATCGCGGCGTTGCGTGCCGCCGACGTCGAGGCGGTCGCCGTTTGTTTCCTGCACGCCTGGCGCGATCCGCGGCACGAGCAGATCGCAGCCGAAGCCGTGCGCCGGGCCCTGCCGGATGCCTATGTGGCGCTGTCGTCGGAGGTGCTGCCCAAGATCAAGGAGTTCGAGCGCTTCTCCACCACGGTGGTGAACGCCTACGTGGGCCCGGTGCTGGCGCGCTATCTTGAGCGGCTCGGCGAGCGGCTGCACGGCGCCGGCTATGCGGGCCCGGTCCTGATCATGCAGTCGCACGGCGGCGTGATGCCGATCGCGGAGGCGACGCGCCTCGCCGCCGGCGCGGTCCTGTCGGGCCCCGCGGGGGGCGTCGCCGGCAGCCGCCATGCCGGAAAGCTGCTGGGCGAAGGCAACCTCATCCCGTTCGACATGGGCGGCACCTCGACCGACATTTCGCTCATCGTCGACGGCACCGCGAGCCTGGTCATGGATCGGGCCGTGGGCGGCCACCGGGTGGCGCTCGACAGCCTCGACATCGTCAGCATCGGCGCCGGCGGCGGCTCGATCGCGCGGGTCGATGCGGGCGGCATCCTGCACGTCGGGCCGCACAGCGCCGGCGCCGACCCGGGACCCGCCTGCTACGGCCGCGGCGGCACCGCCGCCACGGTCACCGACGGCAACGTGGTGCTCGGGCTCATCGACCCGGACAACTTTCTCGGCGGCCGGCGGCGGCTCGACCGCGCGGCCGCCGCGGCCGCGGTCGATCGCATCGCCGGCGCGCTCGGCATCGGCCGCGAGGCGGCGGCCTACGGCATTCATCGGGTGGTCGACACGACGATGGCCGAAGGGGTGCGGCTGGTCTCGGTGCGGCGCGGCGTCGATCCGCGCAAGTTCGCGCTGCTCGCGTTCGGCGGCGCCTCCGGCCTGCACGCGACCGCGGTGGCGCGCCAGCTGGGGCTCAACCGGGTGATCGTGCCGCGGGTTGCCGCCGTGCTGTCCGCCTGGGGCATGCTGGCGACCGATCTGCGCTTCGAGACGGCCAGGAGCCACGTCGGGGACGCGGGCCGTCTCGACGAGGACGAGATGGCGCGCATGTTTGCGACGATGGAGGCCGACGGCGCCGAGCGGCTGCGCGCGTCGTTCGAAGGAACGGTGCGCTGCGACCGCTCGGTCGACATGCGCTATGGCGAGCAGGTGTTCGAGATCAACGTGCCGCTCGACGGCGTCGATTGGCGCGAACAGCCGCTGGCGCAGATCATCGAGCGCTTCCATCGCCGCCACGAGGAACTCTACACCTATGCGCAGCGCGACCAGGAAGCGGTGCTGGTCAATCTGCGTGTCGCCGTCGTCGGCGTGCTGCCCGGCCTGCCGCAGGAGCCGGCGCTTCGCTCCGCGGCACCGTCGCCGCCCGCAGGCGAACGGCGGATTTATCTGGACGAGCCTCTGACCGCGCCCGTCCATGCCTTCGATCGCCTGGCGCCGGGCCAAACGATCGACGGGCCGGCGATCGTCGAATCCGCCATGACCACGATCCTGTTGCGTCCGCGCGAGCGCGCCGTCACGACGGCGCTCGGCTGGCTCGACATCGCGCTGCCGGAGATATCGCAGCCGTGAAATGGATCGGACTACAGCGTCATCTGCGAGCGAAGCGAAGCAATCCAGGCAACACACGCCGCCGCCGCGGCTCCTGGATTGCTTCGTCGCCCTGCGGGGCTCCTCGCAATGACGACGGTAGCCCGTAGCCCGGATGAGCGGCGTCAGCCGCGACATCCGGGGGCCCCGCATATCCCCCGGCTTTCGCGGGGGTCATGCGGGCTGCGGTACTGCGCGGTCACTTGCCGGGCAGCTTGTCGTCGATGCCCTTGACGTAAAAGTTCATGCCGAGGATCTGGCCGTCGTCGAGATGGGTGCCACCCTTGCACTCGACCGTGGTGCCGTCCTGCGTGGCAGGGACCCGCGGAGCGCAAGTGATTAGTTTAATATAAGCAGTCGGCTTACCGGCGCCCCGGCGCAACCGGCGGCCGAGTCAAGCCGATCCTCGCGTCGCGGATACGCAGCCAGTGGATGAACGGCAGCGAAGCGAGCACCATCCAGGCTTTGCCGACAATCTGGCCGAGCAGGAACTCGAAGCTGTGGAAAGCCACCCACAGGAAAATGATGCTGTCGACCACCAGGCCCGCTAGGCTGCTGGCGACGACGGCGGTGACGAAACGGCGGTTTTGCAGCGGCGTGTAGACGAAAAAGTCGGCCAATTCGGAAAAGAAGAACGCCAGGGTGGATGCCACGACCAAGGCGGGCGGCGCTATTGCGCCGGAGAGGACGGCGCCGACCACGATCGCCGCGAGCGACCACATGCGGCCGAGCCGACGTTGAACCAAATCCCGCAGCACCAGCGCGAGCCCGATCATCAGCACGCCGCTCGGCGCGGCGAGCCCGGGCGCCACCGGGATGAGACACGGGCCGTCCGGCACGCACGTGGTGCCGGCGTGGCCGATCAGCCAATTGGCGATCGGGATGCAGGCGATGAAGCCGGCAAGATAAATGAATCCCTCGGTGCGGGGCTTGACCATTCCATTCGCCTCGATCAGGTCGCGGTGCGCGGCGCGCCTGCCGATTTCGTCTTTTGAAACTGCGTATAGCCCGCCGCGCGCAGCTTGCAAGCCGGGCAAACGCCGCAGCCGTAGCCCCATTCGTGGCGCTGGGTGCGGTCGCCCTCGTAGCAGGAATGGGTGTGCTCGACGATGCAATCGATGAGCAGGGCGCCGCCGAGACGCTCCGCCAGAGCCCAGGTGCCGGCCTTGTCGATCCACATCAGCGGCGTGTGCAGGACGAAGCGCGTTTCCATGCCCAGGTTGATGGCCGCCTGCAGGGCCTTGATGGTGTCGTCGCGGCAGTCGGGGTAGCCGGAGTAATCGGTCTCGCACATGCCGGCGACGATGTGCTTGAGGCCGCGGCGGTAGGCGACGCAGGCGGCGAATGTGAAGAACAGGATGTTGCGCCCAGGCACGAAGGTGTTGGGCAAGGCCTTCTCACGCATTTCGATCTCGACCGCGCGCGTGAGCGCCGTGTCGCTGATCGCGCCGAGCACCGCAAGATCGATCATGTGATCGTCCTTGAGGCGCTCGGCCCAGGCGGGAAAGCCCGCCGCCAGCGCCCGCAGCACGCCCGGCCGGCAATCAAGCTCGACCTCGTGGCGCTGGCGATAATCGAAGCCGACGGTTTCGACGCGCGCGAATCGGGCCAACGCCCAGGCGAGACAGGTCGCCGAATCCTGCCCGCCCGAGAAGAGCACCAGCGCGGCATCGCTGTCCGGGGGCGTCTCCATGTGGGGCCACCAATACTCAAGATCTCATACGGTATCCATAAATATCAAAGGCACTGCAGCCCGCCTGGCCATGGCGGGCAGTGCTTTTGCCCTATATCCAAGCAGCAGATGCCAAAGTCAAGGATCGCGCCCCGCGGCTGGCCGCTCCCCTGTTGGCCACCCAGCAGCGATCCGTAATGAAACCCCGCACCGATGTGATGTAGAGTGGCGCTGCCGGGCGACGTTTGCAAATACACGAGGATCTTGCGGGAAGCTATACCCTATCTATTTAAAAGCAGCGCTCCGCAACCGGTAGCCCGGATAGACCTGCTCCATCACCGTATTTTCCATGATTCAGGGGCCCAGTGATGTGCCGAATCAACTGTCTTTAGAGACTCTTTTGTCCATCCGGGAATGGGAACATAAGTAAGTTTAGGCACGGTTTGGCCATTCAAAAACTCAACTGATCTGTTCACGACCATTCTTCCCGTGATGACGGGACTTTCATCAATGTCAAGTTTGATGTAACCGGCCTGGATATATGGTACCGCTTCGCGAGAAAAAGATGCCGTCGTGATAGTCATCTTTTCGATACGATTAACTGCACGCGCGGCATCCGCCGCGCCCAAAGCCATTCCGTCCGCTACGGTGAAAATCCCATTCAATTGGGGAAACGTCACAAGAAGGTCTTGCGTTAGACGCTGCGGATCAGCTCTATCGGGGATGCCGAAGCGTTCTGCGACAATTTTTATATTCGGGAACTTTTGCGCCATGATCTCCTTAAACCCCTGCGCGCGCTTCATCGACCATTCAGCTGCGGCAGGACCGCTAAGCATAGCCACTTCCCCCCGACCACCGAGAGCGGCTCCCATAAATTCAGCCTGTTTACGACCGATAGCCAGATCGTCGGTTAAAACGGCCGCTTTGATGACCGGAGTGTTTGAAGAGGTAACATGCGTGAAAACGGGAATCCCCGCTGATGCGGCTCGTTCAACCGCCGGCACCGTGCCGCTGAAGCTTGTCGCGGCCAGCAAAATTGCGTCGACCCGCAGCGTAATCAGATCTTCAATTTGCGAGTTCTGCTTATCAATGTTGGTATAACCGTCCGCAGAGAGCCAATTCACCTCCAAGCCAAACTTCTGCGCCTGGTCTAGAACGCCGTAGGCTTCATTTACCCAGAAGGGTGCTGCGAGGAAGGGAAATAGCACGCCAATCTTGTACTTTCGATTAGGTTTCACGTCGGGAACGTTAAAATTATCCGGCAGCGTAATTATTTCAGAACTTCCGCCGGCTTGTCCCAAGACTCTGTGGCTATCAGCAAGAATCCACCCCCCTATGGCACACACGAGAGCTATCGCTGCAACGAAGGTCCGATGCGTGTTCATCTTGATCCCCTCTCCGGATTACAACCTATATTACGCTCTTATCCTGAGTCGGTCCAGGGCCACGGCAACAATAATAGCGCCTCCGATGACGATCTGCTGAACATAAGACGATACATTCAGCAGGTTGAGGGCATTTCCCAAAAGCCCGAGAAAGAGTGCACCGAGCATCACGCCAATCGCCGAACCGCGGCCCCCGAACAGGCTTACGCCGCCAATCACGACGGCGGCTATTGCCTGTAAGGCGGTATCCGCCCCGACGGTCGGGTGGCCGCTGTTAACGCGCGCGGACAACAGCAGGGCGCCCAGCGCGGTCAAAATGCCGCTGCACGTATAGGCACCGAGGAGCACCCATCGCGTCGGAATTCCGGAAAGTACGGCGGCGGCCTCATTGCTCCCTACGGCATAAACGAATCGACCGGGTACAGTTCTCGTCAGCACGATATGGACGAGAACAAGCACTGCGATTGCAACACCGGCTGGCAGAGGCACCCCCGCTACCTGCCCCCACGCAAGCGCTGCAAACCCACTTGGCACGTCGAAGATCGGTTGCCCGTTGCTCACGATGAGTGCCAGCCCTTGTAAGATTGACCCAACGCCGAGCGTTGCGACAAACGGCGACACCCGCAGTATGGCAACCATATAGCCATTCAGTAGGCCACTCGTCGCACCCACCAGGAGCCCAAAAAAACCGCCTGCTGGAATCCCCAGACCACTGGCTGCAAGGGCGAACACAACGCTCGAAGCGCCCACAATACCGCCTTGCGATAGGTCGAGCCCTCGCGTGAGCACAGGGATCATCTGTGCTAGTGCGAAGATCGCGAGGAAAGCGCTTTGGCGCAAGACGTTGATCAAGTTCTCAGCGGTCAGAAAACGGGGTTGGAACAACGCCAAAACGGCTACTGTCAATAGCGCCGCCGCTGGCAAAAACATCGAGCTATATCGAGTAACAATTTTTAGAGCGGAAGTAAGCATAATTCTGACCTAGTGGTATTGTAAGGTGAATGCTTCAAGTTGGTCCCCCGTCAGATCGGAGGGATTCACACGAGTGCATTTTTGATCGTTGCTTCCAAAAACGACGACTTCATCGCACAAACGTACAACATCATCGAATTCCCTAGAAAAGATCACTGCAGCACTCCCTCCCAACGCCGCTTTCCGCAGGATGTCCCCTATCCGCAATCTCGTTGTAACATCCACGCCGCTGAATGGCTCATCGAGAAGGAGAACCGCCGGCCGGCTGGACAGCGCGCGGCCAATAACGCACTTCTGTCGATTACCGCCCGAGAGATCGGCAATAGGCTGATCGAGGGAAGTCGTCACGATGCCCATGCCGCGCCGAAGATTTTCGGCATTTTCGCGCTCCTTTGCCGTATCCATAAGACCCGCCCATGACAAACGGGGAAAGCTGGCCGCGTTGAGATTTCGCTCCACGGTGTGTTCAGGAAAAATCCACTCGTGGCTTCGTTCGCGGCTCACGTAGACAACTCCTGCTCTAAATCGTTGCGCGGAGCCACCTGTCAGTTGCCGACCTGTCAAACTGGCACTCACTTCGATCTGCGTCGGCAGCCCGGCGATTGCACGAAGGAGGTCATGTGTTCTCGACAGCGGATGGCTTGCGATCCCGACTATTGAACCCGCGCGCACTTCAAAACGCAGGAAGCCATTCTCCGCTTCGGCCTTGATGGCAGCCGCTAATATGACATGACCGAAGGATGCATCATGTCCAGCGGATGGATGCAAGTCATGTGAGACTTGGCCGATAACGCTGTCAAGAGGTACGTTTTCGGCAGCTCGCTGAAAAGCCAATACGCCATCACGCAAGAGAACGACGCTGTCGCTGTATTTGAGAGCGGAACGCAAGTCATGCGTAACGATGACGACAATGCACCCCTGGTCGGCAGCCGCGCGCAGCGCGGCAAAAACGCGATCGCGAGCGTCCAGGTCAAGGCCAGCTGTCGGTTCATCCACGAGCAAAGCTTTGGCATTTCGCGCGAAGGCTTTTGCTATTTCGACGAGTTGACGGTCGCTTGCGGCCAAATTGCGAACGCTCGCATCCACGTTGATGCCGCTGCCGAGCGCTGCAAGCGCATCGGCCGCCCTTCGGCGTTGAGCACGCTGATCGATCGTTATGCCGGGATGGTCCTTCGGAAAATGCTCCCAAACCTGCCAATCGTCGATCAGGCTTAGATCCTGATGAATGCTGACTACTCCCACCCGCATCGCTTCCGCCGGCGTGGAAGGGCGGTACGGGTGACCAAGCAGACACATTTCACCCGACTCCGCGCGAAGCGATCCGCCGATTACTTTTAGCAGCGTCGATTTCCCAGCGCCATTGGGGCCGAGAACGGCGGTAATTCGGCCAGCCGGTAGGTCTGCTGTCACTCCGGCCAATGCGATAAAATCTCCGTATCGCTTTGTAAGGGTACGGATGACGATTCCGTCTGAACCGTGGGACATTTACCCCCCGCTCTCGCGCTTGTGACCGACCATCGACACGATATTAGCACCCGGCGAATTCGGTTGCTCAAGATCGCGAGCCTCTGTTTTCGTCAGGCGTTTTGCCATTTCGGCCAGGCCAAGCTGACGTGCGACGGACGGGCGAATCTCGAGAAAATGCCACGAGATAGTGAACTCTCGCTCCAGCGCTCGCTCCAGCGTTCTTTCCTTCAGACCATAGTTTGGCCGCCTAATCGCCGACCGCTGAACCCATCGTTCTCCATCGTATCCGTCACGCAAGAGTAAAAAATCTTCGAATGCGGCAAAGTGAGGCTCAAACAAAAGTTTGTTCACTACAGTCTCCGTCCTGTTCTCGAATTTCTGATGACAGAGCGCCTCAGTAGCATCAAAAAATAAGCAGTATTTTACGACGACTTCGCCGACATTGGCAACCAAGTTCTGGTCAGCTCGTCCAAATTCTCTGCGAATTCCAAGTAGATGTGGCACATTCATCGAAGTCATCCGGCTGAACGGTATCAAAAACAGCTGATTATAACCATCACTCTCCAGATCTATTTTTCCATTTTTCAGCTCTATATGATTTAAGAGTTTTCCGTGCTCATCGCGCCCTCGAACGTAGCGCACCCAAAGAACTCCCCCAATGTGAGCTTCCGACTCATTGGTCCGATGCTCCGGCTCTCTCTTGAGCTTGTTCCAGAACGAGGCATCCCTGCTAACCAACGGCTTAATGAATTGATCATCCGATTCCAACGACGAGTGCGTCCAAGCCTCTTCGCTAAGCACCTGTTGAGAGAAGTAATCTTCGACTTTGCTGTACAAGGCCGCATTCATTAGCTGCAACGCGGTCGCATTTTGAAATGCCTCCACTCGCGTAGTCCGCAACCTCCGGCCCAGAATCCAAAGACGATGCATATAGTCAGCAGCTACCGCTATCGTTTTGTCGAGCGAAGCCAGCAGAATAGCGCTGGCCCAACCGAGGCAATTCATCTGCGTCGCCAATTTGACGCCAAGATCTCCATGCATTGTTTTGCTCAAAGCGGCGCGCAGCCGAAGATAGCTCTCTTGCCAAGCGGGCTGAGCCCCCTCCGCCTGGGAAAGCGAGCACAAAGTTAAAGCGCAGACAAACAGCAGCGAAACAAATGCACCCTTGAATAATTCATCACTGGCGGTCCATCCGTGCACAAGCTGTGGAAGATCTTCGATTAACCGATCAAAGTCCCGAAAATCGGCAAACCGCCAGCGTTTCGACCTTCGGAGTGTGTTCTCCAACTCCTCTCGGATAAGCTGTCTTCCGGCATCGCTTCCTGAAAGTACCGCCCACAGGACACCCGTTCTAATTAGATGTACCCTGCTTTCAAGTTGCTCCAGCGTTGCGTCACGCATTTCATGAAATTGAAGAAACTCATTCATATCTCGAAATAGGTTATTCGCCCGCAGCCATTCTTTGACATCTCTTTGTAATTCTTCAACCTTGTCCTCTAACTCGCTGTCTGATACATGCGTTTTCAGCCTAACGCGAAAGCGAACACTGCTTGATGAGACCTCCTGCGCTCTTAACATAAAGGCATAGTAAAGTACGTGGTAGTAGGGAATAACTGTAGTTGGTTCCGCGTGGCGTGCATTTTGGATATCCCATCTTTTGTTCACTGGCTTTTTCGCAATCTCTTCAGCGATATCTCGGCAATATTCCATAACTCCGTCCGCCATTTGTGGGTACAATTCAAAAAGACCCAAATATTTCGAAACAGCAGGCACGCGGTCCGTTGCGCGAGGCTTCAATTGATGATCTTCGGCGGCGGCGTTGAGCCCCTTTCCCCACTCCTCATCCAGCAATTCGGCGGGGAGAAACGACCCGAGAGCCTTGAGGACTACAACGTTGAGATCAAAGGGTCCATGCCCGAGCTCATCCCCCTCATCATCATGCGCGAAGTCGTCGCGCATGGAAAAACCCCATCCGCCTTCCTCGTACCGGTCTGCCGCGAGCGCGAACGCCGAAAAACCGGCTAGTCTGCCGAATTGGAGTTCCTCGGGTAGCGGAACGAAGAAACTATCGCTCAAAACCTGTTGGACGTCATCGAGGAGTTTCTTAATAGCCCTCCACGGCGCTGCGTTCAAATCTCCGCGGACAGCGGGAGCAACATGCTTGTACTGCTCGCTTCCGAGTTCCGCGTAGCGGGAAAGCAGCATGCTCTTCCAATCTCCGCGCGCGTGCTTCCTGAGGTTTTCGCCATCAAGATCGGGCTGCGCCGAGATAGCGCGGGACGCACCTGCCAATACTTCCTCAAGAAACCGGTCGTCTGGATTCTTTGGCCATCCGGTCAAGAAAGGCGTCTTTACTGCAAATACCTGGCCGCGGCCATGGCTCGTGTATTTGGTGAAATTATAGTGCTCATAAATACACCATGGAGAGCGTATGTAATCGTCACTTAGGAGCGCAATGAAGATCTTTGCGCTCTTGAGATTATCCTCTATTTCTTTTCGAATCTTCGCTCCTATTCTTTTGTCCGGGTAGAAGTATATTTCATCGTCGGCTAAATTAAAGTGAGTTTGAATGGAGGCCTTAAAATCCTGAACCCAACCCGCTTCGCCCGCAAATGAAAGAAAGATCTTGCACGTCATCACTCACCCCTTCTCATGGCGAGAGCACGTCGCGTGTGCGTGCCCTATTAGGAATAATTGCACATCAGGTTGCGCGTGGAAAGTCGTAAACGCAATTGGAACACGTGGACTGACCCCAGTCGCTCAACTGGCTTGATAGCTCAATTGGCAACTTCATCCTACTGAATTGGGGTCCTCTTCAAAGACGTGAGCCTGAGTCAAAAGGCTCATTCCATGCTCTCCCAGCAATATTCCTCTCACCTCGCCGGCGCGCCGGCCTCGATCCACGCCGCGAGCGTCCCGCGCTCCTCGCCGGTCATCTCGGTCACGTTGCCGGGCGACTTGGCGTTCGAGCGCGCCGCATAGATGGCGATCAGCAGCGCCTGCCGGTGGATGCGCTCGGGGGCGTCGAACATGATCACGCCCGGCGCTGCCGCGATGCCGGCCCACACCGGCTGCGCCGCGTGGCCCATGCTGCAGCGTGACAGGACGATGTCGTCGACCGCGGCGACGTCGACCTTGGCGGGGGAGGCGCCGGCCACCGCCGAGCGCGGGCCGGCCGCCAACAGCGGATGGCTGCCATGCAGGCAGCCGCCACCGCGCTCGACCCCGGCTGCCGCGTGGCGTATATGTCGGGCTCAGGCTCGATCTTCTCGGGCTCTGCCCGGGCGAAACCGTGGCCAAGGCAGCGGCGCAACGGGCGACGGCTCGAGGGCAGGCGCGCGCACTCGGGTAAGCACCAGGGCTCCGAATCCGGGTTAACGCGATAGCTGCCCAAGGATGGTCGCGAGATAGTCGGGGCTCCAAGTGGCGCATTTTCGCCTGAGCCGGATGCTTCGCTTGTCCTTGACGGTGCGGAGGAGGTTGATGGCGAAGTGTCTGACGATTGCCATGTTTTCTGCGCCGTGGCCGGTTCTGAGGCGGGATTGATCATCGCCGAAGGTGACATCCAGCACCCAATGCAAGCTGTTCTCGATGGCCCAGTGGCTGCGAACAGCCTCGGCTGCGCCGATAGCCGAAAGCCCGGCGGAAGAGACGTAGTATCGGGTCTCGAAGCGGCCGCGGTCTTTCAGTTCGGCCCGTGAGGCAACCCGAACGATCGTCGTGACATCCGGCAGACGAACCTCACCCGGGAAGCGACGATCGCCATCGAGCCAGCCAACGTCGCGGGCGACGGTTACAGTTCGTTGCTCGATGCGGCCATGGCCTTTGTCTATATCCACCGTGTTCTCGAGACTGGCAGGAGGAGCGCCGGCGAAGAAGCGCTCGATCTCGGAGCGTAGCGTCGGCTGATTGGCCTTCACGGCGAGGAGATAGTCGGCTTGTGCATCCCTGATCGCGGTCGCAATGGTCGGGTTGGTCGCAATGGCGTCGATCGACACCAGCGCCCCTTTAAGACCGTCGTTGGTGGCCAGCCGCTCGATCAGGACTGGAATTGCGGTGATCTCGTTGGTGTTGTCCGCAACCGCCTCCTGACCGAGAACGAGATGGCTTGTGGTGGCGAAGGCAGAGACGAGATGAAGCGGGGCCTTCTCCGCGCCGCGATTGTGGCTGCGACGTGAGGTCTTGCCATCGATGGCCACAAGGTCCAGTCGATCAGGCCAAGTCTCCCGCACCCAGGCCGTGAACGCGGTTGAGAATAGTTCCGGGTTGATACGGTTCATTAGGATGTTCAGCCATCGCCCGCCCGGAACCCCGTGGTGGTAGGGCAGGAAGCGGCGCAGGAACGCCAAATGCGCTTCGCCCCATTCGGCAATCCCCTCATAATCGTCGCAGTCGGCGATCGTGCCGCACACCACCAGGAGCAGGATCTCCGGCAGCGGAAGCGCCACGCGCCATTGCTGCCGCGTGTCATCAATGATGGCAAAATGCTCCAGTAAGGCCCGAAGCCGCGACTTGGTGAAGACTACGGCGATGCTCATGGGGGTGCCCTCCGAATCAACGCCACCCGAGCGAATCACACTTCACCGCAAGGGAAAAACCGCCGTTAACCCGAGTTCGGAGCCCTGGGGTGAGCACGAATCGGCTTGACAGGCGAGTGGTGGCGATATGATATAACGTGGCGTCGATATAATTATAAAATTCTTGTCACCTCATGCCGGTTTCGATTCCACCAGGGTCGAGTGGTCCGCGATCGTTCATCGCGGCGGGGCGTACTGCGCTCTTCGTCCTGTTGTCGCTTTCGCCGATCGTCCTGGGGATACTCGGGGATTTGGCGGTTGCGGTCGGTCAGGCGGATCCGGTGTCACGCGCATACCCGTTGCAGGTCTATCTGGCAGGTCCTTTCGGCTTCTCCGAAGCTGGTCGTGACTTCATGTATCGGGTTCTAGTTCCGGAACTAAGACGCGAAGGTTATGAAGTTGTTGATCCGTGGAAACTAACGGATCAAGCAAAGATAGGCTTGGTCCTTAAATTGCCATATGGCGAAGCGAGACGGGAAGCGTGGCGCAGTTTGAACCCGGAAATTGCCGCGAACAATCGAATTGCAATTGATCGCTGCGACGCGGTCTTTGCAGTCTTGGACGGGGCCGACGTCGATAGCGGGACTGCCGCCGAAATCGGCTATGCTTTCGCGCAGCATAAACCTATCGTGGGATACCGCGGTGATTTGCGACTATCGTCGGATAACGAGGGATCCACAGTCAACCTTCAAGTCGAGTACTTTATCCGGGAAAGCGGGGGCACGATCGCTTTGAATCTCAAAGACGCCCTGCAGGCGCTGTCAGCAGTTACGGGCAGGAAATGAACATGAGAAACGCTGTGCCTGATGTCATTGCGTTCTTTCGCAACATGTTCACGGTCGTTCTTGCACTTGCGCTGACTGAAGCGTTCAAGCAATTTGTTTCCGACCGAGGGGAGGCGCAAACTCGTTTCATTCACTGGGATCGGCTACCCTCGCTGCTGACTCTTCTCTTCCTGGTTATCCCCTTTTTTCACGGAATGAGCAGATACTTCTTCAACAAATATATCGCATCGTTACCCACGCCGTATGCATGGCCGTTAATGGTCGATAGCATTGTATTCGTATCCGAGTCGGCTCTTTTTTTTATTATGTCACGGTGCATGGCCTCGATCCAATGGCGCCAGTTCTACACAACGGTGGTCGCCCTTCTCATTCTCGATTCGCTTTGGGCATTCTATGCGATCACACCGGGAACCTGGATGTGGCTGAATTTCACGCTAGGTCCGATACTGCTAATCGCCGTCGTGACGTATTGGTGCCTGAACAAAGTGCCATCCCTGCCCATGGCTTTTCTGTTCACCGGCCTGATCGTGGTCAGAACGGTACTTGACTACGTATGGGAATGGAAATTTTATTTCCCGGATCCGATGTAAGAATCTTTGTTTTTTCTGCGGGCTGCCCTTGCCGGCATGGCGCGAATTGTAGAAGTGGCGGATCAGCGGCCCGAGCAGCAGTACGATGGCGACGATGATCCAGTTGTAGCGCGTGGCGAACAGCAGCGGATAGTGATTGCTGATCATCAGCAAGATGACCGGCAGGGTCAGGTAGTTGTTGTGCACCGAGCGCTGCTTGCCCTCGAAGTTCCACTTCGGCTCGGGCGATCGGCCGGCGAGCAGCGCCGCCCAGTGCGACGGCTGCGCCAATCCGACCCAGCCGTCCTGCCAGGGCACCCAGAGGGGACCATGGAGTTCTAAGGGGTCTACCGCGGCACCTGGGGCTTCAACCAGCTCTCGCACAGCACCGCCTTCACCTTCGGCCCGTTCAAGAACATCGACTTCTCGTTCGGCGGCGATTGGAACACCCAGAACAACGCCTTCGCGCCGGAGAAGAAGGACATCGTGGCCGGCGTGAAGTTCGAGTTCGCTGTGCCGCAAGGCTACTTCAACGTCGCGGTCCACGCCTACAAGGAGTGGAACCACAACGCCCTGCCCGGCACGATCGTCTCCAACGTTGAGTTCGACACGGTGCCGGAGTTCGAGTTCACCTACATGGCACCGCTCGCCTTCACCGGCCTGCCGCTGCGGTTCGCCGGCTTCACCAACGTGGTGACGCCGAAGGGCCGGGACGGCTTCGGAAACCAGACGGTGACGGAACTCCTGACCGACAACCGGCTGATCCTCGACATCGGCAAGGTGGTGGCCAACCGGGCGAACCTGTGGGACGCCTACGTCGGCTACCGCTACTGGCGCAACAAGTTCGGCAACGACGACGCGATCCTTCCCTTCGCCAAGGAAGAGACCTACTACGTCGGCGTCGCCTGGCACGCGCTGTGATCGAAGAGTCCGCCGCGCGGTGCTGATCGCACCGCCGGCGCAAGGCTTCAACTCCCGGTGCCCGGTTCGGTCCGGCACCGGGAGTGGTTTTTGTGCGACCGCAGCACGCGCTCGGATGTGGCGTCGTAGGAGCGCAGCCCGGATGAGCGGAGCGATATCCGGGAACACGCCCCGCATCTCGCTCCGCCCATGCGGGCCGCAAGGTGACATTAAGCGCCGAGGCGCATCACGACGACACCGCAAACAATCAATACGGCGGCCATCAGCCGAACCGCGCCAAGTGTCTCTTTGAGAAAAAAGTATGCGATTGCAGCTCCGAACAAGACGCTGGTGTCGCGCAAGGCCACCACTTCGGGGATCGAAGCCACGGTCATCGCCCAAACCCCGATACCGCTGACGAGGAACGATAGAAATCCACCGGCTACGCCGCGTTTCCACTCGTTCAGCATTCTAAATATCACGGCAGACCTGGAATAAATTACAACGATCGCCAGGGTACCGACGCCCGTCAACAAAAACGCCGCACCGGCATAGGCATAAACGTTGCCGGAGGCGCGCGCGCCGTGGCCATCGACCAGCAGGCCGGCGCTCAGAAACGCGGAAGTCAGCAAGGCAAACCCGAGCGCGCGCCAGTTCAAGGGGGCGGCGGCATTGGGCGAAAATGACAGCAGGCATACGCCGGTTCCCACGGCGACAATGCCGACCCATCCGAAAAGATTCAGTTGTTCGTGTAAAAATATGGTGCTCACCAGTGTTGTCAGAAAGACCGCCGCCCCACGCACCGCGGGATAGACTTGCGCCATGTCGCCCGCGCGAAACGCGTACATCAGTCCGATGAAATATCCATTGTTGAAAATCATCGATGCAGCCAGGTAAATCGAAATATTCGTTCCGCCTGACGGCCATCCTGTATAGATCAACAATATGCCCCCAAACAGAGCGGCGATCAGATTCAGAAGCGCTGCTTTTTCAATTGGCTCAAGCTTGACTCTTATCATTATGGCGTTCCAAAGCGGATGAAGAACGGCAGCGACCAATACGATGATGAAAACTTCAATCGTCATTCGCGGTCCCCAGGAAGATCGAAATTGCGGTGTTTCGCGCGGTCACTTGGGTGTCGCCGTCAGTCCGCAGGCGTGACCCGCTCGCCCTGAACATAGGTCGTCTTGACCGACCGGTCGTCGCCCATGATCATGAGCACGAACAATTCCTCGTCGAGCCGATCGTCGATCGCCGCCATGCGCTGGCGCATGGCGGGCGTCGCGCGCGCGTCGAGCACGACCAGGTCGGCGTAGCGCCCCGGCGCGAGGCTGCCGATCTCCTGCTCCAGCCCGAGGGCCTCGGCGTTGCCGCGAGTCATCATGTGGAATGCCTGGTAGGCGGAGAGCTTGTTGCCGCGCAGCTGGAAAACCTGGTAGGCGGCGGCGGCGGTCCGCAGCATGGAATAACTGGTGCCGCCGCCCACGTCGGTCGCCAATCCGACTCGTACCGGCCGCTCCGCCTTGCGCATCGCCGCATGGTCGAACAGGCCCGAGCCGAGGAACAGGTTGGAGGTCGGGCAGAAGGCGGCAACCGAGCGCGTCTGCGCCAGCAGCGCCATTTCGTCCTCGCTCAGATGAATACAATGGCCGAGCACCGTGGTCGGACCGAGCAGCCCGAAGCGACGATAGACGTCGGTGTAGCTCGCCGCGTCCGGATACGTCCGGCGCACCAGGGCGATCTCGTCGAGGTTCTCGGCAAGATGGCTCTGCACCAGGCAGTCCGGATGCTCGCGCAGGAGGGTTCCGGCCGCCGCGAGCTGCTCGGGTGTCGAGGAGACGACGAAGCGCGGCGTGATGGCGTAGCGCGCGCGGCCGCGCTTGTGCCAGCGCGCGATCAGCGCCTTGCTGTCGGCGTAGGATGACGTCGCGTCGTCGCGCAAGGCCTCCGGCACATTGCGGTCCATCATCACCTTGCCGGCGGCAATACCCATGCCGCGCCGTTCGGCTTCCGTGAACAGCGCGTCGGCCGAGTGGGGATGGACGCTGCAATAGACGAGCGCGGTCGTCGTGCCGTTGCGCAGCAGCTCGTCGAGGAAGAAGCGCGCCTGCCGCGTCGCGAACGCCGGGTCGGCATATTTCTGCTCGGCGACGAAGGCGTAGCTCTCCAGCCAGTCGAGCAGCTGCAGGCCGAACGAGGCGATCGCCTCGACCTGGACGTAATGAATGTGGGTGTCGATCAACCCCGGCAGGACCAGATGATCGGGATAGTGGTCGACCGGCGTGTGCGGCGGGAGCTTCGGGCCGATGGCGCGCGCGTCGCCGACGGCGGCGATGCGGCCGGCCTCGATCGCGACGATGCCGTCCGGCCAGTAGCGGACGGCGTCCTTCGTTTCGGCCGGATCGCCCGCAAAGCTGAGCAGCCGGCCGCGGACTGCGCGTTGCATGATATTGCTGCCTATCAGTTTGGCCGCGCGCACGCTACATCGGCGCGGTCCGGGCCGCACAAGGGGGAACCATCGGATGACGCACGCATTCGCCGAGCTTCCGGCCGGACCTGCCTTTCGCCTGATCAACGCCCGGATTCCGGCGTGCCTGACGGATGCGCAGGACCTCGGCCCCGCCACCGCTGCGGACGGCTTGGCGGCCTGCGACATCCGCGTCGATGGCGGCCGCATCGCCGCGATCGTGCGCCGCGACGCAGCCGCGCCGCGCGACAACGGTCCGTCGCTCGACCTCGATTGCGGCATCGTTCTGCCGCGCCTGCTCGACGTGCATACCCATATCGACAAGGGGCATATCTGGCCGCGCCGCGCCAATCCGGACGGCACGATCGCGTCGGCCCGGGTCGCCGTGATGGCGGACCGGGAAGCCAACTGGTCCGCCGCGGACGTGCGCGCGCGCATGGACTTCGCGCTGCGTTGTGCGCTGGCGCACGGGACCGGCGCGATCCGCACCCACATCGACTCGTACGGCAAGCAGACCGCAATCTCCTGGCCGGTGCTCGCCGAAGTGCGCGCCGCCTGGAAGGACCGCATCGTCGTCCAGGCGGTCTCGAACTATCCCCTGACCTTCGCGCTCGACGACGAGCCGCAGTTCCGCCACGTGGTGGAAACCACCGCACGCCATGGCGGCATCCTCGGCGGCAACACGTTCCCGGGCGAGCCGATCCGGGAATTGGACAAGGCGCTCGACCGCGCGTTCGCGGCCGCCGCCGAGCATGGCCTCGATCTCGATTTCCACGTGGACGAAAGCGCCTCCGAAGAGGCGCGCTCGCTCGGCCGCATCGCCGCGGCGGCGCTGCGGCACAAGTTCGCCGGACGGGTCACGGCGGGGCACTGCTGCTCGCTCGCGCTCTACGGCGACAACGAGCGGGCCGACACCATCGCGCGGGTGGCCGAGGCCGGGGTCGCCGTGGTGTCGCTGCCCATGGTCAACATGTACCTGCAGGACCGCCAGCCCAGCCGGACGCCGCGCTGGCGCGGGATCACGCCGTTGCACGAGCTCGCCGCCGCCGGCGTCGACGTGATGGTGGCGAGCGACAACACCCGCGACCCATTCCACGCCTACGGCGATCTCGATCTCCTCGAGGTGTTCCGCGAAGCGACCCGCATCGGCCATCTCGACCATTGCGACCGCCCGTGGATCGCGGCGGTGAGCACGACGCCGGCGCACGTGATGGGCCTGCCCGCGCACGGACGGATTGTTGTCGGCGGCCCCGCCGACCTCATCGTCACCCGCGCGCGCACCTTCAACGAGCTGCTGGCGCGGCCGCAATCAGACCGCATCGTCATGGTCGCCGGCCGCCAGATCGACACGACCTTGCCGGACCACCGCGAGCTGGATCATTTGGTTGGAGGCGGCCCGTAGGATGGGGTGAGGCGCCATAGCCCGTCGAAGACGGGCGTAAACGCCCTGATGGCGCCGATACCCGTCGATGGGTTTCGCTCCGCTCAACCCATCCTACGCGCTACGCGCTACGACTCTCCCCATCGGCGGCGCGCGAGCGACTGCGCGACGGCCGGCGCCGATAGAGTGTCATACGCATGACCGCCGAGACAAACTGATCGACCTGGAAACGCTGCCTCGGGTCCGGAACGAGGCGACCTTACCTGCGCCTCGGCGCAACGGCGCTCCCCCACACAGCAGGGTCGTGCGGATTAACCATGCAGAATCCGCCGCTGCCCCGGACCGTGTCGAGGCATTGCTGCCAAGTGTAGAAACCGCAGCTCTCATATCCCCCTCCTGCAGGCCCCCCGGCATAGGCGCAAAACGCCGCCGCTTCGGCTTTGCCTCCAGGCATCATCGCCAAAACGATCGTTGCGGCGACGGCGAACAAAAAACCGCGCATGGCCATCCTCCGATCCGTTGGTGTCATTTCAACAGGAAGAACATCGGGAGGCGCGGCGACTTTGTCGAGGAGTGGTTCGATCACGAACTAGTCAGCGTTGAATAGGAGCGGGGATTACCATGCGGGTCGGCATGCTTTCAGACCGCAGCTTGACGTTCCGGGTTGGCAGAAAACCTAGGCTTTTCCGGTGTGAAACCGGCTCAGCGCGATCGAACGCCGCGAGTGGGATGGTGCCTGCGAGCCCAACTCACCGCGCCGGCGCGCCGGCCGCGAGCCAGGCCGCCAGCGTCCGGCGCTCCTCGCCGGTCATCTCGGTGACGTTGCCGGGCGGCATGGCGTTCGAGCGCACGGCGTAGATGGCGATCAGCCGCGCCTGCCGGTGAATGCGCTCGGGCGCGTCGAACATGACACCGCCGGGCGCCGCGGCGATGCCGGCCCACACCGGCTGTTCGGCGTGGCACATGCTGCAGCGGGACAGGACGATGTCCTCGACCGCGGCGACGTCGACCGTGGCGGGGGCGGCGCCGGTCACCGCCGCGCGCGGGCCGGCAGCGGAGAGCCAGGCGATGGCCGCCATGCCGGCCGCCGCCGCCACCCAGGTCCACCACGGGCTGCCCTTGCCGGCGTGGCGGGAATTGTAGAAATGGCGGATCAACGGGCCGAGCAGCAGCACGATCGCGACGATGATCCAGTTGTAGCGCGTGGCGAACAGCAGCGGATAGTGATTGCTGATCATCAGCAGGACGACCGGCAGGGTCAGATAATTGTTGTGCACCGAGCGCTGCTTGCCTTCGAAGTTCCACTTCGGCTCGGGCGTTTGGCCGGCGAGCAGCGCCGCCACGCTTTTCTTCTGGTTGGGGATGATGACCACGAAGACGTTGGCGACCATCATGGTGCCGATCAGCGCGCCGATCTGCACGAAGGCGCCGCGCCCGGAGAACACGTGGGTGAACGTATAGGTGAGCGCGACCAGGAACACGTAGCCGAGCAGCGCCAGCGCCAGCTCGTTGCGGCCGAGCGGCGAGCGGCACATCGCCTCGTAGGCCAGCCACGCCAAGGTCAGGCTGCCGAGGCCGACCGCGCCGGCGGCGAGCGGCGAGAGGTCCCACACCGACTTGTCGATCAAGAACAACGCGGCGCCGAAATAATAGACCACGACCAGGAGGGCGAAGCCGGACAGCCAGGTCGCGTACGCCTCCCACTTGAACCACGTCAGGTGGTCGGGCAGGCGCGGCGGCGCGACCAGATATTTGACCATGTGATAGAAGCCGCCGCCGTGCACCTGCCAGGCCTCGCCCTGGACGCCGGCCGGGAGCCCTTCGCGCGGCTGCAGGCTGAGATCGAGATGGATGAAATAAAACGAGCTGCCGATCCAGGCGACGCCGGCCACCACGTGCAGCCAGCGCAGGATCATGCCGACCCATTCGCCGAGAACCGGATCCCACAGGTCCATGCGCGCCGTCCCCACCTCGTCGCGCCCCAGCGTTAGCGCAGGCGCCCGCGATTGCAATCGCGGGCGGGAATGACCGCCTGGGTGCAGCGCGCAACGCCGGCCGCCGTGCTCGATACAAGAACCGCGCCAGCCGCTGCCCCGTTTGCCGCCGCCCGCCCCGCAGACTGCGGAAAACACGATGGATTTCAGGCCGGGCTGGCTGCATTAAGTGTGTTGCGAAAGCCTGTGTGCGCTGCACAAAAAGACTTGACTCGGTGCAGCAATGCCGTTCAATCGGGGGGTCAGCCAGGAAGGTCCCAGGAAGGCCCATGCACGGTCGCGCCGCCCCTTCCGCTCTGCCGAGCTTCATCCTGCCGTGCCCCTATTGCGGGCGCCGGATGTCCGTCAAATCAGTCGAGCCGACGCGGTTTGCCGCCGAGCTGGAAGACGTGACCCACGCCTGCGCCCAATGCGGCACGGAGCTCATCCGCACGGTGCGGCCGGCCTCCGGTGAGCCCGAGGCCGCGTAACTTATCCCCTCGCACCCGCTGTTGCCCGTCATGCCCGGCCTTGTGCCGGGCATCCACGTCTTTGGGCGCTTCAAAACAAAGTAAGGCGTGGATGGCCGGGACAAGCCCGGCCATGACGTGTTGGATGACTCGGGCCCTGTCCCCGGATCTGGCCGGGGACCAGGAGGACACGTAGAATGCCACGGCATTCCGTGCCGAAGCCGGGACTGCGGACGAATGTGCTGAAAAATTCAGCATTGACGCCCATGGAAACGGCAGAAGCCACTCGGGATGACGTTCATCGATCAGCATCGGCGCAATACGCTTCGCTATTGCGCCCTACGAGGGTGCCCGAGCAAATGGATTTGGCGCTCGCCGGACGGGTCGCGATGGTCACCGGACCGGCCAAGGGCATGGGCGCGGCGGTCACCCGCGCGTTCGCGCGCGAAGGCTGCCGGCTGGCGCTGATCGGCCGCGACGTGGACGCCATCGCACCGGTGGCGGCCGAGGTGACGAACGGCGGCGGCGCCGCCATCGTGGTCGCCTGCGACGTGACCGACGCCGATCAGTGTCTCGCCGCGGCAGAGCGCACCCTGGCGGCCTATGACGGGCGCCTCGACATCCTGGTCAACGTCGCCGGCGGCTCCGGACCGGTCGGCAAGACCGGGTGGGAAACCACGCCGGAGGAGTTCGACGCCATCGTCACCCTCAACATGCACGGCTGCTTCAACACCATGCGGGCGGTGCTGCCGACGATGATCGCGCAACGCTACGGCAAGATCGTCAACGTGGGCGGCACCTTCGGGATGCGCGGGCGCGCCGGCCGCATGGCCTATTCGGCCTCGAAGTGGGGCCTGCGCGGCATCACCAAGAGCTTCGCGCTGGAAGCCGGCCCACACAACATCAACGTCAACTGCGTGGCGCCCGGCATGGTCGACGGGCCGCGCTTTCGCGACAAGGTGTGCGCCGAGATGGCGCGCCGCCTCGGCATCACGGTCGAGGAGGCGGCGACGCGCCACGCCGCCGACTACGCGCTCAAGCGCGTATCGACCGACGTCGACGTCGCCAACGCCTGCCTGTTCCTGGCGAGCGACGTGTCACGCCAGATCACCGGCGTCGACCTGCCGGTCGATGGCGGCTGGGCGATGCTGTGAGGGCGGGAGCATGACCGACCAGGTGGACCTCGTCATCCGCGGTGGCCAGGTGGTCACGCCGGACGCGGTGTTCACGGCAAGCGTCGCAGTCAAGGACGGCGTCATCGCGGCGCTCGGCGCCGACGACCTGATGCCGCCCGCCCGCGAGGTGCTCGACGCAAGCGGCCTGCACGTCCTGCCGGGCGCGATCGATTGCCACGTGCACTTCCGTGACCCCGGCTATCCGCACAAGGAGGATTTCGAAAGCGGCACGGCGGCGGCGGCATGCGGCGGCGTCACCACCATCTTCGACATGCCGAACACCATCCCGCCGACCGGAACCGCCGAAGCGATGGCCGCCAAGCAGGCGATGGCGGCCGCCAAGGCGCACGTGGATTTTGGCCTCTACGGCCTGCTTGGCGAGGACACGATCACTCACGTGCCGGCGCTGATCGACGGCGGCGCCATCGGCTTCAAGCTCTATATGGGCAACACGTTCGGCAAGATCCCCTCGCCCTCCACCGGCGCCATGCTGGAAGCCTTCGAGGCGGTGGCACCGACCGGCAAGCGCATCTCGCTGCACGCGGAAACCAATTCCATCATGGAGCGGCGCGAGACGCGTCTACGCGAGGCCGGCCGCACCGATCCGCTCGCCCATATCGCCTCGCGGCCGGCGGTGGTGGCGGTCGAGGCGGTGAGCCGCGCCGCGATCCTCGCCGAATGGACCGGCGCGCGCATCCACATTTTGCACATCTCCTCAGCCGACGAGCTGCGCCCGCTACGCGAAGCCAAGGCGCGCGGCGTCGACATCACCGGCGAGACCGGCCCGCATTACCTGATGCTTTCCACCGACGACTATGCGCGCCTGGGCGGGGTGATCCGTGTCAACCCGCCGGTGCGCGAGGCGCGCAACCAGGCGCCGCTGTGGGATGCGCTCGCCGACGGCACCATCGACCTGATCGCCACCGACCACGCGCCGCACGCAGCAGACGAGAAGTCCCGCAACGACATCTGGACGGTCGATTGCGGCTTTCCCGGCGTCGAGACCCAGATGCCGCTGATGCTCACCGCGGTGAACGCCGGCCGCCTGAGCATTTGCGACTACGTGCGCCTGAGCGCGGCGGCGCCGGCGCAGATCTGGGGGCTTTATCCGCGCAAGGGCACGCTGCAGCCCGGCGCCGACGCCGACATCGCCATCGTCGACCTGGCGCACGCATGGTCGATCGAGGACGCGAAGCTGCAATCGCGCTCGAAGATCACGCCATGGAACGGCCGGCGGGTGCAGGGCCTGCCGGTACACACGCTGGTGCGCGGACGTTTCGTGATGCGCGAGCGCCGCCTGGTCGCGGATACGCGCGGCTGGGGACGCTCGGTGCACAGCATCCAGCGCATGCCGCCCGCGCGTCCACGCAACACCGACCAGACCATGGCGGCGATCGTGGCCGCGAGGAACTGAACGTCATGCCGAGCGCCAAGGTGCACCGCATTTCCGCCAACGCGCCGGACGACGTCAGCGGCATCGCGGCGGCGATCGCCGCCGGCCGCATCGACCCGGCCGGCATCGTCGCGATCTTCGGCAAGACCGAAGGCAACGGCCTGGTCAACGATTTCTCCCGCGGCTTCGCCACCCTGGCGCTCGGCCATTTGCTGGAGCGCCATTTGCCGCGCGAGCGCGCCGCCGAGGTCTGCCTCGTCATGTCGGGCGGCACCGAAGGCGCCATGGCGCCGCACTTCGTCGTGCTCGAGCGCGGCGGCGGCAACGGCGGCAGCGCGCCCTCGCTGGCGCTCGGCAGCGCGCAGACCGACGCGGTGCCGGCCGAGCACCTCGGGCGGCTGGCGCAGGTCGACATGGTCGCCGATGGCGTGCGCGCCGCCATGCAGGACGCCGCCATCACCGACCCGGCCGACGTGCATTTCGTGCAGGTCAAGTGCCCGCTGCTGATCGCAACGCGCATCGCCGCGGCGGAAGCACGCGGCGCCAAGGTCGCGGTGCGCGACACGCTCAAGTCCATGGGCCTGTCGCGGGCGGCGAGCGCGCTCGGGGTCGGCGTCGCGCTCGGCGAGATCGACCGCGCGGCGCTGACCGATGCGACGATCGGCGTCGACTTCGCCACGTGGTCGGGCCGCGCCAGCTGCTCGGCCGGCATCGAGCTGCTCAACAACGAGATCGTGGTGCTCGGCATGTCGCGCGCATGGTCGGGGCCGCTGGCGGTCGATCATGCGGTGATGACGGACGCGCTCGATGTCGAGCCGGTGCGAACGGCGCTGGCGCGCCTCGGCCTGGCGTCCGCCGGACAACTCGCGGAAGCAGACCGCAAGCGCCTGGTCGCGCTGCTCGGGAAGGCGGAAGCGAGCAGCAAGGGCCGCCTGCGCGGCCATCGCCACACCATGCTGGACGATTCCGATATTTCCTCGACCCGTCACGCCCGCGCGTTCGTGGCCGGCGCGCTCGGCGGCCTCGTCGGACACGCGGAGATCTTCGTGTCCGGCGGCGCCGAGCATCAGGGCCCCGACGGCGGCGGCCCGGTGGCGGTGATCGTCGATCGGTCGGCGTAGGGCGCATGAGGCGCGCAGCGCCGTAATGCGCCGATGACGATCCAATCTCTGATTCGTCATTCCCGCGAAAGCGGGAATCCAGTACACACCGGCATCGCGATTTCCATTGGACGCGCACGGATTACTGGATCGCCCGCCTGCGCGGGCGATGACGACGGAGTTTGTGGACCGAGTCACCACACCCCGTCATGCAGCGCGGCGGCTTCGTCCTCGAGCAGCGGGCCGATCACCTCGACGGCGCGCTGGCCGGCGGCGAACACGGTGCGGCACGGCAGGTCGAGAGTCGGATTTTCCGCGTGGTCGCCGGTGATCGCCTTGAGGCGGCGCTCGCTCAAGGCATACACGACGCGGCCGATGCCCGCCCAGTAGATGGCGCCGGCGCACATGGCGCACGGCTCGGCCGAACTGTAGAGCGTGCAGCGGGCCAGCACCTGCGGCGCGATGCTGCGCGACGCCGCGGTCGCCAGCAGGCGTTCCGCGTGCGCCGTCATGTCGCGATCGGGCAGGTAGCCGTTCTCGCGCTCGATCAGGACCTTGCCGTCAGGGCCGACCAGGAGGGCGCCGAACGGATGATTGCCGTTCGTGCGCGCGCGGCGCGCCACGTCGAAGCTCTTGCGCAGGAACGCCGCGTGGTCGGGCGCGGGATGCATGCATCAGCGTGCCGCAAGCGCCGCGGGAACGCGAGCCTGATGCCCTGATGAATTATTGGGCAGTGGAGAAACGAAGCGGGCAAGCTCCGCGGAACGGCCCAAGCAATCGTCGCCTCGCACAACGGAATCAACGGCTTGTCCATACACGGCCGCCCGGTGCGGCTGGCATATGGCTTGCTTGAGTTGGGCCATCCTCAGCACGGACGGGGACATGGCCGGCACCACCCTCGAATTGGCGGCACTGACCAAGCGTTACGGCACGACCACGGCGGTCGACGCGATCGATCTGCGCGTTCCGGCCGACACCTATTGCTGCCTGCTGGGACCGTCCGGCTGCGGCAAGACCACGACTTTGCGGCTCGTCGCCGGCCACGAGAGCGCGACCGTGGGCGACATCATTCTCGGGCCCGCCAACGTCACCGACATGCCGCCGGCCAAGCGCGGCACCGCGATGATGTTTCAGAGCTACGCGCTGTTCCCGCACCTCACGGCAATCGACAACGTGGCGTTCTCCCTGAAGATGCGCGGCGTCGCCAAGGCCGAGCGCCGGGCCAAGGCGATGGAGCTGCTGCGCCTCGTCGACATGGCGAGCTACGCCGAGCGCCTGCCGGCGCAGCTTTCCGGCGGCCAGCAGCAGCGCGTCGCGCTCGCCCGCGCGCTGATCACCCAGCCGCAGATCCTGCTGCTCGATGAGCCGCTGTCCGCGCTCGATCCGTTCCTGCGCGTGCGGGTGCGCGCCGAGCTCAAACGCCTGCAGAACGAGCTCGGCATTTCCTTCATCCACGTCACCCACAGCCAGGACGAGGCGATGGCGCTCGCCGACCTGATCGTCGTCATGAACGGCGGCCGCATCGAGCAGGCCGGCGCGCCGCGCGAGGTGTTCAACGCGCCGAAGACCGCGTTCGTGGCGCAGTTCATCGGCGGCCATAACGTCATCGTCACCGAGCGCGGCCCGATCGCCGTGCGGGCGGACCGGCTCAAGCTCGGCTCTTCCGCAAGCGCGCCGCGGCGCCTGTCGGCGACCGTGCGCAGCGTCGAATACCAGGGCACGCACCTGCAGATCACCTTGGCGGCGCCCGACGCCACCGAGCTGACCGCGATGCTGAGCGAGGCCGAATACGATTCCACGCCGGTGCGTCCCGGCGAAACCGCGGTCGTCGACTGGAGCGATCGCGACGTCCATCGCTTGTCCGCGGACGCCTGACCGCGCCCGTCCCGCCAGAGGAGGATGCCGATGCCGAAGATGCGATCGCCGCTCGGACTCCCTCTCCCCGTAGGGGAGAGGGTTGGGGTGAGGGGGTTACCGGCCCAACAACTTCGGTCTGGAACCCCCTCACCCGTCCGCTTCGCGGCCGACCCCGGGTCAAGCCCGGGGCAGGCTCTCTCCCCTCCGGGGAGAGGTGAAAAGGAGGCAACCCGCCGCGACGGCGTGTCGCGCCGCGCGATGCTCAAGGGTGCCGGGGCCGTCGCCGGCGCCGCGCTGGGGTCGCGCGCGATCACCGGATTTCCCGCCGTGCACGCGCAGGAGCCCAAGGTGCTGCGCTATCTCGGCACCGCGGTGAACCAGTCCGCCGACATCGCCAAGAAGGCGAAGGAGGATACCGGCATCACCATCGAGTACATACCGGTCACCACCGACGAGGTCACCAAGCGGGCGATCACCCAGCCGAACTCGTTCGATCTCCTCGACGAGGAATATTTCTCGCTCCGCAAGGTGCTGCCGTCAGGCAACCTGCTCGGCATGGACGCCAGGCGCATCAAGAACGTCGACAAGATCACCCCGATCTTCACCAAGGGCGAGCTGCCGAACGGCAAGAAGATCGGCGACCAGGGGACGGCGCCCAAGAAGGTGTTCTATCTCGAAGGGCAGAACGCAAAGAAATTCGCCTCGTCGCCGACCCAGTGGATCACCCTGATCCCGACCACCTACAACGCCGACACCCTCGGCATCCGGCCCGACCTGATCAAGCGGCCGATCGACAGCTGGAAGGAGCTGCTCAATCCGGAGTTCAAGGGCAAGGCGGCGATCCTCAACATCCCGTCGATCGGCATCATGGACGCCGCCCTGGTGGTCGAGTCGCTCGGCCAGCACAAATACGCCGACAAGGGCAACATGACCAAGCCCGAGATCGACCTCACCATGAAGGTGCTGACCGAGGCCAAGAAGGCGGGGCAGTTCCGCGCCTTCTGGCAGGACTTCAACGAGAGCGTCAACCTGATGGCGTCCGGCGAGGTGGTGATCCAGTCGATGTGGTCGCCGGCGGTGACCGCGGTGCGCTCGAAGGGCATCGCCTGCACCTACCAGCCGCTCAAGGAAGGTTACCGCGCATGGGCGGCGGGCTTCGGCATCCCGCGCACGGTCACCGGCCGCAAGGCCGACCTCGCCTACGAGTTCGTCAACTGGTTCCTCGACGGCTGGGCCGGCGCCTATCTCAACCGGCAAGGCTACTATTCCGGCGTGCTGGAGACGGCGAAATCCAAGATGGAGCCCTACGAGTGGGCCTACTGGATGGAAGGCAAGCCGGCCGAGAAGGACATCAAGGCGCCGGACGGCACGCTGTTGGAAAAGGCCGGCACGGTGCGCGACGGCGGCTCCTACGAGGCGCGCATGGGCTCGGTCGTGTGCTGGAACTCGATCATGGACGAGAACGACTACCTCGTGAAGAAGTGGAACGAGTTCATCGCCGCGTAGGAATAACTCTCCGCTCGTCATCGCCCGCGCAGGCGGGCGATCCAGTAAACACCGGCGGTTCATCTGAAACTGCAACCGCTCGGGTTACTGGACGCCCCGCCTTCGCGGGGCATGACGAGTCCGAGGATAACGCACGCGCGACGCCGGGGCCCGCGTGATGCCGCAGACCGAAACCGCTTCGCTGCCGCAGGCGAGCGAGTTGCTGACCGCCGCCGCGCCGGCGGCGGACGCGCGCGCGCGCCTCCTCACCCGCCAGGCGCCGGCGTGGCTGCAGGTGGCGCCGCTCACGGCGGTGTTCGTCGTGTTCTTCCTGGTGCCGCTGGCGCTGACCGTGATGGTGAGCTTCTGGGACTACAACGAATACGAAATATTGCCGGCCTTCACCGTGCGCAGCTACGTCGAGACTTTCGAGGGCTGCTTCGACCGCCTGCCCGACCTGTGCGTCACCCTCAAGACCTATCTGTCCACCATCAAGTTCTGCGCCATCGTCTGGCTGGTGACGCTCGTCATCGGTTTCTTCGTCGCCTATTTCCTCAGCTTCCACGTGCGTTCCGCCACCACGCAGATCACCCTGTTCCTGGTGTGCACCATCCCGTTCTGGACCTCGAACATCATCCGCACCATCTCGTGGATTCCGCTGCTCGGGCGCAACGGCCTGTTCAACTCCACCCTGGTCAAGCTCGGCGTCATCCATGAGCCGATCGAGTGGCTGATCTTCTCCGACTTTTCGGTGATCATGTCGCTGGTGCATCTCTACACCCTGTTCATGATCGTGCCGATCTTCAACTCGATGATGCGGATCGACCGCTCCCTGCTCGAGGCCGCCTACGACGCCGGCGCGTCGGGCTGGCAGACCCTGTGGAACGTGGTCATTCCGCTGTCGAAGCCCGGCATCGTCATCGGCTCGATCTTCGTCATCACCATCGTCATGGGCGACTTCGTCACCGTCGGCGTGATGGGCGGCCAGCAGATCGCCTCGGTCGGCAAGGTCATCAACACGCAGATGACCGCGCTGCAGTTCCCGCCGGCGGCGGCCAACTCGGTCATCCTGCTGATCGCGGTGCTGTTCATCATCTGGGCGCTCACCCGCCTGGTCGACATCCGCAAGGAGCTGTGACCCATGCGAGGCTCGCGCGGCGCCGCGTTCTACTGGCTCGCCCTGCTGTTCGGGCTGTTCGTCGTGTTCCTGTACGGGCCGATGATCACCATCATTCTGCTGTCGTTCCAGGGGCCGGACGGCGGGCTTACGTTTCCGATGAACGGCGTCTCGCTGCACTGGTTCGCCAAGCTGTGGGAAGGGCTCGGCGTGGTCGACATCTGGGCGGCGTTCCGCCGCTCGCTGCGCCTCGGCCTGGTGGTGATGATGCTCACCGTGGTGCTCTCGCTGCTCGCCGGCCTTGCCTTCCGCAAGCGCTTCCGCGGCGCCAACGCCTTGTTCTACGTGGTGGTGGCGAGCCTGATCGTTCCCTCGATCGTGGTGTCGCTCGGCATCGCGCTCGAGTTCCGGCTGGTCGACGACGCCGTCAAGGCGGCGGCGGAGACGTTCGGCTGGACCTCGGTCAGCGAAGGCTACGGCACCGCCATGGGGCTCTACACCTCCGGGCTCGGCGCGCAGCTCACCTGGACCTTGCCGTTCGGGCTCCTCATCATGTTCGCGATCTTCAACCGCTTCGACCGCCGCTACGAGGAGGCGGCGCGCGACCTCGGCGCGACGGCGTGGCAGAGCTTCGCCCACGTGGTGCTGCCGATCATCGGGCCGAGCGTCATCGGCATCGGGCTGTTCGGCTTCACCCTGTCGTGGGACGAGGTCGCGCGCTCGAGCCAGGCGATCGGCGACCTCAACACCCTGCCGCTCGAATTGCGCGGGCTCACCACCACGGTCACCAACCCGCAGATCTACGCCCTCGGCACGGTGACGACCGGCGTGTCGTTCACGGTCATCTTCGTGGCGCTGCTGCTCATCCAGGCGCTGCGCCGGCGCCAAGCGCGGCACGGGTCGGACGCCGGGAAGGGCATGGCGTAGGGCGCATTAGATTAGCCCACCCTACGGAATCGTCGGCTTCCACTCCGGCAGCCCCACCCCCGCGCGCCAGGCATGGGCGATCTCGTCGCGGCGGGCGAACCAGACTCCGGCGCGGGCGGCGGCGTAGCGCAGGAATTGCTCGAGGCCGGCGATGCGGCCGGGCCGGCCGATGATGCGCAGGTGCAGGCCGACCGACATCATGCGCGGCGCCCGCTCAGCCTCTTCATACAGGCGATCGAACGCGCCGCAGCAGTAGCGGGCAAAATCCTCGGCGAAGATGAAACCGCCGTTGTTGTGAAACCGCATGTCGTTGGTGTCGAACGCATAGGGAAGCACGACATGCGGGCGGCCGGCGACCGTTTCCACGTAAGGCAGGTCGTCGTCGTAGGCGTTCGAGTCGTAGAGAAAGCCGCCGTGCTCGACCAGCAACCGGCGCGTATGCGGCGACGTGGCGGAGCGCGTGTGCCAACCGACCGGCGGCGTGCCGGCCGCGGCCGTGAGCGCCGCCACGGCCTTGCGGATCACGTCGCGTTCCTCCGCCTCGGACATGTTGGCTTGCCGCTCCCAGCGCCAGCCATGGGAGGAGACTTCGTGCCCGTCGGCGACGGCTTCGGCCGCGAGCCAGGGCGAGATGGCGGCCGCGCGGCCGCAGGCGTTGATCGTCGCCCGCACGCCGTAGCGTTTCAGCAGCGCGCGGATGCGCGGCCAGCCGGCGCGCGTGCCATAGGCGTAATGGCTCTCCATGCAGGAGTCCGGCACGCCCTCGACCCTCTCGACGGCTTCGTAGATGTGCTCGTTGCGCTCGTCCCCGCGCGCGAGCGACAGCTCCGCCCCTTCCTCGAAGTTGACCACGACCGACAGGGCGAGGCGCGCGCCGCCCGGCCACCGCACGGGCGGCGGCTGGTCGCCGTAGCCCCGGTAATCGCGCGCGGATGGTTGCAGGTCGTTGGTCATGGCTTCCTCAAAAGTCGGCGAGGCGGCGCAGGCCCACCAGGCGGTCGCCAACGATGAGCGCCAGCACTGCAAGCAGGATCAGGCCGGTGGAAATGGCCGCAATGGTCGGGTCCGGACTCTCTTCCACGTATTGCAGCATCTGGATCGGCAAGGTCTTGGTCCAGGCATCGGTGAAGAAGATGGAGACCGGGTAATTGTCCATGGATGCCAGGAAGGCGAACATGCCGGAGGTGAGGAAGGCCGGCGCCAGCGCCGGGACCAGCACCTTGCGCAGCGCGCGCGGATAGGAGCAGCCGAGCGTGCGCGCCGCGTCGATCAACGCGAAATCGAACAGCGACAGGGCGCCGAGAACGGTTCGCACCACGTAGGGCATGGCGATCACCACGTGGGCGACCAGCAGGCTGACCCAGGCGCCGCGCAGGCCGGCGTCGCGGAAGGCCTGCAGCATGGCGATGCCGATGACGAGGCCGGGCAGCATCAGCGGCGAAACGAGGAAGGTCGACAGCGCCTCGCGGCCGCGGAACCGGCCGCGCACCAGCGCAATGGTGCACAGCGTGCCGAGGACGAGGGCAACGAGCGTCGACAATGCGGCGATCTGCAGCGACGTGATCAGGGACGCGGCCAGTCCGCGCGTGGCGGCGAGGCGCGCGTACCATCGCAGCGACAGGGCGGGCGACGGCAGGGTGAACACCGCCGACGAGCCGAACGACACGGCGATCGTGACCACCAGCGGCGTCAGCAGAAAGACGACGGCGACGGCGGCCGTGACCCAGACCACGAACGTCGCGCCCTGCTCGACGCGGGTCATGCGCTTCTCCCCAGCCGGCGCGCGAGAACGCTGGAGCCCACCACGACCGAGATCGCCAGCACCAGCAGGACCGTCGCGGTGGTCG
>Ga0193751_1000331_pt1 | contig 38878 bp, 38 predicted proteins | sample L1c2metaG_FD_143050 | JGI IMG/M metagenome (GOLD analysis project Ga0193751, IMG submission 143050) | Soil microbial communities from a riparian zone of the East river system, Colorado, United States - L1c2 | ecosystem: Environmental > Terrestrial > Soil > Riparian zone | place: USA: East River...
GCTTGGTTGCTCCCATGGCCATGCGCATCTTGTCCATGCTTGCCATCAGCTCCGACCAATCAGGATCAGCGCTCGATTGAGCTTGAATCATTGTGCTCGCGACCACGCTGCTCGCAACAACAGTTACTAATAATCTGGTTAATATTTTCATGGTTATATTTATTTCCTCCGGCCTAACAGGTTCATCGAAAAAGGATCTTCGCCATCATGGCCTTGTCTTCGTGTTTCAACAGATGGCAATGGAAAAGCGACATGCCGCGACCATCTGCCCAGGCACCGTGAACCAGAACAATATTTCGGGCGCGATGCGCTTCCTTCTGCGCTGAGAGCGCGGAGCACATCAACAGCAACAAGATAATGCAGAGAGATTGAGATATTCCTCGTCCCACTCGCATGGAAGCTTGTTAGCGGTTTATTACTGCCGGCTGCGCTTTATCTCCGATAAAAACCAAGTGCGGCGCTCGGTTTCATCGATCCAAACTTCGATCAGACTCGCGGTGGCGATGTCACGATGTTCCTCGCACACGTTGTGAGCTTCGCGCAGACGCGCGGCCAGCGTTTTGTTGTCATCCGCTAACTCGGCAATCATATCCGATGGATCGACATAATCGGCGTTATTATCGAGAACTCGCTGAAGATGGGAGATGTGGCCGATCGACTTGATCGTAAGTCCGCCAATTTTTCGAACTCGCTCGGCGATTGGATCCGTCATGGCGAAAAGTTGGTCGCCATGTTCGTCGAGCAACAAGTGGTAGTCGCGGAAATGCGGACCGCTCATGTGCCAGTGGAAATTTTTCGTCTTTAGGTAAAGCGCGAATACGTCTGCCAGAATGGCGTTCATGGCGCCGGTAATGTCCTTGGTGGCGGAACGTGTGAGATCGGTCGGTGTGGCCAGTGGAGCATCGCGTCTTTGCCGAAGCTCTGCCGTTTTTGTGGAACCATTTCTACGCATATTATTTTTCCTTTGTTGGGTTTGATTTTGGTTTTTTCTTAAGCCGTACGGTCCGGAGCGATGCTGTTGATCGACTGAATGTCCTCACGACTTAGTTCGCAAACAGCCGCAGCGGCGTCACCGACTCCGGAAACTTCCGAAATGCCTTGATCGACTGCCATAGCGGTATCCGTAGTAATCGTACGGGTATCCCCCGTATCCATAGTAATCGTACGGGTAATAGTCGTAGCCGTAATATCCGTACGGATAGTCCCAGCCCCACCACCACGGAAAGCCGGAGCTGCCGATGAAGACATCATTAGAGAATCGGTGATGACGCCAGTTGCCATCCCAGTTGCGCCCACTAAAACGGCCACCACGAAAGCCATCGCCGTGGAAACCGCTACCGCCGAAACGTCCTCCACGGAAACCACCCCCGTGGAAACCGCCACCTTGGAAGCCTCCCGCGTGGAACCCACCGCCACCGTGGAAACCGCCACCGCCGAAGCCTCCTCCGTGGAAACCACCACCACCACCATGGCCACCTCCTCCGCCGCCGTGGCCGCCTGCCCATCCGGCATGAGCCAAGGCGATCGATGTGATGCCTATTAAACTCAGTAATTTAAACTTTTTCATGACTTAAGGTCGTTACTCTTCGGTTTTGGAGCCATTGCGCATCCGCGGGATTTTGCGGTCCTCCTAAAGAGTTGATCCTGACTGCCTCCTTTGAGATGGAAGCTCGGCGATCACCGCGGTGTTGATCATCTTATAAACCGAGTTCGCTTAAGCCAGGATGCGCATCGGGCCGGCGGCCAAGCGGCCAATGATATTTTCTTTCCGATTTCTTGATTGGGAGATCGTTGATGCACGCGTGGCGAAATCGCATCAAACCATTGTCGCCAAACTCCCAATTCTCATTGCCGTAGGAGCGGAACCAATTCCCGGAGTCGTCGTGCCATTCGTAAGCGAAGCGCACGGCAATACGATTTCCAGTGTATGCCCAGAGCTCTTTGATTAGCCGGTAGTCCAGTTCTTTGGCCCATTTGCGTTTCAAAAATTGAATGATTTCCTGTCGTCCACTAAGAAACTCCGCCCGGTTTCGCCAGCGCGAATCGATTGTGTAAGCGAGTGCGACCTTTTCCGGATCGCGAGAATTCCATCCATCTTCGGCCAGGCGAACCTTTTGAATGGCCGTCTCACGAGTGAATGGAGGCACAGGAGAACGCGTCGGGATGTCTCGTTGAGTTTTCGGTTCGTGAACCGCGTTTTGTTGACCAATCACCACCATCTCCTTTGGTTTGTTTTTATCACTTCACCATATCGACGTTCATGAGAACGCCGGCGATTGCGCGTCCGCGGGGTTTTGTCATACCACCAAAGAAGTGATGCTCGATCCCTCTTTCGAGATAGCCCGATAAGAGCGGATGTCGGGCTAAAGCGCTGCGTCTACAACTGAATCAAGCCGCGGCGCGTGGCGTTGGCGACCGCTTCGGTCCGGCTGATGACATTGAGCTTGGCGAAAATGCTTTTTACGTGCGACTTCACCGTGCCCTCACTAATAAAGAGGCTTGAGCCGATCTCTTTATTGCTTTTGCCCTGGGCCATCAGCTTGAGCACATCGATCTCGCGCTCGCTTAACGTTTCGCCGCTGACGCGTTGCGCGAGCTTGGCCGCGAGATGCACCGGCACGCAGGTTTCGCCGGCGTGCACCCGGCGAATGCAATCCATTAACGCTTCGCGTGGCGCATCCTTGAGCAGGTAACCTTTGGCGCCGGCTTGAATGGCGCGGTAAATATCTTCGTCGCCGTCAAACGTCGTTAGGACAATGATTCGCGCTTTCTCATCGTTTTCCCGAATTTCTTTGAGCGCACCGACGCCGTCTAGTTGAGGCATGCGCAAATCGAGTAACGTCACATCAGGATGATGTTGCTTCCAAAGATCGACAGCTTCGCGTCCATTGCCTGCCTCGCCGACGACGGTCATGTCTGTTTTCCGAGTGATGAGCGAAACCAAACCTTCTCGAACTACGCTGTGATCGTCCGCGATGAGCACATTGATCCGAGACCTTTTTGCATCTCCAGCCTTGGGCGCTTTTTTCGGAGTAGACTTTGGTTTCGTTGCAGACTTCTTAGATCTCGCCGCTGTTTTCATTTTTGGATTTCATGAGACCGATTCTCCATTACAGGGCAGAAGCACGGTGATCTTCGTGCCCTTGCCACGGGAGCTGGTGATTTTCAATTCGCCGCCCATTTGCTCGACCCGTTCGCGCATTCCACTAAGACCCACACCGTCATGTCGATCTTTGGCTTTGAATCCTTCGCCGTCGTCGCGAAGTTCCAAGCGAAGTTTTTTCGCCTTGTAAGTTAGTCGCGTCTCAAAGTGGCGTGCATGGGCGTACTTGAGCGCATTGGTCAGCGCTTCCTGTCCGATGTGGAGAAGGTTTTCCTGCCAGGGCTGGGGAAGCTCCGGCAGTCTGCCTTGCGCTTGAAACTTTGTGTGAAGCGCCGTCCCGGCGGTCGTGTTCTTAATAATACCTTTGAGCGCGTCCCAAAAATTGTGTTCTTGCAAGGCTTGTGGACGCAACGCGTGCACTGACCGGCGCGCTTCGCTCAGGCTCCGCCGGGCTAATTCGCTGGCGCGGTGCAAATGATCGTCCGCTTCCTTACGATACCCGCAGGAAACCGCATCCTCGGCTGCTTCCAATTGCACAATCACACCGGTAAAACCTTGCGCGAGCGTGTCGTGAATGTCACGCGCCATTCGATTTCGTTCTTCTAAAACCGCAGCCCGCTGACCTTGCTCGGCGAACTCGTTGAGTTGAAGCGCGAGCATGACCTGGTGGGCGAGTGCCTGGGTCAATTCGATCTCCTCCGGCCGATAAGACGCACGATTGATATGGCGAATGCCAACAAAGCCTCTGACTTGTCCACCCACCAGAAGCGGCACTGCGAGAAACCTCTTTGTGCCGTTTCGTTTCAAATGCTCACCCCAATCGCCGTTCACGCGCGGATCAGTCTCGACGTCATCGCAAACCACCGGTCCTGCCGTGAAGAGCAGTTCCTGAACTACTGCGTTCTCTTTCCAGAATAACGGGTTCTTAATGAACGGATGCTCCGGATCCGGCGCGGCTAATTTTCCGCCATCTGACGTTGAGGAGCGCAAAATGAGCGAGTCGCTCGCGTCGTCGAACAACCACAAGCTCACGCTTTGCGCGCTCAAGAGGCGACCAATCGTACTCAGCATCTGGCCAATAAACTTCTCCGGGTCCGGCGCAGTCGCCAAAACATCCAAACTCTGCGCCAGCGCCTCAACTTGTCCGCGCGCCACTTGCTCAGAAGCGCGCAACGCTTCTTCGGAACGTTTCCTTTCAGTTATATCGATAACGGTGCCAATGAATTCAACGAGATTACCGGTTTCATCGCAAACCGGATGACCAACCGCATGGATGTTTCGGATCGCACCGGCCGGATGAACAATTCGGTAGTCAGTTTCGAAGTCCGTTTTTTTCCGAACTGCGTTTTCGAACAGTTGCCTGACTCTGACTTTGTCCTCCGAACTAAGGCGCTCAAAGAATATTTCAAATCGCGGCGGGCCGGCCTTGGGATTGAAGCCGAGCACGCGATAAGTTTCCGGTGACCAGTACCTGATTTCGCCGGTAGCGGGCGCCCAGGCCCAACTCCCGGTATGGCTGAGCCGTTGCGCTTCCGCCAGATAGGCTTCGCTCTCGCGGCGGGCCGATTCCGCCAACTTACGTTGGATAGCGATGCCCGCGAGATGAGTAATGTGTTTAATCGTGTCCTGCTCAAGCGGACTCGGGCTGCGTGGCTCGCGATAATACATGGCAAACGTTCCGATCACTTTCTGATCGGAGGAAAAGATCGGCGTGGACCAACACGCGCGGAGCGAATGCGCCAAAGCCAGATCGCGAAAATCAGCCCACAGTGGATCGGCGGCGATGTCGGACACAATTACCTGTTGGGCGCGGTAAGCGGCCGTTCCGCACGAGCCGACAGAAGGTCCGATGAAAGCTCCGTCGATCGCTTCCGTGTAAGCTTTCGGGAGATTCGGCGCTCCGCCATGTCGCAACTGTTTACCGTTCGGATCGATTAACAAGATGGATGCTACGACACCGGAGGATTGCTCTTCCACCAACAGACATAAGCTATCGAGTATATCGGCAAGCGAGTCGCCTTTGGCCACCATCTCAAGAACTCTATTCTCTCCAGCAATCAGCGCTTCGCGCCGTTTACGGTGGCTGATGTCTCTGATGATCGCCTGGTAGTATCGACCGCGCAGCGCTGACAGAGAAACCTCCACCGGAATTACTTCACCGTTTCCTCGCAAGAATTTTCGCTCCAACCTGAAGGATCCTTCCGCTTTCAATTTCTCGAGCCGGTTCGCCAACAGGTGGCGTTCTTCCGGGAGGTACGTGTCGGTAATTGAAGAGCCGATCAGTTCCTCTTCCGGACGCCCCGCTAGCTGGACGCCTGCCGGGTTCACCAACACAAGTTTTCCGTCTGCATCGATGACAGAGATTGCGTCCGGCGAAGCGTTGATTAAATCCCGATATTTCTCCTTGCTTGTTCGCAGCGCCACCTCTGCCCGATCCCGTTCAATCGCAACTCGTGCCAGGTAAGTCGCCTTTTCGATAAGCTCGAGGTCGTGCGGGTTCGGACTTCGCGTTTCGCGCTCATAAATACAAAAAGTTCCGAGGACTTTTCCCTCCGACGACAATATTGGATTCGACCAAGAGGCTCGCAGCCCATGACTTAGTGCGGCGGCACGATGCTCGGGTACGTCCCAAAGCGGATCGGTCGCGATATCGGAAACTATGACCGCTGATCCGCGATAGGCCGCCGTCCCGCAAGAACCGGCGCACGGTCCGATAGGCAGCTTTTCCATCTCCTGCCTCCATCCCTTGGGAAGACTCGGGCCCGCCACGGAATCCAGATGAAGACCATCGGAACGAAGCAGCAAAATCGAAGCAAGCGTGCCGGGACGGTACTCCTCGATAATCAGACACAAGAGGTTCAGGATCTCGCTCAGCGGAACGCCGGTGGCGATCTTCTCGAGAAGACGTTTTTCACCGCTGAACAACGTCTCTCCTCGCTTGCGCTCGGTGATGTCTACGGTGGTGCCAACATAACCATCGACATTGCCAGACTCCCCGAGAACGGCTCGGCCCACGCCTTGGACATGCTTAATAGATCCGTCCGCAAGTGCGATTCGAAATTCGATGTTGAATCCCCTTTTTTCCTTAATTGCTTGATCGAGACTTCGCTCAATAAATGATCGATCTTCCGGATGAAGCGTTTCCAGGAATAACTGGAACGATGGCTCGGTTGTCTCAGGATCGAACCCAAAAATCCGGAAGTGCTCCTCGGACCAGGTGACCTTTCCGTTGGAAACATTCCAGCTCCAGCTTCCGGTGTGGCTGATTCTCTGTCCCTCAGCTAAAAATGCTTCGCTGCGCCGGAGCTTCTCTTCCGCGCTTTTGCGCTCGGTGACGTCCATCAAGGCTCCAACAAACTCGAGTTCGCCCGATTTATCTCTTTCGGCATGAGCCACAACGTGGAGATGTTTAACTGCGCCATCACGCATCAGTAATCGATGTTCAAAATCAAAATCCTTCCCGTCCTGCGAAGCGCGCTCGATTGTCTGTTTCACGAGGGCGGCGTCTTCCGGATGAACCCGTTGGAGAATAAGTTCCGCAGTCGGCTTTGTCGTTCGGTCGTATTTGAAGATTCGAAAGGTTTCCTCTGACCAGGTGATTTCGCCGGAGGAAATCCTCCAGCCGAAGCTGCCGGTGTGGCTTAATCGCTGCGCTTCGGACAAATAGGCCTCGCTTTGGTGCAGCTTCTCTTCCTTAAGTTCCAAGGCTTGGGCAACGAATCGCTTATCCACCCAGGACGTCAGCAGAGCCAACCCGAGGACGATCAAGGTGGCCGCGACAATTCCAGCAGTGCCGAGTGTGGAGATGCTTATGGCACGAGACAGGTCCGCTGGCATGCCGGAAGGCGTAAAATGGGCGGCGGCCATGCCAGTGTAATGCATGATGGGGATCGCCGCGCCCATCACTACGGCGCCGGCTATTTTTCGCGAGCCGGTCGCCGCTTTTTCATCTCGCAAGTGAAAAGTAATCCACAGTGCGGCGAGGGAAATCAGAACCGCCAACACGACGGACAGGACGACGAGATCGGAATCATAATGGGATATAGCCGACATCCGCATGGCGGCCATGCCGATGTAATGCATGCTCGCAATACCCGCACCCATCAGGACACTTCCGGCGAACGCTCGGAACGCACTCATTTTCTGTCGGCTCACCACATACAGCGCAATGACCGAAGCGAGAATGGCCGCAAACAGTGACAGCAGAACGGTCGGCCAATGGTAGGCCACGGGAACCGGCAGGATGCACGCCAGCATCCCAATGTAGTGCATGGACCAAATGCCAGTCCCCATCGCACCCGCCCCGCCGAGCAGCCAAACCGCGCGAATCCAACCGCCCGCGGCCGTTACGCGGCCGGCAAGATCCAGAGCAGCGTACGACGCAAGTATGGCGATCAACACCGAAAGTGCCACGAGCGCGTAATTGTGAGAGCAAATCAAGTGCGCTGTAGCCATGCGCCTCCGTCTGGTTGCCACGCGGAACAGCCAGTGGCCGACAAATAAACTGACCTAGTCGAGCCGGAAAGAAGCGCTCTCGAACTGGATTTCATACAAACTGTCGTTTGGGCCGCGTCTGACTTGAGTCAACTCGCAACTCTAACAGGCGCCCGCCCTCTCCGCCAGACTTACGTCCTCCCTCGAAAGAGGCACTGAAAAACCCCGCTAGTGCTTCGTAGCCAGGACTGAAACCGCGTCTAGAATTTTCGGGTAAACAATGAAAGCCAGACAACGTGAAAACAATTTCAGAAACAGAGTGCGCGACCTTTTTCGACGACGCGCGCCCAGCCACGACCCCTTACTCGTCTTTAACATGTCGATCTTTAATTTCACCGATGGCTGGAACCGCACGTTTTCGAAATATGAATACGCGCGGTTCTCGGCCTAACGAACCGATGCCAGGTAAACAGACAAGACCGCGCACGATGGGTGCGGAGGGATCAATCGTGGTGAACGCGCCCGTTTCCGATGTCTACGAACGCTGGCTGGCGTTTGAGGATTATCCAAAATTCATCACCGTGATCAAGCGCGTCCGAAAATTAGACCCTAACCATTTTGTCGCATCGCTTCGTTTCAACGGCAAACGCTATGAGACGACGCTCGAGATGATGCTGCGTGTTCAGGATCGAAGACTGGCCTGGCGAACTTTTTCCCAGGGTCATACACCCGCTCTCCTTGCTACCGGAGTCGTTTCGTTCCTGTCCCATCATGATCGCATGACACGAATCACGTTGAAGCTGACCTCAAGCTTAGGCGGCGCTGTCGCGCGGCGAGTCGAGAAATATCTGCGCAATTTCAAACGGTTAATTGAAAAACAAATCCGCGAATCCGAAGACGCCTGATTACATCTTCGCGAGCGCGTAAAAGCACCGGCCGAGACAATGAAACTTTTTCTTTTAGGTCAAGGGAATGGACCTGCCGTTAAAGTTGTAACCGGAACGCGTCCAGGTCGGTCTTAGCTACGAGGGTGGGTGCGATTTCGACAACGGCATGGATGATCTTGACGCAGGTGCGCTGGTTCAGGGCGCGGTGCGGTATCATGATGATGCGGCAGCTCGCGCTTGACGATGAAGCCTACCTCGAAAGAGGTATTGCGGAGCAACCCCGGAGTAGCAATCAAAAATCCCGCACACGCGCAATAGCTGCAACGCAACTGCCAACGATATCTTGTGGCGTGAGATCGAACTGCTTTCCGACTTGAACCTTTATCGAGGAAATTACCATGTCTGACCAAATTCATTCCTACAGCGAACTTCAGCGGCAAATCCACGAAGATCTGCGTATCCAACATCCCGAATGGGTGAGACCCAACGGTGACTGTCCCACATGTGACTCCTACGAATCGCGCCTTTCCGACCTGCTCGGACTCAGCCGGCGGTCGACGTCTGTTCAACTGCGCAAGGCGTCTCGCCTTGGCTATGCGGGCGACGATTAGGACCTCGACCAAGGCAAAAACATGAAACCAGCGATTGAGATCAATGAAGCAAACTTCGAGACCGAAGTTTTGAAATCCAGTCAGCCAGTGCTGGTCGAATTTGCCACCGGATGGAGCCTTCCCTCAATGATGATAGTGGACGGAGCTCTCGAGGAGATTGCCGCTGAGTATGTCGATCTTTTGAAGGTTGGCAGAGTCAAACTCGATCTCAGTCCCAATCTCGGGCTCTGGTACGGGATTCGATGTCTCCCGACGATTTTGTATTTCAGCGATGGCGAAGTGCGGATCGGGATTTTTGGAACCACGAACAAGGAAGCAATTCTTTCTCAGTTGACACCTGTAATCGCCTCGCAGCGCGAGCCTGGCTTCGCATCGTTCGGCAAGGACTGATCACGTTGTGGATCAGTCGTTTAGCTTTCAATTGGCCCTACCGTTGTCGTATCAGCGTACCTCCAACGAGAGAGCGCGAGTCACCTCCTGGGCGGCACCGAAAAATCCTCCGCTCGGTCAATGGCGGCGATCAGTTCACGCCGGTTACTTTACGACATGAAAAATATTCTACTTAAACAAAGAGCCATTAACTTCACTATCGTCGCACTCTTCGGCCTCTTTTCGGCTGGGGCCGCGGCCGCAACGCCGAGCGCCGAAAACCTGCTCCTATCAGCAGGTTTCAAAGCGAAGGTCGCGACGACCGCAAAACAACGGCAGGAGCTCAAAACGCTGCCCGAAAGAACGGTGTCGCCGGTGATGCAGAGGGGAACGACGTTCTACATCTATCCCGACCCGTCGCGCAACGAGATCTATGTTGGCAACAAAGCGCAGTATCAGGCCTACGAAAATTTGATGGCGCAACAGAGTGACAGCGCCGGCCCGATTAAGACGAAAGATAGCGTCCATGGATTTGAGGTACCCGTCAGGGAATTCTACGGATGGGAACCTTTTGATCAGATCACAAGATAATTAGCGGTCGTAACTCAACAAAACGCCGAATCTTATGATCCCGTTAAAGCAACTTACTTGCGCATTGTTATTGGGTGGGATAGCTACTGCGACGGCATATTCACAGGACACGGCAAGCGAATATGTCGCGCCGCCGGATGCCGGCCCGAAAGGCAAAGCTCCCAGGATGAGGGTTCAATTGCTGAACCCGGGAGAACCGACGAAGCAATACGCTGTTATCTTCTACCAGGGAGACGAGGCGTTTTCCGGACTGCTGGAGTTTGCGCAGAAGTACCACATTACCAGTGCCCATTTCACCGCTATTGGAGCGGTGAATGGAGCAACGCTGGGATGGTTTGATCCTCAGCGCAAAATGTACAAGAAGATTCCGATCCACGGTCAGCACGAAGTGATTGGGATGAGCGGTGACATCGCGCTCTATCAAGGAAAGCCTGTAGTCCATACGCACATGCTGGTGGGGAATTCAGACGGAACAACACGCGGCGGTCACGTTCTCGCTGCGTATGTATCCCCGACGCTGGAAGTAATGGTCGCTGTCGATCCGGTAACGATGCAAAAGCGTTTTGATCCGGACACCGACTTAACGCTGATCGATCCGAGCCCGGCGAACATGGAAGGAAAATAACAACAATTCAACATGATAAAGACAATCTCATATCTCGGTCTCGGGACGATGGGGAGCGGTATGGCGTCCAACCTTCTCAAAGCCGGCTACCAACTTACCGTCTGGAATCGGAGCGCTGACAAATGTAAACCATTCGCCCGGAAAGGCGCCCGCGTTGCCGATACACCGGCCGACGCTGCGCGCGATGTCGATCTTGTCATCTACATGTTGAGCAACGACCAGGCGGTTGAGGAAGTTGTCTTTGGCGCGAATGGAATTCTAAGTGAAATCAAAGAAGGCCAGATCGCGATCGATATGAGCACAGTCCTTCCCGCGACGAGTTTGCGAGAACAGGAAGCTTACGCAAAGCGCGGCGTGGATTTTCTCGATGCGCCTGTCTTTGGCAGCAAAAAAGAATCCGCCGAGGCCAAGCTTTGGATTTTGGCCGCGGGCAACAAGGCCATCTTTGAAAAGTAAAACCGGTCTTGGAGAAGTTGGGACAAACCGTTCACTACTTTGGCAAAAACGGAAATGCCACCGCCATGAAGCTGGTGGGAAATCTGATTGTGGCGTTGGAACTGGAAGCGCTTTCCGAAGGACTTGTTCTCGCGCAGAAGGCCGGCCTTGATCTGAAGACCGTAATGGAAGTCGTGAAGGTCGCTGACTTCCGCTCGCCGCTGCTCGTGAGCAATGGCCAAAACATTCTGAAACGCGACTTTTCGGCCAGCTTCGCGCTCGAGCTTATGCTCAAGGACGCAAAACTGATCGAGAAATTTGGCGAAAGTCTGCAGTCGCCCATTCCGGCGTTGCGCGTTGTGGAAAAAAACCTCGCCTCGGCCGTTTCGCTTGGCTTCGGAAACGAGAACGCCTCTGCCTTGATCAAGGCGCTCGAAAAAGAAGCGAGCGTCGAAGTGAAAGGGCGTTGACCGCTCCCTCCAAAGGAGGAGTTGCAATCAGTTCATACGGGACAGGGAAAAACCCCACTGATGCGCAATAGCAACTCTTTGCTCAAACAATGAAACTAGGGCATGAAAACGAACAACATTCTGACCAGCGTATTCGTTGTAAAAACTCGGAGACGGTGTCAGCGTGTCAACGCTCTCCCTGAGGTAGGCGGCCTCGAAAATAGGGCCAAAGTGTCTTCGGCAACCGATCTTCTTCTGCAGATCCCGCTTCCTTACGAAGGATAACACACCATGTGGATCGTTCGTTTAGCTCTCAGTCGGCCTTACACATTCGTCGTAGCAGCGTTGTTGCTGCTGTTGATGACGCCTTTTGTCCTGACCAAGACGCCAACCGATATTTTTCCCGCGATTAACATCCCGGTGGTCAGCGTGATTTGGAGTTACACCGGATTGCCAGCCGACCAAATCGCCCAACGGCTTGTTTTCAGCGAGGAACGAGCGCTCACCACCACGGTCGATAACATCGAACACATTGAATCGACCTCCTATGACAGCTTCGGCGTGATCAAGGTTTTCTTTCAGCAGGGGGTGAATCCTTCGACCGCGGTAGCCCAATTGACGGCTGTTTCACAAACGATTTTGAAACAGCTGCCGCCGGGAACCACCCCGCCGCTAATCCTGCAATACAGCGCGTCCACCGTTTCCATTCTCCAATTCGGAATTAGCAGCACCAAGCTTTCGGAGCAGCAAGTCTTCGACATCGCCTTAAACCAGATTCGCGTCGGACTAATCAGTGTTCCTGGCGTGAGTATTCCGTACCCGTACGGCGGAAAGCAAAGGGTGGTTTCGGTCGATCTCGATCTCAAGGCGTTGGAAGCAAACAACCTTGTCGAATCAGATGTGGTCACCGCCATCAGCAACGGGTCTCTAACTTTTCCGAGCGGCACGGCGAAGATCGGCGGAAAAGAAGTGCCGATTGATCTTAACGTGAATCCACTGCGGATCGATATGTTGAACAATCTGCCGATAAAGAGTGTCGGCGGGACCGTGATTCACATAAGCGATGTAGCGCAAGTGCGCGACGGCTATTTCCCGCAGGAAAACATCGTTCGGCAGGATGGTGTCCGTAGTACGCTGCTTCAAGTTTTCAAGAACGGCAGCGCATCAACGATCTCGGTTGCGGCGGGAGTGAAGGCTGCCATGGCCAACATTCTCAAGACTGTGACGAGTGATATCCAAGTTAAGCAGTTCGCCGATCAATCCGTATTCGTGAAGGCCGCGGTCAGCGGTGTTGTTAGGGAAGGCGTGATCGCAGCCGCTTTGACCGCGCTCATGATTTTGCTCTTTCTCGGTTCGTGGAGAAGCACCCTTATCATTGCGGTGTCCATTCCGCTTTCGGTGTTGTCGTCTCTGGCAATCCTGAGTGTGCTCGGTCAGACGATCAACATCATGACACTTGGCGGTCTGGCGCTCGCCGTTGGCATCCTGGTGGATGACGCCACGGTGACGATCGAAAACGTCGAGCGCCATTTGGCGTCAGGTGAAAAATTGGAAGATGGAATTCTGAAAGGCGCCGGTGAAATCGCGTTGCCGGCGATGGTTTCCACCTTCTGCATCTGCATCGTTTTCGTGCCGATGTTTTCGCTGGCTGGGGTGGCACGCTATCTTTTCGTGCCGTTGGCCGAAGCGGTCATGTTCGCCGTCATCTCCTCCTACGTGCTTTCGCGCACGCTAGTGCCAACGATGATCATGTTTTTCGAGCGCCATCACCACAAACAGGCAACGGGCCAAGAGACGCGTATCGCGTTTTGGGTCCGGCCGCTGGTGGCTTTGCAGCAACATTTTGAAAAAGCGTTCGATCGCTTTAGGGATGTTTATGCAAACTTGTTAGGCACAGTGCTCGAACATAGAGCGGCTTTCGCCGTTGGATTTCTCTCCTTTTGCGCTGCATCGTGGCTCCTCGTTCCCTTCCTCGGCCAAAATTTCTTTCCGGCGGTGGACGCAGGAACGTTTCGATTGCACGTGCGGGCCGCTACCGGCACGCGGATCGAGCAAACTGCCAAGCTGGTCGACGAAGTAGAAGCTGCTGTTCGCCGTCAAGTGCCCGCGAACGAGCTCGAGGGTATGCTCGACAACATTGGGCTTCCGGTTTCGGGCATTAACTTGAGCTACAACGACAGCGGAATATCAGGGCCGGCCGACGCCGATATCCTGGTCTCATTAAAACCCAACCATAAGCCGACGGCGAATTATGTCCGCAACCTCCGTCTTAGTTTGAACCGCGACTTCCCCGGGATAACCTTTTACTTTCTGCCGGCCGACATCGTCAGCGAGACAATTAACTTCGGACTTCCAGCTCCCCTTGACATTCAAGTTGTCGGACGAAATCAAACAGTAGATCAGCAGGTGGCCAATTCTATCGCGCAAAAAATCCGGCAAGTTCGCGGGGCCGTTGATGTGCGGGTTCAACAACCCAACGACTTGCAAAGATTCGAGTTCAACGTCGATCGAACGAAAGCGGCCGAGCTCGGGCTAACCGAAAGAGATGTGGCCGGATCCGTCCTCCTCTCATTGAGCGGCAGCAGCCAGGTTACGCCAACCTACTGGCTCGATTCCACCAGCGGCGTCCAATATCTCGTCAATGTCAGGGTCCCGGAACGTCAAACGACTACGCTGTCGGAGTTGAGGTCAATGCCTCTTAGCGCCTCTAAACCTGGAACGGGCAACGGTCAGATCCTTAGTAACGTGACTGACGTGACACGGATCACGAGCCAACCCATTTACACGCACTACAACGTAATCCCGGTTGTCGATGTTTACGGCGGAGTTGGGGGCAGAGACCTCGGCGGAGTGCTGAGTGACATTAAGCCGATCATCGTGCAGGCCCAAAAGACCGCGCCGCAAGGCGTCAGCATTGTTCTGCGCGGACAAGCATCGACGATGAGCTCGAGCTTTCTCGGACTGGGCATTGGAATGTTAGTGGCGATTGCGCTCATCTATCTGCTACTCGTGGTGAATTTCCAGAGCTGGCTCGATCCATTTATTATCCTTACTGCTCTCACAGGTGCGCTGGCCGGCGTGATTTGGGGACTTCATGTTACGAGCACAACCTTAAGCGTCCCGGCAATGATGGGCGCGATCATGTGCCTCGGCGTCGCCACGGCGAACTCTGTTTTGGTCGTAACCTTTGCGCGCACCCACCTTCAGGAAGGAATGGATTCACTGAAAGCAGCATGGGAAGCCGGCACTGGCCGCTTGCGTCCAGTGATCATGACGGCGTCGGCGATGATCATCGGAATGTTACCAATGGCGCTTGGTCTTGGGGAGGGCGGCGAGCAGAACGCGCCACTCGGCCGCGCGGTCATCGGAGGTCTCATGCTCGCTACCGTGGCCACGCTACTTTTTGTGCCGGTGGTGTTCAGCCTGTTGCACCGCCAACCAGCCGACACTGCCAAGGCTGAGCCGAAAGACAATGTTCCATCAAGGGTCCTTGAGGAGGCCGTTTCCACAACCTAAGCAAATCTCTATATTTATATGAGCACAACTACCCCTACCGACAGCGTTGGCTCCAACGAACATAAAGCTGCCCCGATTCAGGTCCGCCCACGATTCCGTCGCATTTTAATCGTGGGTGGCGCGGTACTCGCAATCGCATTGGTCGTAGGATTTATTCCTCAGTTGCGACAGCGGCAAACGGCAGTGGCCGATACCAAGCAATTGGCGATTCCCACCGTGGCGGTTGTTTCACCGACCGTTACCACGCCTGGGAGCGGGCTTAACTTACCAGCGGAAGTCAAACCGTGGCAGGAAGCATCGATCTTTGCCCGAGTCAACGGCTACCTTAAAGACTGGCTTGTGGACATTGGTGCGCACGTTGAGAAAGATCAGTTGCTCGCCGACATCGACACACCGGATCTGGATCAGCAGCTCGCGCAGGCCAACTCGCAGGCTGTGCTGGCAAAAAGAAATTTAGACCAAGCCAAAAGCACTAACACCAAATGGCAGGAGTTATACAAACAAGGCGTCGTCTCCCAACTCGATGCCGAGAATCAGGCCACCTCGCAAGGCACTAATCAGGCCAATACCGAGGCGTTTGCTGCCAATCTCCGCTTCCTTGAACAGGAAGTCGCGTTCAAACGGGTGACCGCGCCCTTTCCTGGCATCATCACGATCCGCAACGTGAACGTAGGCGACCTGATCACCGCCAATAATACGAATCTGGAGATGTTCCATATCCAACAGACCGATCCCCTGCGCGTTTATTTCCGCGTTCCGCAGGAGGACGCATCAAATATCGCGGCGGGACAAACTTTCGACGTTCAGGTCGGGGCGCAGAGCGCGAAAACATATCCGGGAAAAGTGATCTCGACCTCGGGAGCTGTCTCCCCGGATTCCCGGACCATGCTTGTTGAGTTGCAGGTTGATAACTCGAAGAATGAGATTCTGCCTGGCAGCTATGCCACCGTCCGGGTCCCCCAGGTTGCTTTAGGGAAATTGGTTACCTTGCCTGATAACACACTCATATTTCGCGACAAGAGTGTCCAAGTTGGCGTCGTGGATGCCAAAGGCACTGTGCAACTCCGCGACGTAAAAGTCGGACGAGACTTTGGCGTTCAATCCGAAATCCTCAGCGGCGTGACTGAATCCGACAAGGTAATCGTTAATCCCTCGGACTCCCTTACTACCGGAACAACGGTCCGTATTGCTGCAACGGCTACTCCCTCGGCGACACCCGCGCCGTCAGCAACGCCCGCTCCTTCCACGACACCTCCGCCTTCCGCAACGCCGGGTTCTTCTCGAGCTTCAGTGGCGAAGAAATAATTATTCCCATCGTTGGTTCAGCGCGGTAGGAGAATGGCGTGGCCAAAAATTTCACGGACCTGTCGGAACGGGAAATTCTCGCGCTCGCGATTTCGTCCGAGGAAACCGATGCGCGCATTTACGCCGACTTCGCCGCCGGATTAAAAGCTGATTACCCCGCGACCGCCCAGATCTTTAAGGAAATGGAGGCGGAAGAAGATGAGCATCGCCGCAAATTGATTGAGGATTATCGTCGCCGCTTTGGAGAACACATCCCGTTAATCCGTCGCGAAGACGTAAAGGGGTTCGTGCACCGCAAACCGGTGTGGATGATCCGGCCCCTAGGAATCAAAACCGTTCGGAATCAGGCCGAGGTAATGGAGACGGAAACCCGACGTTTCTACGAGCGCGCGGCCGGTAAAGTCAGCGATGCGTCGACGCGGAAACTACTCGGGGACCTGGCTGAGGCGGAGCGAAAGCATGTGACCCTGGCCGACAATCTCGAACAGGAATATCTGACTCCTGAAGTTAAGGCTCAAGAAGAGAAGGCCCATCGCCGGTTGTTCGTCCTGCAAATCGTGCAGCCCGGACTGGCGGGATTGATGGATGGTTCGGTCTCAACCCTTGCTCCCGTTTTTGCGGCCGCGTTCGCGACCCACAACACCCACGCCGCTTTCCTGGTCGGCCTCGCCGCCAGCGTCGGAGCAGGAATTTCAATGGGCTTCGCTGAAGCAGCTTCCGATGACGGCAGCCTGACCGGCCGCGGGAAACCTCTACTGCGCGGAGTCGTTTGCGGCTTGATGACCACCGCCGGAGGAATCGGTCACACCTTGCCATATTTGGTTCCAAATTTTCGAACTGCCACAGCCATTGCCGTTGTGATCGTGGCAATTGAACTCCTACTTATCAGCTGGATTCGGAACCGGTATATGGATACGCCGTTTCTCCGCGCCGCATTTCAAGTGATTGTCGGAGGAGTGCTGGTGTTTCTCGTCGGGATTTGGATCGGAAGCTCTTAATCGCTTCCCTCTCAAAACTGCAACGAGATTCCACCCCGCAGACGGTAATCGGGAACAACCTGGAGCGCGGTGTTATCGATCGACACCGGAAGATCGAAATCTAGCTCTGCGCTCCATCTTCGCCACGAAGCGACCGCTCGCGGGCCGACAAAGACCGAAGTGATGCCAGTGTCTTCGGCCGGCTTGCCGCGAAAGCGATCGACGTCCTTGTGTTCGCCGGAAATAACAAACTGGAGCCCGACAATTGTCTGAGGGTTGCGGATGAAGTAGTAGCCCGGGCCACCATCCCAAGACAGATCGTTGGCAAAATGATATTGGTGCAATCCGTCGCCACGCAATGTGAATTGAATTGTCTCGTCGACGAAAAAGTTCCTGTAACGCAGAGATATTTGTTGTCCAAAAATGCCATCATACGAGCCAGTGCCGAGAGTCAGATCGTGCCCGTGAATGCCGCTTTCGGGTGCACCAGGCACATTGACCTCGTGAAATTCTTCTTTGATCCGGCTGCTATCGCCGGTGGGGAATTTTAACCCAGTGAGCAATACCAGCGACGCGGTAAAATCCGGCTCCTGATCAACCGCAACTGGATTTTTACCGTCTCGAAACTCAAATGTCCTGCGCCCGGGAGAGGCATAACGAAACGCAACTGTCTTTAGTAAGATCGACATATCGCCAAGCCCTCCCACGGTGCCGCGATCAATAGCGAAACCTTCCGGCCGTTTGAACTCGCGATAGATCAGCGGCGCGTTGAGCTGGAGCGCGAAACGGTCGTTGATGGTGTAGCCGGCGACCAACTGGGTGATGGAGCTGTTCTCGTACTGGCCGGTCGGATTCGGAACTTCGTGCCCATCCACCAACACGGTTCCAAAGTGAGTGAACTGCTCCGCGAACGCGCCATAAAATCCGTTCCACCATTGCCGCGACGCACTCGGCTCCATCCCCGGCATTGCTTCGAGTTGCGGCGTGTAACACCCGCAAAGGTCGCAAGCGTGGCCGATTGTTCCGGTCAGCAGACTTAAGGATAAAACTGCACTTAACGTTTTGATTTTGATCTCCGCACCGCAACGGCAGCGGGACTCCCCCAGCCGTCCTCCGAGTTGGTAAGGGCGCGATCTGCGATCGTGCAAAGGCACGGCGCACTAGCTCGCGCGTGAACTAACCGAGCAGATCGCGCGGCGGCGGAGCGGACGGAGAATGTTCAAATTCGCCCGGTGAGCAATTACTCGCGGGGTAATCGAATTGAACCGATCTCGGCAAAAGCTGAAGTGTTCGAGCGACGCACACGATGTCGATCTTCGAAAGAGGTAATTGCGCGCCAGACTTCTTTTCCGAAGCCGTGCCTTTGTTCACGACGTGACAAAGTAAACACGGATGCCCTCCGTCCAACGTCCGCTCGATCGCTTGGCCAATCCGCGCGCATTTCGAGTATTGGATCACCATGGCGGTCCACGCCAAAGATTGAAGCGCAATCCAGTGCAAGCCGATCGCGCAACAAAGCGCGAGAACCATAAGAATGCGGCCGATGCAGCGAAGCACGTCGCCGATGCTACTCATCCATTGCCCGTACGTCAACCCGCCGAGATCGGGTGATCTCGGCGGTTGAAAAACTCAGGTTTGCCTAACGACTAGAATTTATAATTCAAACCAGCGCGGACGATGTTGCCCTCTGTTCCAATTCCGGTGAAGCGGTGTCTGCCAGCGAAGTCGCCGTCAGAGAAATGGGCAGCGCCGCTGAAGCTTTGGTCGTCCAGTTGGTAGCGCAGATACTCAGCTTTGGCACTCCAATGGCAACCGAACATGTACTCGATGCCGCCGCCACCCGTCCAGCCCCAGTCGAAGTCCTCTTTGCTGGCATGGATTAACTCGGAGCCGCAGGGTTCGATATCGCAATTATCGATGACGCGCGTCGTTAAATTCACGCCGATTCCACCTCCAGTACCGTAAAATAACCAGTGACCAAAGGCGAATCCAAGGCGACCGCGGATGGTTGTGTAAAAATCACTGTTGGTTTCGCCGTGTGTATCGCCACCGGGGGACCCGGGCTCAACCCCACGGCCATCGAGGTTCATGTAGCCGCCGTCGGCCTCCACGCCGAGGACGACCCAGTTCCATTGAAAGTTGTAACCAACCTGGCCGCCGCCAACTACTCCGGATTCGTCGTAACCCCATTTCTTGGGTCCTTCGAATCCGTTCGAGACACCGAAATTGTAATCGAAGTCCTCATCCTCGCTGTGACCCCACTGGCCACCGACGTTCAAACCGATATAAAAACCGGTCCAGTTACACTCAGGCGGAGGCGCAGGTGCAACCTGTTTCATTTCCTTTCCGCTGGGCAACGGCTCAGGACCGGCCACAGCGGTTAACGCCAACGCGGCGCATGCACAAAATAGAGTAGTTAGGCGAATTAGCTGTTTCATGGCCTGTGTTTCGTCAAGGATTGCCAGGTGGTCAAGTGTTTTTTTCCCAGTCGTCGTGAGGCAAAATCTCGCATGTCGTACAGCAAACCACCGAGGCCAGGCGATCAGCCCAACCTCGGTGGTAAAGTGTTCCTTTTTGTCGCCGCTTAGAACTTAAAGTTCAGACCGCCCCGGACAATGTTCCCCATTGTCTCGAAGCGATTGCGAACAAAGAAGATCGATCCAGTTGGGACGCCATCGTCCAGCTGGGGCTCCGTCCTGCTTTGGTCGCCGAGATCATAATACAGGTACTCGGCCTTCACACTCCAATGATGGGTCAGAGCCCACTCAAACCCGCCGCCAACGGTCCAGCCTACGTTTGTTTCGGTGAACTTGGTTGAATGGGTTATTCCGTTATCGAAGTTGGTCTGCGCCGAATAATCCACATTGCCATAAGCGAGACCGCCCGTTGCGTAAATCAGGAGCCGGCACAGTGGGGCAAAACCAATTCTGCCGCGAGTTGTTCCAAACCACTGCATGCGCTCGTGTGCTTCAAGGAATACGTTAGGATCCTCGTCCGCGATACCGCCGAAATTATCCAAGAATGGACTTCGCCTACGGCTCCCTTCGATATCGGATCCTTGAAAATCCGTCTCGACGCCGAGAACGAGCCACTTGTTCCATTGCCAGTTGTAGCCAACTTGGCCACCGCCAATGAATCCTTCTGGATGCGGATGAAGGGTCTGCGGCGCAAGATCCGCGAAGGTTGCGGCGTCAGGGAGAGGATCGAAATGAGTATCGGCGTTTCCCCAGCCGTAACCGGCGTTGCCACCGAAGTAGAAGCCGGTCCAAGTGTAATCGCACTCTGGCGGTGCCGGTGCGACTTGTTTCATTTCCTTTCCGCTCGGTAGTGGCTCGGGGCCGGCCACCGCGGTTAACGCCAACGCGGCGCAGGCACAGAAGAGAATAGTTAGGCGAATTAGCTGTTTCATGCCGGTTACGTTCAGCAGGATCAAAGCCAGATTGACCGTTTTTCGAATACTGGATCTAAGGTGTTGACCTAGTCGACCATACTGCGGCTAGCGTATGAAGCCGCCGTTGCCCTCGTCGAAATAAACTGTCGACCCGACGTGCGAAATGGTCAGGTTCTGTTGCCATGTTCCGCCGGGAAATTTCCGCTTCGCTTCAAGCGTTTCGGTTTTCGATTTCAACGGCTCGGCGTTGGGCATTGCCTCCGCCAACAACCGGCCATCCATCGCCGCTGGCGATTTGATTCCAAGAATCGCCAGAATCGTCGGCGCAAGATCGACATTGCCGCTTGGCAAGTCATCCGCCTCGCCTTGATCAAAGTCCGGTCCGGCCGCAATCAGCGTATTATGCATATCGAATTTGCCAAGGGTCGCGTGCGTTCCCTTCCCCACCGCGCGTTGCCAATCGGCGTCTATCATTCCGGCGAAACCGAATTGGTTTGTATTTTCATTCCACCGAAACGCCACCTCCACATCGGGCGCATGCTCGTTATCGATCCTGACTTTATCGAGCGTGAACGTTCCATCCATCGGTTCGCGCGTGAAGATGACTCCCGCGAAGTCGGTTTGCTGCAAAAATTCCACGAGCCGGCGCGAGACGGCCGCGTCACGACCAATCACGTAAAACAAAACTGCGCCGCCGTTGCCAACGATCATAATTTGACCGGGCTTCGGTTCGCTCGTGAACTCCGTCACCGCATCGAAACCGGCATCGCGCAAAATCTTCGGAATATCAATCGAGCGCGCGATGGTAGAAAAGCCATGATCGGAGACGACAAAGACGTCGGTTGTCGACCCTGCCTGATGTTGGTCCAGTGCCGCGAGCACCCGCGCGAGATTTTGGTCAGTGGATTTTATCGCGGCCATTGCCGCGGGCGCGCCCGGTGCGGTTTTGTGCTCGGTGTCATCGGGTTCGCTGAGCCAGAGCAACGAAAATGGTGGAATGCCCTTCTCCCAAAGAAAATCAGTCAGCGCTTTCGTTGTCCACGCATCCCGATCGGCTGGTTGCGTCGCAGGAGGAAATGCCCCGAGCGTTTTTACAATCTCGGTGATGGCTTCCGGGGGCGCCGAGTCGCCGGCGAAAATGCTCTGTCCGCTCCGAGGATCTGCATGTCGATCGAACAAGAGCCCGACTGTCTTAGCGGTAGCGATCGCCGTTTTTCCGCCGCTGTTGCGAATTAATTCGGCAATCGTCGGAAAGGCGATGTACTTTCCGCCACTAAGCTCGTCACCTTTACGAACGACCCGCGCATTTTCGACATCGATAGACCTCTTCGCGTCAATCTCCGGCCGGTAATCGTGATTAGCCAGGACGCCGCTGCGATCTGGGTAAACACCGGTGTTGATTGCAGTACCGTTAACAATCGTGGCGCTTGGAAAGACCGAGTGATGATTTCGAAAAGTGACGCCGCGGTGCGCCAGTTTCCAGAGCGCGGGTGTGCTTTGTTCGCTGACGAAATCCGGCCGCATCCCGTCCCAGACCACGACCACCACATGTTCCCCCCGGCGAATCGGTCCCTGGGCGGATCGATCTTGCGTCGACGAAGCAGCGCCGCCGATTGATCCCAAGCCTAATAAAGCCGCGAGAACCGCTGGAAAGACAAAGCGCGCGCCAAAGATTCGCATTCGCCATCATAATTAAATTCAGTCATGACGCGATTGAACTTTCGTCTCCCGCTTGTGTCTCACCGGAGATGAAAGTGGCCGTTTTCGCTCTTGGACTACTGCCGCTCGTCTGCGGCGCGGCTGAGCCACCGCTTTTTCCGAGCGCGGAGGGGACTACCTGGAACTACGACCTGGTGCAGGAAAAACCGATCGAAAGTTTCGACTTAACCGAGCCAAAGGAAGAAGAGCATCTTGCGGTCACCTATCGTCTCGGCGGCATCGAGAAGATCGACAATAAAGATTTGCGGCGCCTTGAAATCTATCGCGACCAAACTCTCGAAAGCGTCGATCTCGTCGCCATCGAAGAACGCGGGATCATTTGTCCGGCACGGGCAGACTCTCAAGGCACGATCACAAGATTAATTCCCCCGCAACTCATGCTGTCCACGCCATTGAAAACAGGAGCCGGCTGGAACTTCGATGGGACGATCGCCAACACAAAAGTAAAACAACACTACGAAATTACCGGCGAAGAAGAAGTCGACGTGCCGGCCGGGAAATTTCACGCCTGGCGCATTCATTGCGAGCAAACTTCGCCGGCACCGGCGACGATCGATCGCTGGTTTGTTCCCGGAAGCGGTTTCGTGAAAGTCGAGACGGTGGTGAAAGCGCCGTCGGGAGGCGTGTTGGAGAAAAGCTCATTGAAGCTGAAGGGGCCGCCTAGGATCACATCCGTGCCGCAAAAATATGCGACGCCTCAGCCTAAGAAACTTTCAGCCGGAGTCTCCAGCAAAGCTACTGGAGAGTTGAAAACCGGATTCAAGGCAGACACTCCGGCGATTTATGCGCAGTGGCACGGACACGAGCTTCCGGATCACGCCAAGATTCGCGCCGTCTTTATCGCCAAGAACGTTGCTGATGTCTCGGCCGATTACCAACTCGATGAATCGAGTACCGTCGCACCGGCTCCGAATGCGCATGGCGTGTTTACGCTTTCAAAGCCCGAAGGCGGCTGGACGCCCGGCAATTACCGAGTGGAATTTTACGTCGATGACGCGCTGGCAGAGACCGCGAAGTTCAAGATCTCGAAATAGACCGATCTTGCCAGATTCTTGAATCCAAACTGGCCGGTCATCTCGTCTCATCAGCAAGATTACTATTATGAATAAGACTACGATCGCTTTCTTGGCCGGCCTGGTTCTGGTCGGTGCCGGCTGCCGCTGGGGCGGCATTATGGGCAACGGTCACATTGTGACTGACACACGTTCGGTCAGCGATTTTTCCGAAATTGAGGCCAATGGCGGATTTCAGATCGAGTGGCGCAGCGGCCCACCCTCTCTCAGCATCACGACTGATGAAAATCTTTTGCGCTATGTCGACAATCAGAACATCGACCATCGACTGCGGCTGCACTCGCATGGAAATATTTGGTCAAGCCACGGAATCAAAGTTGCCATCTCCAGCGCAACTCGCTCGGGGGCAAAACTGACCGGCGCCGCGCGGCTGACCGCGAAACAACTTTCCGGACGCAGTTTTGGAATCGAATCGACGGGCGCGGCCAAGGTTTTTCTCGATGGCACTGTTGACGACCTCGTCACCGATATGACCGGCGCCAGCAGGTTGGAAGCGGAGTCGCTCCAAACCAAAACCGCCGAGATTTCGTCAACCGGCGCATCTCACGCCGAAGTCGCCGTCAGCGAGTCGCTGAAGGTGTCGATCACCGGCGCAGGCAAAGTGATTTATTCCGGTAATCCGCCGACTGTTGAAAAGCATATCAGTGGCGCCGGATCTATTCGTCACAAGGAGTAAGTATGTCGTTCGTGCTCGTTTTTTGGGTGTTTATTTCTAACGCAACTTCGAAGTAAATTGCCGCGGCGAGATATGTTAGGCTGCTCGCGCCATGCAAAGCTTCATCTGCGTCCAGTGTGGCACTCAGTTTACCGAAACAGCGGAACCGCCTAAGCAATGTCCGATTTGCCAGGACGAGCGTCAGTACATCCGCCACGGCGGTCAGGAATGGACTACGCTTCCCCGTTTGCGAAATGACCATCATAACAAATTCGCGGATGAAGCAGCGCACCTTCTCGGTATTGGAACGGAACCGGAATTCGCCATTGGTCAGCGCGCACTGCTGTTGCAATCATCGAGCGGCAACTTGCTCTGGGACTGCATTTCGCTGCTCGACGATAGAACGGTCACCGAAGTAAACGCGCGTGGCGGCATCCGCGCCATCGCGATTTCACATCCGCATTACTACTCATCGGTGGTCGAATGGGCGGAATGTTTCGACGCTCAAATTTTTCTCCACGCGAAGGATCGACAATGGGTGATGCGTCAAAGTCCACGCATCCAATTCTGGGATGAAACAACGTTGCCGTTATGGGACGGGCTCACTTTGATCAACTGCGGCGGACATTTTGAAGGCGGCACTGTCTTGCATTGGCCGGCGGGCCCCAATGGCCAAGGCGCGCTGCTGACCGGCGATATCATTCAAGTCGTCCAAGATCGCCGCTATGTCAGTTTCATGCGCAGTTATCCGAATCTAATCCCGCTTGGGCCAGCCGCGATTCGCCAGATTCACGAAAAGATCGAACCGCTTTCGTTCGATCAAATCTACGGCGCCTGGTGGAACGCAAACGTCTTATCGGACGCGAAAACAGCGGCTGGGCGATCAGCAGAACGCTATCTGCGCGCGATCAGCAAGTAAGCGATCATTGCGCCGCCAATCGGCAATCCGATCAAAGTCCGCAGATCGTGTCGGACAAACGCGTTCAACAGATCGCCGATGAGATTGACGATCAGAATACCGAGGGCGAGCTGACGACCCCATCGCGCGCGCCGCTAATCCAATCGCAGCCGAGGCGCATGCTGAACCGACAACGAACATGAGCAAGATCGACAATCTGCCGATTTTTTGAAACTCAGCGTGTGTGCCTCCGGATTAAGGCGCCAAATCGGCTCGAGCGCGGCACCAGGAAATAGCAGCGCGATAATCGTGAGCAAACAAACTGCCGCGCCAAATGCAAAGAACGTGGAGAGCAATTTGATTCCAAGAGGAACGCGCGGTTGAGACATCATTGGCACGCGAATTTATCCAGGCGCTTCACCGTCTCGACGATGTCTTCCTCGGTTGTTCGGGGGTTGATCGTGCACAAGCGCAGTGCAACAGCACCACGCAACTCAGTCGATGTTAACAAGGCGTAACCATCTTTCATTATGACATCGACAAGTTGCGTTTGGAGTTCGTCACTGTTTCCAAAGCGAAAACAAACTGTTGCCATTTGCGCGGGCGACAGAATTTCCCAGCCCTTGCGCGCGCGAAGCTCTCGCTCGGCGAGCTCGGCCAGCTCAAATCCCCGCGTGATCGCTTCCCGAAAAGCCGCAACACCGAAAGTTTGCAGCGACAGCCAAACTTTGAGGGCGCGAAAACTTCGGGTCAGTTGAACGCCGTAATCGCACGGATTGAATTCTTCGAGGCCGCGATGCACGTCACGTAAATAATCGGGCTTAATTTGAAACGCCGATTTTAAGAGCGCGGCGTCGCGCACCAAAACGCAGCCGCACTCAAATGATTGGAACAGCCACTTGTGCGGATCGAGCGAAATGGAATCTGCACGCTCGAGACCACGCAACATCTCTCGCCCGCGTTCAGACAGGACGGCGGCCGCGCCAAAAGCGCCATCGATGTGGAACCAGAGTTTTTCTGCTGCGGCGAGGTCCGCCAATTCGGAAAGTGGATCGACCGCGCCAGTGTTAGTGGTGCCGGCGTTCGCAATCACACAGAATGGGCGCAAACCTTTCGCGCGATCATCGGCAATCGCGGCGCGCAAGCTTTGGATCGACAATCGAAAATTGTTATCGCTCTCCAGCTTGCGTATTTGCTCCGGTGCGAAGCCTATAACGCGCAGCGCACGTTCCACCGAGGAATGCGTTTGATCAGAGAAATAAACCGTCGCGTCGGCGACGCGGTCCTGCAGCAAAAAATGCCGCGCCGCGACCAGCGCGGTGAGATTTGCCATCGAACCGCCGCTCACGAACAAACCGCCAGCGGCGGTGGGAAATCCGCAAATTCGGCAAAGCCAACGAACGACTCCCAATTCGACCGCGGCGGCGGCGGACCCGCCCAACCAGGTGCCGTTGAAAACATTGAAACCGGCCGCGAGCGCGTCCGCCATGGTGCTGACGAAATTGTTCGGGCCCGGAACAAACGCGAAGAAACGTGGATGATCGACATGCAAGTTGTTCGGAAAAACGTCGCGCTCGAGTTGCGCGAGGAGTTCATTTGGATCGCGACCAGCTTCCGCCGGATCGTGGTCGAACAAAGAAATCATCTGGGCCGGATCGGCCTTCGCGCCGACCGGCCCGTCTTGCACGTTGGCGAAATGTTCGGCGAGAAGATCCACAACTCGGTAACCAAACTCTCGCATCTCTTCGCGCGACAGCGCGATGCGAGAATGGTCAGCCGACGAATCGTTCATGGCCCTGCTTCTATTTCATCCCTCAGTCTCGTTGGCAAGGATCGACAGCGTGCACACGCAAACATCGGTCGTCAGACCTTCTGTCAACCTCGCGCTGCGAATCTTGTTGATCTCTCCGGGTGATAATTCCGGATCGCGTTGCCGTTTTGGCTCGATCCTGGGCGCGTTTTACGCCATGAAAGTCACCCATGAGCGCGGACACGCTGTGCTGGACCGACATCCCAGTTACAAATCTTGATCGCGCGATCAAGTTTTATTCCGCCGTTCTTGGCAAAGAGGTCCGGAACTTATCGGGAGGCGGTATGAAGTACGGCCTTTTGCCGCACGAAGAACAAAATGCCTCCGGTTGTCTTTGTGTTCGCGGCGATACTGGAGGCGTCGATAACACACCGTCGGCAAATGGACCGCTGATTTATCTTTCGGTCGAAGGCCGTCTGGATGAAGCGGTTGAAGCTGCGCGAGCCAATGGCGGAAGAGTGTTACGGGCTCGACAAAAAATCGGAGAGCACAGATTTCGCGCTGTGGTTATTGATTCCGAAGGCAACCGCATTGCCCTGCATTCAACGGTGGCATAAACGACGCGCCGAAGATCGACATACAACCGGTAGCTTACTGAGAATCGTGTACTAACTGATGGGAGATCCTCGAAACATCGCGCACGCCAAGAAAGTCACGCAGGAAAAGCATCACAAGGGCGACGGCGCTCATGCACATCAGCCAGGGAAGAAGACGCAACCGGCCAAGAAAGGTCAACCTGTCGTCGAAAAAAGTTCCGCCGCTAAGACTGCGGAAATTACCAAGCCAGAACAAAAACCGGACGCGGCAAAACTGGAGAAGTCGCTTGCCGTTCTCGCGAAGCTCAAGGAATTGGAGTTCCACTCGCGTAGCAACATCGAAAAGCTCGCTGAACTGAGCTTGACGATCGAGGACGAGCTCAAGCAAAAGGCGTTCGTCGAAGCAATCGGAGCTGTTTACTCCGCGCAGGAAGCTTTCCACTCCAAGATCTCAGCGCTGATTGAGGCTTACCAAGCGGAATGCGACCGTGTGAAGCCGGCGGGATAAGCTTCGATCGAAACCAACGGCTCACAGAGCCGTGGCTACAACCAGAATTTATAGATCAGCCCGAGCAATCCGCTGGCGAGTACGACCGGGATGACGTCGACCCTGTAACGAAGCATTGCGACAAAAGCCGCTGCGCTGAGCGCGATCGCAAACCAGTCGATAACTCCGGTGCTCGGAAAGAAAACGTGGAGCCCAAACCAAACAGCGAGGTTCAGGATCACGCCAACGATCGCAGCAGTTATGGTCGAGAGGGCGCTGGTGAGTTTCTCGTTTCCCCGCAGTTGCTCAATGTGCGGGCCGCCGACAAAGATCCAAAGAAAACACGGAGTGAACGTTGCCCAGGTTGTGAGTAGCGCGCCCAAAGTCGCCGCCAGCAGCGGTGGCAAACCTTCCGGATGCTGCCATGCGCCGATAAATCCAACGAATTGCAAAACCATGATCAACGGTCCGGGCGTTGTCTCGGCGAGCCCGAGTCCGTCCATCATCTGACCCGGCTTGAGCCAGCCGTAATGAAAGAGAGTTTGTTGCGCGACGTATGGGAGCACGGCGTAGGCACCGCCGAAAGTGATGACGGCGGCTTTGCTGAAGAACAATCCCTCCTTGAAAAGCGTGCTGTCCCAGCCGCGAAAAACCCCGGCGAGAATCGTCGGCGCAAGCCATAACACCAGACAGATAAACGAAATCACAACGGCGCGACGTAAATTGGGTCGCGTGTGCGGCGGCGATTCCTGTTCATCGCTGATCACCGACAATCTCGAGCCCGCTTCCTCACTCGCGCGTACTTCAAATTTGCTTTTCCAGAATAAGCCGCCCAAAAATCCGATCACGCCTGCACCCAGCACGATCGCCGGAAATGGAAGTTTGAAAAAATAGATCCCGACGAATGCCAGCGCGGCCAGCGCCCACATTACCTCGTTTTTGAGCGCTTTCCGGCCGATTCGAATCACGGCGACGAGAACGATCGCGGTCACGGCCGGCTTCAATCCGTAAAAAATCGCGGCGATCCAGGGCAGATTTCCAAACGCCGCGTAAATGTAGCTGAGCGTCCAAAGCACAAAGATTGATGGAATGACGAACAACGCACCCGCGACGATGCCTCCCCTGATTTTGTGCAAGAGCCAGCCGATATAGATCGCCAGTTGTTGCGCTTCAGGGCCGGGAAGCAGCATGCAGAAGTTCAGCGCGTGCAAAAAGCGTGACTGGCTAATCCATTTTTTCTTCTCGACCAGCTCAGTTTGCATGATCGCGATCTGGCCGGTCGGTCCGCCAAACGAGATGAATCCGAGTTTCAGCCAGAACCGAAACGCTTCGCCAAACGACGGCGCGCGGTGTCGATCTTGCGTGAGCCCAACTTCGTTCATACCCGGCGAAGAAATGCGTGGAGCGCGTCGAAGCATTGGAACCCGCGCCGCAGAATTTCCTGATCGGAAATTCCCTCCCTCGCCCAACCTTTAAGCACGCGATCGATTCCGATGCACTCTGTGCGCTCGAATTTGTCATCATCGAGATCGGCATCGTGAATCATTTCGCTCATCTTGCCGACCATCGTGTCCTGGATCCGAAATCTTTTCACCAGCGTTTCGAATGTGCAGTCGTCACCGTGATGAGAAAAATCGGCATCGAGCATGTCGAACGACACCGCGCGACCATTCGCCGGAATTTTTTTTGCAAAAATAAACTTCGCTTTGGGGTCTATGAATTTTTGGATCAGCCAGGCAGAACCGACGCGATCGATCTCAGGGCGCGGGCGCGTGACCCAGGTTCTACCGCGGTAATCTCGCGTCGCAACTTTTAGAACCAACGCTTCGGCTGGTTGCGTTCCTTCCATTTTCCGCAAGAGCATCTCCACGTCTTGGGCCCGTGGGCAGTTGAAGAAGTCGGCTTGCCGGATCTCGCGAAACTGTTTTCGGACGCGGTCGAGTTTGTCGCCAAATGTCGGCGCGCTCCGAGTTTTGCGGTGACGAGTCAACGCCCGAAGCAGCTCGCGGAGTGTCGCGTACTCTTTCGCTCGCGCGGTATTGAACAGTTCAATCAGCTTTTCGTTCGGTAATCCTTCGATTTCACGGGCGCGCACCAGCGTCGCGTCGCCTCCGGCCGATCGGACTTCCTGAGTGAGCCATTGGAAAGATTCGTAACGCGCTGGTTCATCCGGCAAAATGTAGGTCGAAGTCTGAATTTGGATGGCGCCGGATTTCTTGACCTTGCGCCAAATCGCGACGCGCTCAGCCTTGTGGGTAGCCGGGAGCCGGAGAAGAAGGAGCAGCCAGGTTAGTTTTCTCTTTACCTGCATCTGAGTATATACCTATACTGAAAGTTATATATATAACAAGATGCAATCATCTGCCCGGATTCTGTTGATCAGCAATTCCACCGTTCATGGGCGTGGCTATCTCGATCACGTGCAAGAGCAGATCAAAACGTTTCTTGGCGACGCCAGAAAGGTCCTCTTTTTCCCCTTCGCCTTGTATGACCGCGACGATTACGCGGCAAAGGCGAAATCGCGTTTTTCGGCAATGAGTTACTCACTCGAGTCCGCGCATGCAACCGACAATCCCAAGAAAGCGATTGACCGAGCCGACGCACTCTTCATCGGTGGCGGCAACACTTTCCGTTTGTTGAAAGCGCTCCAAGATCTCGAATTGCTCGAGCCGATCCGCCGCAAAGTGAAAAGCGGAGCGCCCTACATCGGCAGCAGCGCCGGCTCCAATGTCGCAGGGCCAACGATCAAAACGACGAAAGACATGCCAATCGTCCAGCCGCGCTCATTCGATTCGCTATGCTTGATTCCGTTTCAAATCAGTCCGCACTATCTCGACCCGGACCCAAACTCCACCCACATGGGCGAGACCCAGGAAGAGCGCATTCTTCAATTTCTTGAGGAAAACGAAACGCCGGTCGTCGGCATTCGCGAAGGAGCGTGGTTGCTGATCGAAAATCGCGCCGTGATGCTCAAGGGCGAAACCGGCGCACGAATTTTTCGTCGCGGCCAGCCGCCGGTCGAGGTCACTCCCGGCACGGAAATCTCCGGGTTGGTGGGAGGACCGGATGCAAGTTGAAGGAACGCTCTTGCTGGGTCGCGATGATGTCGAAGAGCTGTTGACCTTGCGCGACTGCATCGATGCAGTCGAAGAAGTTTTTCGGCTGCAAGGCCAGGGCAAAATTCCGGGCTCGGAAATTCTCGGAGTGAAAGCGCCGAACGGCGGCTTGCATGTGAAAGCGGGACTTCTGCCACGCGACCGGAGTTACATTGTCGCGAAACTCAACACCAACTTTCCGGGCAATCGACCGCAATCCCGCTGGCCGACCATTCAAGGACTGATTGCGGTCTACGATGCGGAGAATGGCCGCCCTCTCGCCGTCCTCGATTCCATCGACATCACGATCAAACGCACGGCCGCCGCTTCGGCAGTCGCGGCAAAGTGCCTTGCCCGTGAGAATTCCTCTGTCGTGACAATTTGCGGCTGCGGAGAACAAGGGCGGGCGCAGCTGCGTGCACTTCATTCCGTTCTTCCGCTGAAGAAAATCTACGCGTTCGATCTCGATAAGCGCGCCGCGACAAATCTCGCCGCGGAACTTTCGCGCGAACTAAAGATCGACATCGAACCGGTTCGCGATTTACCGAGCGCAATTCAGAAGAGTGATGTCTGCGTCACCTGCACACCCGCCAAAGAATTCTTCGTCCGCAAAGAAGATGTCGCGCCCGGAACATTCATTTCTGCGGTCGGCGCTGACGACGCACACAAACAGGAGATCGATCCGGCGTTAATCGCTTCGGCGAAAGTCGTCGCCGACAGCCTGGAACAAAGTTGCACGATCGGCGACACGCATCACGCCATTGCCAGAGGCTTAATGCGGAAAGAGGACGTTTGTGCGGAGCTAGGCGAAATCGTTGCCGGGAAAAAATCCGGACGCACGACCGACGATGAAATCTTCATCTTCGACAGCACCGGCGTCGCAATGGAAGACGCCGTGGCCGCAGCGGCCGTTTATGAAAAAGCGCGCGCAATCAGCATTGGAACTTATTTTCAATTCGCCGCCTGATATGAAGTGGATCACTCGCGAAAACATCAAAGTCGATCGGGTGGCGTGTCCGTGGCTGATCCGGCACTTTGTCGATCCGCAGGCCGAGTTTCTTTTTCTGCCGCACGACACTGACTGGTCGAAGATCGACAGCGGCATCGTGTTCGACGTTCCGAATTGCGAGCTCGGTCACCAGGGCGAAGACGTCTCGTTTAATTCGATTTTAAAAAAATACCGCCTGAGCGACCCGGCGCTTGTCTTACTGGGTGAAATTGTACGCGCGGCCGATTCGCACCCAGGCAATCCGCATCCCGCAGGTGAAGGTTTGCGCTGGATTGCGCATGGCTTCAGCCAGCTCGGTTTAACTGATCACGAGATTCTCGAGCGGGAATTTATCGTCTACGATTCGCTTTACCAAGAGTGCAGGAACAGAACTGGCGTGAGATAATCATTTCACTGATGTTCGGAATTCACGATTTCGGATTGTTTCTAGCAGCCGGCATTTTGCTCAACCTCACGCCCGGTCCGGACACGGTTTACATTTTGGGACGCAGCGTCGCTCAAGGCCGTGAAGCGGGTATTGCTTCCGCGCTCGGCATTTGCGCCGGCAGTATTTTTCATACCTGTGCCGCAGCCCTGGGACTTTCGGCAATTCTCGCGACCTCAGCGCTCGCTTTTGGTGCGATCAAGTTGCTCGGTGGTGCGTATCTGATTTTTCTTGGGATCAAAATGGTTCTCGATCGACGCAAGCATTTGAGTTTGCCGTCCAACTTTCGGCGATGCACGACCGTGGCAGCATTTCGGCAAGGCGTTCTCACGAACATTCTGAATCCCAAAGTGGCGCTCTTTTTTCTCGCCTTTCTTCCACAATTCATCGACCCGGCGTCGAACACCAAGGTGTGGGCGTTTCTAGCGCTCGGCTTCGCATTTGTAGCTACCGGCACAATCTGGTGCCTCGTCCTGGCGTGGTTTGCTTCGACTTTTAGCGGACGATTGCGAGCGAACGAAACCGTAGCGCAGTGGCTCAATCGAACAGCCGGCGCCCTTTTTATTTTTCTCGGTCTGCGTCTCGCAACGACGAAGTGACAAGGCCGTTCATTTTTCTGCGCGTAAACTACTTTCGATATTCGAACAACTCTTGAGACCGATCGGTCAAAACCAAATAACCATGAATACACCTAAGTTGTTCACAATCGCAGCGATCAGCGCCGGACTCGCCTTCGGCGTTGTCGCGCAAGCAAAAGAAAAGAAACACGAAGAAGAAACCGTCAGCAGTTCTGACGTGCCGGCCGCGGTGATGAAAACCGCCGAGACCGAAGCCAAAGGCGGCAAAATCGTTCGTTGGGAAAAAGAGGGCGCGGCCTATGAGGCCGTCATCGACAAGAGTGGCAAACAATGGGGCGTCAAAATCGACGCGAATGGCAAGCTCGTGAGCAAACACGACGAGACCAAAGAGCACAAAGAAAAAGGCGAGAAGTACTAAGCGAGAAATGTTGCGGTTCTGCCCCGATATCTTTCGGGGCAGAATCGATGACAATCGATCGACGTAGATCGCGAGTCGTTGCTTCTGCGGCCCGACGATTCTTTCGCGGCTAGCTCGGTCGCGGGCTCATGAAGTTTTCTTCAGAATGTCGATCCTTGGCGCGCTGAGGCGGCAATCTTAGGGTGGCAGAAGTGAGGGCTTTATTAATCGAAGATGACGCCAAGACTGCCCGCGCGCTCGCGAGCGGACTGCGGGGCGAAGGCTTCGAGCCTGTGACAGCGAAGACTGGCGAAGAGGGTTTTTTTCTTCTCAGCCGGGAAAGTTTCGATGTGGTGATACTCGATTGGATGCTGCCGGGCCGTGATGGGATCGAAGTGCTCAGGACGCTTCGCGCAGGCGGTTCCAAAACCCCGGTGCTGCTGCTCACTGCTCGCGATGCGGTCGAGGATCGCGTGCTCGGCCTGAATGCTGGAGCGGACGATTATCTGGTAAAACCCTTTGCCTTTGCTGAGTTGCTCGCGCGGGTTCGTGCCTTGCTGCGGCGAGTCGATTCCGGAAACGCGCTGCGCCAGCAAATCGGTGATCTCACGTTTAATATGCAAACGCGTCGTGTCGCGCGTGGGGTGCGCGAAATTTCCCTGACACCGCGGGAATTCGATCTGCTCACATTTCTTGCTCAGCATCATGACCAAACGGTGACGCGGCAGATGATCGCACGCGAAGTTTGGCGCGAGCCGAACCGCGCGACGCCGCTCGACAATGTGATTGATGTGCATCTGGCGCATTTGCGTCGCAAATTGGACGAGGGCGAGACCGTGAAGCTCATCCAAACCGTGCGCGGCGTGGGTTTCGTTTTACGCGCGGAGACAGACGCGTGAAGAGCTGGTGGCTACGGCGTTCGGTTCGCTTGCGTCTGGCATTGTGGTACGCGGCGGCAACGGCCTTGGTCCTGATTGCGTTCGCGTGGTTTGTGTATGAGGTAATTGAGCATCGGCTCGGCGCCGAGATCGACCGGCAACTGCGGATCGACTTTGATCTGGTTGAGGCGCAGCTCACCGTTGATACGGAAGGACGCGTGCAGTGGAATGTGCGCGGCTCTCATGGCGACGAAGGATTCGCTCGGATGTCGGCGTGGTTTGAGGTTTGGTCGGAGAGCAAAGAGTTGCTTCTCCGCCATTGGCCCGTTCCGGAATCGAATATCAACGATGCGCCGTCCGCGCCGCATGGTTCGACACTGAAGTTCGCGACGGTCGAGCTGGAACGCGGACTGTTCGTGCGCATGATGGAACGACCCGGACGCGTGCAGGGCCGAAGCGTGATCATTCGCGTCTTTCGCGACGAAACGGAAATGCGTCGCACGCTCCGCGAAATCGTCGAGGTATCTCTGCTCGGTTTCCCACTTGCTGGAGCGCTCGCAGCGATTGGCGGCTATCTCGTCGCCACGCGCTCACTGGCACCGCTCGATGCCATGGCGCGGCAGGCGCGCCGGATTACATCGGAATCGCTCTCGAAACGTTTGCCGAATCTCAACCCGAACGATGAGCTCGGCCGCCTCGCCACCGTCTTCAACGAGACACTCACCCGGCTCGAAGCCTCGTTCGCCGAATTGCAGCGATTTACCGCGGACGCCTCGCACGAGTTGCGTTCGCCCCTCACTGCGCTGCGCGCCGTCGGCGAGGTTGCACTTCGTGACGGCAACGATCCCGCAATGCTCCGCGAAACAATCGGCAGCATGCTCGAAGAAGCAGAGCGTCTGACCGATCTCGTTGATGCGCTGCTAACGCTCGCTCGGATGGATGCGACGAAAGAGGGTGCTGCGCGCGAGGAAGTGAACATTGGCGCGTTGCTCGAGGAAATCCGCGATCAGTTCGAAGTGCTCGCATCCGAAAAAGGACAAACGCTGGCCGTTACGACCGATCACAACGTCGTGGTCCCGGCAGATCGCACGCTGTTGCGTCTGGCCGTGGTGAATCTCGTTCATAACGCGATTCAGCATGGCCCCTCTAATTCGAAAATCTCACTGGCAGCGGCGCGCCGTCCGGACGGGATCGACATTTCGGTAAGCGACAGCGGGCATGGCATCGCGGGCGAATATCACGAGAAAATCTTCGAGCCCTTTTTCCGGGTGGACAAAGCGCGATCGCGTTCAGCCGGCGGGGTGGGTTTAGGTCTGGCCATTGCCAAACGAGCAGCCGAGCGTAACGGCGGCCGCATTATTGTCGAGAGCGAAGCGAATCGCGGGAGCGTGTTTCGAATCGAATTTCCATTGTCGCGTCAGCCTGCAGACAACCCGGCGATAACCTGAAGAAAACTTCAGGATTTCTTAAGTGCAGTTACCGAGGGATCACGTGTCTAGTTGAAACGTGAATCCACTTCGTTTGCTCTGCTTCGCGCTGGCGACGTCAAACTGTGTCTTTGCCGCGGAAAGCCGTGAGACCTTCGATCGATCAACTCAACTGCCACAAGGCTGGCAGAGCGGGATCACCGGACAAGGCGCCGCAAAGTGGGAAGTAATCCCGGAACAGTCCGCGCCAAGCAAGCCAAACGTCTTGCGCCAGTCTGGCGAGGCGACGTTCGCGTGGGCCGCGAAGATGGACGTCGCGATCAAAGATGGCTTTGTCGAGGTTAAGATCAACCCGGTCAGCGGCCATGAGGACCAAGCTGGCGGAATTATCTGGCGGGTAAAGGATGCGAACAACTATTACGTCGTCCGCGCGAACGCCCTGGAGGGCAATGTGGTGCTTTACAAGACAGTAGAGGGCAAACGTTCATCGCTTCCGGTGAAGGGCCGAATGTTTGGCTACGGAGTCGACTCCAAGGTTCCGAGCCGCAAATGGAGCACGCTTCGCGTCGAATTTTCCGGCGCACTCTTCACCGTATTCTTCAATGGCGAGAAGCTGTTTGAAGTCGAGGACGAAACGTTTAAGGACGCCGGCGGTGTCGGCGTTTGGACAAAGGCGGACAGCGTCACTCTTTTTGATGACTTCATTTTCGGAGACAAACAATGAGCGCTAAAACCGAGAAAACTTTCACAATTTCGTCGCCGAATCCGCATTCGAGTGGATGCGGTTACTCGCACGAAACAAGCCAGTAGAACCTGGGGCGTTCGTTCGCCCCTCAACCTAACAACAAATATGAAACACATTGTTCCAGTAATAGCTGCAGCCGTAGTCCTAACGCTCGGCGCTTGGACGCCGGTTTATGCCGAAGAGGAAAAAGAACAGACCGTGCAGATGTCCGACCTGCCCGCGCCCGTGCAGACGACAATCAAAGATAAAGCCGGGAGCAACGAGATTGTGAAGATCGAGAAGAAAACGGAAGAGGGCAAAACCGTTTACGAAGCCGTCGTGAACAAGGGCGGTAAAGAGTGGAGCATCGAAGTTGATGCGAACGGCAAGTTCCTAAAGCAGTACGAGGAGAGCAAGGAAAAGGAAGAGAAAGGCGAGCAGTATTAATCGAAACGCAATGGTTCTGGAGCGTTTCGGCGCTCCAGAATTATTGGCTTCACGAATGAAAAAATTTCTAATCTTGGCTTCGATTTCCGCTGCGACGGCTGTCAGCTCGCTGGGAGCTCTGGACACGGCGAAGATCGATCAGATCACCGGGCTAAAAGGTAAGCTGAACGAAAAGGAAGCCGTTTATAAAGTTACCTTCCCGCGCGCCGACGTGAAGGTGGCGGTCGACGGATGGACGATGCCACCGTTCATGGGACTCGGAACCTGGGCGGCGTTCACTGAAACGAAAACCGGCGCAATGGTGATGGGCGACACAGTTCTTTTCGAAGACGAAGTCAATCCCGCGATGTCAGTCGCGCTTGATAACGGTCTGAGCGTGACTGCGCTCCACAATCATTTCTTCTTCGATCATCCGAAAGTTTACTTCATGCACATCGAAGGCCAGGGAACGACCGACGAACTCGCAACCGCGGTGCGTAAAGTTTACGATAAGATCAAAGAAGTTCGCACGGCCAATCCGCAACCGAAAGATTCATTCGCCGCGACAGCGTTGCCGGAGAAAAACTCAATCTCAGCCGAACCGCTGAATAAAATTTTCGGAATGAGCAGTGAAGTTAACAACGGCATGGTGAAATTCTCCATCGGCCATCCGGCGACGATGCATGGTGTCAAGATCGACAATGCCATGGGCGTGAACACGTGGATGGCATTTGCCGGGAGCGATGACAACGCGGTCGTCGACGGCGATTTTGCGGTGACCGAAGACGAATTGCAATCCGCGCTCAAAGCGATGCGCGTTGGCGGGATCAACATCGTCGCGATTCACTCACACATGACGCACGAGCAGCCACGCATTTTGTTTTTCCATTACTGGGGCCGAGGTCCGGCTAAAAAACTGGCGGAAGCAATCCAGGGTGCGCTTCTGGCCTCCGGCTTGTCCGGCATAAGTACATCGGCTGCGAAGTAAAGCGGCAGTACCAGCCGAGTTTCGTAACTTCACTTACGGAGCCATGTGAAATATTTCGTTCTATCTACCGTAATAGCGGTCGCCGGAAGTTGTCTGGCAGTCGCTGAATCAGGCGACGCGGGGATCCGACTAAAACAAACAATCCCGCTGCCCGGAGTGGAAGGAAGAATAGACCACTTAGCGTTCGATGCCGCCGGCGCACGATTGTTCGTTTGCGCGCTCGGCAACAACACCGTCGAAGTGATCGATCTGGGCAAAAGCGAGCGAATCCATTCCATCAACGGCCTCGCGTCGCCGCAAGGGATCGCTTACATCCCGAAACTTGATCGCCTCTTCGTTGCGAATGACAAAGGCGGCATTTGCAAAATCTACGACGCAAAATCATTCCAGCCCGTCGGAGAATTGAATCTTCAAGATGATGCCGACAATGTTCGATACGATGAAGTCGCGAAAAAACTTTACGTCGGATTTGGCAGCGGAGGAATCGCGATTATCAGCGCGTTGGACTGGAAGCAGACGGGCTTAATCAAATTGTCGACTCATCCCGAAGCGTTCGAATTGGAGAAGAACAGCAAGCGAATCTTCGTCAATGTTCCAAATGCCCGTCATGTGGCGGTGATCGATCGCGACCAAGGCAAAGTCGTTGCGACGTGGAAAACAGATCTGGCCTTTGGAAATTTTCCAATGGCACTGGATGAAACAAACCATCGACTATTTGTCGGTTGCCGTTTGCCATCCAAGCTCATCGTGTTCAACACTGACTCGGGCGACATCGTCGCGAAGATCGACATCTCCGGCGATCCCGACGAGATCTTCTACGACGGCAAACGTCATCACATCTACGCGATCTGCGGCGCCGGTAAGATCGACATCATCGAGCAAACTAATCCAAATACCTACAAAACTCTGACCAAGATCGATACGGCCGACGGCACGCGCACCGGGCTCTTCGTGCCTGAGCGAGACAATTTATTTGTCGCAGTTCCACACCGCGGCAGTCAGGCAGCCGAGATTCGCTGTTATCAACTAAAATAATCCTTCGGAAGTTGTCCGCTGATTGA
>Ga0193751_1000332_pt1 | contig 38828 bp, 29 predicted proteins | sample L1c2metaG_FD_143050 | JGI IMG/M metagenome (GOLD analysis project Ga0193751, IMG submission 143050) | Soil microbial communities from a riparian zone of the East river system, Colorado, United States - L1c2 | ecosystem: Environmental > Terrestrial > Soil > Riparian zone | place: USA: East River...
AATTCGACCACCCCACTTCCCAGCTGACGGCAACTATTTTCGTGCCTCGCCGCGTCCTCTACGAACTCCGCGCCGGACGCGAGTACTTCGAGAGCAAAGAGCGCTGCGTCTTCTGCGACATTCTGGCCCAAGAGGAGCGTCAGAACCTGCGCATCGTCGAAACTCGAGGAGACTACGTGGCCTTCTGCCCGTATGCTCCGCGCGTCCCGTACGAGACCTGGATCATGCCTCGCAGCCACGAATCATCCTTTGAGCGCACCGGTTCATCGCGCGTGGGCACCCTGACCGATCTTGCCGCGCTCCTGAGGCGCACCCTGCAACGCATCCGCACCGTCACGGAAGCGTTCCATTTGGTGCTCCACACTTCGCCCAATAGCCAACATCCTTCGGCAACACTCGGATATTGGAAAACACTCGATGACGATTACCACTGGCACATCGAGATTCTTCCCATTCTTGAGGCCAAGGCAAGGTCGTACACTTTCAAAGAGATTTATTATTCTCCTGTCACGTCGGAAACCGCCGTCAAACGTCTGCGGGAGGCAAAGATCTAATTCATGTCAAGAAGAACGATGGCGCAAAAACGAATTGTCGCCTTGCTGACTTTCGCTTGTCTTTGCTTCGCCGGGGGTCTGGCCGCGTCCGCTCAAACCTCGCCGCCTCCTCCCACCGAGAAGCAGACCGTCCTCTGGATGAAGCTTGAAAAATCCATTCTTGACATCGACCGCAATCTCGATGGCGTGATGGGCGTCGCAATCGTCGATCTCACCGACGGCCACAAATACCTGCTTCACGCCAACGACGTTTACCCGCAGGCGAGCTCCATAAAGATCTGCGTCCTCGCCGAACTCTACCGGCAAGCGCAGCAAGGCAAGCTGAAGCTCACCGACCTCTACACCGTGAATGCCGCCGACCTGGTCCAGGACAGCGACATCATGGGCGGCCTCACTCCGGGTGTCACCCAGGTCACGCTGCGCGACCTCGCGACCATGATGGTCGCCGTCAGCGATAACTCCGCCACCAACGTCCTCATCGACCGTATCGGCATGGATAACGTGAATGCCTTCCTTAAGGCGCAGGGACTGCGCGATACGCGGCTCCGCCGCAAGATGATGGATCTCAACGCCGCTGCCGAAGGCCGCGAAAACGTCTCCACGCCCAACGAGATGCTGAACCTGCTCCAGGCGCTCTACCGCGGCGAAATACTGAACAAAGAGATGACCGGCGATTTCTTCAAAGTCCTCTCCACTCACAAAGACAGTTGGATCCCGCGCAATCTCCCCGACGATTTGAAGATCGCCGACAAGCCCGGCGCGCTCGAAGGCGTGCGCAACGATTCGGGAGTGATCTTCGTCGACAAGCGTCCCTATGTCCTCTGTGTCATGACGACCTACCTGCATCGCGAGCGGGACGGAGAAGAAGCCATCAGCAACATCTCGCTCGCCGCCTGGCGCATGTTTGATCGGCTGGCGCGCGCAAGTGAGTATGGGAGAGTGATTTCGCCGGGGAATAGCAGCAGGTAGTCGTTGGTCGTTGGGGATTCCTATGTTCGTCAATGTCCGTGCACGCGCTCTTTATGGAATCCCCAGAGTTTCCGCGCTCCTCCGGTTCGCCAACGACCAAGGACCAACGAATGTCCTTTTGCCAACGACTAACGACCAACGACCGGCGACAGCGCTATGACCATCCGTCGCCTCAAAACCTATACCGGATCTCAAGGCTACGTTTACCAGTATTATTTCGTCGGGAAACGTCCCGCCCAGACATCCGGCGCCCGTGAACCTGACGCCAACGAGTACATCTTCGATGTTACCTCCGACCGTAGGCTGACCTATGCGGTCAGTATTTTCCTCCCGCATAAGGTCGTCGCCGCCTGGGCGGAATCCCATGGACGGTCCCTCTCCGATTCCGAGCAGTACGCCGCGGTCAAGATGCGGCTGTTCCGCGCCTTCGACGAACTGGAAGAAATGCAGGCGCACGGCCGCCAACTGCACGTTGATTCGCAGTCGCTGGAAGAATCTCTGGCATCGTTAGGCGTGGAATAGATTTGCGGGTTCCGCGTGCCGCCCGGTGGGATAGATATAGATGAAGATAAGTGCCCCCGCCAGACGGCGGACGGGCAAGCGCCGCCGTCGTTGACGACGCTGCCAGTCCCTGCCGAATTCGGTCTGCTTACTTGGTTATGTGTGCTGTCCAGTTGCCGAAATTGAACTGGGCGTCAAAAGTACTGGCCGGCAATGGTGGATCCGTCGGCAGAGATGCTGACTGCGGTGTACAGGGTCATACCCGTTTTTGGGGTCCTTTGGTGTTGAGCGCGGTTCACGATCTCTTGTGGCAATTAAGTATACACTGTAAACGAAATTAAACAATCCCACCGCAAATTCACAAGAGGTGCTATGCTCGCTGTGCTTTGACAGCGCTGCTAAAGGATCGAAGCGTCTGTGGAGGGACCACTGTCGACCGTTGCTCCAGTATCCGTGACTCGTAGAAATTCATTCCAGGCCAAGCATGTCATGTGGATTGTGTTCAGTCTGATGACGGTGTTCGTCGTGGTCACTCGCGACCGGACCCTCCTGGACTCCCACTCATTCCTGCGTCAGCGCTACGCGGTAATTCCATGGCTGATGCTGGCGCACGGCATTCCTGGGGCTCTCGCGCTTCTCCTCGGCTTGTTCCAGTTTTCGAGCCGTCTGCGTCAGCGCTATCTGCAAGTGCATCGTGTGATGGGACGCATTTACGTCGGCAGCGTCGCAATCTCTGGTCCGGCTGCAATTGTGGTTGCCATACGGCTGCCCATTATGACCCTCGCTATGGCTTCCACGATCCAAGCAGTTGGTTGGCTTGCGACCACCGCCACCGGCCTCTACTGCATTCGCACGGGCAGGATCCAGCAGCACCGCGAGTGGATGATGCGCAGCTATCCGTTCGCTATGGTGTTCATTGTCGTTCGCGCCATAAACTCCATCCCCGCGATCGCACGGATGGGAGAGCCCGGCATTGCCACCGTGGTTTGGAGCGTCATTGCAACGGCGTGCTTCCTCCCGTCGTTTGTGATTGCGTGGCAGGCGTTGGCTGCGAGCCGACGCACAGCAAAGGTTCCGACTGCGGCATGATGCCCGCCTACGAGCGGCCCTGAAGCTCCGCGTGTTTCCGTGACAAGCACTTGCAACATCGTACGTTTCGCCCACGCCCTCCCGCCCGGCCAACTATAATCATCCAGCCGGGTTGACGAGGTATCCGCCGGCCTGCAAAAGCATCCAAGAATGATGACCCTGGTCTGGCTCCGCGTCGCGCTCGTGTGTTACGCCGCGGGATTGCTCTACGCGCTAGTCGCGCTCACGCGCACCTCGGAAATCCTCAGCAAAGTCGCGCTCCACGCTTCCTACCTCGGCATGGTTTTTCATCTAGTTTCGCTGACCGAAGCTGTTGTGCAATCCGGACAGCTCGCGTCGGCGTCGGTTCACAACGCGGAATCGCTGCTGGCGTTCCTGATCATGGTCGTCTTCATGCTTGCCTATCTCATCTACAAGACGACTTCTCCGGGCATCGTGATTTTTCCGCTGGTTTTTCTCCTGACCTTCGTGGCTGCTACCGGCCAGCAACCGCTCGTCTTCGCCTCGGATGTCGTGAAGAAGGGCTGGCTGGCCGTGCATATCCTGATGATCTTCACCGGATACGCGGCGCTCTTCCTGAGCTTCGGCGCTAGCATTCTGTATCTCATGCAAGAACGCGCACTGAAGTCCAAGAGTTCAACTGGAATGTTCTCGCGGCTGCCCGCGCTCCAGGTCATTGACGACATCGGCTACCGTTCGCTCATGCTCGGATTTCCCTTCATGACGCTGGGCCTGATCGCGGGCTCTGTGGTCGCAGAAGCTACTTACGGCCGGATTGATTTTCTCGATCCCAAGATTCTGCTTTCCGTCCTGATGTGGGCCGTGTATCTGCTGATGGTGTTTACGCGCCTGAATGCCGGATGGCGCGGACGCCGCGCCGCCCTGCTCGCCAGTGCGGCCTTTGCCACGGCAATCGTGGCCTGGAGCGCCAACTATTTCAGCGCCATGCACAGGTTTGTCGCGTCATGAAATTCCAGCTCATCGGCGTCAATCACACGACCGCGCCCGTCGAGGTGCGCGAGCGCCTGGCCATTCCCGAATCGCGCCTGCCGGAGGCCTGCAAGCGACTGGCCGAGCATCCCGCCGTTTCCGAGGGCATGATCGTCTCCACCTGCAACCGCGTCGAATTTATTGCTACGATGAAGAACGGCTCCGGCGACCTGCGCGAATTCCTGCGCGAGTATTTCGCGACCGATCTCGCCGAGTTTGAAAGTCATCTCTACGAATTTCGCGAAGATGAAGCTGTCCGCCACATTTTTCGGGTCGCCGCCAGCCTCGACTCCATGGTCGTCGGCGAGCCCCAGATTCTGGGACAGGTAAAGGAAGCATATGCCACGGCCCGCGCGGTTGGAGCGGTGCGCGCGCAGCTTGATCGGTTGCTCACACGGGCTTTTGCCGTGGCCAAACGCGTTCGTACCGAAACCGCCGTCGGATCGTCGTCGGTATCGATTGCTTCAGTCGCCGTCGAACTGGCAAAGAAAATCTTCGGAAGCCTGAATGGCAAGAGCGTCTACCTGGTCGGCGCCGGGAAGATGAGCGAGTTAGCAGCCAGGCATCTGCTCGCGCACGGCGCCGCTTCGATCTTTGTGGCCAACCGCACCTACGACCGCGCCATCCGGCTGGCGCACAAATTTGACGGACAGGCGATCGAGTTTAGCCGGCTTTATGATTCGTGCGAGCGCGCGGATATCGTCATCACCTCGACCGGCTCGCCTCATTTCATCTTCCGGCCCGAGCACGGCGAAAAACTAATGGCGCTGCGCCGCAACCGCCCCATGTTCTTCATCGATATCGCTGTCCCTCGCGACGTCGATCCAGCGATGAACAAGCTCGACGGCATTTTTGTCTACGACATCGACGATCTGCAGCAAGCAGTCTCATCCCACGTCGCGGATCGCAAGAAGGAAGCGGATAAGGCGGAGGCGATCGTCAATGGCGAGGTCGCAAAATTCCACGCTCGCCTGCAGACTCTCGACGTGGTTCCTACCATCGTCAGCTTGCAGGACCATCTCGAAACCATTCGCCAGGCCGAGATTGATCGCGTTCGCGGACGCCTCGGTCCCATGACCACCGACCAGGAACTCGCCGTTGAAGCGCTGACTCGGGGCATCGTCAATAAAATCATGCACACTCCCATCAGCACCCTGAAGACGGCGGCGCGCGATCCGGAATCCACCACCGTCATCGACCTGGTGCGTCGCCTCTTTAACCTGCACGACGACCTTCACGACAACCTGCATAACGAAGATGAAGAAAAGGGCGCCGCGGCTTCGAAGTCAGCCCGTGGCCGAGGTGCAGAAAAAGGACCGGAAGACTGATGGCCCGCTTGCGCATCGGTTCCCGCGGCTCGCAATTAGCTCTCTGGCAGGCCCATCACATCTCCGAGCTGCTGCGCGCTCGGGGCAACACCGTTGAGATCGAGATCATCAAGACCACTGGCGATAAAATCACCGACGTTGCGCTTGCCAAAGTCGGCACTAAGGGCATGTTCACCAAAGAAATCGAAGAAGCCCTTCTCGAAAATCGTGTTGACCTCGCGGTGCACAGCTTGAAAGATTTGCCAACGGAGCTGAGCGCCGATTTCGAAATTGCCGCCATCACCACCCGCGAAGATCCACGCGACGTTTTTTGCTCCGTGAAGTTTGATGGTATCGAAGCGCTGCCGCAGCAGGCAAACGTTGGTACCAGCAGCCTGCGCCGACAGGCCCAGCTAAAGGCTCTTCGTCCGGATCTTCAGATTCACCCGCTCCGCGGCAATGTTGACACGCGCCTGCGCAAGCTCGAATCCGGCGACTACGATGCCATCATTCTCGCCGCTGCCGGGCTGAACCGTCTGGGCAAAACACAACTGGTCCGGCAAGTGATCGCTGCGGAAGTAATGACCCCCGCCGCCGGACAAGGCGCCTTGGCAATCGAAATTCGCAACGGCGACGCGGCAACGCTGGCGGTTGTCGCATTTCTTGATGACGCCGCCGCCCGCGCCACCACCAGTTGCGAGCGAGCCTTGCTCAATAAACTCGGCGGCGGCTGCCAGGTCCCCATCGGGGCCTTCGCCGAAGTAGAGGGAGATCACGTTCACCTGAACGCGGTCGTAGCGCGTCCCGATGGAACAAAGGTTCTGCGCGAGGCCCGAGAGGGCGATGATCCAGTACGTTTGGGCGAAGAAGTCGGCGAGATCCTTCTGCGGCGAGGCGGCAATGTTATTCTCGATGAAGTCTACGGCGAAGGGTTCGCTGTGCCGCAACAGCCATGAGGCAGGTCTCAGGTGTCAGGTGTTAGGAAAACCTGACATCTGAGACCTGACACCTGGTCCATGAAGCCAAACGAAAACCATCCCCTCGCCGGTACCCGGATTCTTGTCGGACGTGCCCATCACCAGGCCGGCAGCCTTTCCGCGAGCTTGCGCAGTCTGGGCGCAACGGTAATCGAAATCCCATTCATTGAGATCCGCAAGCCGCAATCGTACCGGCCGCTCGACGATGCTCTGCAAAATATCCGGAGCTACGACTGGCTCGTTCTGACCAGCGCCAACGGCGTCGAAGCGATGTGGGAGCGCATCCGGAGACTTCGCATTACGCGCCGGACTCTCAAGCATCTCCAGATTGCCGCGATCGGACCTGCAACCAAGAAGGCAATTGTGAAGCATGGCCTGAAGGTCAAGATGGTTCCGGAGGAGTACGTCGCCGAGTCTGTGGTGAAGGGGCTGCGCGATAAGGTCAACGGCAAGCGGGTCGTGCTCATCCGAGCCAAAATCGCGCGCGACGTGATTCCAGAGGAGCTGCGTTCTGCCGGAGCCGAAGTCGATGTGGTCGAAGCTTACGAGACCGTGGTGCCCGAGAAGTCGCGTGCACGCCTGCGTGCGCTGATGAAGAATACAGCTCGACGCCCTCACATCGTGACCTTCACCAGTTCCTCCACCGCGAGGAACTTTGCCGAACTATTGCGCAACTCCAAGGCAAGGTCACTCAGCGCAGGTTTGCTCAAGCATGTCCAGTTTGCATCGATTGGTCCGGTGACTTCGGCGACGCTGCGGGAATTGCAGATGCCGGTCGCCATCGAGGCCCGCGAATTCACGATGGGCGGACTGCTTCGCGCGATTGTGCTCGCTCGCTACGCAGAGACCTCCCTGTAGAGACGGGGCTTGCCCGCCTCATGCCGTGGCGGAAGACGGGGCAAGCCGTGTCTCTACGGGAAATCGGGCGCAGGGGGCTGCAAACGCTACTCTGACATTGAAGTCGAGATTCCCCTCTGCGGGTCAATCGAGTCCAGATAGGCCTGCATTCGTTGCTTCCCGTCGGGGGGCATTCCAGTGAACTCGATTCCGTTGCCCACGCCTGGATCGCACGTCCGCACCACCGCCGTGACATTGATGTGCTCCGATTCCAGCCAGAAATCCACCCGCAGCACAGTTCCGAGCGGCAAAGGCAGCATGGTCTCGATGTAGCATCCATTGCCGCTCACGTCGGTGGCACTAATGCGGGTCGGCGCCTTGACGCGCTCGTCACGTAGTTCCAGGGGAAGCGAAATTTTATGCCGGTGCCAGCGACGGCGGTTGGAGGGAGAAATTGTCACCGTCGCGCCCTCGAGCGACAGATAGTTTTTCCATGGGCACTCCTGATCGGCGAGCAGCTTCATCCCCACTTGATTTTTCTTGACCGAGCCGGCGTTCATCACCCAGATCACCGTGCAGCGCGTCTTTTTCTCGTCGCACTGCACTCCGATCACGTCACCCACTTTCAGTTCGTTTTCGACTCCGGAGATCAGTGCGCCCCCCGAACTGATGTTCCGAGCGCGAGCATGTTGGGAAAAGGGTCGTCCCTCGGCGCTCATTCCCCATAGACGCACGGGCAGGTCCACAGTAAGGCGAGGTTCGGTTTGTCGATGCTCAGCCATGCCCTATCCTTGTATCTGTTCGTGCGATAATACTGCCCTCGGAAGCGCCGCGATATTGCAAAGTTTGCCGGCGCAGTAACGAGCGAAGTACCACTTTCGATACCTGCCATCTTCAATCAAGAGCGGATTTTCGCGGGCGTTTCCGCGGACGTCTCCGCGAATTCCCGATAACTGATGACGCGGATCTTTTGCTCCTCCAGAAACTGTCGCAGTTCCGTCGAACTCAGCAGACGCCGCTCCTCCTCGCGAGAATCGAGCAATCGCGTGCCGGCCGCGCGCAAGTCGGCGTCGTTGTAGCCGGGATGGCAGACGAATTCCCATGTTCCCTCGGGCAGGCTCGCGAGCGTCTGGCGCAGCAGGGCACTATAGCCGGAACTCTCTAGCGATCCGGTCTCGATCACTCCAACCACACCATCGGGCGTAAGCAGTCCGGCGCGCTTGATCCGCTGGAGGAATTGCCCGGAGAAGGTTTGCAGCATGCGCACCTGGCCATAACGCTTCCAGAGTTCGCGCTTGCCTTTGAAGAGCCGTGCGTGCATCGCTTTCACGGGAACGAACGGATTGCGGATCGCGCGAACGCCGCAAATCCGCGCGGCTCGCAGCAGCGCCGCAAGAATCTCGGGAAAGATGTGCGCGTGTTTGTGCGTATCGAGATGAGTTACCTGGAGACCGGCGGATTGAATTTTCCTTATTTGGGCAGTGACTTCCGCGACCAGTTGATCGCGATCGAAGCCCCCCAACATGGCGCGCGCGGCGAAGGCCGAAAGGCTGGAGTAGAATTTGTCGGGCTCTGCGGAGCGGATCGCCAGCAATGTATCCACTGCGTCCGGTGGCGACACCGGCGTTCCGCCCACCAATACAACGTGACATCCCACGGAGAGATTCGGCGCCGAGCGGGCCGCCGTCACCGCGTCGTCGAACGCGGCGCCGTTGGCCATCAATGTCGCCGACGACACGACTCCGCCGTTGTGGGTTTCGATGATGGCTCGATTAACTCCAGCGGTCAGACCTAAATCATCGGCATTGACGATTAGCTTTCGCACGCAGAAAGTGTAGCAGCCGCCAGGTAGAGACGGGGCTTGCCCCGTCTCCTTGCCGCATGCACTCGTTTGACCAGCAAGGGAAGAGTCCAGTATCCTCGGCATAAGTTTCGCAGAAGTTTTCTCGCGATCGGCAGAAACGCGCCGTGATCGCATCGGCGCGGAGCGGGCGGTTAGCTCAGCTGGTTAGAGCGCCTGCCTTACAAGCAGGAGGTCGCAGGTTCGAGTCCTGCACTGCCCACCATCTAATCCGAGGGTACCCCACACCCAACTTTTGCCGCTCTACTGGAAACCTCTTTCTAACTCTCTCCGTTCCAGCAAGATATAGATTGCATGGCGCTTAACCAGACCATTCGGCCCTAAGGGACGTTCTCCGATGCCCAGAAAGTTATGCCGGCATCAAATGTCATTTCTAAACCCTGTCATCTTGAGCGGAACAAGGTCATCGGCGAAGCCGATGACCTTGCCCAGTCGAAAGACCCCAGCCCGGTTATTTCTGCTGATGCTGCATCAGGGAGTTCTCCCCGTGACTGTCGACGTGTCCGACAGCATCGAGAGAGCGCCCTGCCAGGTTCTTTGGTGGCTCATGCGGGTATGGGTCCTTCGACTCGGCGAGACCTTCACTTTCGTGAAGTTCTGGCTCCGCTCAGGATGACAGGATTTGATAGCGGCATACATTCAAGAAAGGGCGCGGAGTGTCTCCGCGCCCTAAGTAGAAATCAGCTAACTCCAACAACTTCACTGCACAGTCAGCGTAAACTGCCCTGTGGTGTTCGAGGTCGGGCCCTCGGTTGCGGTGACCGAGAGTTGGTACGACCCGGGGACGGTTGTGGGTGTGATGGTTACGGTGGCCGTAGCGGTCTTGGTTGAGTCGGCTTGGGAGGTTGCCGTGATTGTCGCGCTTCCCGGGAGCCCCACAGCCGCTGTGGGAGCCGTGTAGACGCCGGCCGAGGTGATCGATCCTCCGTTCGTGGCCGGGCTTACCGACCAGTTCACAGCCGTATTGCTGGTGTGGGTGACCGTTGCGGTAAACGTCGCTGTTTGAGGGGGCCAGCCGTCGGCTGTGTCACTCGCGAACACGGTCGCTCCGGCAGGACTTACGCTGATGGCAACCGGTGGGCCGCTGCTTCCGCAGGCGACCAAAAACCCGAGAAGAACCAGCGATACGCAAAGGCCAGCAATCGCGGAGTGCTTAGACATTTTCCGTCCCGCGAAGCCGACCATGACGATGCCCGCCAGCGGCAATGTCAGCGGGAGCCACGGGGAACGATTGTCCGCCCTGCGCTGCTGCGGCTTCACTATGCCCGAGTTCGGGCCCGCAGTCGCAATGGTGAGGGTGACCTGGACCGCTGTTCCCCCCGCTGCGCCCGCGGCGATCGCCGGTGCCGAACAGGTGACGGTTGCGTCCGGGAGGCCGTTGCAGGCGAACGTAATGGGGACCGTTGTGGTTGTTGTCGGCGTCACCATGAAAGTGGAGGATATCGTGCTTTGTCCCGAGAGTAGTGTGTGAGGAGTCGTGGGGGTGGTTATGGTGAAGGTGGGGGCTACGATAACCTGGCTCAGGACTGCCGATGTGCTGCCGGCGTTGCTCGAGTCCCCGCCATAGACAGCAGTAATCGAGTCCGTACCGGCTGGAAGTGAGGAAGTGGTTAGGGTGGCCTGATAAGGACTGCTGGTGGTGAGGGTGCCTGTGCCTATGGAGGCCGTGCCGTTGTTGAAAGTCACGGTACCGGTGGGCGCGTTCAACCCGGTGGTAGTAACGGTCGCTGTGAAGGTCACCGAGACACCAAAATTCGCCGGATTCGGGCTGGAGGTAAGGGCGGTGGACGTAGAGGCAAGTGAGGCGGCAACCCAGGCGGTTAGCAAGTTGTTGGCATCGACGGAGCCGAGGCCGGTCACCAGGTTATAGCCGGTGACGGAATCCTTGTCGGAAGCTGCGAAGCCGAATGATCCCGACGTAGGACACACTATGTTGGGCGGATAACCCGAAGGGGTGCCAGCTTGGCAGTATACCGTGTTGTCGCCAGTGGTGACTTGGTGAAACGCGGTCGGATTGCTAGCCGCGAGCTGGTATAGGGTCGGGTTTATGTTACCCAACCCGGGCGCGCTTTGAATTCCGCTTAGCACCACGTCCTGGTTCAAAAGAGCCACAATGCCCGCGAAAACTGGAGACGAGACAGATGTGCCTCCCACAATAGAGCCGTAAACGTCGACCGCCTGGAAGATGCTGCTGGCGCAACTGCTGCTGCTGCCGCCTTGATTGAGCTCCGATAGCGGCGTGCAAAAGATGTACCCCGGAAAGTTCGGTGATGCCAGCAGGGAGACGTCGGGAACGTACCGGACACCGGCGGGGGCGTTCGCAACCGATAATCCTAGCTGATATTGGGGCTGCGCAAAGCCGCCGCCGGTCGGACCCGGTCCAGCGCCCAAGCACACGCCGCTGTTGTCCAGGTACCAACAGTTGCTTGCGCCGCCGCCGCCCTGGGAAATCCAGATGTCTTCCTGCGCCTGCGCCGCGGTCGCCGAGGATGTGAGCGGAACCCAACCGGCCCTGCCACCGCCTGTGCTGCACAGCGTGTCGCCGTTTGCCGGGGCATGGCAGTACTGCGCAAGTGCCTCGTCGTCGTTCCAAGGAAGTTCGGGGATGTAGCTGACGGCAGTGCCACCGTTGGCGCCGATGGTAGTACTCCAGAAAGATGAGGGGGTGGGGTAAGAATCGTTGGCGAGCGAGATGGCAGTGCCACCCACGCCAGTCACCTCCGGGCTGCTGGCGGGGTAGCTCACACCCAGTCCGAATATAGCTGGGTTGAACGGCCGACCGGAGTTCGGACTGCGATCACATGTGGTCGAGCCTGCATCGCCAGAGGAGTTTATAATCGTCACGCCTTCGGCGTTGCCCTGCTGGAGCAGGGCTTCCAGGTCGAATCCCGCGAAAGCCTCGCAGGCGCCGTAGCTCATGCTGACAACAGGGGCGAGCGCCGGTCCGCTGGGAGGATTGATGACGGCAACCAGTGCGTCGAGGACGCCGCCCGCGGTTTCGCCATTGACAAAGACGATCTGCGCATTTCGGGCGACGGCTCCCGACCACTCGATGTCCAAGTCGGATTCGCCAAGATCCCCTGGCGAGGGGACATGGGGATCGGCGCCCACGAGTACATAAGCGAAGTTGGTAGTGGTGCACGGGGAAATGACGATCCCATTCACATCGGTTTTGCAGGCGGTTGGGATAGTAGAAAGCCCAAAGCCAGAGCGGAAGTCATTGATATCGGCGAGATAGATGTCGGTCTGGCCCACAATGGCTAGCTTTTGCCCGGTGCCATCGATTGGAGTTGAAGCGGTGTAGAGCGGAGTGATGTCGTAAATCGTGGCAATGTCGCCAGGAGCGAGGAAATTCGGGAAGATATAATTTGCGTCATAGTACTCGGGGAAGCCGTTCCGCGTTCCGACAAAACGCCTCCCTCCGCTGGCTGGCCGCAGGCGGAAGTCATGCAGGCCAATCACGCCGGTGACGATTCCGTTCAGCGCTGCGGGAATCATGAGCGGCGTCGAATTGGCGAAGTGCTCTTCCCCATCGACCTTGTAGTTGTGGATCTCGGTGCCAAACGCATGCTGCGCCAGGGCAGCGGTTCCACTAAAGACTACGGAGTCGCGCCCACCTCCGACGCTAAGAATCTGGAATCCCTGCGACGCGAGCCACGTGATAACTTTCCCGAGATCATTTTGGCTGAGCCCGAACCGATCGGCGTACTGCTGAGGGGTGAGCCACTTGTGATAGTTGGGCGATTTCGGGTCTTGCTGCTGCGCTAGAAGCCGGTCCAGGGCCTTCTGCTGGCTCGCCGAGGGCGTCATGAGCAGCGTGATATAGCTGAGCTGTCGCGACGGGTCGGCAGGGCCCAAGTCGTACTGCGACTGTGCCTTGGGATGAAGACTCTTAGCCAGAGTGACGGTCTGGCTCGAAAGGATAGCACCGGCGATCCGGTCTGGCGCGGAGGCGAAGCCTAGGGTCGAAAGAATCAGGACGCAGAGGACGAGCGTCGAAAAGTTGGTCGTTGATAGTTTGGGCGAGGACAGCAAAGCCGATGACAAACGTGGCATGGTCACTCCGTGGCGCACTAAGTTTATCGGGGATTCAAAAGCACTGCCATTATTACTACTTTCTCCTAGTCTGAGCAAGGTATTCCCCGTGGGGTTGTATGACTGGGCACTGTTAGGTGGATTTTTTACCTAGCTGACTGTTATTCGGCTGTCAGCGGTTGGCGGACGGGAGTGTCCGCCCCACACGGGCGCTAGCGAGTCCAGAGCGCGGTGACGATAGACAGCTGCCGGGCTTCGCCCGGCTTGGACGGGCGAGGGCGCCCGTCCCTACACGAGCCTCTCTAGACTTCGGCTAGCTCTTCTTCTAGTAACTGTTTGTTATAGAGATCGGTGTAATAACCGTTGCGGGCGATAAGTTGGTCGTGGGTGCCTAGTTCTACGATCCGTCCCTGGTGGAGGACGGCGATGCAGTCGGCGTTGCGGACGGTGGAAACTCGGTGGGAGATGAAGATAGTGGTGCGTCCGTGCATGATCTCCCGCAGATGGTTGAGGATTTTGTCTTCGGTGTGGGTATCGACGCTGGAAAGGGCGTCGTCGAGGATGAGGATGCGGGGGCTGCGGAGAAGGGCGCGGGCGATGGCGGTGCGCTGCTTCTGGCCTCCGGAAAGAGTGATGCCGCGTTCGCCGACGGTGGTGTTGTAGCCTTCGGGGAAACTTTCGATGTCCTGCGCGATGTTGGCGGCTTCGGCGGCGGCCTTGATGTCGTCGAGGTTCGCCTCGCCATCCTCTTGCGCTATGCCGAAGGCGATGTTTTCGCGGATGGTGTCGCTGAAGAGAAATGTTTCCTGCGGAACGAATCCGATGTTGCGGCGCAGCGAGTCGAGAGGGAATTGGCGAATGGGGCGTCCGTCGATTAGGACGGCGCCGGGCTCGGCGTCGTAGATGCGTGGGATGAGGTTAACGAGCGTTGTCTTGCCGGAGCCGGTGGGGCCTACTATGGCAAGGCTGGAGCCGGCCGGGATGCGCAGGTTTATTTCTCTTAGGACCGAGGTGCCGTTGTAGGCGAAGTTAAGATTGCGGAATTCGATTTCGCCTTGGATGCTAGTGGAGAGCCGGGCGTCCTCGCCCGGCGGGACGGGCGGGACGCCCGTCGCTCCATTGTCAAAAGCTAACGCGGATTCATCGGCGATCTCGGGCTGCTGCGAAAGGATTTCGTTGATACGCACCAGGGATGCGGTTCCGCGTTGGAAGATGTTAATGACCCATCCGAGAGCGATGACTGGCCAGGTCAGCTGGACCATGTAGGTGTTGAAGGCGACGAAATCGCCAACGGAAATTTTTCCGAGGAGGACTTCTCGTCCGCCGAGCCACAGCACGATGACCACGGCGGCGCCCAGCATGAGTTCGAGAGTGGGCCACAGCATTCCCATCAGGCGAACCAAGCCGAGGCTGCGGCGGATGTATTCCTGATTGGCATTTTCGAAGGCGGCGATCTCGGCTTGTTCCTGTACGTAAGCGCGGATGACGCGGGCGCCGGAGAAGTTTTCCTGGGCGCGGGCCGAGATGTCTGAGAACATGGCCTGAATCCGTTCGAAGCGCTCGTGAATGCGGCGGCCGAAATACTGGATGACGATACTGGCAACAGGCAGCGGCAGGAAGGCGTAAAGGGTCAGCTTGGGGCTGATGGCGAGCATGAAGGCCAGAGCCCCGGCGGTGAAGACGATAGTGTTCGCCGAATACATGATGGCGGGGCCGAGCAGCATCCGAACGGCGTTGAGGTCGTTGGTAGCGCGGGCCATGATGTCGCCCGTGCGATTGCGCTGGTAGTAGGAGTAGGAAAGGCGCTCGAGGTGCGCGAACAGGTCGTTGCGCAAATCGAACTCGATATCGCGCGAGATTCCGATGACCACCCAGCGCGTCAGAAACTGGAAGATACCCTTGATTAGAGCGATGGCGAGGATGAGCAGGGCGTAGTTGCGGAGTTTCTGATGTGTGACTCCTGAGTTAAGACCATTGACGGCCAGGCGGAGGACTTGCGGAAAGAGAATCCAAACTCCGTTATTGAATAGAACGCAGAGCCCGCCCCAGAACAGACCGCTGCGGTAGCGCTTCAGATAGGGAACCAGAGGGCGTAAATTCTTGGGCACCATGCGTAGGAGCGTGACTTCTTGTAGATGAGATTGTAGCAGCGCTGGGTGCGGATTTTCGAAGCGTGGGGACGAGGGCAACGAAGGTGGCCGTTAGCAGCAGTGCGGTCCAGAGCGACAGCATGCCGGCGGCGAACATCAATCCCGAGTAGAGCAGGTCGGCGCGTTCCATTTTGTATCTCCGCTTTTTAAAAAAGCCGGGCGGGGACGGAGGTTGGAGGTTCCGTTTCCCACCCGGAAGGAGAGAGACTTTTCTGTAGAGACGAGGCTTGCTGCGTCTCTTGCGGTGCCTAACTTGTCGCGCCTTCGCCTTCGGTTTGCCGGCGCATGCGGAGACCGGGCAAGCCCCGTCTCTACGGGCAAGTTAGTCCGACTTAGACCCCATGTGCTCTTTCATGTGTTCCTGCATGTGTTCTTGATGCTTGGCCTCGAACTGAGCAAGCTTGGCCTTCTGATCGGCTGTCAGAACCTGCACCATTTCGGACTTAATGCGGGCGTGCTGGACTTCAACTTCAACCATGGTCTGGGCATGTTGCGTGGCGAGGGCGCGAGTCTTGACTTCGTCGAAGGGACCGCTGGCCTCGAGGGCGCGCATATCAGCGTGGTTCTGGTGCATCTGTTTCATGAGCGGTTCGAGGGTAGGCTTCTCTTTTTCCCAGATTGCCTTGACTTGGGCCTGTTGATCGGTGGTCAGATCGAGTTTATCGGTGAAAAATGCGAGCATGTGGTGGAAGTCGCCGTCGGGGCCACCATGACCGTGCATACCGTGCATGCCCTGCGCAATCGCAGCGGCCACCGCCAATACTACAGCGGCGCCGATGGTCAGAATGCGGATACGAGTTGATTTCATTTGGATCTCCTTTGGACTTACTTGTTCTCCTGGATCGTTTGATCTTTTGGGGGTCCGGGAGGCAGCCCGAACATCCACATCTATGCAGATATGAACACCGTTCTCGAAAATATGGCGTAAAGAGTCGGTCAAGCGCGGTAAAGTTTTGTAAAGGCGTGTACAGATCGACAACGTCGCGCAATCACAAATCTTTACCGCGTGCAGGCGAGCGAAGGTGTTAGATGAATAGAAGAATGGATCACGTGCTGGTGGTGGATGACGACATCGAATTGTGCTCTCTGGTGCAGGAGTATCTGACCGCTGAGGGGTTCAGCCTGAAGGCGGTCCATGACGGCGAACAAGGGCTGCAACAGGCGCTGACCGGCGACTATGCGCTGGTTGTGCTGGACGTGATGCTGCCGGGGATCAATGGCTTCGAAGTGCTGCGGCGGATTCGCAGCGTATCGAAGATTCCGGTGCTTCTGCTAACGGCGCGCGGCGAGGACGTGGATCGCATCGTCGGATTGGAAATCGGGGCGGACGACTATCTTCCGAAACCGTTTAACCCGCGGGAGTTGGTAGCGCGAATCCGCGCGATCCTGCGGCGCACCAAGCCGGTCGGGCCCGAGGACGGGGTACCGGAAGTGCTGAGTGTGGGCGACGTGGAGCTGGATCCGGCGACGCGAAGTGTGCTGCGAGCTGGGCAACCGGTCGATCTGACTTCGGTGGAATTCAATCTGCTGGAGGTTCTGCTGCGCGAGGCGGGGCGAGTGGTGACGCGGGAGCGGTTGGTGAATGCCGTGCTCAGCCGGAAGTTCATGCCGTTTGATCGCAGCATTGACATGCACGTCAGCAAGGTGCGGCGGAAGTTGGGCGACTCCGAAGAGGACGGAGACCACATTAAGACGATTCGGGGAGTGGGGTACATGTTTGCGCGGCCGTCGACGAAGACGAAGAAATAATCGAAGCAGATAACGGCGAATAATAATAATAATGAAGAGCCTTTTCCTGAGGATTTTCCTGTCATTCTGGGCCGCCCAGGCGCTGTTCCTGGTGCTGGCGATTCTGGTGACGATTGCCATGCGGCCGGCGCGGCATGGGATCGAGAGCCAGGGTCCGCAAATTTTGGCGGAGGCGGTCAATGCGTATCAGAGTGGTGGAGAGCGCGGCGCCCATGATTATCTGGAAGAACTTTTGCACACGCAGCACGTGCGGGCATTCGTCTTTGATCCGTCGGGCCACGAACTTTCTGGACGCACGGTGCCACCCTGGATCGAAGACACCCGGCAGGGGGTTCCGCCGCACGGCGGCGCACCGCACGGAGGTCTTCCGCATCACCATGGATGGATCGACAGTCTGCTGCCCGACCGCATTTTGCGGCAGGCGCTGACGCTGGATGGGAAACGGTACACGCTGGTGTTGGAGTTGCCGCCCGGACCGAGAGTATTTTTCGGACCGCATGACATACCGGGCCTGGGACTCACGATCGCGGTGATTTCGTCGGGACTGATGTGTTATCTGCTGGCATGGTCGATGACGAGTCCGGTGACGCGTTTGCGGAAGGCGGCGCAGAGTTTGGCGGCGGGCGACTTGAGCGCGCGCACAGGCGCGCCGGTGCGCGGCCGGCACGACGAAATGACAGAGCTGATGCGCGATTTTGACCGCATGGCCGAACGCATCGAAGGGTTGGTGGACTCGCAATCGCGATTGTTGAAAGATGTATCGCACGAATTGCGATCTCCGCTGGCTCGGCTGAGTGTGGCGCTGGGGCTGGCGCGACAGCGGGCTGCCTCAGAAGTCGACCCGGAAGTTGCGCCGGAACTCGAAAGTTCGCTGAACCGAATCGAACTGGAAGCCGATCGATTGAATCAGCTGATTCAGCGGCTGCTGACAATTTCGCGGCTGGAGTCGGGGACCGACGGCATACGAAAGACGAAATTATCCCTGCGGGAGTTGGTGGAACAGGTGGCGCACGACGCCGAGTACGAAACTCCGGGGCGGGGCTGCCGCGTGACTTCGGCCGTCGATCCGCCAGCCGATGCCGCGGATGAGTTTCTGGTGGAAGCCGACCCGGACTTGCTGCGGAGCGCGGTGGAGAATGTGGTGAGGAACGCCACGCGCTATACTGCTGAAGGCACAACGGTGGAGGTGCGACTGGAGCGGCAGCTGTCCGCGACGGGCGAAGAAATTGTGGTTCGCGTGCTTGATTCCGGCCCGGGCGTTCCAGACGAAGCGCTGCAAAAGATATTTGAGCCCTTTTATCGGCTGGACGATGCTCGCAACCGGCAGACCGGCGGGGCGGGTCTGGGCCTCTCGATCGCGGACAGGGCAATCAGGCTGCACGGTGGGCAACTTCGCGCATCCAACCGCAAAGAGGGTGGGTTAGAGGTTGAAATCCGGATTCCGGCTGCTGCCGGGTTTGCTCTTCCCGCTCATTCCTGATACACAAATATATTTCAGCCACAAGCTTCAGTCTCCGTGACGGCTGGCTGGGCATCGCCTGCGGACGGGAAGCGGCTGGGAGAACAGATGTCGAAGAAAATAGGCGGAGTCGTTGCGCTCGCGGCCATGTGTGCCCTGAGTTTGTTTCTGGTGAATTGCGGCAGTTCCTCTTCCCGGCCATCGGGACTCTTATATGTGCTGACCCAGGGCGGCAACGGTGCGGGGAACGCCGTGAGCATGTTTGCCATTGATTTGAACAGCGGGAACCCGTCGCTGATCAATTCGAATGCCAGTACCTGCGCGACGGCGGGTGCGTGCGGACTTCCGATAAACATTTTGCTGGACCCGATGGGCGCGACGGCTTTCGTTCTGAACCAGGGCATTCCGTGTGTGCAAGGCGTCAACTGTGTCTCGCCGTGCGGACCGTCGCCGCTTACACCCTGTGTGTCTAGTCCCCCCACGATATACCCTTACAAGGTGAATTCTGATGGGAGCCTGTCGGCTCCCGGCACGCCCACGGCATTGAGTCATCCATTTAGCGCCAGCGACACCCAAGACGATGCAGACCTCTCGCTGGCCATGGTACGTGACGCGACCGGACAGTTCCTATTCGTGATCAATGAAGGGACGAATCCTTCGCCTGCGAGCTGCTTGAATGACCCACTCCCAACGTCCAACTTCGATGCGTGTCCATCGATCTCGGTCTTTACAATAAGTGGGACCAGCTTGACTTTGGCGGGAGGGAGCGCCCTGCACCCGGGGAGTCCGCTCCACCTAAGTAGGATTCCGAATGCTCTTTCAGTCGTTACGGTTAGTTCTCCGTCCGAAGAACTTCTCTTTGTGACGAGCCAGAAGGATCTTTCCAATAACCATAATGACAATACGTTGAGTGTGTATGGCGTTGGTTCCGATGGCACCCTGACGGAGAAAATCGGTTCGCCTTATGCCACCTCGACAATCAACCCGTTGTCGGTGCTTGCGGTCAACACGAATCAACCGGGACAGAACAATGGCGGGGGCGTTTTTATCTATGTTGGCGCTGCAGGGAACTCGTCCGGGGCGCTGGATGCCTTCCAGTTGTGCACGGTGGTCAATGGGGTCTGCAACCAGACCGATTTGGACAATGCGAAGCTGCTTCCAGTCGGAACGTCGCCAACCTCGACAGGGCAAGAGCCGGTGGGCATGGTGGTGGATCCGACGAATAAATTTCTTTACGTCGTGTGCAAAGTTTCAAGTCAGGTTTTTGGATACCAGATCAACACCACCACGGGCGTGCTGACTGCCCCAGCGAACCTGCCCAGCCAAGGGTCGCAACCGGTAGCGTTGGCGATGCACTCGAGCGGCAAGTTTCTCTACGTGTCGAACAGTATCTCGAACACGATTGGGGCCTTTACCTTGAGTACGACGACCGGATCGATGAGCACTACGACCAGCGTGAACAGTCCAGTGGGGCCGAGCGGGATGGCGGCGCGGTGAGTCATTGAATCACTTTGTCATTGAGCCATTGAATCATTGGAAAACGTAATTCCCATTGGGTTTCAATGCCTTAATGGTTCAATGGCTAAATGATTCAATGCCTCAATGGTTACGTTGGCATGCGGAGGATGAGATAGCCTCCGATAAATCCAAAGACCAGGTCTGGAGACCAGGCAGCGACCGCGGGCGGAAGCTGGCTCAAATTGCCCATCGCCTCGAACAGGCCGGAGATCGTCCAATAGACAACACCGATGCCGATGGCTGTCGCAACCCCTGCGACTGCCGAGCGCTTGCCGGCGGATAGCGCGAAGGGAATGGCTAGGATGGCCATCACCAGCGTGATCAGCGGGTAGGCAATTTTCTTTTGCAACTGCACGCGCAGGCGCACCACGTCAAAGCCGCTCTGCTCGAGATCGTGAATGTAGCGGTGCAGTTCGTCGTAGCTCATCTCCGACGATTGTTTAATTTCCTTCTTGAAGTAGGCGGGCGCTTCCGCCAGTTCGGGATAGGTGGCTACGTCGAATTTGCGGTAGCTTTCGATGGCGGGCCCGCTCAGGCTGCGCTCCCATCCTTGCTCATAAACCCACCGGCCCATCGCCTCCGACCAGTGTGCGCGGTCGGCGGTAATGCGGTGCGTGATCTGGAAGGTGTGCGGATCGAATTGGAACACGGAGACGCCGCCGAAAACATCGCGATCGGGATCGAAGAATTGATAGTAATAAATGTCGGAGTGCTGGCCGAAGATCCACTTGCGGTCGGGGCGAAGGTAGGTTTGCGCGGGTTTGCCCTTGATGCGGTTGCGGAGCGCGTCCTGGCGCTTGTTGGTGTAGGGGAGATAGATCTGGTCAGAGAGAAAGAGCACACCGGCGACCAGGGTGGAGACGATCAGAACCGGAATGACAAGACGGTAAAGACTGATGCCGGTGGCCTTGATGGCCGTGATTTCGTTCGACCGCCGCAGCAGGCCGAAGGTGACCAGCACCGCCAGCAGCATGCTGAGAGGCGTGGTGTTGTAAAGAAAATATGGCACCACGTTCAGCAAGTATTCGCCCACCGTAAGCGGTGAGACCTGATTCCGCAGGATGTCGCCCAATAACTCGAACAGGGTGAATACCAGCAATAGCGTGAGGAAAGCGGCGACGATCAGGGTGAGATAGAGCGTAAAGTCGCGCAGTACATAATCGTCCAGGATGGTCGGGAACTGAATATTGAACAAGCGCCGCCGGGGCCCGAGCAGGCGGAGAGAGATGCTCTCGCGACGGGGCGGGCGGGACGATTCGCCGTTTATTGCCAGAGCTGGAGCCGACTGGCTGGGCGTTGTTGATGGGAACATCGAAGCCTTAAGCCTCGAAACCGTGCACTTCGACGCTTTGAACCATGAGCGTAGCGCAAGCAGGTCGATCGGGCGGCGCTCCGATTGCCAGAGCAGGAAAACTCCTCCGATAAGAAACGCGAGGTCGGCGAGCCAAACGCCGGCGGCTGGAGAGAGGCGTCCCTGGCGCGCGAAAGACACTCCAATCAAAGAAATCGAATAGTAGAGAAAGACCAGCAGAATGGTAAGGACAAATCCGCTGGACTTGCCGCCTTTCTTCGAGGAGAGGCCGAGGGGAATGCCGACCAGGGCCAGGACAATGCAGGCGGTGGGCAGCGCGAGGCGGCGATGGTATTCGATCAGGTGCCAGCGGCGGGTGACGGGGTCGCCCGTTTGTGCGCTATGGAGCAGGTCAGCAACCTTCATCTCACCGAGGGACGTCGGTTCGTGCTCCTGACCGTTTTGCGTCGCGGGAATGCGGATGGGGATGTCAGTGGTCTGGAAGGTGGAGATCTGGTACTGATCCGGATTCTTGGGATCGGTTTCGTGCGTGGAACCTTTGGTGAGATGTAAGTCCAGAGTGTCGGGCCCTTGGCTGACGAGCAGGCCTTCGCGCGCCAGGCTGATGCGGGGCGAGGATGGATCGCTCAAATCGGCGAGGAACACGCCTTTCCAAAGCGCTCCACCGGACATGGCCTTGACGTCCTGCACGTAGAGGACGATCTTCGGGAATCCCTCGTAGAACACGCGGGGCTGGACTTCGAAAGAAACCTGAGAAGACTTGAGGCGGTTCTGGAGCTGTCCCAGGGCGGCGAGCGAACGCGGCGCGAGATAGACGCTGTTGCCGAGAGCGAGCAACCAGGCTACCAGCACGAAGATTGAGATCACACGCAGGAATGTCCAAACGCCGAGGCCGCTGGCGCGCATAGCGGTGACTTCGCTGTCCGCGGCGAGGCGGCTGAGTCCGATGAGGATGCCTACGAGCACGCCCATGGGAATTGTGTAAGTGAGAACGACGGGGACAGTGAAGAAAAAGATTTCTGCAACGCTTGGTAGTGGGGCGCTGTTGCGGACGACCAGTTCGAGGATGTGGCCGAGATCGCGGGTGAAAAGAACGAAAGTGAAAACTGCCGCGCCGATCAAGGCGTGGGAGACGACTTCTCCCAGAATGTAGCGGGTGAGGATGCGCATCCGCAAAGTTGGTGACTCTTTGCGAGTCTAGCATGAGAGTGGGAGCGTGGGAGTGCTGGAATGATGACGGTCGTGCGTTTGCAATGCGGGCCGTGTTCGTAGAGAATGCCCATTCGCCTGGCGAATCGGGATAACGATTTTTTGGTCGGAGGGAAAATGAATCTGCGTCGTGCAATTGCATTGGCGGTGTGGTGGGCGATCCCGGCGCTGGCGTGGTCGCAGCATCCGTCGGAAATGAAACCAGTGACGGATCGCCTGGCCGCTTCGATTTACAACGGACCGTCGATGACCACTCTGGGAGAACTTGCGGACGGCATCGGCGGGCGATTGACGGCTTCGCCGGCGTACGTTCGCTCGACGGAATGGGCGGCGGCGAAGTTTCGCAGCTATGGGATCGAGAATGTGCGACTGGAGCCGTTCACGATTCCAGCCGGCTGGCAGCGAGGGACGGCGAGCGGGGCAATGATCGCGCCTTTGTCGCGTCCGCTGAATGTGGCATCGTTGGGCTGGGCGCCGTCAACGCCGGCGGGAGGAGTGCGTGGCAACGTCGTGACGGTTGCAGACGTGGCGCCGGACGCGCTGCGATCCCGGGAAGCGGAACTGCGCGGGAAGATTGTTTTTCTGGATACGACCAAGATCATGGCGGAAGGCTACGGGAAGGCTTTGCCGAAGCTGGAGTCAGCGTGGCTCACATTTCAGAAAGCTGGCGTGCTGGCGGTGATCATGCCGGATCGTGAGAAGAACAATGTCTTGAATGCGCACGACAGTCTGTGGGGTGCGAAGTTGGTTCCGCTGCCGGCGGCCGAAGTTGGCATGGAAGATGCCAAGCTCCTTCAGCGAGAACTGGAGCGCGGGCCTGTCACCATCCGACTGACGATCGAGAACAAGACGTCGGGAGAGACGACCGTCAACAACGTCGTGGCGGAGATTCGGGGCAGTGAGCGTCCGGACGAGTGGATCCTGATCGGCGCGCACCTGGACTCGTGGGACTTCGGCACGGGCGCGCAGGACAACGGGACCGGCGCGATCAGCGTGCTCGAAGTCGGGCGCGCCTTGATGTTGCTGGGGAAAGCGCCGCGGCGCAGCATTCGTTTAGCGCTTTGGGGTGGAGAAGAACAGGGGCTGCTCGGATCGTATGCCTACACCCAGACCCACAAGAGCGAGTTGGATAAGTGTGTCGCCGTTCTGAATACCGATAATGGCGCGGGGCATCCGAAGGGATGGAAAGTGGAAGGCCGCGAGGATCTGAAAACATCGATGCAGCCCTGGAGCGACGGCCTGTTGAAAGACTTGAACGGCGGCGATCTTTCACTCGATACAACCTACGACACCGATCACGGTCCATTCGTGTTGCAGGGAATTCCCGCACTGGACTTGTGGGTGGACATGTCGCACTATTTCGAAATCCATCACAAATCGAGCGACACTCTCGATAAAGTCGATACGCTGGACTTCAAGGGAGGGGAAGCGATTGTGGCAGTGACCGCCTATGCCATCGCGCAAAGCGAAACACCGATCGCTCCGCACATCGATCACGCGGCGGTGGGCGAAATCCTGAAGAAAGCGAAATTAGAGGAACTGTTGGAGCATGTGGGAGTGTGGAAACCGTGAGGGCAAGTTCTCGTCCGCGTGCGCGCTGCCATCCGATGCTTTAGGATTGCTAACGCTGGATTGCTAACGCCCCATTGCTAAAGATGCTTGAGGTTACCAAGCCCGTTTTATTTCTCCATCTCCGAAGCCCAGTTGAGAATGACTGACAACGGCGCCGCATTGGGCTCGTCCACTTTTGTGTTGATCAGAAATTTCTGGCCATCGCTGGTCACATCGTAGGCAAACATGTCTTGCGCAGAAATTGGTTGTCGCAGGTGCGTCTGAAACAATGCAGCGGGCGGACCGGCTTCGAAGCTGGTGCCCAATCTCACCGGCGCGGCCATCATTTTCCCCTCGGCGGATAAATAGAACAGCTCCTTGCCATCCCGCCTCCATCGCGGCTCGCTGCCTCCCCTGGACACTTGCCATTTGCTGGTCCCGTTTGGAAAGGGCGAAACATAGACCTCCCAGTTTCCTGTTTCGTTCGATGAATACGCCACCCACTTTCCATCCGGCGAAAACTGTGCATTGCGCACGATCCATTTCGGTTGCAGGTATGGCTTGGCCTGGAAATCCGGCAATGCCAGGTACCACAACTCGTTGTCCTTCCGGGCGAGCAGGTACTTATCGTCGCGCGACCAGTCCCAGATGCCTTCTGCCTGGCCACCCAAATCGGCGATCTCACGCTCCGACCCCGAACCGTCGGCGTTCTTTTGGTAGGCGGAGAAGTTGAGCTTTCGACTGGAGCCATACGCGATCCGCTTACCATCCGGACTCCAGACGGCGATCTCGTTGAGTCCAGGGCCGAATGTGAAGCGCGACGTTCCCTTTGTCGCGAGTTCGTCAATCCAGATGTCCACATGGCGGCCATCCGTATCCGTCTGCTCAAAAGCCAGGCGCCGTCCGTCCGGCGAGATACTCGGGTTGGCGAATGTTCCCGGTGTTCCAATAGCGCCCGTCGTCCCGCCATTTCTGTTGAACCAGGTCAATTGCGACTTGTCCGCGCTTCTTCCCGTTTGCGTGACCAGAATCGCTGTGCCCGCCACTCCAAAGAGGGCAAGATCGGTCTGGGGAAAGTACTGCACGTCATTGCTAATCGTGCGAGGTTCTCCGCTAAGCACATATTTTCGACGATCAAATCGCTGCGCTACTAAAGCATTGTCCCGCAGATATAAGAGATATCCTGGCTCGGCATAAGCGGCGTTCGAGCTGGCGCTGACAATGGGCCGCTTTTCGCCCGAATCCAGCGAGCCCAGAAAAATCTCGTTGGCATCGAAATGTCCCGAGAAATTGGCTGCCAAATATAGGAAGTGTCGTCCGTCGGGAAGAAAGAGGGGCCACCGGTGGCTCGATTCGAGGCGAGCCGCATCGGTCTTGGTTACTTCCACCGGCGTCCCGCCCGCGGAGGAAACCCGGGACAGTCCTGTGAAAAAGTCCGGTGAGAACAAAATGGTGCCTTCCTGATTCCAGGCTCCGCCACGACCGTGAGGCGCATCGCACAACACCTGCGCTGTTCCTCCCGAAGAAGAAAGATCTACCTTCTTAAGCTTTCCCTGAGAGAAGAACGCAATAGAGCCGCTGTCCGGCGACCAGAATGGATGCGATGCATCTTCCGTTCCCGGCACAGTTGTCGCGCCCCGGCCTCCTACTGGGTGGGTCCAAAGCATGTATTTGCTGGTCTGGTCCCAATAGGCAACCATCGCCAAAGTGCGCCCATCCGGCGAAAGCGCAACATCGTTGGCGGGGAGAGTGACCGGGATATTGAAGTACATTGCCCGCGGAGATTGCTTCGCGCCAAGCCACCACACCGCTCCTCCGCCGATCATCAGCAGCAACAACAAAGCCGCAAGCAGCCAACCGGTGCGCTCCCAGGTCTTACGCCCCGCAACGTCGCGGACCGGCACGCCCGCCTGCGAACCTGATTCAGAGATCCAGTGCAGTTCGGCCGCCAGATCGCTCGCACTCTGCCAACGTTCGTCGGGATCTTTCGCCAGGCACTTCTTTACGACTCGCTCCAGCGCCGGCGGCGTCATCGCCTGCAAAGCCGTCATGGCCTGTGGCTCGGACGAAAGAATGGCCGCGATCAAACTGGCTCGGCTCTTCCCAGCAAACGCCGGTTTCCCCGTCGCCATTTCGTAGATTACTTCTCCCAGCGCGAAAATGTCCGTGCGCGCGTCCGCCTCTTTCCCTTCCAGTTGCTCCGGCGCCATATATTGGAACGTCCCGACGATCGTTCCCTCGGCCGTTAACTTCGCCTGCTCCGCCGTCATTTCAGTCAGCACATCTGCCAAAGGCGCCGGGCCGGATGCTTTCGCCAAGCCGAAATCCATCAGCTTGGCTCCCGTCTTGGTCAGCATGATATTTGCCGGCTTCAGATCGCGATGCGTAAAGCCCACCTTGTGGGCCTTGGCCAGTGCATCAGCAATTTGTGCGGCAACGCGGACGGTTTGCTCCGGCGGCAAGGGTCCCTTACTTAGCCGGTGCTCCAGAGTTTCTCCCTCGACCAGTTCCATGACCAGGAAGTCCACGCCATCCTGATGACCGATGTCATGCAATGTGCAGATGTGAGGGTGAGAAAGCTTCGAGGCCGCTTTGGCTTCGCGCTCCAGCCGTTGCCGTAAGGACAGATCCGAAGACAGACTGGTTCGTAGAACCTTGACAGCTACATCCCGGTCCAGCCGCGTATCGCGAGCGCGATACACCTCTCCCATACCGCCCGCGCCGAGCGGAGAGACAATTTCATAAGGGCCGAGTCTAGAGCCAGAGGTGAGGGCCATCCGCGCGCCATTATAGCCCAAGAAGTTGGCATCACTCACTTGGAGATACTAAAAGATTCGGGCCACCGCGCGATAACTCCTGCTAGTCGGCAAACCGGAAGTGGGGAAGTGCGTTCGCGGAATCGCCCGGCGGCGGCTAAGTTTTTCGTAGAAACAGCGCTCCCAGCGGAGGCAATGTTAGTCGCAGTGAATACGGCCGTCCATGAGTTTTTTCGGCAAGCGCCTCGGTGCCGCCCATGTTGCCGGAGCCGCTGCCTCCATATTCGCGAGCGTCGCTGTTGAGCAGTTCTTTCCAGTAGCCGCCCGTCGGCACGCCGACCAGGTATCCCACTCGGGGCACGGGAGTGAAATTGCACACGACGAGCACTGGGTTCTCGCCGGTCTTGCCCTTTCGCAGCAGCGAGACGATGCTCGCGGGCGCGTCGTTGCAGTCCACCCATTCGAAACCCTGGGGATCGTTATCGAACCAGTGTAGCGGAGATTCGCTGCGATAGACGCGGTTGAGTTGTTCGACCCAGTTCATGAGCCCGCGATGCAGCGGATATTCCAGCACATTCCAGTCGAGACTGCGATCGTGCGACCACTCGCTGACTTGGCCGAACTCGCAGCCCATAAAGAGCAGTTTCTTGCCGGGCTGCGCGAACATGTAGGCGAAGAGCAGGCGCAGGTTGGCAAATTTCTGCCACTCGTCACCGGGCATCTTGCCGATCAGGGAACCTTTTCCGTGCACAACTTCGTCGTGGCTCAGGGGCAGGACGAAATTTTCGTGGAACGAATAGAGCATGCGAAAGGTCAGCAGGTTGTGCTGATACTTGCGATGAATTGGATCGTTCTGGAAATAGTTGAGCGTGTCATGCATCCAGCCCATATCCCACTTCAGGCCGAACCCGAGACCACCGAGATGAGTTGGGCGCGAAACCATCGGATAGGAGGTGGACTCTTCGGCATAGGTTTGAATGTCCGGATGCTCTTTGTAGACTTCGAGGTTGAAGCGGCGCAGGAAGTCGATTGCCTCGAGGTTTTCGCGCCCGCCGAATTTGTTCGGAATCCATTCACCCTGCTTGCGCGAGTAGTCGAGATAGAGCATGGAAGCGACGGCGTCAACGCGAAGGCCGTCGGCATGATACTTGTCCAGCCAGAACATGGCGCTCGACATCAGGAAGCTGCGGACTTCGCTGCGGCCGTAGTTGAAGATGAACGTCTTCCAATCGGGATGGAAACCCTGGCGTGAGTCGGAGTGCTCGAACAGGTGAGTGCCGTCGAAGAAGGCGAGGCCGTGCCCGTCGGAAGGGAAGTGCGATGGGACCCAGTCGAGAATGACGGCAATGTTGTGCTGGTGCAGGTAGTCGACGAAGTACATGAAATCCTGCGGCGTGCCGTAACGCGCCGTGGGAGCGAAATAACCCGTGGTCTGATATCCCCAGGAACCGTAGAAGGGATGCTCCATGATGGGGAGCAGTTCAACGTGGGTGAATCCCAGCTTATTGACGTAGTCGGCAAGGCGGGGCGCGATCTCGCGATAGGTGAGCGAACGGTTGTCCTCTTCGGGGATGCGCATCCAGGAGCCGAGGTGAACTTCGTAGATCGACATGGGCGCGTGCAGCGAGTTGGCGGCTGCGCGCTTTTCGAGAAAGGCAGCGTCGCTCCAGGTGTATCCAAGATCCCAGACCACGGAAGCGGTGCGCGGCGGTTTCTCGGTGAAGAGTCCTACTGGGTCAGCTTTTTCAGTCTCGTGGGTGTGATGCGTGGAGTCGATATGGAACTTGTACAACGTGCCCTTGTCGATACCGGGGATAAAACCTTCCCAGATTCCCGACGAGCCGCGAGTCTGGAGTTGATGCGATTGCGGGTTCCAACCGTTGAAGCTGCCGATCACAGACACGCGGCGGGCGTTGGGAGCCCAGACGCTGAAGACAGCGCCCTTGGTTCCCTTAGTTTCCACCAGGTGCGCGCCCATCTTCTCGTAAATGCGATAGTGGCTGCCTTCGTTGAATAAATAAAAATCTTCGGCGGTCAGCAGGGAAACATCGTAGCGGACCAGAGATGCTTCCTGGGTTGGAGGTTTCGGCGGCATAGTTTCGCTTCGCGGACTAGTGTATTCCAAAATCGCCGGTGGAGGGACTGGCGCCTAGCCCGTCCTCGGGCAGCGAGGTGGCCGGGCGAGGACGCCCGGCTCTCCACTAACGATGTTTTTCTTTTTGCGTGTCGCGCTTCATACGCGCCCAGCCTTCTTTGACGCTTTGTCGCGCGCGCCCTAGCGCCAGCGCATCCGCCGGCACGTCTTCGGTGATACAGCTTGCCGCCGCGACGTAGGCGCCGCGTCCAATCCTTACCGGCGCCACCAGCGTCGAATCGCTGCCGATGAACACGCCATCTTCGATGACTGTCTTATGCTTGTTCACGCCGTCGTAATTGCAGGTGATGGTGCCCGCGCCTATATTTACGCCTTCGCCGATTTCCGCGTCGCCCAGATAACTGAGGTGATTGGCCTTCGATCCCTTACCCAGCTTGATCTTTTTGGTCTCCACGAAGTTTCCCACGTGAGCGCCTTCGCCGACATCGCTTCCCGGGCGGAGATGAGAGTACGGTCCGATCACAGCTCCCGCACTAACGCGCGAGTCTTCCATGATCGTCCCCGGCTTCACCGTCACGCGGTCGCCAATGACGGAATTCCCAATCACGCTGTAAGAGCGGATACGGCAATCCGCGCCAATCTTCGTAGAGCCCAGCAACTGAACGAAGGGCTCAATCACGGTATCGGCCCCAACTTCCACGTCGCTGTCAATCACGCAGGTGTGCGGATAAAAAATCGTAACGCCGTTCTCAAGGAGCTCACGGCACTTCGCCAGCCTTAGCCGCGCATCCAGAACCATCATCTCCGTGCGCGTGTTGCTGCCCAGCACTTCGCTCCCATCTGAAGTCTTGATCGCGACCACCTTCTTTCGCGCGCGATGAAACATTGCCGCCATATCGGTGAGGTAATATTCGCCGTGCGCGTTCTCGGTTGAAAGACGGTTAACGTGCTCGTACAGGGCAGCCACATCGAACGCATAGAATCCGGAGTTGATCTCGCGAATTTTCTTCTGCTGCGGAGTCGCGGCCTTTTCTTCCACGATCGCCTGCACCTCGACTCGCCCGCCCTTGCGAAGCACTCGCCCGTATCCATAAGGATCGTCGAGATCCGCGCTGAGTAAAGTCATGGTCGCTTTCTGAGCGGTGTGAAAGTCGCTGAGCTTCCGAATAGTTTCGGCACTAATCAGCGGAGCGTCGCCGGAGAGCACGATGACCTGGTCATATTTAGTGCCGTTTCCCAAGAGCGCTTCGCGCGCCACCATGAGCGCGTGCCCTGTGCCGCGCTGAGCGGCTTGCAGCACGAAGTTCACGCCCGTTCCGGCGACCGCCTCACGGACGCGCTCCGCTTCATGGCCGATGATCACGAAGATGTCCTGTGCGGGCACGACTTTTTGTGCCGTGGCAATGACATGTGCCAGTATCGGCTTACCGCCGACTTCATGCAGAACCTTGGGATGTTTTGATTTGAGTCGCGTGCCCTTGCCCGCCGCCATGATCGCGATGGCGATACGCGGGGGCTGCGGATTTGATCGGGATGATTTCGACTTGGTCTCTGGCTTGTTTACCATGCTCAGCCAATATAAACCCACCGTAGAGACGCGTCTCGCCGCGTCTCACATCTCGTCGATGGAGAGCCGAGCGTCCTCGCCCGGCGGCGATGCTGCTACAGGCGCACGGGTGGACGGGCGAGACGCCCGTCGCTCCACAAATCAACTCCGTATCGTTTGCCGATCCGGCGCTTGCGCCATCAGCGCCATCAGGTCGTGCGCCACCCGATCAGTAGCGTGCCGCGCGGTCTCGCCCTCCTCCAGATAATCTCCCTGGACGGGACACACGCCAAGCGCCTCGATTGCTTCCAGATCAACCACGATTTGCGAAGCTCCCTCCAGCGCGTACTTCGCCTTCATTTCTGGCGATGCCGCCTTGCGATTGATCAGGGCGTAGTCGAACAACCGGACGCCAGCGTGATCATTGAGCGCGCGGATGTGATCTGCTGCTGTTAAACTAAGACTTTCATTTGCCTGCGTCATCAAGTTGCAAACAAATACTTTGATAGCGCGAGATTCCAGAATCGCTTCGGGGATTCCACGCACCAGCAAGTTCGGGATCAAGCTGGTGAACAGCGAACCGGGGCCAATCGTGATCAGGTCGGCGCCGGCGATCGCTTCGAGCGTCTGGTGAAGGGGCTCAACGTCGGGAGGCACCAGGACCAGCTCTCGAATCTTGCCCTTGCTTGCTGTGATCCGCGTTTCGCCGCGCACCCGTGTTCCGTCCTCGAATAATGCTTCCAGTTCCACGCTCGACATGGTCGCCGGATAGATGTGTCCGCGCGTGAGCAGAATTTCCGAAGAGAGGCGCACCGCTTCCGCAAAGTCCCCGGTGATCGAAGTCAGCGCCGCCAGAAAAAGATTTCCGAAGCTGTGGCCTTCCAGTCCCGAGCCCTTTTGAAAGCGATGCTGGAACAGTCTCGAGAGCAGGGCTTCGTCTTCGGACAGAGCGACGATGCAATTGCGGACGTCGCCCGGTGGAAGCATATTGAACTCTTTGCGCAGACGGCCGCTCGATCCGCCATCGTCACTCACCGTCACCACGCCAGACAATTCGCGAATGGTTGGCTGACCAGGGGTGGCCAGCGCCGGGGTCATGACATACCCCTTCAGCCCCTTTAGCAGCGTGGAGAGGCCCGTGCCGCCGCCGATTGCGACGACGCGCAATTCGGGGCCAGGCTTGCCGGTGTCGGATGGGTTCGTGCGCAACTGGGGAAGCATACCGCCTCAATGGCCGCTAGGATCGAGACCCGCATGATTGTTTGCTGGTGGAGAGTCGGGCGCCTCCGCCCGGCCGGACGGGCGAGACGCCCGTCACTCCACCGTATGAACTCATCACGCGGCCAGGGTACTAGTACGCGCTCGCTTCTTCTTCCTGTGGTTCAGGTTCTCCCGCGCCCGGATCCGGATAGAGCAGTTCGGTGAAGCGCGGATCCTCCGCCAGATTTTGAAAGTCGGCATCATTCCGCGCCTGGAAGCGCAGCGCCGGTTTCACCTGAACCGCCTCGTTGAGCGTCTTGAGCGATTCTTCGACGTGACCGGTCAGGCAATGCAAGGCGGCCAGCCCATAAAGAACATATTCTGCCTTAGGATTTTGCTTCAAGAGCTTGTCGAGGTGCTCGCGCGCCGTCACATAGTCACCCACGTTGATCAGCGACACAGCGTAGTCGTAATGCTCCTCCGTTGTCTTGAACTGCAAGGTTAGCTTTTCCATGTGCTTGTCGCAGGTAATGATATGCACCTGCGCCCGGTCGACCAGAGACTTGTTCGGCCCGATCAGCACCTTCTGCAGGTGTCCTTTGGCCTTCTCGAATTTATGCTCCTGCAATGCGCGAAGCCCTGACTCGTAGCTCTGCACCGCCTGTGTGTGTCGTGGATCTTCAGTCACTTGTTTCTTGGGAGTTATCTTCAATGCCATCAAACCGCCTCTAGTTCAAAATTTAGTTCAAAATCTAGTTCAGAATTTAGTCCAGAATTGAAATCGAAAAGCTTGTTGCTGAGATGTCGAAATTTCGAGCGCGCGCTTAACTAATTAATGCTGGCTGCCGTGTCCAGATCGACCAGCTTCCAGTCGCCCTTGATAATTCCTGCGCGAATCTGCCGCGCCGTCTTGCCCTGCTTGTGCATGGTGTAGGTGTAATAAAGCTCTTTGAGGCATGTGCCGCACTGCGCACCGTGCGTGCCCGAAAAGCAGCTGTGCAGACTGTTGTGTCCCATACCGCGGTCACAGTAGCAGTAACACGGCTGCTGGTAGATGACCTTGGGAATTTTCGCGGCTAGTTCATAAGCATGCGTCTGATACGGAAACTGCGAGTTGTCGCCCCAAAGCTCATCCTTGGTCAGGATCGGCGGAAGCGCGGTACCCACTGCCGGAGGAGCCGCGTTGAAATGCGGAACTCCCTGATCGGCTTCGGATTGAAGCCAGGGCGCCGACACCATCGTGACCATCAAAAACACCGCCGCCGACGCGAAAACCCGCGTACGCATGCCACTTGACCTCAACCTATTATTTTACCTGATGGCACGGGATTCGGGATTACCGGCAAGGTTCGGCAAGCGCACCGAGCGGAGAAGGCGTCAAAATCTCCAGTAGAGACGCAGCTTGCCGCGTCTTCACAGTGCCGCGCTGCCGGAGACGGAGCAAGGCCCGTCTCTACAACGAAGATCTTATCCCAGCTTCTCAAAGAACAAGCAGATCGTTTCAATCCCGCGATGGAAATTCGGAATGTGGAACTTCTCGTTCGGAGCATGCAGATTGTCGTCGGGCAGCCCAAAGCCCATCATAACCGACGGAATCTTCAGCACGTCCTGGAAATCGGTCACGATCGGAATCGACCCGCCGGAGCGAATGAAGACGGTTTCTTTCTTGAACGTGTCATGCAGAGCCTCGGTCGCCGCCTTAACGAACCGGTTGTCGGTGCCAACTACGCATGCGGGGCCCTTGCTCCAAGTCTTGATCTTGATGTCGATTCCCTTGGGCGTGTGTTTCTTGACGAACGCCGTGTAGCGCTTAAGGATGTCGTCCGGATCCTGGTTCGGCACCAACCGCATGGAAACTTTTGCCGACGCCTTTGCCGGAATCACCGTCTTCGCCCCCGGAGCCACAAACCCACCCGGCATGCCGTGCACCTCGAGCGTCGGACGCGCCCATGTCCGGTAGAGCACTGAATATCCCGGCTCACCGGTTAGCACCTTGGAGCCGACTTCGGTTTTGCGATAATGCTCTTCGTTGAACGGCAGACGCTTCCAGGCCTTCAGTTCATCTTTGCTGGGCGCTTTGACATCCTTGTAGAAGCCGGGGATCAATACCTTCCCCTTCGAATCTTTCAGCTTGCTGATGATCTCAATCAGCGCAAACAGCGGATTCGGCGCCGCGCCCCCGTACATGCCGGAGTGCAGATCGGTCTTTGCCCCGAGCGCTTCAATCTCCGTGTACACCAGGCCCCGCAGCCCGACGCACAGAGTGGGAAGGTTCGGCGCGAAGAGTTCCGTGTCGCAGACCAGTGCGAAATCCGCTTTCAACTTCGCCTTCTGTTTCCGGACGTACTCGGCAATCGATTCTCCGCCCACTTCTTCTTCGCCTTCAAAAATGACCTTGACGTTGATCGGCAACTTGCCCCTATGGGCCTGCATCAGGGATTCAATTGCCTTCACTTCCATCCAGAGCTGTCCTTTGTCATCGACCGCGCCGCGCGCGTAAATGTTGTTGTTGCGCTCGGTCGGTTCAAACGGCGGCGTCTTCCATTCGTCCAAAGGATCGGGCGGCTGCACATCATAATGTGCATACATCAAAACGGTTGGCTTGCCAGGCGCGTGCAGCCAATCGGCGTAGAGCAGAGGATGTCCCTTGGTCGGGATAATCTCGACATTTTCAATTCCGATGCGGCGTAGCTCAGCGGCCACAAATTCCGCTGCCTTCTGCACGTCGCTTTTATGTTCATCAAGCGTGCTGATGCTGGGGATGCGGAGCAGGGTCTTCAGCTCGTCGAGAAAACGCGGTTGATTATTGCGGGCAAAATCGACTGCGGGGGAAGCCATCGGTTGCCTTTCTGGCCCACTGGGCGCGCATATTTCTAATCGCTAAAACGATTCAGTATACCCGAATCCGCGCAGTATTCTGCGATGGCGGGAAGGCCGTGGCACTCAATCAGCAAAGCGGTTGGCCGAGAATTTCGATAGATCAATCTGTGGCCTCTGTCCCGTCATCATCTGTCCCATCACTCTAGCTGTCACCGGCGCCAGCAGAATTCCATCCCGAAAATGTCCCGTCGCCACAAAATATCCCGGCGTCGGTGTTGCGCCCAGAATCGGCAACCCGTCGGGTGTTCCCGGACGCAGACCAGCCCACGCTTCCAGTATGCGCGCGTCGGCCAATTTTGGAACCAGATCGACCGCCGCCTGACGCAATTTCAGCATAGTCTCCGGCACAGTCTGCTTATCGAATCCCGCCTCTTCCACCGTCGTCCCAATCAGCATGCGCCCGTCGCTGCGCGGGATCAGGTAAACGTCCGGCGTGCGTATGACATGGCGCACCATTTCTTTTTCCGGCATGGCGACGCACAGCATCTGCCCTTTGACGGGCCGCGTCGGGAACGAGTGCGGTCCGATCTGCCCGGCCCAGGCTCCGGCGCAATTCACCACCATGCCAGCGGCAAATTGTGTCTTGTTGGTCAGGACGCCGGCCGCCTTACCGTCCGCCACTTGCACGGCCAGCACGTGGTCGCCAGAAGAGAAATCGACGCCACGATGTCGCGCGGCGGCGATGGCGGCATGCGTCAGATGCCGGGGATCGACGGAGCGTTCTTTTATATAGAGTGCAGTGAAGCGCGGTTCGGGGTTATTCAGAATTTCAAGCGCTGGCTCAAGTTCCGCGAGCGGTTGCGGCAGAGCATCAGCTTGTGGGGTGACGGGGCTATGCCCCGTTCCGTCACCGGCAAAAAGCAGCGTCCCCACCGACCGCAAATCAATCTTCAGACCCGACTCATCCTCAAGCTCATGCACGAACTCGGGATACATCTGCGCGCTCGCCGTCGCCAGTTCCCGCAGCTCAGGCAGCGTTTCGGCGGGAAAGTCGACCAGCATCCCGCCTGCCGCCCAGGACGCTTCGCGCCCCGGTTCACCTTTCTCCACCAACAGCACCCGCAGTCCTTGCTTGTTCAGTTCAATCGCCAGCGAAAGCCCGATGATGCCCGCTCCAACGATAATCGTGTCCCAGCTCTTCACGCCCTTATTCTAGCGGGTGCCCAAGGTGCGCGTTTTTCGAGACGTGGGTGTCACGTCCGGTCGAAAAACCTGAAGCAATTGACAGCGATTCGCATCTCACAAACAATAGGTTACAATCCACATTCAACCGGAGACCACCACTTATGTCTGAAGGCGAGCAACCGAACGTTTACCATCCCGAGCCGCAGAGCAATGTCGGCAAGTGGATTCTTATAGCAGTGGCCATTGCCTATGTCGGCGCGTCGGCGTTTTTTATTTACGACCTGCACAGCAAGCTCGGAAGAGTCACGCAGGATCAAACCGCCAACCAGAAGCAAATTGCCGATCTGACTAAACGCATGCAGTCCTCCGAAGCCGATTCTGAAACTCTGGCCCATCAGGTCGGCATGACCAAGAAAGAATTGGCGACGCGTGCCGGCGAGTTGCAGCGGCAACAACAAGCCGCATCAGCACGCATCGCGGCAGAGGTGGCAGAAGAGAAAAAAGATGTCAACGCCGTTGCCGGAGAAGTAGGCAACGTAAAGACGGATGTTGGCGGCGTGAAGACCGACGTGGCCGCCACCAAGGCGTCGCTCGAATCGACCATCGCGCAACTGCAGCACACCATCGGCGATCTCGGCGTGCAGAGCGGACTGATCGCTAACACGCGCGGCGATCTCGAAGCCCTCAAACATAAGGGCGACCGCCAATACTATGAGTTCACCTTATTGAAGGGCGCCAAGCCGCAGGCGTTCTCGACCGTGGCTTTGCAGCTCAAGAAGACCGATCCCAAACGCGGCAAGTACACGCTGAACGTCACCGCCGACGACAAGACCATCGAGAAGAAAGACAAGAACCAGAGCGAGCCGGTGCAGTTCTACACTGGACGCGATCACATGCTGTATGAACTCGTGGCCTGGTCGGTCGACAAGAACAAGATCACCGGCTACCTGAGCACTCCGAAGAATGCTCCAGTGCCGATTACCGCTTCGCCGCAGTAGCAGCTGCACCAGCAGCAACGCCAACAATGCTGCCACCGAACGCGCACACGCTCGTTGAAATCGCACTCCGCACCGGAGTCATCTACTGCCTCGTGCTGATCGGAATTCGCATCAGCGGCAAGAGGGAAGTCGGCCAGATGACTCCGTTCGATCTCACACTTCTGCTGTTGCTTTCGAACTCCGTGCAAAATGCGATGACCGGTCCCGACACGTCGCTGGCCGGAGGCGCGGTCGCGGCCACTACGCTGCTCATCCTGAATTATTTTGTGGCGGAGGTTTCCGGCTTGAATCGCCGCTTCCGAAAATACATTCAGGGACAACCGAGTCTGCTGGTGCACGACGGCGAGGTGATCGAAGCGCACATGGCCAAAGAGCATGTCAGCATGGACGAACTGCAACGCGCTCTCCGTGAGCACGGCGTCGGTAGCTACAAAGAAGCGGCGCTCGCGGTGCTGGAAGTGGATGGCTCGATCAGCGTGCTGAAGTATGACGACATCGAGCCCACTGCCTCGACGCATCTCAACCGGCGGCGATTCCTGAAGAAGAACTGAGCTCGCTCTCTACGGCTTAGTCATCTGTTCCGGCTTCATCAGCAGCTCAAATTCCTCGCGCGTCAGATATCCCAGCTTCAAAGCCGCATCTAGCAAGCTGGTTTTTTCGACGTGCGCCGTGTGCGCGATGTGCGCTGCTTTGTCGTATCCAACTTTCGGAGCGAGGGCCGTGACCAGCATCAGAGAATTCTTCACGTACCAGTCGACTTTCGTGCGATCTACTTCGATGCCCTTGAGCATGTACTCGACGTAGCCGTGACAGGCGTCGGTGATCAGCGTGACCGAGTGCAGAAAGTTGTAGATGATCACCGGCTTGAACACGTTGAGTTCGAAGTTACCTTGCGATCCGGCGAACCCGACTGCGGCGGTCGCTCCGTGAACCTGCACGCAGACCATCGTCATCGCTTCGCATTGCGTGGGATTCACTTTGCCTGGCATGATGGACGATCCCGGTTCGTTTTCCGGAATGGAGAGCTCGCCGAGGCCGCAGCGCGGACCGGAAGCCAGCCAGCGAATATCGTTTGAGATCTTCATCAGAGATGCTGCCAGAGTTTCCATCGCGCCTTGCGCGAACACGATTTCATCGTGCGCCGAAAGCGCGGCGAACTTGTTGGGATGGGAGCGGAAGGGAAGTCCCGTCAGTTCGGCAATCTTCTTTGCGGCGCGCTCGGCAAATTCCGGATGCGCGTTCAGTCCCGTTCCGACCGCAGTTCCGCCGATCGCGAGATCGTAAAGGCCGTCGAGAACCTGCTCCAGGCGCTTGATGTCTCGGTCCAGCAAACTTGCCCAGCCGCCAAATTCCTGCCCGAAAGTTAACGGCACAGCATCCTGTAAATGGGTGCGGCCAATTTTCACTACGCTTTCAAATTCCTTGGCCTTGGCGGCGATCGCATCGCGGACGGTCTTGATCGCCGGAATCAGCGCGTTCTTTACCCGCTCCGCTGCCGCGATGTGCATCGCTGCCGGAAACGTGTCGTTCGACGACTGCGACATGTTGACGTGATCGTTCGGATGCACTGGCTTCTTCGATCCCATTTGGCCGCCAGCAATTTCAATCGCACGATTGGAGATGACCTCGTTCACGTTCATGTTCGTCTGCGTGCCGCTGCCGGTCTGCCAAATGCGCAGCGGGAACTGGTCATCCAGCTTGCCGGCGATGACTTCGTCGGCGGCTTGCACGATTAGCTTTGCGATATCGGACGGAAGCTTGCCTAGGTCCTGATTCACCAGCGCGCAGGCCTTCTTGAGGATGCCGAAGGCGTGAATCAGCTCCGGAGGCATGGTGTCGCGCCCAATATTGAAATGCAGCAGCGAGCGCTCGGTCTGCGCTCCCCAATAAACATTTGCCGGGACTTCGATCTTCCCCATACTGTCGGATTCGGTGCGGGTCTTGATTGGGGACGCTATTTGGGACTTTCCTTGGACATCGGCGGCGGGATCGGTATGAGTCGACAATGAGCGAATCTCCTGTGCGTCGGCAGCGACCGTCTAAGTTAATCTCGGAACCGATTATTATACGGCGCGTGTTTCGCAGAGCGACGAGGTCCGCGTTACTGCTTCATGTTTTACATTTTTTATTTTGGCTTTTTGGTTGAAAAGGATAATTATG